>ERZ1034363.1497-NODE-1497-length-13158-cov-8.336060_pt1 | contig 13158 bp, 15 predicted proteins | sample MGYA00520616_ERZ1034363 | MGnify/ENA primary metagenome ERZ1034363 (study PRJEB33736, sample SAMEA104284506) | Azolla filiculoides | biome: Urban; feature: Water surface; material: Ditch water | place: Netherlands | collected 2015-10-28 | depth 0-0.1 m ...
GGGACTTCACCTGATTCCAAATAATCTTTTTGAACATTGACGCCTTCTTCAACAGAAAGGATAGAGTACATTAAGGTAGTGCTTGAAATTTCTTTGCTCATAATAGTGTTAGTAGTTAATGGTGAATGGAAAATGTGAAAAAACGAACCCGATTAACGGGGAAAGACAACAGTTACTTATTTTGATACATAACGCGTCACGTCTTCTATACCAGCGGTGAAAAACCCGTTTTTGCGCAGTCGACAGGCATCACAAGTGCCACATGCTTCGCCGTGCTCACTTGCTGAGTAACATGACACAGTTTGTCTATAATTCACGCCTAGCTGAGTGCCCTGCTCAATAATTTGTGCTTTGGTTAAATGAATCAGTGGTGTGTGAATTTTAAAAGGTACGCCCTCAACACTCGATTTTGTTGCCACATTCGCTAAATTTTCAAACGCTTCAATAAACTCAGGACGACAATCTGGATACCCCGAATAATCGACTGCATTTACGCCAATGAAAATATCTTGTGCTTTTAATACCTCTGCCCAGCCAAGCGCGAGCGACAAAAAAACCGTATTACGCGCGGGTACATACGTAACGGGAATGCCCGCTTCTAAACTTTGAGGTACATCAATATGCGAATCGGTTAACGCCGACCCACCGATACTACCTAAATCTAAACGTATGACTTTTAATTCAACCTCATAATCCGCAGCTATTTTCGCCGCTGCTTGTAACTCCGCGTTATGACGTTGACCATAGTCAAAACTCAACGCATAACACACATAACCTTGTGATTTGGCCGTTGCTAAAACGGTAACGGAATCTAATCCACCAGAAAGTAAAACAACTGCTTTTTTAGCCATTCTTATTTTCCCTGTGCGTCTTGCCACAATAATTTATGTAACTGAATCTGAAAACGCACTGCTAATTTATCTTCTAATATTTTTTCTGCTAATTGTGTCGGATTTTGCTGCTCGGCAACTGGCGAAAATAAAACACGACAATGATTCGTTAAATCATATTGTGCGAGTATATTCTTTGACCAGTTATAATCTCCCTCGTCAGCAATCACAAATTTAACTTCATCTTGCGCGGATAAAAACGCTATATTTTCGTAACGATTTTTATCCATTTCACCCGAAGAAGGCGTTTTTAAATCCATTACTTTTGTCACGCGTAAATCCACTTTTGACACATCGATTGCACCGCTGGTTTCTAGCGACACAAGGTAACCCAAATCGACTAATTGTGTCAGCAAAGCAATACATGCACTTTGCGCTAAAGGTTCACCACCGGTTACACAAACATGGCGACAATGATGTTTTGCAACTTCTTCAAAAATAGCGTTAAACGCCATTTTGGTTCCACCTGAAAACGCGTAACTGGTATCACAATAAACACATCGAAGCGGACACCCTGTCAGACGAATAAATACCGTTGGCAACCCTACAGTACTTGATTCACCTTGCAGCGAATAAAAAATTTCAGTAATGCGCAGCGTATCAAGCATCAATTTTTCACATCCGTAAACTGTTGCAATTTTTTCGCAGCGATTTGAGCGGATGGCGAACTGGGAAAATCTGTAATCACACGTGTGAAATAATCTTTTGATTTTGCTGTGTTACGTTGTTCCATCTCCATAATACCAAGCCTTAATAATGCATCAGGTACTTTTGCACTATTAGGGTATTTTTCAATGACAAGATTAAACGCTTTACGCGCCGCATCCATATTTTTATTTACACGATACGCTTCACCCAACCAATATTGCGCATTATTTGCATATTGATTATTCGGGTCTTTACTTAGCAACGCATTAAATTGCGTAATAGCCTCAAGCGTTTGACCATTACGAAACGCATCATAAGCTTGCGTATATTGCTGTTTTTTATCGCCATCAGCACTTTGCCCCGAAGACGATGTAGTCGCAGGTTGAGCTGGCTTAGGTGATGGAGCGGGAGTTTCGACTTCTTGCTCTTTTGGTGCAGGCGACTCAACTGCTGCACTCGATTTATTGCTATTGATTTTCGTTTCCACTTGCTGCAAACGATCATCAAAATCCGAATACATAATTGATTGCTTCTTTTTTAACTCAGCAATTAAATTGGCTTGCTCTTCAATTTTGCCATTTAATTGCTGAATTTCATTCTGCGCTTCATCTAGTCGCGTCATCAGTTCATAAGTATTATTGACAGATGTATTCGCTTGAGCTGGAATGACAGCAGGTACGCCACTGGGATAAGATGAGTTATCAATGACAGGCGCAAGTTCTGCAAAAGCACCGCTTGAAAGCGACCATAACAAAAGCGCAGAAAATTTTTTCATCATAATTTAGTAAGCAAGCTCAACGCGACGATTAAGTTCCCAAGATGATTCATCATGTCCCATCGCCACAGGTTTTTCTTCTCCGTAACTAACAACGCTTAATTGACTCTCTGATACACCTTGAGCTTTGAGCATTGCAGCAATAGATTTTGCACGTTGCTCACCTAAACCAATGTTATATTCACGTGATCCACGTTCATCGCCATTTCCTTCCAACACAATATGTTGACTTGGATTAGCCAATAAATAGCGTGCATGCGCCGCAATCACAGGAATAAAATCTTGCTGTACTTGACTGCTATCAAGCATAAAGTAAATAGTTCTTTTTGATAACGGGTTATTTGGATCGCTAAATTCAGGTGGTAAACCATTCGCGCCACGGGCACCATAACGACCACCATTAAGGCCCGAACCACCAAAGCTTGAACCACCGTTTAAACCGCTAGTTGATGCATCGCCAATACCGTTAGCGCCATTTAAACTTCCATCAGTTAAGCTGGCATCTTTTTCTTCATCCGAACTACAACCCGCAAGGGCCAATGTACTTAAAAGGGCGAGCGTCGCCATTTTGTTATTTAATTTCATTGTTATTTCCAATTAGTTAAGGGTTTTAAAGTTAAACAAATAATTTATTTAGGCGACCATGCTGGTTCGCGCACTTCAGCACTATCAAACACCAATTTTTGCTGCATTTTACCATCAACAGAAACAGCTGATAAATATCCCGTATTGCCTTTTCGTGAAGCATACAATACCATGCTGCCGTTAGGGGCAAAACTCGGTGACTCATCAAGTGGTCCTGACGTTAGAACGCTAATTGATTTTGAATTCACATCCATCACGCCAATACGATAATCACCGCCATTGCCATGCACCATAGTGATGTATTTACCATCTGGTGAAAAACTCGCTCTCGCATTATAACTACCACTAAAAGTGATTCGTCTTTCTTCTCCACCTTGTGAAGGAATCACGTACAACTGGGGTTTGCCGCCACGATCTGAAGTAAATACAATGTTTCGACCATCAGGTGACCACGTAGGCTCCGTGTCAATCGAACGATTTTTTGTTAATTTAGTCACATTACGTGAACCTAAATCTAAAATATAAATATCGGGACTTCCGTCTTTTGATAAAGTAACAGCAAGTTTTGTACCATCTGGCGACCATGCTGGTGCGCCATTAATTCCGGGAAACTCCGCCACTCTTTCACGTTGCCCTGTTGCGAGGGTTTGCGTATAAATTGCCGCACTTTTTTTCTCAAAAGACACATAAGCAACTCGAGCAGCATCAGGCGACCATGCGGGCGACATTAAAGGCTCTGGTGAAATGGCAATTGCTTTTGCATTCGCGCCGTCAGCATCCGCCACCATCAATTGATGATTACTTTGAGCGCCTTGACGAGTACTTGTAATATAAGCAATTCTTCCGCTAAATACGCCTTTTTTCCCCATTAATCGCTCGTAAATCAAATCACTAATATGATGCGCTGTCTTACGCAAGTCATTTGCTGATGATGACATACGATAACCCAGCAGTGATTCTCCTTTTGATACATCAAAAAGTTCAAATTCAATATTGAATTGCGCTCCATTAGGTTGAACACGTCCAATTACAATGTAATTTTGCCCAAGCCCTTTCCAATCAGCAAATCGGATAGCATCGGCTGTACTAGGACGAGAAGGCATATTTTGTGGATTTAAGGGTTTAAAATACCCGCTACGCTGCAGATCAGAACTCACAACGCTACTCAAGTCGAGTGTCGCCCCTTGTGAAGCAAATGGCACAATAGCAATGGGCGTTGCACTTTCAACACCTTCTGTAATTTCAATAGACATTTCAGCATAACTAAACGGTACAAAACACCACCCTATCGCACTCACTAAAACGAGTTTTTTAAATAAATTCACGCAACTATTTCCTCTCAATTTACTTTTTTATTTTCTAATTTATTTGGGATCAAACACAAATGTAACCGTTTTGAACTCACGCGCAAACAGCTCCCTATCTGGAGGTACAGGCAAAGGCGAAGCATTATTTACCGCATTTTCAGCCGAGCGATCAAACATCTCATCCCCACTACTTTTATCAATAGACACATCAAGCACTGTACCGTCTGAGGCTAATTTCACCCGAACCGTACATTTCAAATTCGCACTATCAGGTGAGCGTATCCAACTACGGTTGACTTTTTGCTTAATGGCTTGCATTGCCTTATCTTTAGCTTCGGCCTGCGCACTCGCTATTGCTGCATTTGCTGCATCAGCGGCTTGCTTTGCTGCCGCTTCTCTTGCTCTATCGGCAGCAGCTCTATCCGCCGCTTGCTTTGCTAGTGCATCTGCGCGTGCTTTTTCTGCCGCGAGCTTATCGGCTTCAGCTTTTGCTGCAGCATCCTTAGCCGCTTTATCGGCTGCCTGCTTTGCTGCTGCTTCGGCTTTTGCTATTTGCGCTTTTTCCGCAGCCAATTTTTCTGCCTCTGCTTTTTTGGCGGCCTCTTTTTTAGCTTCCGTTTCAGCTACCTTTTTAGCCTCAAGCTCTGCTTTTTTAGCTTGTGCTTTTTCTTCCGCTAATTTTTCCGCTTCTGCTTTTTTGGAGGCTTCTTTTTTCGCGTCAGCTTCAGCGGCTTTTTTAGCCTCAAGCTCTGCTTTTTTAGCCTCTGCTTTTTCCGCAGATTCTTTAGCTGCTTTTTCTGATGCTAATCGTTCGGCGGCAGCTTCTTTTTCATGCTCCGCTTTTTTTGCATCTTCAGCTTTTTTAGATTCAACGCGCTCAATGGCTTTTTTAGCCTCCTCTACACGCTGTGCTTCTGCTTTTTCTGCCGCTATTTTTTGCGCTTTTACTTTTTCATCTAACGCTTGTTGCTTTGCTTCTTGTGCTTTCTGCTCTTTCTCTGCAACTTCACGCATTGCCGCTTTTTTCGCTTCGGCTTTTGCTGCTTCCACTTGTTTAGCTTTCGCGGCAGCTTGCTCTTCAGCTCGCTTTTCCTCTAAATTTTCTTTAGGCGGCTCAACTTTTTTAGGCTCCTCAATTTGAGGCTCTTCAACAGGTTTGGGTTTAGGCGCTGGCGGAGGTGGCTTTTGCGTTTCCACTGGTTTAGCTGGTTTTACCTGTGGCAATTCCTCGAGCATCGTCGCATGCATAACTTCTGGCTCTGCCTCTGGCTCAGGTGGCGCTGGCTTGTAAATAGCACTTAACGCAAATAACACCAAGAGCGTTAGATGAAAAGCCAGTGCCAATAAAAAAGGCTTGGAAAATTTTTGATTACGCATTGAAACCGTTAATTTTCATCTTTAGTCATTAAACTGACACTCGGCACACCGGCATGTTTCAAATCTGCCATCGTGGTTACCACTGTGCCATAATCAACGTTTTTATCCGCGTTGATTAATACTTGAGTTTCAGGCTTATTTTTTAAAATCATCTCCACGCGCGGATAAATCGCTTCTTTTGAAATCGCTTCATCCTCACCATCGCCACTATTAATAAAATAATTACCGCCTTGCTGAATAGATATCACAAGCGGAGGTGTATCGTCTTTTTGTTCAACCATCGCGGCTTGCGCTTTAGGTAAATCCACCTCAACGCCCGATTGCAACATAGGCGTGGTAATCATAAAAATAATCAGCAATACTAACGTAACGTCAATATAAGGCACGACGTTAATTTCAGCCATAGGGCGCCGACGACCGGCTTTTTTATTACTTACGTTCATTTACTGTGCGCCTGTCTTTGCAAAAGGACAATGAATTCTTCAACAAATAATTCATAACGCCCCGTTAAACGATCGAGACGTGTTGAGAATCGATTATAGGCAACCACAGCCGGTATAGCAGCAAATAAACCAATAGCCGTGGCAATTAACGCCTCCGCAATACCCGGAGCAACTTGTGCTAACGTGGCCTGTTTTACATTTCCTAGCGCCATGAACGAATTCATAATCCCCCAAACAGTCCCAAATAAGCCTACATACGGACTCGTTGACCCAACAGTTGCTAAAAAAGCTAAATGCTCATCAAGACGATCAAGTTCACGCAATAATTCAATACGCATAACACGCTGCGCACTTTCTACTTGAACAGCAGGTTCTACGTTACCACTAATACGCATACGAGAAAATTCTTTATATCCCGCTAAAAAGATTTTTTCAATGCCTTCAGGCTCAAAATCTTTCGCTGCTAATTTTCGATATAATTCTGACAATGACACGCCAGACCAAAATTGCTCCTCAAATTCGTCGGTAATTTCAATGGCACGATTAAGGTCTTTACGTTTTGAAAAAATGAACGTCCAGGATACAAGTGATGCTGTAAACAAAATGAGCATCACAAATTGCACCACAAAACTCGCTTCAGTTACTAAATGGAAAATCGATAAATCAGTATTCATGGTTTAATCATCAAAAATTGCGTCAATAAGAAATCGGGAATCGCTGTCGGCTGCATTTTACTTGCTTCAATACAGGCAACGCGACAGTGACAAGTACAAAGGTTCACATCGCCACATTTAATAGTTTGCTCAAACACTAAACTGGCTTTTTTCAATTCTACAATCGTTGCACTAACGTGTAATAAATCATTAAATCGAGCAGGACGTAAATAATCAATTTGCATCGCGCGTACAGCAAAAATGACGCCATATTCCTCACGCAGTTGATCTTGCTCAAATCCTAATTCTCGCAACATTTCTGTGCGGGCACGTTCAAAAAAATTTAAATAGTTCGCATGATAAACAACGCCACCAGCATCTGTATCTTCATAATATACACGCACCGGCATGACAAAATCATTTTTCATAACGCCAATAAATCCATCGTGTTTGCAGCCACTATTGGGGCAGTTAAGCCAAAATGCAAATAAGCCGCCGAGGTTGCAACACGTCCGCGTGGTGTTCGCATAATAAAACCTTGTTGCAATAAATAAGGCTCAAGCACATCTTCAATTGTACCGCGTTCTTCACTAATGGCTGCGGCGAGGGTGTCTAATCCTACCGGTCCGCCAGAAAAATTCTCAATCAGCGTCAACAAAAACCGTCTATCTAAAGAATCAAAGCCTTGGCTATCTACTTTCAACATAGTTAACGCTTGAGCTGCGACGTCTTCAGTGATGACACCATTGCTTTTAACTTGTGCAAAATCGCGCACTCGACGCAAAAGACGATTTGCAATACGCGGTGTACCACGTGAGCGCTGTGCAATTTCTTTTGCGCCTTTGGGTTCTATAATTAAATTTAATACCTGAGCCGAACGCGTCACAATATGCGTTAATTCTTCAATAGTATAAAAAACCAAACGCTGGACTATGCCAAATCGATCGCGTAGCGGTGACGTTAACAATCCAGCTCTTGTCGTTGCGCCAATCAATGTGAACGGCGGCAAATCAATTTTAATGGAACGCGCGGCAGGTCCTTCGCCAATCATTAAATCAAGTTGGTAGTCTTCCATCGCTGGATACAAAATTTCTTCAACAGCGGGACTTAATCGATGAATTTCATCAATAAATAATACGTCATGTGCCTCTAAATTCGTCAACAATGCGGCTAAATCACCGGCTTTTTCAAGCACTGGCGCCGCTGTTTGTTTTAAACTCACCCCCATTTCCGCTGCGACAATCATGGCGAGCGTTGTTTTACCAAGACCTGGAGGCCCAAAAATCAACGTATGATCCAGCGCTTCCCCTCTCGCTAACGTCGCCTCAATAAAAATAGCCATCTGCGTTCGACATTCTTCTTGTCCAACATAATCAGCCAAGCGTTTTGGACGCATCGCGCGGTCAAGCCCTTCCTCGCCATAACTCGACTTAGAAGCAATTAAACGATCTTCCTCAATCATTTAACACTACCCTGTAGAGCAAGACGAATAATGGTTTCACAATTTTTTCCTTCTGGCTCAATAGCCGACACCATGCGACTGGCTTCGAGTGGTTTATAACCAAGTGAGCACAGCGCACTTATTGCCTCAGCACGAGCACTACCCATGGTAGGAACTTCAATGGGTTGCGCATAATCGCCTTTTGGTAATTTATCGCGTAATTCCATGATTAATCGTTCGGCGGTTTTTTTACCTACACCCGGTAATTTTATTAAGGCCTGCGCGTCATTATTTTGAACACAACGTTGAAATTCTTCAGCTGATTGTCCTGACAAAATTGTTAATGCTAATTTCGCGCCAACGCCATTAATTTTAATTAACGTTTTAAACAGCATTTTATCCGCTTCATTTGCAAACCCAAAAAGATTATGCGCATCTTCTCGAACCATTAACTGCGTTTGCAGCGTAATTTCGACTCCTAATTCCGGCAAATCATAAAACACGGTCATTGGCGCTTCAATCTCATAACCGACGCCATTGACATCTAATACAATTAAAGGCGGTGCTTTTCGTGCAATTTTGCCACGCAAAAAACCAATCATTATCTTTTACTCAACTCTAAACGTTGCTGCGTCTGATAAAAATGAGCATGACAAATTGCAATGCCTAGTGCGTCACTTGCATCAATTTGCATACTCCCTTGAATATTAAGCAATATTTTTACCATTTGCTGAACCTGTAATTTATCTGCCCCACCCTTACCCGCAACAGTTTGCTTGACTTGCCGTGCGGCATATTCAAAAACGGGAATATCATTCATTTGCACGGCGCAAATAGCAGCGCCACGCGCCTGCCCAAGTTTGAGCGCTGAATCAGCATTTTTACTCATAAACACCTGTTCAATTGCCATTTGTTCAGGGTGGTATTCATTTGTTATTTGCAAAATACCATCAAAAATTTGCTTTAATTTTTGAGGAAAATTATCACCTGTAATTTTCAGCGTTCCGCTTGTTACATAACGATAGCCATTTGGAAGAAAATCAATAATGCCGTATCCCGTTAAACGTGACCCAGGATCTATACCGAGAATTTTCACTAACTCATCGAAGCCATAATTTCGTCACTAATATCACCGTTTGAATAGACGTTTTGCACATCATCTAAATCTTCGAGTCGCTCAATGAGTAACATCATTTTTTCAGCATTTTCAGCATCTAATTCCGCTTTCGTACTCGCCTGCATGGTAATTTCAGCGCTTTCTGGCTCAAACCCCCCTGCAATTAAGGCTTCTTTTACATTCAAATAGTTTTCGAGTGTCGTAATAACGTCTTTTGAACCATCATCATTCGTAATCACATCATCAGCGCCGGCATCAATTGCTGCTTCCATTAACGCGTCTTCATCTACATCAGAGGTGTAGCTAATAATACCTAATTTACTAAACAAATAGGCAACCGAACCATCCGTCCCTAAATTACCACCTGATTTACTAAACGCGTGACGTACTTCACCAACTGTGCGCTGTTTATTATCGGTTAAACAATCAACAATGACTGCCACACCGCCTGCACCATAACCCTCATAACGAATCGCTTCATAATGCACACCCTCGAGCGTTCCGGATGCTTTTTTAATGGCGGTATCTATCGTATCTCGACGCATATTAGCACCAAGCGCTTTATCAATAGCGGTACGCAACGCAGGGTTACTTGCCGGATCAGCGCCACTACCTTTTACTGCAACGCTAATTTCTCGCAAAATTTTAGTAAAAATTTTGCCACGAAGCGCATCTTGTCCAGCCTTACGATGTTTAATATTTGCCCATTTACTGTGACCAGCCATGTTGCCTTTCTCTCCAAAAAATATTTATAAATTGTAAAATTAACTCTATTTTTATTTTATATAACGCTTCATATCCAAGTTTAAATACCCTAATTATGGGTATTTATTCAATCAAATTAAACGTTAAAATTTTTCTGAAATCGTATTCTTCCACAAAAAAATCTGCTTTATTTCGCACAGCATCCCTAGCAATTACGCCACCAAAACCAATGACTTTTGCGCCCGCTTTTTGTGCTTCTAAATCTGTTTGACCATCGCCAACCATAACAACATTATGTGACTCTAATGATTCAACAATGACTGCTTTACCGCCATTTTTTGTCAACGGTGACGCTGTGTCGTAACCTAAATACTGACCATTATTATCAAAATAGATGTCAACGGCATGAATATTGGACTCGGGTACATGTAAAATTTTGGCTAATGGTAAAATTGCCGGCAACAATCCGCCGCTAATTATATGAACAGATTTATTGTGCTGCGCAAGCTGCTTAAAAACAACCTCAACCCCATCAACTAATTCGCTTATATACAATTTTGACAGCCATTCTATATCTGCGCGACTGGGTTTAATTAAATTTAAGCGTTTAGCATAAATAGCTTCAAGCGGTACATCGCCATTCATTGCGGAATCTGTTAACTGAGCGAGTTCATCACCAAGCCCAACCCGTTTAGCCAGTTCATCTACCCCTTCAATTTTGCTTAATGTACTGTCGCAATCAAAGCAGATAACATCAAAACTCATAACACTATTTGTGTTACTTCATGAACAGCTTCTAAATCGGCTACTTGTGACAATAAGTCCGGATTTAACGATTCAGAAATGCTAATAACAGCCATTGCTTTATCTTGACTGTCAGCTGCACTTACTTGCATTCTTGAAATATTAATGCCTGCATGACCCAAAATAGCGCTAATTGCCGAAATAACACCCGGCTTATCATCATGACTAGTAATCAATAATGTACCTTCAGGAATGACTTCAATATTCAGCGTATTAATCGATACCAAACGGGGCTGACGTCCACCTAACAAGACACCTGATACAGTAGTTGTTTTTTCAGCGCTGTAACCCGTTAACGTAATAAGCGACACATAGTCTTGTGTTTCTTTGGAAACAGATTCTGTCAATGCGAGCCCTTGACGTTTTGCAATATTTTCAGCATTAACGCGATTAACTGGTGTTGAAAATTGCCCACTCAACACGCCTACCAATGCCGCAACAGAAATAGGACGCGGTGAAACATCAGTTGCTCGACCAAATAAAGCAACCTCTAGTTTTGTTAAAGGTGCCGAACTTAGACCGGCAAGCACCTTTCCAAGTTGCGTGGCTAAATTGACAAAATCACTGGATTGTTTCAATTCTTCCGCTGAAACACGCGGCAGGTTAAGTGCGTTTATTGCTTCGCCTGTACGCAAAAAGGTCACCGCTTGTTTTGCAATTTCAACACTGACTGCAAGTTGTGCTTCGCTTGTTGATGCGCCTAAATGCGGTGTAAAAACAATATTGTCTAATTCTAATAGTGGTGAGCTAACAGGCGGCTCAACTTCAAATACATCAAGCGCGGCCCCTGCAATTTTTTTGCTTTTGAGTGCATCATAAAGCGCGACCTCGTCGATTAATCCACCTCTCGCACAATTAATCAACATAGCGTTTGATTTCATTTTTTCGAATTGCGCAGCACCAATAATGTTGCGTGTTTTTTCAATGAGCGGACAATGCAACGTAATATAGTCTGAGCGTGCAATTAAATCTTCCAAGCTCACCGACTCCACGCCTAAATCCGTATAAATATCTGGCGACACAAATGGATCGAACGCAATCACGTTCATTTTTAACACCGCAGCGCGACTTGCCACCAAGCGCCCAATAGTGCCAAAACCCACTATCCCTATCGTTTTTTGTGCAACTTCTGAACCTGTATATATTGAGCGTTCCCATTTCCCTGCACGAACAGATTGATCAGCTGCCGGTAAATGACGACTAAGCGACATTAAATGCGCAATGGTTAACTCCGCTGTTGTGGTTGCATTGGCATCAGGTGTATTCATCACAATGACACCCATTTCGGTTGCGGCTGGAATATCTACGTTATCCACGCCAATGCCAGCGCGACCAATTAACATTAATTTTTTTGCTGCTTGCAAAAGTTTTGGCGTCACTTGTGTGTCACTACGAATTAACAGGGCGTCAAAATCACCAATAATTTCACAAAGCGCTTCTTCGCTTAAGCCAGTTTCAAAATGAATTTCAATATCATTTTGTGCTTTTAAATAATTAATGCCATCCGTAGCAAGTTTGTCTGAAATCAGAATTTTTTTCATAAATTTACATGCTCAGATAATTAAAAACCGCGAAAATAACCCGTTGGTGAGGGTTTATGAGTTGGTATATATGGCACTGCTTTGGATGTTTTTGTTTCAATAACTTTTTTTACATCCACGACTTTTTTCACTGATGGTGTTTTCGATTTATCAGCTGATTTGGTTGGCACTATTTTTTTAAGCTCGGCTACTTTTTTCGCGGCAACGGGTACAGCGGCTTTTACTAAAGAACTGGAAACAGGTTGCGCCTTAGGAACTGGAGGTTCAATGGCCTGTGCTTGTATTTCTTCGTCGGTCAAAACGTGCTCATAAATAGCCGTTGGATTTCCGGTTTGCTTTTCTAATGCATCGTGCAATGCTGATTGATCAATATCGGAAAATTGAACATTGTTTATTTTCTGAATTAAAGCCATTGTCGTAGCGGTTCGCTCTTCTAATGTGGTTTCTTCACCTTCCAAATCTGGATGAGATTCAACATATAACACATTATTTAGCCAGCCAACTTTAATGGGCTGTTTTACAATATAAACCGGTGTTCCCACATCGACCATGTGGTAAAGTTGATCAATATCTTCCGGATACATACGCACGCAACCATGTGTGATTTGCATACCAATTCCGTAGATTTTATCGATATCAGTCCCGTGAATACGGTAATCACCGGGTAAATTTAAATAAAGCGCGTAAGCGCCCAGTGGGTTATGTATACCTGCTGGCACGACTTCGGGTAACGGATCACCTTGCGCAGCATGCTCACGTCGGATAGATTCTGGTGGACGCCAAACGGGATCTTTTACTTTTTTTTGAATACTTGTTTTCCCCAAAGGCGTCTTCCAATCTTGGCGACCAACCCCATGTGCAAATGAATACAC
>ERZ1034363.1498-NODE-1498-length-13145-cov-2.720845_pt1 | contig 13145 bp, 12 predicted proteins | sample MGYA00520616_ERZ1034363 | MGnify/ENA primary metagenome ERZ1034363 (study PRJEB33736, sample SAMEA104284506) | Azolla filiculoides | biome: Urban; feature: Water surface; material: Ditch water | place: Netherlands | collected 2015-10-28 | depth 0-0.1 m ...
TCATAAAAAAATAAAAAAAATGGAATTCTATCAATTAATTAACATAAAAAAAACGAATCTGTTTTTTTATTTACTATTATTGTAAGTAACTATAAACAACTTTTAACAACCATAAAATACTAAAAAATCAAACCAAATGGAAAGAAGGGAAGCACTAAAAAGAGTTGCCTATTTAATGGGAGGAGCCATTTCAGCAACGACAATGGGCGTTTTATTTGAAAGCTTTACTGTTTTAGACAAATCTAAAATGGTTAATTTTTCAGTATCTGACGAAGCAATTTTGGCTGAATTTGCCGATATTATTATCCCAACAACTGCATCATCTGCAGGAGCAAAAGCAGCTGGTTTAGGTGCGTTTATTCCAATGATGATTAGGGATTGTTATCCAGCGCAAATGCAACAAATGTTTGCTTCTGGAATGAAAGACATGCAAGCAAAATGTTTCAAAGATTTCAATAAAGATTTTTTGACAATGACTGTAGAAGAACGTCAGAAATTAATGAACAGCTTAAAAGATGAAGCAATTGCAACAAATAAAGCACCTTCATTCTTTTTACTAGCCAGAGATTTAACGATTCTGGGTTACTTTTCATCAGAAATAGGTTGTACTCAAGCCCGTGAATATTTACCAGTACCAGGACGATATGACGGAAGTGCCGAATATACACCAGGACAAAAAGCTTGGGCTACAAACTAATTACCTTTAAAATTTATTAGCTAAAAAATATTTAAAAAACCAAAAATTACTACACGTGAATATAAATACGGATTTAAAAAAACAAAATACTTATGATGCTATTGTTGTAGGATCTGGTATTAGTGGCGGTTGGGCTGCAAAAGAACTTACCGAAAAAGGATTAAGAGTTTTGATGTTGGAACGCGGAATGAACATTGAGCATGTTAAAGATTATGAATCAGCGATGAAAGCTCCATGGGAATTTGAGCATGCTGGTAAACTTACCGAAGCACAAAAAGCAACACATCCGGTTCAAACAAGAGATTATCCATACAATGAAGCTACCGAAAAATGGTGGGTAAATGATATTGAATGCCCTTACACTGAAGACAAGCGTTTTGACTGGTACAGAGGATTTCACGTAGGTGGAAAATCACTAATGTGGGGACGTCAGAGTTACCGTTTTAGTGACCACAATTTTGAGGATAATGCAAAAGACGGTCATGGTAATGACTGGCCAATCCGTTATAAAGATATTGCTCCATGGTATGATTATGCAGAGAAATTTGCGGGAATCAGTGGTCAAAATGAAAATTGGCCTTTATTACCCGATGGTCATTTCCTTCCACCAATGGATATGAACTGTGTAGAAAAATCAGTTAAGGAAAGAATCGAGAAACATTACAATAAATCAAGAATTATGACTATTGGACGTACGGCTAATTTAACCGTTCCTCATAATGGTCGTGGTAGTTGTCAATATAGAAATTTATGCAGTCGTGGTTGTCCGTTTGGAGCTTATTTCAGTACGCAATCGGCTACACTTCCTGCTGCAATGGCGACCAAAAGATTAACCGTTAGACCCTACTCTATTGTGAATCATATCATTTATGATAAAGACACAAAAAAAGCAAAAGGTGTAATGGTTATAGATGCTGAAACAAATGAAACAATGGAGTTTTATGCTAAAATTGTTTTTGTTAACGGATCTACTTTAGGTTCGACTTTTGTATTATTGAATTCTACATCAGAAGCACATCCGAATGGATTGGGTAATGCCAGCGGACAATTAGGACATAATTTAATGGATCACCATTTCCGTTGTGGCGCAGAAGGAAGCGCAGAAGGATTTGAAGATAAATACACTTATGGCAGAAGAGCTAATGGAATTTATATTCCAAGATATCAAAACGTAGGAAATGATAAAAGAGATTATTTAAGAGGTTTTGGTTATCAAGGAGGTGCCAGTAGAGGTTCATGGCATAAAGAAGTTGCTGAGTTAGCCTTTGGTGGTGATTTCAAAGAAACCATGTCACGTCCTGCCGATTCTTGGAGTATGGGATTAGGTGGTTTTGGAGAGATGTTGCCTTACTATGAAAATAAAGTATACATTGACCATTCTAAAAAAGACAAATGGGGACAACCGGTTTTGGCCATTGATTGCGAATACAAAGAGAATGAAGCAAAAATGCGTGAAGACATGATGAATGATGCTGCCGAAATGCTTGAAGCAGCCGGAATGAAAAATGTGAAAACGTATGATAATGATTGTTATCCAGGTATGGCCATTCACGAAATGGGAACTGCCAGAATGGGTAATGACCCAAAAACTTCGGTTTTAAATAAATGGAATCAAATGCATGAAGTTAGTAATGTATTTGTAACAGATGGTTCTTGTATGCCTTCAATCGCTTGTCAAAATCCATCATTAACATTCATGGCTTTAACAGCTCGTGCTTGTGATTATGCAGTAAAAGAATTAAAGAAAAAAAATATCTAGGTTACTATTATTATGACAAGAAAATTAAGAATGGGAATGGTCGGTGGTGGCCAAGATGCTTTCATAGGAGCGATTCACAGATTAGCTGCAAATATGGACGGGCTTATAGAATTAAGTTGTGGTGCATTGAGTATTAATCCAGAAGTTGCAGTAGCATCTGGTAAAGCATTGTTTCTGCCGGAATCAAGAACCTACCTGACTTATGAAGAAATGATAAAAGCAGAAGCAGCATTGCCTGCGGATGTTCGAATGGATTTTTTGACTATTGTTACACCAAATTTTGCACATTTTGCCCCAGCTATGATGGCTTTGGATTATGGTTTTAATGTGGTTATCGAAAAACCAATCACTTTTTCATTGGAAGAAGCTAAACTATTAGAACAAAAAATAAAAGAAACAGGATTAATCCTTTGTTTGACACATACTTATTCCGGTTACCCAATGGTAAAACAGGCAAAAGCAATGGTTCGCGAAGGAAAACTAGGAAAAATTCGCAAAGTTTGGGTAGAATATCCTCAAGGATGGTTGAGTAAATTATCCGAGAGAGAAGGAAATGCACAAGCGGCTTGGAGAACTGATCCTAAAAAATCTGGAAAAAGTTCTGTTATGGGAGACATTGGTACTCATGCAGCTCATTTAGCCGAGTACATTACAGGTTCTAAAATTACAGATGTTTGTGCGGAATTAAACACTTTGGTTGAAGGCCGTATCATGGATGATGATGGCGCTGTAATGTTGAAATTTGATAATGGTTCGAAAGGAGTTTTAATGGCATCTCAAGTAGCAGCCGGAGAAGAAAATGCGTTACGAATCAGAGTGTATGGGGAAAAAGGTGGAATCGAATGGTTTCAACATGATCCAAATACTTTAATGGTGAGATGGTTAGACGAACCTGCACAGATTTTAAGAGCTGGGGCTAATTATGGTGCACATTTATCATCATTTGCTACTCATAATTGCAGAACTCCGGGCGGACATCCAGAAGGATATTTAGAGGCATTTGCTAATATTTATCGCAATTTTGCTTTGACATTAGGTTGTAAATTAGAAGGAAAAGAACCAACTCCTGAAATGTTAGATTTCCCTTCTGTTGAAGACGGATTAAGAGGAATGGCGTTTATTGATAACGTAGTGGTCTCTGCACAGTCCGATAAAAAATGGACTCCTTACGTTTTATAGTAAATTAGGAATTCATAAAAGTTTAGACAATAATAAAATATGACAACAAAACTGTGGATAGTTTTCTGACGTTGGATCGTTAAACTTTTACAACCCACCCACATTTGTGTACAATCCAGTTTTTTTGCAACGACAAATTTTATGTTGTCTGGCTTGGGATGTGTAAATGGGCAGCAGATTTAGGTTTTAAAGGCATACAAATGCCAACTTTAGATGCTCGTTTTATCGATTTACAGAAAGCAGCAGAAAGTAAAACATATGCAGATGAGTTGACCGGAAAAATGGCTTCTTATGGATTACAAATTACAGAATTATCCACGCATTTACAAGGTCAGTTAGTAGCGGTTCATCCTGCGTATGACGATTTTTTTGATGGATTTGCTCCTGCTTCTCTTCGGGGAAATCCAAAAGCAAGACAAGAATGGGCTGTTCAACAGTTAAAATATGCTGCAAAAGCCTCTCAAAATTTAGGCTTGAATGCACATGCTACTTTTAGTGGTTCGTTGCTTTGGCAATATTTTCACCCTTGGCCACAGCGTCCGCCGGGTTTAATTGAAGAAGGCTTTGCCGAATTGGCCAAAAGATGGACTCCTATTTTGAATGAATTTGACCAAAACGGAGTTGATGTTTGTTATGAAATTCATCCTGGTGAAGATTTATTCGACGGCGAAACATACGAAATGTTTCTGAAAGCAGTTAATAATCATTCCAGAGCTTGTCTTTTATACGATCCTTCACATTTTGTATTGCAGCAATTAGATTACATTCAATACATTGATTTTTATCATGAACGAATTAAAGCGTTCCATGTTAAGGATGCCGAGTTTAATCCAACAGGAAAACAAGGAACATTTGGAGGGTATCAAAGTTGGGCAAATCGTGCCGGAAGATATCGTTCTCCTGGTGACGGGCAAATTGACTTTAAAACTATTTTTAGCAAATTAGCGCAATACGATTTTAAAGGTTGGGCCGTTATGGAATGGGAATGTTGTATAAAAAATCAAGAAGATGGTGCTCGAGAAGGTGCTGAATTTATAAAAAATAACATCATAAAAGTGACGGAGAAAGCATTTGATGATTTTGCAGCCGTTGAAACGAATAGCCAATTGAACCGAAAAAATTTAGGATTATAAAAATAAAAAAACATGAAATTTACTTATTTACTTTTAGGTGTTGCGATGATTACTTTATCTTCTTTTACGAATGATAATTCAGAAGATAAATACACAAAAAAAACGAATACTGTTGAACAACAATCAGAAGGAGAAAAACTGATATCCAAAATGGATTGTGTTGGATGTCATAAATTGGACAAAAAATTAATTGGTCCCTCCTATTTAGACATTGCCAAAAAATACGATTTAAATGATAAAAATATTAATTATTTATCTGCAAAAATTATTAAAGGAGGATCTGGAGTTTGGGGAAGTATACCAATGGCAGCACATTCTACTTTAAAGAAAGATGACGCAAAGAAAATAGCTAAATATATCTTGTCTCTAAAAAAATAAAAAAAAGACATAGTAAACTACTTTTTTAAAAGAGTATTTTATTATGTCTTTTTCATATATTAACCTGTTTTTTATTTTAATTTACCAATTACATTAAACTATAAATGAAAAAAGAAGAAGAAAATAAAATCACAAACAACCGTCGTGATTTCATAAAAACAGGTGCTTTGGCAGCTGCTGCATTCATGATTGTTCCTCGTCACGTTTTAGGAAGAGGATTTGTGGCGCCAAGCGATCGTCTATTGATAGCTAGTATTGGTGTAGGTGGAAAAGGAAAATCAGATATTGCAATGTTCGATAAAAGCGGAAAAGCAAATATTGCTTTCCTGTGTGATGTTGATACCAGAAGAGCTGCATCAAGTGTGAATGCTTTTCCAAAAGCCAAATATTACAAAGATTGGCGCGAAATGTTGGACAAAGAACATAAGAATTTTGATGCTGTTTCAGTATCAACACCAGACCACAATCATGCAATTCAAGCCTTGGCAGCAATGCAATTAGGCAAACATGTTTATGTTCAAAAACCAATGGCTCATGATATTTATGAGGCACGTATTTTGACCGAAGCAGCCAAAAAATATAAAGTAGTAACCCAAATGGGAAATCAAGGTGCCTCAAATGATGGTACCAGAATAATGAAAGAATGGTACGAAGCCGGATTAATTGGTGATGTTCATACGATTCATGCTTGGACTGACAGACCAGTTTGGCCACAAGGAATTCCTTGGTCAGCCAATAAAGCAGATATTCCAAAAGAATTAGATTGGGATTTATGGTTGGGAACTGCTCCTTACAAAGAGTATGTAAACAAATTAGTGCCATTTAACTGGCGTGGTTGGTGGGATTATGGTACTGGTGCATTAGGAGATATGGGATGTCATTTATTGGAAGCTCCTTTTAGTGTTTTGAACCTAAAATATGCCAAAGATGTTCAATGTAGTGTTGGTTCAGTTTATGTAGATGAATTTCAAAGAGGGTATTTCCCTGAAACTTGCCCACCTTCAAGCCACGTGACTTTGACTTTTCCAAAAACCGAAAAAACCAATGGTGACGTAACAGTACATTGGATGGATGGTGGTATCCAACCGGAAAGACCAGCTGAATTAGGACCTAATGAAATTTTTGGGGACGGTGGAAACGGAACATTATTCACTGGAACAAAAGGGAAAATGATGTGTGATACGTATGGCTTAAATCCTAGATTACTTCCTTTAAGTAAAAATGAAAATCTTAATGTAGCTCAGAAATATGCCAGAGTAAAAGATGGTTCAGAAGGACATTACAAACAATGGATAGAAGCTGCTATGGCTGGTTATGGTAAAAAAGAATTAAGTTCTCCTTTTGAAATTGCAGGTCCTTTAACCGAAGCTTTACTAATGGCTAATCTTGCCATCAGAGGTTATGATGTGATGAGAGAAGAACTTGGTGAAGAAGTCTATCCAGGACGTTCAGCAAAATTATTATGGGATAATGATGCCATGAGAATTACCAATTTTGATGAAGTTAACCAATTTGTGAAACGCGAGTATCGTCAAGGTTGGAAAGCTTTAACTTTATAAATAGATTTATATTAATTCAAAAAATTAAAAATTAAAAAAATGATTAAAAATATTTGTACTTCATTAATTCTTATGGTAATGATTCAAACTGCAAATGCACAAATAGTACCAAAAGGGTTTAAATCAATATTTGATGGACAAACTACAACCGGATGGCATTCTTACGGAAAAAAGACTGCGGGATCAGGTTGGAAAGTTGAAGATGGAGTTTTACATTTTGATCCAACTGCCGCAAAAGACGGACAAGGAGGTGATCTTGTGACCGATGTAGAATACGAGAATTTTCATTTAAAATTAGAATGGAAAGTAGCTGCAAAATCTAACAGTGGAATTATTTTCTTCGTGAATGAAGATTTGGCAAAATTTAAAAATACCTATGAAACCGGTTTAGAAATGCAAGTATTAGACAATGACGGGCATCCTGACGGGAAAATTGAAAAACACAGAGCCGGTGATTTGTATGATTTAATCAAAAGTACTTCGGAGCCTGTTAAACCAGTTGGAGAATGGAATTCGATTGATTTAGTATGCAAATTCGGAAAACTGACAATGTTGCTTAATGGAGTAAAAGTTGTTGAAACTACACTTTGGGATGATAATTTTAAAACGTTGGTTACAGGAAGTAAATTTGCTACTTGGCCAGGTTTTGCTGCTTTCAAAAAAGGTAAAATTGCTTTGCAAGACCACGGAGATAACGTTTGGTTTAGAAATATTATGATTAAAGAATGGAATTCTATGAAAATTACCACCGGATGTGAAGCCGGCATGTAATGGAACAAAAAAAATAAAACCAAATACCAAAAACTATTAATTAACCAAAAACCAAAATTAAAAACGAATGAATAATACTACCCGAATTAAATTATCTATCATGATGTTTCTGGAATTTTTTATCTGGGGCGCATGGTTTGTAACCCTAGGTACTTTTCTGGGAAATAACCTGAGTGCTTCTGGATCTGAAACAGCAGCCGTTTTCTCCACTCAATCTTGGGGTGCAATTATTGCTCCTTTTATTATAGGTCTAATAGCTGACCGTTATTTTAATGCGGAGAAAATTTTAGGTATTCTTCATCTTGTTGGAGCATTTTTGATGTATCAAATGTATCAATCTGAAGAAGTCGGGATGTTTTATACTTACGTTTTGAGTTACATGATTTTATATATGCCAACATTGGCTTTGGTAAATTCAGTTTCATTTAATCAAATGAAAGATCCGGAAAAAGAGTTTGCCAACATCAGAGTTTGGGGAACCATTGGATGGATTTTAGCAGGATTGTCTATTAGTTTTGTTTTTCATTGGGATTCAGCAGAAGCTGTTTCACAAGGATTACTAAAAAACACTTTTCTTCTATCAGGAATTGCCGCTTTAATTTTAGGACTTTTTAGCTTTTCGTTGCCTAAAACTCCACCAAAAGTTAGTGATGAAAAAATTAAATTAGCTGATATTATTGGTTTGGATGCTTTGAAACTATTGAAAGATAAAAACTTTGCTATCTTTTTTATCTCATCAATTCTTATCTGTATCCCTCTTGCATTCTATTATCAAAATGCACATCCATTTTTGACAGAAGCTGGTGTTGAAAATCCTACAGGAAAAATGGCCATCGGACAAATATCTGAAGCCTTGTTCTTATTGCTTATTCCAGTCTTTTTTAGTCGTTTTGGATTCAAAAAAACTATTTTGGTTGGTATGTTAGCTTGGGCTATTCGTTACGTTTTATTTGCTTACGGTAATGGCGATGATTTAAGTTTAATGTTGATTATCGGTATTGCTTTACACGGAATTTGTTATGATTTCTTCTTTGTATCGGGTCAAATTTATACGAATTCTAAAGCTGGTGAAAAATACAAAAGTGCTGCTCAAGGTTTAATCACATTGGCTACATATGGTGTTGGAATGTTGATAGGTTTTGCAGTTGCAGGTTGGATTACTGATAATTATAAAACGATTGAAGGTACAACAAACTGGCAAATGGTATGGATTATCCCTGCAGGAATTGCTTTTGCTGTATTTTTAATTTTCGCACTTTTATTTAATGACAAAAATAAAACTCAAGAAGAAGTTCCTGCAGTTTAAAAAAAATAAATAAATAAATGAGTTCTAATTTAAATAGAAGATCTGCAATAAAAGGAATGTTGGCCGCAACTGCCGCTTTAGGTATTCCGTCTGGATTTTCTGCTTTGGCTATGCCAAAAAATGAAACTAAATTACAATTAGGCATGTTAAAAGGAAATATTAATCATTCGGTTGCCAGATGGTGTTTTGATGATTTAGATGTTGAAACGCTATGTATAGAATCTAAAAAAATTGGAATTACCGGAATTGATTTAGTTGGTCCAAAAGATTGGCCAATATTGAAGAAATACAATATGGTTTCTACGATGTGCAACGGTGCAGAAATCAATTTAGTAGATGGTTTTAATGATATTCAATTTCATGAAATATTGATTAAAAACTATACCGAAATGATTCCGTTAGTAGCCAAAGCCGGTTATAAAAACCTAATTTGCTTTAGCGGAAGCAGAAGAGGAAAAACAGATGAAGAAGGATGGAATAATTGCGTAATTGGTTTGCAAAAACTAATTCCACTTGCCGAAAAACAAAATGTAACGGTGGTTATGGAATTGCTCAACAGCAAATTTGACTATAAAGATTATCAATGGGACAGAACGCATTGGGGAGTAGAATTAGCAAAACGATTGGGTTCTGAAAATTTTAAGTTGCTTTACGATATTTATCACATGCAAATTGATGAAGGTGATGTAATTAGAAATATTAGAGAAAATCATCAATATATTGCTCATTTTCATACTGCGGGAGTTCCTGGGCGAAATGAAATTGATGAAACTCAAGAACTAAATTATCCGGCAATAATGAAAGCGATTGCCGAAGTAGGTTTCAAAGGATTTGTAGGACAGGAATTTATGCCAAAAAATCCAAACAAACTGGCTTCATTGAAACAAGCAATTACAATTTGTGATATTTAATAATCTTAAAAAAATATACTGATGATAAAAAGAAGAGAATTTTTAATAAATGCCGGTTTGGCATTAGGTGCATTAGCTATAGCACCAACATTTGCTTTTGATTCAAAGAAAAGAGCCATAGGAATTCAATTATGGACCTTGCGTGATACTTTACCAAAAGATGTAAAAGGAGTTTTGGCACAAGTTGGAAAAGCAGGGTTTACTGAAGTGGAAACTTTTGGATATTCTGTTGATAAAGGCTTTTTTGGTACCTCAGTTCACGATTTCAAATCGATGTTGGATGATAATGGTTTGAAAGCGACCAGCAATCATTTTGATTTTAATTCAATGATTAAAGATGGTTCAACTGATCTTGTAAAAGCGTATGTAGAAACGGCCAATCATTTAGGAAGCGAATACATAACCGTACCTTATGTGGTTCAAGAGTTAAGAGGAGTTAGCGGTGATGATTATAAAAAATTAGCCGAACAAGTTAATAAATTTGGAGAGCTTTGTAAAGCTGGAGGTTTAAAATTAGCCTATCATAATCATGATTTTGAATTTACAAAATTTGGTGATACAAATGGATATGAGATTTTATTGAATGAAACTGATAAAAATTTAGTTGATTTTGAAATGGATTTATACTGGGTAGTTCGTTCAGGAAACAATCCATTGCAATTATTTAATCAACATCCGGGGCGTTTCAAAATGTGGCACGTAAAAGACATGGATAAACTTAATCCAAATTGGAATGCAGAAATTGGTACGGGAACTATAGATTTTAAATCGATTTTTGCTCAAGCTGAACTTGCCGGAATGAAACGTTTCTTTTTGGAACACGAAACAAACTACAAACCAAATCCAATAGAATCAGCAGTGACAAGTTTTAATTATATCAAGAAAAACTTAATCTAATTTTTCTAAAGGAATAACCACAAAAAAAGGGATACATTGAGTATCCCTTTTTTTATTACCACTTCTCTACTCCTAATAATTTTTTCCCCAATTCACTCAACTCAGCAGTTTTGTGTTTGGTTTGCTCCCAGTTACGAGGATCTCCTGGGAATGCATATCCTACTGGTGCAATTCGGTTTTTCCAAGAATTAATTCGCCATTCTTTTAATTCTTCATTGTCTTCTTCAGCAGGCATCATCGAGATATACTGAGCCACTCTCACTCTGTCTTTTGTCAAATTTGGACGAATTCCGTGTGGTTGTGAGCTATTAAAAATTAATAAATCACCCGCTTCCATTTTCGGTTTTACGAATTGTCCCTCAAAGCCTGTTGTGTCCGGTTGAAAGCGATTTCTATCTTCTGGCTGGGTTAATTTCCAGGTATCATAAGTACGAAACAATTCTGGAATACATTGAAAACCACCCATATTTTCATCATCTGCATCCACTAAGGCTAACACGCCTTGTACATTTTGAGGTTTTGTTTCCGGATCGTAATCCCAATGAATAAATCCTTTGAATTCATGATCTGGTCGTACCGGAAAATTAAGATTGACTCTGTCAATAGTTACCCATAATTTCTCTGTCCCCCAAACATCTGCAAAAGCATCGTATACTTTTTGCATTTGACGGTTATCCCATTGGTATTGATGGTTGTATAATTCCACCATTCCACTATTGTTTAATTCTTTCATTTGCATTTCTGCTCTTGGCGGTGCGTACCAGGTTTCAGGATTATTTGGGTCTTTTTCTTCAAATTCCCATATAAAATCAGATAATCTTTTGCATTTTCTTTTGGAACTGCATTTTTGATTATGATATAGCCATTTTCAATCCAGAATTTCCATTGGTCTTCGGTCAATAAACGAAGCGGTTCGCCATTAGAGCGACTATTTAATTTATGTACACTAGATTTTGCAACAGACGGATTTCCAGGTATATCTTTATGTGCATTAGTAGCCATAGTTGGCGTCATTGTAGGAGTCATGGTTTGGTTCTTGTTTTCCATATTGATATGTTTTTAAAATTTCATAATCCAAAAGTAGCGGGTTAATCCGAGTTGAATTTCAACAGAATTTACCATAATTTGTACTATATTGATATTTACTTTTGTATTTGAATAATCAATAGTATATTTATGGAGCAATTAAGATAAAAGCGTATGAAAATTGTTTTTGAAGATATCAAACGTTTAGCCGGAAGTTCCTTCCGAATTTTAGTGAATCCCAAACTTAATGACTTCTATTATTGGCATTTTCATCCTGAATTTGAATTGACATTTATTGAAGCGCCACAAGGAACGAGGCGCGTAGGAAATCATGTGGGACAATTTGAAGGTTCTGATTTGGTTTTCATTGGTTCTAATATTCCACATTTAAATTTTGATTATGGAATCAGAACGGAATATAAAAAGGTGGTTTTACAAATTAAAGAAGATTTTTTTAAAAATGATTTTGTTACCACTCCAGAACTTTCGGCAATTTATCAATTATTTGAAAATTCAAAAAAAGTAATTTGTTTTAACGGGACTACAAAAGAATTAGTTGGTAAACGATTAAAAGAAATTCATCATTTACCTAATTTTGAGCAATTTATAGAAGTGTTGTCTTTGTTTCAAATGCTGGCTACTTCAAATGAAAAGACGTTTTTACACGAACTTCCTTTTGATGATTTTTACAATAATAAAGAACAAAACCGACTGAAAATTGTCTATGCATTTATTGAAAATAATTTTCAAAGAAACATAACTATTGATGAAATGGGACAATTAACACATTTATCCAAAGCCGCTTTTTGTCGGTATTTCAAAAAAATGACTCGATTGACATTTACTGAATTCTTGAATCAGTTCAGAATCGAACAAGCTAAACGCCTTTTGAAGGAAGATAAAAATGTGACCGAAACCTGCTATGAATGTGGTTTTGAAAGCCTTTCTTATTTTAATAGAATTTTTAAAAAAGTCGTTGGACAAAATCCGATACAGTTTAAGAAAAACTAAAAAGGGTATATTTCTTAAATTGGTCTAAGAAATATACCCTTTCATTTTAATTTTGTTTTTACTCCGTTATATTAAAACTGGCGACGTAAAAATTCTTGTCGATTTCCAGTTTTGGAGTCTCCATTTTAGCTTCAATACGATTCCATTCTGTTGTAGGATTTAGTGATTTTTCTGTGCCATCCAAAGTTACTTTCACAGGCATATTAAAACCAGGGACGCAGTTGGTCCAACGATATCCAAGTTTTCCTTCTTTGAAAAAATATTCTAAAGTAGGAATTCGGGTATCTCGTAAATACTGATTAAAAAACGGATTTAAATCGATGCCAACTTGTTGACTCAGATAGTCTTCAATTTGTTTTGTAGTTACTGTTTGATGATAAAAAGTACTGTTTAGTCCTCTTAAAATACCTCTCCATTTTTCATCATCATTCACAATTTGACGTAAAGTATGCAGCATATTCCCTCCTTTTGGATACATATCGCCAGAACCCTCATTGTTTACATCATAATTTCCAATG
>ERZ1034363.1500-NODE-1500-length-13144-cov-2.501722_pt1 | contig 13144 bp, 9 predicted proteins | sample MGYA00520616_ERZ1034363 | MGnify/ENA primary metagenome ERZ1034363 (study PRJEB33736, sample SAMEA104284506) | Azolla filiculoides | biome: Urban; feature: Water surface; material: Ditch water | place: Netherlands | collected 2015-10-28 | depth 0-0.1 m ...
CGATTGCCATAGCGAAATCCCACATCACGCACCTCGATATGCCCGCGGACCTTACCTACATGCACCGGGGTCACAGGCTCCGGCACACTGGAAACATGGTCCAAGATGTCGAAGATACGTTTGGCCGCCGAGGCCGATTTCTGGGTCACCGAGACAATCCGACTCATGGAGTCCAGGCGCCCGTAAAACCTCCCGATATAGGCAATGGCCGCTAACAGCATCCCCACGGTGATCTCGCCCCTGGCCACCTGCCAGATGCCAAAGCCCCACACCACTAGCAGTCCGACTTCGGTCAACAATGACACGCTAGGTGAAAACAGCGACCAGATCTTGTTGATGCGGTCGTTGACCAGCAAGTTATGCTTATTGGCCTCCCGAAAGCGCCGTGCTTCGCGTTGCTCCTGGGCGAACGCTTTAACCACACGAATACCGGGAATGGTGTCGGCCAGCACATTGGTGACTTCGCCCCAGACACGGTCAATCTTCTCAAATCCGGTTCGCAATCGGTCTCGAACGACATGAATCATCCACCCGATAAATGGCAAAGGAACCAAAGTAATCAGCGCCAATCCGGGATTCATGGAAAACAGGATTACCGCGGTCATCAGGATCATGATCACGTCACTGGCGAAATCCGTCAGATGCAATGAGAGGTACACGGCAATGCGATCGCTTTCGCTGCCAATGCGCGACAGCAAGTCGCCCGTGCGTTTACCTCCGAAGTACTCCAGCGACAACCGTAGCAAATGCTCATAGGTGGTGGTGCGCAAGTCGGCCGCGATGCGCTCGGATGCCAATGCCAGCACATAGGTCTTGCCCCAACTCAACACCCAGGCCAGCAAACCCGCTCCCAGCAAGCCCGACAAATACCACGCAACGGTGCTGATCGGAATCTGCTGACCGCTTTGGTACGGTATCAATACTTCGTCCACCAGGGGAATGGTGAGGTAGGGTGGCACCTGGCTGGCTGCAGTTCCCAGTAACATCAGAAAGAAGCCCAGAAGCAGTTGCCCTTGGTAGGGTTTCGCAAAACGCCACAGCCGAAACAGGGTCCAGGTCGACGGCGGCGTGTGGATCACCCGGGCACAGACCTCGCACTCGTCGAGATCGGGATCCAGCGGCGACTTGCATTGCGGGCACAGGCTCAAGGGGGCCAGCTGCAGCGGCTTGCCATGCAGCAGGAACTCGCGCCTGGCCTCGAACTGCTCGAGCAGCCGGTTTGCCTGCACATGGCCGCCCAGGGTGTAGCGCCAGGCACCGATGCGCTGGCGGTCCTGCACCAGCTCGAGCAGACCGACGCCGTTGTGGTCGCTGCAGACCAGCTTGAGCTCCTGGTCCAGCGCCCAGTTGCGCAGGCCGGGCTGATCGGGGCTGCCCTCGAGGGCCCAGAGCTGGTCGGCCGTGACCACCAGCAGACCGGCACCGAAACGCAGCTGCTCGTCGAGATCGAGCTCGAGCCAGGCCTGGACCTGGGAGCCGCCCAGCCTGCCAGCGACGGCCAAGCGCCAGGCCGCCGGGAATCCCGACGGCAATTCAGCCAGTTCTTTGAGTGACGACATGTTGCAAATTATTTTGGATGGCTCTACGCGAAAGGCGTCAAGTAAGTAGAAAATCGCCAGCAGCAGGCTGGCCAGGAGGTCGGTGCTCCAGTACTGTCCCGGTAGCCATCCTGATTCAGTTTGTTCAGATTGTAAAGCTGAGCCACTACCGCATTCCTGCCCATCACGAACCGCTCGTCGAGGTCATCCGGTGTCACTCCCAGTCTCCCGAGCCGACCTCGCGTCCAGCACGCCAGACATGAAGCATCAACCAATACAGCTGCTGCGCATCAACCATTTGCGCGGCCCCAGCATCTGGACCTACCACCAGGCGGTCGAGGTCCTGATCGACATCGGCGCGCTCGAGGACTGCCCGTCCCACACCCTGCCCGGCTTCACCGATCGCCTGCTGGCCTGGCTGCCGGGGCTGCACGAGCACCACTGCGGCCTGGGCTACCGCGGCGGCTTCGTCGAGCGCCTGCGCGACGGCACCTGGCCCGGCCACATCATGGAGCATGTCTCGATCGAGCTGCAGAACCTGGCCGGACTGCCCTCGGCCTTCGGCAAGGCGCGCTCGACCGACCAGCGCGGCGTCTACAAGGTGGTCGTGCGCACCGGCCAGAAGGAAGTCGGCATCCGGGCCCTGACCGATGCACGCGACCTCGTGATGGCCGCGATCAACGACGAACCCTTCGACGTCGCGGCCTGCGTGCAGCAGCTCAAGACCCTGATCGAGTTCCATGCCATGGGCCCGAGCACCCGCGCCATCGTCGAGGCCGCCACCCAGCGCAAGATCCCGCATATCCGCCTGATCGACGACGGCAACCTGGTCCAGCTCGGCTACGGCGCCAAGCAGCGCCGGATCTGGACCGCCGAGACCGACCGCACCAGCGCGATCGCCGAAGGCATCTCCAAGGACAAGGAACTGACCAAGGAGCTGCTGAAGTCCTGCGGCGTGCCGACTCCCGAAGGCCAGGAGGTCGACAACGCCGAACAAGCCTGGGAAGCGGCACAGGACATCGGTTTTCCGGTGGTCGTCAAGCCGTCGGATGCCAACCGCGGCCGCGGCGTGGTGCTGAATCTGCACACGCGCGAGCAGGTCATGGCCGCCTACGAGATCGCGGCCAAGGTCAGCTCCTATGTCATGGTCGAGCGCATGATCAAGGGCGAGGAGCACCGCCTGTTGATCGTCGGCGACAAGCTGGTGGCGGCCGTGCGCGGCGAGCTGTCCTACATCACGGCCGACGGCCAGTCGACGGTGGCGCAACTGGTCGACGCCCAGATCAACTCCGATCCTCGCCGCGGCGTCGAGGAGCATTTCCCGCTCAACCCGATCCTGCTGCCGCAAAACGGCAAGGTCATGCTCGAGCTGCAGCGCCAGGACCTGGCGCCCGACTCGGTGCCCGAGGCCGGCCGCAAGATCCTGCTCGAGCGCAACGGCGTGCTGAGCCAGGACATCACCGACCTGGTTCACCCCTCGGTGGCCGAACTGGCCGCGCTGGCCGCGCGCATCGTCGGCCTCGACATCGCCGGCGTCGACGTGGTCGCGACCGATATCTCGCGCCCGCTCGAAACCCAGGGCGGCGCCATCATCGAGGTCAATGCCGGCCCCGGCCTGCTGATGCACCTCGAGCCCGCCGTGGGCCAGCCGCGGCCGGTCGGCGAGGCCATCGTCGAGCACCTGATGGGGCAAGACAACAGTGGCCGCATCCCGGTGGTCGGCATCAGCGGCGTCGAGCACACCACGGCGGTCGCGATGCTGACCGGCTGGCTGCTCTACCGCGCCGGCTACATCACCGGCCTGGCCTGCAATGCCGGCATGTACCTGCAGATGGACAAGATCGAGACCGCCTCCCCGGGCGAGTGGGAGTCCGGCCAGCGCATCCTGATGAACCGCACCACCACGGCCGCCGTGATCGAGAGTTCGCCGCGCAGCATTCTGGAGAACGGCCTGGCCTACGACCGCTGCCAGGTCGGTGTCGTGACCGGCCTGCCCGAGCCCGTGGGACTGGAGGATCACCATATCCACAGCCACGAGCAGATGCGTACGGTGCTGCGGACCCAGATCGACGTCGTGCTGCCGAGCGGCTGCGCCGTGCTCAACGCCGACGACGAGGCCTGCGCCGGCCTGGCCGAACTCTGCGACGGCTCGGTGCTGTTCTACACCGTCAACGCCGATCACGCGCTGCTGGCCGAGCATTGCGCCCAGGAAGCCGGCCGTTTCCTGGTCGTGCGCGAGCAGCAGATCCTGCTGCTCGGACACCAGATCGAAACCCCCGTGCTGGACCTGCGCCACCCGGTGGTCGAGCGGCTGCTGCAGCAGCATCTGCCCTTGCCCGCCCTGCTGGCCGCCGTCGGCGCCGCGCTCGCGCTCGAGATGGACCCGGCCCTGGTTCGCGCCGGGGTCGAGACCGCCGAATAAACCTTTTCTGGTTGATCAAGCAAGATGGAAGTTTCCCGCATCCGGGCCCTGCGCGGCCCCAACCTCTGGTCTCGCCACACCGCGATCGAGGCCGTCATCACGCTCACGCCCGCTGAGTGCGACCTGTCCGAGCTGCCCGGCTTCGTCGAGCACCTGCGCCAGCGCTTTCCGCAGATCGGCGCCCTGCAGCAGCCCAGCGCCCAGGTCCGGCTGTCGCTGGCCCATGCGCTCGAGCGCGCGACGCTGGCGCTGCAGGCCGAGGCCGGCTGCAAGGTCAGCTTCGGTCGCACCGCCAAGGCGCCTGATCCGGGGATCTACCAGATCGTGGTCGAATACACCGAGGAAAAAGTCGGCCGCATGGCACTCGACCTCGCGATCGAACTGGTCGAAGCCGCGCTGGAAGAAAAGCCCTTTGACCTGGTCGAGGCCATCGCGCGCCTGCGCGAGACCGACGAGGATGTGCGCCTGGGCCCCTCGACCGGCTCCATCGTCGACGCCGCCGTCGCGCGCGGCATCCCCTACCGCCGGCTGACCCAGGGCAGCCTGGTCCAGTTCGGCTGGGGCAGCAAGCAGCGCCGCATCCAGGCGGCCGAGGTCGACCGCACCAGCGCGATTGCCGAAGGCATCGCCCAGGACAAGGACCTGACCAAGAAGCTGCTGCACTCGGCCGGCGTGCCGGTGCCGCTGGGCCGCCCGGTCAAGGACGAGGAAGACGCCTGGGCCGCCGCGCAGGAGCTCGGCGGACCGGTCGTGGTCAAGCCGCTCGACGGCAACCAGGGCAAGGGCGTGACCGTCAACGTCGAGACGCGCGAACAGGTCATGGCCGGCTACCGCAACGCGCGCCATTACCGCGAGGAAATCCTGGTCGAGCGCTTCCTGCCTGGCATCGACTACCGCTTCCTGGTGGTGGGCGACAAGCTGGTGGCCGCCGCGCGCCGCGATCCGCCGCTGGTGATCGGCGACGGCGTGCACACGGTGCGCGAGCTGGTCGGGGCCGTCAACCAGGACCCCAAGCGCGGTGACGGCCATGCCACGCCGCTGACCAAGATCCGGCTCGACGAGATCGCGATCGACCGCCTGCGCGAGCAGGACCTGACGCCCGAGTCGGTGCCGGTGCTGGGCCAGCGCGTCGTGCTGCGCAACAACGCCAACCTGTCGACCGGCGGCAGTGCCACCGACGTGACCGACGAGGTGCATCCCGATGTGGCCACGCGTGCCGTGGCAGCCGCCCAGATGGTGGGCCTCGACATCTGCGGTGTCGACGTCGTCTGCCAGAACGTGGTCGAGCCACTCGAGCAGCAGTCCGGCGGCGTGGTCGAAGTCAACGCCGCCCCCGGCCTGCGCATGCACCTGAGCCCGAGCTTCGGCAAGGGTCGCAATGTGGGCGAGGCGGTCATCAACCACATGTACCCGGATGGTGACGACGGCCGCATTCCGATCATCGCGGTCACCGGCACCAACGGCAAGACCACCACCGTGCGCCTGACCGCCCACCTGCTCAAGGGCAAGGGCCTGCGCGTCGGCATGACCAACACCGACGGCGTCTACGTCAACGGCCGCCAGACCGACAGCGGCGACTGCAGCGGCCCGCGCAGCGCCCGCAACGTGCTGATGCACCCCGACTGCGACGCCGCCGTATTCGAGACCGCGCGCGGCGGCCTGCTGCGCGAGGGCCTGGCCTACGACCGCTGCCAGGTTGCGGTCGTGACCAATATCGGCGCCGGCGACCACTTGGGCCTGAACTTCATCACCACGCTCGAGGACCTGCGCGTGCTCAAGCGGGTGATCGTGCTGAACGTCGCACGCGACGGCATGGCGGTGCTGAACGGCACCGACCCCGAAGTCGTCAAGATGGCCCGGCATTGCCCAGGCCAGATCACCTATTTCGGCTACGACCCGCACCACCCGGTGATCGCGACCCATCGGGCCCTGGGCAAGCGGGTGCTGTTTGTCGACAAGGGTGACATCGTCGCGTCCGCGGGCGGGCGCGAGACGCGCATCCCGCTGTCTGGGGTGCCGATCACCGCCAATGGCGCGATCCGCTTCCAGGTGGACAATGCGATGGCGGCCATCGGCGCCGCCTGGGCACTGGACCTGTCCTGGGAGCAGATCAAGGCCAGCCTGGCCACCTTCGTCAGCGATGCCCAGGCCGTGCCGGGCCGCTTCAACCTGTTCGACTACCAGGGTGCGACGCTGATCGCCGACTACGGCCACAACCCGGACGCGATCCAGGCCCTGTGCGATGCGGTCGTCAACATGCCGGCCCAAGAGCGCGTGGTCGTGATCAGCGGCGCGGGCGACCGCCGCGACGAGGACATCCGCGACCAGACCAAGATCCTGGGCCAGGTGTTCGACGAGGTCATCCTGTACCAGGACGCCTGCCAGCGCGGTCGCACCGACGGCGAGGTGCTGGCGCTGCTGCGCGAAGGCCTGGTCGGCGCGACCAAGACCCAGCGCGTGCAGGAGATCCAGGGCGAGTTCGTCGCGATCGATGCCGCACTGGCCGGACTCGAGCCCGGCGACCTGTGCCTGATCCTGATCGACCAGGTCGAGGAGGCGCTGGCGCATATCGCCCAGCGCTGCGAGCAAGCCAAGGCCTGATCAGGCCGACAGGCTCACTGTGCTGACATGAAAAGAGACTGCCTTGGCAGTCTCTTTTGCCTTCGCAGCGCCATCGAGAGCGCCTGACGCAGTGTCAGTCCCAGAACAGGATCGCTTCGCGCCCGCTGACCGCCAGGTCCAGCCGGGCCCCCACCGGCAGCAGCACCTTGGTCGGCACATGGCCGAAGGGCAGTCCGGTCAGCACCGGGACCTTTAGCTGGCTGCGCAGCCAGTCGACCACGCTCTGCAGCTTGAAGCCCTTGTCATGCGGCAGCAGCTGGTAATGGTTGAACTGGCCCAGCACCACCGCCTTCTGCTGGCCCAGCACGCCCGCATGCAGCAGCTGGGTCAACATGCGCTCGATCCGGTAGGGATGCTCGGCCACGTCTTCCAGGAACAGGATGCCGCCCTCGATCTGCGGAAAATAAGGCGTGCCGAGCAAGGAGACCAGCACCGACAGGTTGCCGCCCCAGAGCCGGGCCTGTTCGACCCCCCAGCCCTCCTCGGCGCTGAGCTCGGGCTGGGCGCGCAGGTCGGACAGCGGCAGGCGCCAGCCCGTACCCTCGCCCTGGCCGACCAGCAGGTCGTCGAAGCAGTCCTGCATGATCTCGTCGGGCTCCTCCGGCACGCCGAAATCGGCCAGCAGCGCGGGACCGGCCCAGGTCTGGCCGCCGGTCTGCGCCAGCAGCGCGAGCTGCAGCGCGGTGAAGTCGCTCAGGCCCACGAACTGGGTGCCGCGTTCGACCGCCTGCTGCAAGGCCGCGTAAGGCAGGCGTGGCAGCAGGCGCGTGAGGCCGTAGCCGCCGCGCGAGATCATGGCAAGCTGGGCGCCGCTGGCGGCGGCGCGTCCAATCGCCGCCAGGCGGGTGTCGTCGTCGCCAGCAAAGCGCTGGTGACTGCTGAGCGCATCGGCATCGATCTCGACCTCATGGCCACGGGACTGCAGGCGTTTGACGCCGCGACGAAAGGCGGCCTTGTCGCGCACGGCGCCGCTCGGTGAATAGATGTAGATATGAGCCATGGGCTGATTATCGGGGCTGCACCTGCCGTATCGATGGCGCTGGCGGCTGGCGCTGGCTGCGGGGCTTGCGGTCTTTTCTGTCCGGCTGGCGCGGCAAGCCAGCATCCCAGCCGGGGGCGCGCCAGGCCAGCGGTCCCGCCCGGTGGCCAGCATCGGGAAACGGCGCTTGCTCCAGTTCGGGGGTCCAGGCGCCCAGCTCAGGGCCGTCGAGTGCCAGCAACTGGTCGACCCGCTGCGGAACGGCCTCGAGCAGCCGCTGCGCCAGCACCCGCTGCCCCGGCGCGTGGGCGATATTGAACTGATCCACGCCGCGCGAATCGAGCCAGGCCAGCAACAGGGCTACATGCTGCTCGAGCTGATGCCAGGCCGGTTTTTTCGGCTTGTCGCTCTGGCCAAAGCCGATCAGGTCGGGCAGCAGCACGTGCTGGCCGGCTTGCGACCGGGTCCGGGCCCAGCCGGCCAGCTGCGGCCACCAGGCATCAGGGCCGTGCAGCGCCAGCCACTGGCTGGCGGCGTCACGCGGCCCCAGGTCCAGCGCATGCAGGCGCAGGCCCTGCAGCTCGGGCAGGCTCTGCTCGAAACCCGAGGCCTGCTGCAATTGCGGCCAGGCCTGCCAGGCCGGCACGAAGCGTTGAGCCGGCGTGCGCAGCGCATCCTCGCGCAAGGGCGTTGCGGCCTGCTTGGACTGACGGCGGCGGCCGGCAAAGAACTCCTGCAGCAGCGCGCCGCATTCATCGGCCAGCACGCCACCCACGACCTCGGTCTGGTGGTTGAGCTCGCGGTAGGAAAACAGGTCCAGCACCGAGCCCGCCGCGCCGGTCTTGGGCTCGCGCGCGCCATAGACCACGCGCTTGAGGCGCGCATGCAGCATGGCCTGCGCACACATGGCGCAGGGCTCCAGCGTGACATAGAGCTCACAGCCGTCGAGCCGGTAATTGCCGAGCTTGCGGGCCGCCTCGCGCAAGGCCAGCATCTCGGCATGCGCCGTCGGATCGTGCCGACCGATCGGCTGGTTGTGGCTGCAGGCCAGCAGCTCGCTGGCGGCCGCGGCATCGGTCCCGGTGCCCGGGCGCACCAGCACGGCGCCGACCGGCACCTCACCCTGCTGCGCGGACTCGCGCGCTGCGTCGAGCGCCAGTCGCATGAAGCCGAGATCGCGTTCCCGGACCGGATCGGTGCTACGAACGGAAGCCGCCGAACCGTCAACTGGTGGCAGATGGATGGGGGGGGGCGCGGGCATGGCATGAGCCGCGTCCAGGCGAAGACGCAGCGATGTGAGGATCCGCGCGATTATCCCACCCGCGCGGGCCGGCCGAGTTGAGCGAAAATCCCGGGTCCAAGACCACCCATGATTCACACAGGACTCTTCAATGGCCAGCGCCCTGCCCAACCCTCTCACACTCAAGCTACCCGACGGCCATATCTTCGAGGACCTCAAGCTGCGCCGTTGCGATGACGCGGCGATCGACCTCGACATGGACCTGGTCAAGAAGGTCTGCCAGCTCAACGGGCTCGACTTCGACAAGGTGCTGGCAAATCCGGGGCCGGTGGTCAGCACCATCCTGACCGTCTGGTACAAGAGCCATCTGGCCGAGGGCGGCGACCCCGATCCGTTGATGGAAGCGCTCAAGCAGGGCAACTGACAGCAAGACCGGGCGTCCTCGGCCGTCTCGCAGCCGAGCCCGGCGGACAGGATCAGCTGCCTGGCAGGTCTGGCTATTTCCTGACCCAGCCGCCCTGGCCCTGGATGTAGTTGCCGGGCTGGGTGCGCTGCAAGGCCTCGCGCGCGAACACGGCGGCGGCATCGTTGACCGATATGCCGTTGCGCGACGCGATCTGCTCGAACTGGGCCGTGCGCTGGCGGTTGACCTGATCGAGCAGCTGGCGCACCTCGGGCGGCGCATCACTGCGCACCAGGCCCAGGTAGCCGTCACGTTGCTCGCCGAGCCAGCCCTGCGACTTGGCATCGGCCAGCTCGATGGCATGCGCTGTGCCGACCAGCAGCGCGAGTCCCAGGACGGCGGCCTTGAATGCTTTTTTCATTTGTTTGCTCGCTGTCATAGAGACAATTGATCCGGCGGGATCAGAACAGGCCCTTGTCGGACTGGAACATCTGCTGCACGTCCTTCTCGACCTTGAGCAGGATTTCATGCTTGATGTTGACCGTCATGTTGATCTCGATCGGCTTGTCGGGTGCCTGCAGCTTGACCGTGGGCGAACAGGCGGCCAGCAGCAGGGCCGACATGCCCAGCAGCCCGATGACGCGTGAATGTTGTGGCATCGACTCCTCCATGATCCAGCGGCGGGGCCGCGGAAAATCCTGGCTCTACCTTACTCCAGAATGCCCTGCTGCAACTGCTTCAGGATGTAAGCATCGAAGTCGCCAGACAACAGGGCGCCCTTGAACAGGCCAGGCAAGGCGCCATTGAGCTTGAGCTTGAAGGCAATCGGATGACCGCTGTAAAACTCGGGATTGTGTCCGTCGAGCCGCATGTTTACGGCATATTTGCCATCGGCCTGGTAATCGAGGTCGAGACCGAGCTGGCTGTAGCGGAAATCACGCAGCGCCTGCAGGCCCGGGTTGTCGCTCACTGGCACGGTGCTGACATAGCGCAGCTGACCGGCCTGCTGGCTTGACAGCTGGCCATCACGGATTTCGACTCCGTCCGGGGTCCAGACCAGCGGCAGTTGGCCCGACAGGCGGCCATTGCCCGACAGCCCCGGCAGGTCCAGGATGGTCAACAGGCGCTCCAGGTCGATATGGCTCACCGTCAGCGGGATCTGCCACGAGATCTGTGCCGGATGGGTAGGCCACTCCAGCTTCACTTTTTCCGCCGACAATTTTCCATCCAGCAGTCCGGCATCGAACCGGTGTAGCTGCAACAGACTGGCGGTCCAGTCGAGCTCGAGGCTGGCTGGCGCGAGCGCCAGACCGCCGGCCAGGCTGGCGGTCTCGAGCTTGAGCGCCAGCTTGCCCATGAGCGGTGCCAGCCCCTGGAGCGTCAGGTCCAGATCCAGCCCCTTGGCCAGCGCCTTGTCCCAGCCGATTTCGGCCTGCTTCATCTGCCACTGCCCCGCGATCACGGGCTCTATGGCCTTTCCGGGGCGCAGGCAGAGCTGTCCGGTCAGCCAGCCCGAGCCCTGGCCGGACTTGATGTGCAGCAACTGCAGGCTTTTCGGGCGTGGCTGCAGCAGACGGTCGAGCGTGGCCAGCGAGCCTGCATAGTCGAGCCTGGCCTGGCCGCAGGAGCTCTGCAGCGCATAGTCGCCCGCCAGCTGGAGCAGCGGCTGGCCTTGCAGCGACAGCTGCCCGGTCAGGGCCAGTGTCTGGTTTTGCAAGCGCCACTGGGTCTCGAGGGTCGCGGCAGGCCAGTCGGCATGCAGCTTTGTCGCTGCCAGTCCCAGCTGCCCATTGGCGGAGCGCAGCGAGGCGTTGCGCGCCAGATCGAGTTGCAAGTGGTCCAGCGTGAGCGCCAAGGGTGCCCGGCCCTTCAGTTGCAGCTCGAATGGCAGGCTCGCGCTGTAGCGCTGCGGTCCGGGCGCGATCCGCCAGGCCTGCTTCAGGGTGGCGGCAGCCATCCAGGCAGCTTCATTTCCGGCACTGACTTTCCATCTCAAGGCCGGCTGCAGGGTGGTTGACCATTCGATCCCCTCTTTTCCCGGGCGCAGCTGTACCGAGGCCGGACCGTTCAGGTGGAGGCGAGTCGGGTGGCTCGCAGTCCCCCACTCCAGCTGGGCCTGATCGGCTTGCAGCTCGGCGTCGAGCGCTGTCCACTGGCCCATGTAGGGGCCGAGTTCCAGCCTGGCTTTCAGGTTCAGCAGGCCGTCGCCACGCGGTAGCTCGGCTTTGGGCAGCAGCCATTTGCCAAGCGGGGTCGCCAGTTCAAGCGGCAACTTTCCCGTCACTTCGATTCGGCTCTCTGTTTTGCTGACTCGATCTTTTGTTGAACTTTTTATTGCGTAAGTTACATATAAATCAACAAGAGATAGTTTGTTGATTTTGTGTGGCCAGTGCAACTCGGCCTTCACTGCGGCTCCCGGGGTCAGCATCAGTTGCAGTGGCTGCCGCTCGATTTCCGCTGCCATCAGCAGGCGGCCATCGCTTTGCTGCTGCAGCTGCAAGGGGGTCTCGATCTGCCAGTTTCTGTCCTGGCCCAGCTCGACCGAGGCTTGCAAGCGCTCGATCCTGAGCTCGGTCAATGGCAGCAGGGACTCAAGCAGTCGCGGCCAGGGCTGCAGGTCGCTGGCCTTGCCGGCACGCCAGACCGCCTTGGCCTGGCGGACCTGCAGCCGATCGACATGGCGCCTGAACAGCGAGAAGTCGGCCTGCACGCCTTGGAGCTCGAGCTCGAGGCGCGAGCCGCCCGGACCGTCCTGGCTCAGCTCCAACTGGTCGAACATGAGCCGGCCGGATTCAATCGACTCCAGCTGCACCGAATCGATGGTCCAGCCGGCGATCGACTGACCTGCGAGCTGATTCATGCCCCCCCTGCTCTGCCATGCCAGCCAGCCCGCGAGCAGCATGGACAGCATCAGGATCAGCCCGATAAAGTGAAAAATCCAGCGTCTTGATTTCATGAAACGTCCTGCCAAACCGGCAGCGAGCATGGGGGCGTTTGCCCGAGCCGGCCATTTGCTTCAAGGATAGGCGGATCGACAGCACTATGCCTGAAGTCAGCCAGACCAGCGGCATCGGCCAACACTGACAAGCCAGGCATGGGCCGATCGTGGACAATCGATCGTTTCAGCATGACCCGTTTGAACCCCCATGTCTTCCTTGCCCGTGGCCTCAATTGCAGCCGTTCATCCTGTCCTGCTACTGGCCGATGAACTGGTGTTTGACTATCCAGAGTCGGGACAGCTGCGCCTGACCGGGCTGCAGCTCAGGCCCGGGCTCACGCTGGTCCGCAGCGACGAGGACAGCGACATGACCACGCTGCTGCGCGGGCTCTCAGGTGCTGTGAAGCCTCGGACGGGCCAGGTGCAATGGCTGCTGGATTCCAGTCCGGTGCCAACGACCGCGCTGGATCGGCTGGTATTCTGGGTCGATGCCGCCGATCGCTCGCAAGACAAGGTAAGCGTGAGCGCGTACTGGGAACAGCTGCGCCGGCGCTATCCGCGCTGGAACGATGCCATGCTCGACGAGTTGCAGGCCGAACTGGGCCTGACGCCGCATCTGGACAAGGCGCTGTTCATGCTGTCAACCGGCAGCAGACGCAAGGTGGTGCTGGCTGCCGCCTTTGCGGCCGGTGCCGCACTGACCTTGCTGGACCAGCCCTATGCGGCACTCGACCTGGCGTCGAGGCGCCGCATCACGCGCTGCCTGCTGGACGGCGCGAGCCAGGCCGAACGGATATATGTCATGGCGGATTACGAGGCTCCCGAAGGCGTGCCGCTGAGCCAGGTGATCGACTTGAATCGTCCGCTGCAAGACTGAGGACCGGGCGGCACTGGCGCGCCCGATTCTGTACCGCGCTGGCGGACTTCACATGCCGGCGTAGTTGGGCCCGCCACCGCCCTCGGGCGTGACCCAGACGATGTTCTGCGTCGGGTCCTTGATGT
>ERZ1034363.1501-NODE-1501-length-13133-cov-2.962010_pt1 | contig 13133 bp, 11 predicted proteins | sample MGYA00520616_ERZ1034363 | MGnify/ENA primary metagenome ERZ1034363 (study PRJEB33736, sample SAMEA104284506) | Azolla filiculoides | biome: Urban; feature: Water surface; material: Ditch water | place: Netherlands | collected 2015-10-28 | depth 0-0.1 m ...
GACACCAGCGTCAGGATGTCGTAGCTGGCGACCAGTTCACCGTCCTGGTTCTTGACCTCCACGTCCCAGGCCACGACACCCTGCCCCTGGCCGTTGGCGTCCTTGCGGTTCCGGTCGATCTTGCGTTTGCAGGTCAGGCGCACCTGGATGCTGTCGCCAATGCCCACGGGCTTGACAAAGCGCAGCGTGTCCAGGCCGTAGTTGGCCAGCACCGGGCCAGGTTCGGGCACCACGAAAAGCCCGGCCGCGTCTGAGAGCACCAGGTAGCCATGTGCGATGCGCTTGCCAAACGGCGAGGCCTTTGCGGCTTCTTCGTCGAAGTGCATGTAGAACATGTCGCCGGTCAGCTTGCCGAAGGCGTGCACGTCGGCGTCGCCGATCACGCGGGGGGCCGTCAGCAGGGACTCGCCAATTTGCAGTTCTTCAAAGTAGCGGCGGAACGGGTGCGTGCCGGTTTCGATGACTTTGGCGCCGCGCACATGCTCGCCGGTGATGGCGGCCAGCATGGTGGGCGAGCCCTGCACGGCCGCACGCTGCAGCAGGTGCGTGACGGCGCGCAGGCCGCCGAGTTCTTCACCGCCACCAGCGCGACCGGGGCCGCCGTGCTTCAGGAAGGGCAGCGGCGAGCCGTGGCCGGTGGACTCCGTGGCGGATTCGCGGTCCAGCACGTGCAGGCGGCCGTGCAGCGCGGCCATCACCGGCACCATGCGGGCGGCCGTCGCCGGCTCTTTGGTGACCAGCGAGGCGACCAGGCTGCCCTTGCCGCGCGCGGCCAGCGCCAGCGCTTCGTCGAGGCCGTCGTAGGCCATCAGCGTGCTGACCGGGCCGAAGGCTTCGATGTCGTGCACGGCGGCGTTGGCACCGTCCCGTGCAAACGCATCGCGGGCGATCAGCAGCGTCGGCTGGAAGAACGCCCCGCCGGCCGTGCCCTCGCCCACCGGCGTGAAGCCATCGCCGCCGCCATAGACCAGCTCTGCGCCTTGGCGCAGCAGCGCCACGCGCTCGGCCACGTCGGCCTGCTGCGCGTGCGAGGCCAGCGCGCCCATGCGCACGCCTTCGACCGATGGGTCGCCCACGACCACCTTGGACAGGCGCGCCTGGAGCTTCTCGGCCACGGCGTCCAGGTGCTGGCGCGGCACGATGGCGCGGCGGATGGCGGTGCACTTCTGGCCGGCCTTCACCGTCATTTCACGCGCGACTTCCTTGATGAACAGGTCGAACTCCTCGTCGTCCGGCGTCACGTCCGGGGCCAGGATGGCGCAGTTCAGCGAGTCGGCCTCGGCATTGAACGGGATGCTGTTGCGCACGATGTTCGGGTGCACGCGCAGCTTGGCGGCCGTGTCGGCCGATCCGGTGAAGGTGACCACGTCCGAGCCTTCCAGGCGGTCGAGCAGATCGCCGGTGCCGCCGACGATGAGCTGCAGCGCGCCCGGCGGCAGGATGCCGGACTCATTAACCAGACGCACCATGGCTTCGGTCAGGTAGCTCGTCGCCGTGGCAGGCTTGCCGATGCAGGGCAAACCTGCCAGGAAGCTGGGCGCAAACTTCTCCAGCAGGCCCCAGATGGGGAAGTTGAAAGCGTTGATGTGCACCGCCAGCCCGCCGCGGGGCACCAGGATGTGCGAGCCGGCAAAGGCGCCCTTCTTGCCCAGCGGCATCGCCGGGCCTTCGTGGATCAGGTTGCCGCTGGGCAACTCGGACTGGCCCAGGCTGGAATAGGCGAACAGCGTGCCGGTGCCGCCTTCAATATCCACCCAGCTGTCGGCGCGCGTGGCGCCGGTGTGGGCGGAAATGGCGTAGAGCGCTTCCTTGAGGTACTTGGCCAGGGCCTTCAGGCGCGCGGCGCGCTGCTGGAAGTCCAGCGCCAGCAGGCCCGGCAGTCCGGTGCGCCGGGCGTAGTCGACAGCTTCGGCAAAGTCCAGCGCCTCGGCATGGGTGTGGGCCACGGTCTGGCCGTTGATGGCGCTGCGCAGAGCCTGGGCCGGCTGCTGGCCAATCCAGCGGCCGCCGATGAAACTTTGAAGAAGCGTAGTCATTGCAGGGTGTCTCTGATGATGGCCCAAAGTGCCGTTAAGGAATTAACCGACCGATTGGTCGTGAATTATTGTGCATGTCGCCGCCTATTTTGCCATGCAGTGAAGCAGCGGGCAATCAGCGACAGGAACAAAAAAGCCCGCACGCGGCGGGCTCGAATGCGCCGGGAGCCCTCTTATTGGGGGACTACACCGGCCTTCTTGACCAGCGCGGCGTATTTGGCCAGTTCGCGGCGGAACGCGACCTGCGCCTGCTCGGACGTGCTGATGTTGATGGCGTTGCCCTGCTTGGCCATGGTTTCCTTGACGGTCGGGTCGTTGAAAGCGACCACCAGCGCGTCGTGCACCTTCTTCACGTTGGCCGCGCTCATGCCCTTGGGGCCGAGCACCGCAAACCAGGCCTCCATCACGTAACCGGGCAGGCCCTGCTCCGCGAAGGTGGCGATCTCGGGCGCCGCCGGCGTGCGCTGGGCGCCGCAGTTGCCGATGGCACGCAGTGCGCCCGACTTGATGTGGGCCTGCACGCTGGGCAGTGCGGCCACGCCAAATTCGACCTGGCCGCCGATCAGGTCGGTCACCATGGGACCCACGCCCTTGTAGGGAATGTGCTTGGCCGTCACGCCGGCTTCGTCCAGAAACATCTCACCGGCCAGGTGCAGGATCGTGCCATTGCCGCCGGAGGCGAAGTTGAGCTGGTCCGGCTTGCTCTTGAGCAGTGCGATGAACTCCTTCGCGTTGGTGGCCGGCACCTTGGCCGGATTCACCACCAGCACCATGGGCGTGCTGCCCACGACGGCGATCGGTGTGAAGTCCCCCGGCATGTCAAATGGCAGCGACTTCAGCACGCTGGGGAAGATCACCACGTTGTTGGACACCACCGACAGCGTCTGACCGTCCGGGGCCGAGCGGGCCAGCGTCTGCAGGCCCACTACGCCGCCCGCGCCAGGCTGGTTCTCCACCACGACCGACTGGCCCAGGGCCTTGGCCAGTGCAGGTTGCGCGGAACGGGTGATCGCATCCACACCGGAGCCCGTGGCGTTGGGCAGAACGAACTTGACGGTGCCGGACTGCGCCAGCGCCGACAGCGGAACACCGGCGCCCAGCGCCAGGCTGCCCAGGCCGGCCACGGTGGACAGGGCCTGTCGGCGGGAAAGGGGGCGGAAGGAATGGGTCATGTTTTTGAGTCTCCGGGGGTGGCTGAAAAAGCAGGAAATTATCGGTCAGGCCACCGCGTGGGCTGCGCGCAGCGCCTCAATGGTGGCGGCGTCATAGCCCAGGCTGGCCATCAGTTCGGCCGTGTGCTGACCCATACGGGGCGGCTGCAGGCGCACGCCCAGGCGCTGGCCGTCCATGGTAAACGGGAACAGCGTGGTGCGGGCGGTCTCGCCGGCGCGCGCGCCGTCGGGCAGGGTGATGTCGGCCAGGCCACCGGTGGCGTTGAGGTGTTCGTCGTCGAACAGTTCCTCGGGCTTGCGGATCGGTGCGAACGGCAGCCCCACCTTCTCGAAGATAGAGGTGAGTTCGGCGGCGCTGAAGCGGGCCAGGCGCTCACGCAGGATGGGCAACATCGTCGGCCGCAGGATGACCCGCGCGTTGTTGGTGGCATAGGCCGGATCGGCCTGGAGGTCGGCAAAACCCAGCGCGTCACAGAAGGTGGCCCACTGCGCGTCGCTGACTGCCGCCAGAAAGATCTGTTCGCCGTCCCTCACGGTGAACACGTCGTACACCCCCCAGGCCGAGATGCGCTCGGGCATGGGCGCGGCGGCCTGCCCGGTGATGGCGTACTGCAGCATGTGCTGGCCGACCAGGAAGACGTTGTTCTCGAACAGCGCGCTCTGCACCTCCTGGCCTTTGCCCGTGATGCCGCGCTGGATCAGCGCACCCAGGGCACCAATGGCGCCGAACATGCCGCCCATGATGTCGTTGACGCTGGTGCCGGCGCGCAGCGGATCGCCGGGGCGCCCGGTCATGTAGGCCAGGCCGCCCATCATCTGCACCACCTCGTCGAGCGCCGTGCGGTGCTCGTACGGGCCGGGCAGGAAGCCCTTGTGGCTGACATAGATCAGGCGCGGGTTCACCGCGCTGAGCGAGGCGTAGTCGAGCCCGTACTTCTTCATGGTGCCGGGCTTGAAGTTCTCGGCCACCACGTCGGCGGTGGCCGCCAGCTTGCGCGCGGCTTCAGCCCCTTCAGGCGTGTGCAGGTCGATGGCGATGCTCTTCTTGTTGCGGTTGAACATCGGGAAGAAGCCCGCGCCGGCGCCCAGCAGGTGGCGCGTGCGGTCGCCATCGATCGGTTCGACCTTGATCACTTCAGCCCCCATGTCGGCCAGCACCATGCCGCAGGTGGGGCCCATGACCATGTGGGTGAATTCAACCACGCGCAGGCCTTTGAGGGGCAGGGGGCGGTCGGGTTGGGAGGTGGTGTCGTTCATTGGTATGGATTCCAGATTCAGGCCGCAACGGCTTCAGGCAGCGTCGGCAGCAGGGTTTTAGGCAGGCCGGCCTGCCACAGCGTGCCGTGCAGGCATTCTCCTTCGAGCCAGCCCGCCACCTGCCGGCGCAGGGCCAGCAGCGCGTCGATGTCGATGCCGGTGTCAATCTGCATGCTCTTGAGCATGTACGCCAGGTCTTCGCTGCTGACATTGCCGCTGGCGCCCGGCGCGTGCGGGCAGCCGCCGATGCCTGCCAGGCAGGCGTCAAAGCGGGTGATGCCGGCCTCCAGAGCGGCATAGACATTGGCCAGCCCCAGGCCGCGGGTGTCGTGAAAGTGGCCGCAGTTCAGGCGGTCCCCGGCGATCGGCAAGACCCGTGCGAACAGGTCGTGCACCATGCCGGGGTCGGCATACCCCACGGTGTCGGCCAGGCCCACACGGTCTACGCCAGCGTCAAGCACCGCCGCAATCAGGCGCGCCACTTCAGACGGCGCCACACGGCCCTGGATCGTGCAGCCAAAGGCCGTGCTCATGCCGACTTCAATCAGCGTCTTCGAGCCCAGCGCATTGCGGGCTGCGACGATGCGCGCAATCTCGGCCACCACTTCGTCGGGCGTCTTGCGCAGGTTCGCCAGGCTGTGCGCATGACTGGCCGACAGCGGCAGCAGCATCAGGTCCGCCTCGCATTCCATGGCGCGCTCGGCCCCCTTGAGGTTCGGCACCAGCACCGAGGTGAACAGTCCCGGCAAGGTCTGGGCAAAGGCCACCAGCTCGGCCGTGTCTGCCAGCTGCGGCAGCAGGCGCGCCGGCACAAAAGAGCCGACCTCGATCTCGCGCTGGCCGGCGGCGTGGGCGGCCCGAATCCATTCGAGCTTCTGCGCAGTAGGCATGACGCGGGCAATGCTCTGCAGGCCGTCGCGCAAACCCACCTCGCGGATGATGGCCTGGCGCGGCAGGCGGGCGTGGCTGGAAGGTGTTTCCAAGATGAGTCTCCTGTAAGTGGTTGGCAGGGAGTTTAGATATTCCTTGATGCTTCACAAAATCATTTTTGGAACCACAACAATTCCAGACCGGAATATCATTCGACCATGCGTGATCTGGACCTGACCTCCCTGCGCCTGTTCATCGCTGTCTGCGAAACGCGCAATATCGCCCGTGTGGCCGAGCAGCACGCCATTGTCGGCTCGGCCATCAGCAAGCGGATGGCCGCGCTGGAAGAAACGGTGGGCACGCCGCTGCTGGTACGCAGGCGCCGTGGCGTGGAGCCCACGGCGGCAGGTGTGACTCTGCTGGAGCACACCCGCGCCCTGCTGGCCGGCAGCGACCGCATCGCACGTGACATGGCCGCCTATGCCGCCGGGGTGCGCGGGCAAGTGCACATCCTGGCCACTGCCTCCGTACTGGCCGAGTCGCTGGCGTCCGACGTGGCGGATTTTTTGCAGGCTCCGGCGCACCGCGACATCCGCGTGGGCATGGAAGAACGCGTGAGTTCCGACGTGGTGCGCGGCATCCGCCAAGGGATGGCATCGGTCGGTATCTGCTGGGATGCGGCCCCCCTGGACGGCCTGGAATCCCTACCCTACCGCAGCGACCACCTGGCCATCGTCACACATCCAGACCATCCGCTGGCCGCGCAGGCGCAACTGCCATTCGAGCAGGCGCTGGGCTGCGAGTTCGTGAGCCTGCCGGCCGCCAGCGCCGTGCAGGTCATGCTGCAACGCGAGGCGGCGCGCCAAGGCCAGACGCTGCTGCACCGCGTGGTCGTCTCCAACTTTGACGCCGCGTTGCGCGTGGTGCGCGCCAACCTGGCCATCAGCGTGGTGCCGGTCGAAGTGGCCCGCCCCTTCGCCGATCTGTACGGCCTGGCCGTGATGCCGCTGACAGACACCTGGGCCCGGCGGCGCTTTTCGATCTGCTACCGGGACGCACAAGGCCTGTCGCCGGCCGCGCGGCTGCTGGTGGACCACCTGGCGGCCCTGGGGCGCCAGGAACCCATGGATTCAGCATAAAAATGCGGTTAACCCAGCGTGGAATAGTCTTTATACGCTATTATTTTTGATTAAATCAATCCAGTACCTGCGGGTACTGCAGCCGTACCCGCAGGTACTGGGTGCATGTACGCCCGTACCAGCCCGTAGTGAAGCCCGCTTGCGGACCGCCTTCGGCGCCGCCCCGGCTGACAGTCTTTGTGGCCCCCTTGATCCATCCGGAGTCGCTGCGACGTCCAGGACAGAGGCGTTGTCCGTCAGCCAGCTTGAATTTTTCTTTCCACCTGCATGCGGCGCCACTTGGCCGGCGGTACGCCGTATTCGCGGCTGAAGGCGCGGCTGAAGGCCGTATCGGTCTGGTAGCCCACTTCCTCGGCGATCCAGATCAGCGGCAACTGGCTGCCCGACAGCAGGTTGGCTGCCAGAAGCATCCGCCATTGCGTCAGATACTGCATTGGCGCCATCCCGACAATCAGCTGGAATCTTTCAGCGAGTACGGACCGGGATGTTCCGGCCTCGCTGGCCAGTTCCTCCAGCGTCCAGGCGCGTGCTGGGTTCTTGTGCAGCGCGCCCAAGGCCGCCCCCACGATGCGGTCCCCCACCCCCGCCAGCCAGCCTGTGGTGCCCGGCGTCTGTTCGTTCATGTAGATGCGCAGCACCTCGATAAAAAGAACTTCGGCCAATTTGGCCAGCACGCCCATGCCACCCGGACGCGGAGACCGGGCCTCGCTCAGTGCATAGCGCAAGGAGGCCTCCAGCCAGGCGCCGGCACTGGAGCCGCGAACGCTGACTTTGACGACCGCAGGCAACCCGGCCAGCAGCATGCGGGCCAGACTCGCATCGCAAGCCAGATACCCGCACACCAGGCGTGTCACGGCGCCGCCGCCCCCATAGGCCAGCTGGCGCGGGCGCCTTGACAGCACTACGTCCAGTTTCGCGCCTGTGGCGGCGGGAACGCCTGGCGCCGAGGTCATGCGATGCGCATCGCCCTGCGGAAAAATCACCGCGTCCCCGGCAATGAGATGCACCGGCGCTTGCCCCGCCATCTCCACGTAGCACTCCCCTTCGGTGATCATGTGAAAGATCACCACGCGTTCGGCCCCGGGCTCCAGCAAAGGCGCCGCATAGTCCGCATGCGGGGACTGGTAACACCACGGTGCCGTGAACCGGCCGTTGATGAAGATGGCCCCGATCAGGCGCACCACCCGCAGGGTTTCCGACAGGGCGTCCATTTACGGAGACACGTTGATCTGCAAGGCAAACGGAGTCGCGGTGACGAGGGCACTCGGAACCGGTGAGTGGCCAAGGCACCGCTCCACCAGGGCGGTCAGTTCTGCGGCATTCGCGCCGTTCGCGGCGATGGTGACGCGCAACTCCACATCGAACGGTCCCGCATACACCGGCGCGCCGTTGGGCCCGGACATCCCCAGCAGGCCTCTGGCGTCGGAGCGGCTGCCGACATCCACTTCAAGCGCTGTGAGTTCAATGCCTTCGCTTGCGGCGACCAGTGTGATGGAGGTGGCCGCACATGAAGCAATCCCCGCACGAAACAGCCAGCCCGGTGTGGCCTGGTCGCCACTTCCCCCGAGTTCCACGGGCATGTCCGTTGCGACTTCCACGCCGTGGGCATCCCGGGTCAGCACCCGGGTTCCGGACTCCCATCGGGCCACGGCGGGCGTGTCAACGTGAATGCCCATTTCGGGGCGTCTCTGAAATGCAGCCATCACGCGTTTGACAGCGGCCCCGACGTTCTGAAGTGCCATTTTCAAATCTCCTTGCTGATTTCGATGCCTGCCATTTTGGGCGTTTAGGGCCGTTCACAGTGGCACCTTGCATGAACCCGGACGGCCCTGTGGATGATTGAGCAGTGAATCCGGACGTTGAGGCAACCGTTGCGCGCCTGCATCGCCAGATCCGGACGGTGGGTCAATCCATCGCGACGCCTGGGCAGGACACATCCCGATGCATGAAAGCACAGTGCAGACTCCAAAACCCAGGAGAAAGCGCCATGGAAATTTCAACGGATCTCAATCCCCTCAAGCACAGGCAGCAGGCAACTTGGGCCAGCGGTGACCGCGCACTCGTCGTGCCCAGCAAATACCTCGAAATTGTGATTACACGGAGCCCATCATGAAAGCGATCGTCCAGGATGCCCAGGCCCCGCTGCGCAGGCAGTACAAGGAAACACCCGCCTTGGCCATGGTCACCGACCATGCGCGCACCTGTGGAGCCGACCCGTCCGACCCCTTCCACTCGCTCGTGGAGCCCATGGACGGCTGTGGCGTGGCTGTCCCCGTCGGCGTGCACCGGGCCGTGGGCGGCCTGCACGACGCACCGACCCCCGGTGACATGCTGTGCGCCGCGCTGGCGGCGTGCCAGGACTCTGCGGTCCGCATGGTGGCCAGTCGGCTGGGGATCGAGATCATCGCGCTGGAGGTCCGCGTGACCGCGCAAGTCGATGTGCGGGGTGCCTTGGGCATGGAGGCGGATGTGCCGGTCGGCTTTCAGTCCATGACCTGTGACATCCATCTGAAAGTGCAGGACGGCACGCCGCCCAAATTGCTGGAAGGCCTGCGTGTGGCGGCTCAAAGGTGCTGCGTGGTGCAGCAAACGCTGCACCGACCGCCGCCAGTGACGACCCGGTTCTGTGACGATCAACCGCCCCCTGTCGACGTCGAAAAACTCCCGGGGTGACCGGTCTGCTTTGACGGTGCTCCGGCAACCCTATGCCGGGATCTGCCTTGCGAGAAAGCCGGCAATCACATCATTGACCTGTTGTGGATGGGTGATGGGGCCCATGTGCCCCAGACCGTCGAACGCAACCACCTCGACGCGCGGCAACACCCCCGTCAGGAGCCGCGCCACCGCTTGCGCCGATGGCGGGGAGTTCTTCCCGACCATGTAGAGCACGGGGAGGTTCAATGCCCGAAACGCCTCCAGCGGGGCGGGCTCGGTGAACAGCGCATGCCCCCAACGTCGAACGTTGACGATCGACGCCGCAATGGGCAGCTTTCGGGCGTCTGGCGTATGGTCCCAACTGGCCGCCCCCATCCAGTAGTCGATGAAGTGCTTCGCGGCGTCGTTCGGGTTGCCCTCCTCCAGGGCGTTGCCGGCAGCCTGCACGGTTTGCCGGATGCCATCGGCCGCATTCGGCGCCGGTGATTCGGCGTCGACCAGTGAAAACAAGGTGGGCTCATACAAGGCCACGGCCCGCACCCGTGCAGGGTTGGCCAATGCGGCCATCAGCGCCACCGCCGCGCCGTAGGAATGCCCAACAAGGCAAAAAGGATCGCCGGCGGCGGCCAGCACCGGCTCGATGAATGCCACTTCATCCTTCAGGGCAATGACCCGGTCAGAAGCCCAATCGGCGCTCTTGCCGGCCCCATAGGAATCCGGCGCCAACACACGGTATCTGGGTGAAAGCAGGTCCAGCAGACCACGCCACTGGCTGGAATGGCTGGCATTCGAATGCAGACAAATAACGCCGGGTCCGGCGCCGGCTTCACGGTAGAAAGCAACGGGTGGTTCCATGGGTACCTTTCACGTCATCGCCCATGAGGACGATGGTAAATCGTAGTTCTTCTGGCCGGGGGATGTCCACCTGCGCCGGATCTGCTGCCACACGCTCCAGCACGCCCCGCACCGGGTTCTGCCCCGCCCTTCGTGAAATGCCGTCGCCTGCTCCGTTGCGAAGGAGGGGTTGGGATCGCGACTTTTCCGACCAAGGTGATTGACGCTGGACAACCGTCCTGGCGAAGGCCGGCGTGCTGCATGACAGGGTTCCGCCTGAAATGACCATCGTGCTTGACCCACTCATCCACGCACCTCGGCCGGCTGATCCTCCAGGCGCACAGGCACAGAAAAAAATACAAATACAAGTCATAGAAGTAATTTAAATATTTCTTTACATAAGGGAATTTATTTGTAAAATTCCACAATCCAGCGGTTCCAGTAACCGCCCGGACACAACCAAAGACCCTTACCAGGAGACAGCACCGTGAAAAGAACCTCTATCGCCCTTGCGCTGGCCGGCATGGCCGGCTGCGCTGCGGCCCAGTCCAGCGTGACCCTCTATGGCGTTGCCGATGCCATGTTCAGCCGGGGTACCGGATCGCTCACCAGTTCCAGCAGCATGGGCTCGGGTGGCAACATGACCTCCCGGTGGGGCATCCGTGGTGTCGAAGACCTCGGTGGCGGCCTGAACGCCGGCTTCAACTTCGAGGCCCAGGTGTTCATGAATACCGGCGCCGGACAACCGACCAACACCAACAACCAGCCTTCCGGCGCCGGCACCGGCGACGGCATGACCTTTGCCCGCCGGTCCACGCTGAGCCTGAGCAACTCCTGGGGAGAAATCCGTGCCGGACGCGACTTCACGGCGCACTACCGCAACCGGGTCGAGGTCGATCCCTTCGGCAACGCGGGCGTAGGCGCATCTCAGGCGTTCGCGGGCTCGATCGGTGGCGTGGTCAGCACCCGGGCGTCGAACATGATCGGCTACTTCCTGCCGGCCGGACTCAACGGCTGGTACGGTCAGGCCCAGTACTACGCAGGAGAAAATCCGGGTGGAACACCAACGGCGAACGACGGCACCGGCATCACGGCCCGCATCGGTTATCAGAACGGTCCGCTGAATCTCTCCTTTGCCTCGGGCCGGACCCAGTACGCGACGACGACCACAGCCGGCGACATCGAATCCACCAACCTGGGGATTCAGTACCAGATTGGCTCGGTGAACCTGATGGGTGGCGTGTACCGCGACACAGCACATCGCACCAAGGCGCTCAAGGCCGACGGCTGGATCCTGGCGGGGGTCTGGACTGTCGGGGTGGGTAACATCAAACTGGCGCTCTCCGAGTACGGAACGAATGCCACGGGCAACCCGAACGTCAGGAAATTTGCGGCCGGCTATGTGCACAACCTGTCCAAACGGACGGCGGTATACGGCACGTTTGCGCGTGTTTCCAACTCTGGGGGCGCCACCACGGCATTGAACAAGGGCACGACCGCAGCCAATATGTCATCAAGCGGCTTCGATATTGGCGTGCGACACCAGTTCTGAGAAACCGGCACATTGCATCCAGGGTTGAGCCAGCGAAAGCTGGCTCTTTTTCGTGCAGGCAACAACAGGCCTTGCACCCGGCGTCTCGTCCCGGTTCAGTCGTCCCGGTCCAGGGCCTGCACAGCCAGTGCAATCTGATCCGCGGTCGCCTTGAGCGTGGGAACCAGCTCCACCGCTTGCTGCATGGCATCAGGCTGGGCCGGGCCAATCATCAACAGGCTGCCGGCGACCTTCCCGTCTTGCCGCATGACTGGTACGGCCAGACTGTGCATGCCCGGGTTCATCTTGCCGATCGTTTCGGCAAACCCCTTTTTACGGATGACCGAAAGTTGGTTGCGGAAGTCCTTCCATTCGGCCCCCAGCCCCGCATCGGCGATCTGGGCGGCAGACGTCAGGTATTTAGACTTGATCTGATGGGGAGGCAGATTGGCCAGAATCACCTGAGAGCCGGCACCACTGAACAACGACAGCACCGTGCCCCGGCCACGCAGGATTTTCATCAACGCGCCCTGGTACGCGATTTCATCGGGGCCGACCTTGTGGACGCACAGGGCGGCGTCCTTGTAATAGGCACACAGAAGAAACGTCCGGTTGTCCGCCAGTTTTTGCAGGCCATCCATGACCTGGCGTCCCGCCAGGAGGAGCGGGTCCGACAGCTGTAACAACCGCTCAAGCTCGACAATGCGGCGCCCAAGCGAGTACACCCCCTTGCCCTGCTGGGCCAGCAAACCCGCGTCACAGAGCTCCTTCAGGTACCGGTAGGCCGTGGACTGGACCATGCCGAACCTGTCCATGACCTCCTCGACCCGGATGGTGTGCTTATCCAGGGTGAAGAGATCCAGAATCTGGAGCAGGCGCGAGAAAGCACTGGTAGCCGGCGTCTCTCGCTCGGCGGCCGCCATGCTGCCCGCCATCGGGGCAGGCATTTTCAGGTCACTTTTCGCCGGAGATGAACTGCGAACGGCTTTCGTCGCAAGGGGCTTTGAAGGGGTCATGGTCAGTTGATGCAGGGTCGTCAAAGTCTTGGCCCAGACGGCTTGCCTGCCATGTGACCCTCTTGGAGAGTTTACAGGCGGCCACTTCCCTTGCCGCGCCGCCGGGATCCGGCGTTCAACCTGACAGCGATTGATCATCGCGGCTGACGCAGGGACTCAAGCACAGCGACTTGCTGGCGCGCCCCGTCGAGGAGAAACGAGAGATCGGTACCCAGGCTGAGAAAGCCGGCGCCCATGTCTACGTAGCGGCGCAAAAGCGTCCTGTTTCGGGCAAGCCCGCCGACGCCGACCCACTTGTCATGGGCACGGCAGGCGCGAATGGTGCGCGCGAAGGCGGCGTCGATCAGCGGGTGATCGGCCTGATCGCCAAGCCCCAGGCTGGCGCACAGGTCCTGCGTGCCCACCAGGATCGCGTCCAGCCCTTCGACGGCGGCGATGTCTTCGACCTGCGCGAGGGACGCTTCGTCCTCCACCATGGCAATGACGACGGTGGCGCGGTTCATGGTGTCATGGACGTCCATCGCGGCCAGGGGCCGGTAGGCCAGTTGGGGCAACGCTGCGACGCTGGAGCGTGTTCCGCACGGTGGGAATTTGCACAGACTGACCAGGGCCCGTGCCTCCTC
>ERZ1034363.1502-NODE-1502-length-13118-cov-2.922782_pt1 | contig 13118 bp, 7 predicted proteins | sample MGYA00520616_ERZ1034363 | MGnify/ENA primary metagenome ERZ1034363 (study PRJEB33736, sample SAMEA104284506) | Azolla filiculoides | biome: Urban; feature: Water surface; material: Ditch water | place: Netherlands | collected 2015-10-28 | depth 0-0.1 m ...
CTTTCCCGAAAACAGGTTCAAGTGAAGATTTATTGTTTGGCGCACCGTCACTTTTATCGGATAAAAAGGTAGAAGAAATGAATGTTCGAATTATGAGATAATAGATTTTATAATCTATAATTATTCCTAAAATGGGTTTGTATTTTTAATACAAACCCATTTTTTCTTTTTTATTCAGTCCGTAAAAAGGGAATAATATTCATAGCGTTCTTGGGCTTGAATTTAGATTTATAAATGTTACTCTTATTTTGTTTAAATTCATTTTTTAAATTATAATTATTGACGAAAATGTAATATAAACTGACAATTTTGTTAATAACTTGACTACTTATGATGTGATTTAAATCGGTAAATCATGTCGGTTTTCTTATATTTGCGTGTTAGACAAAAATTACATTTTTTAGATTAAAAATATATGAGCGAAGAAATCAAAAAGGACAATTATTCAGCGGATAGTATTCAGGCGTTAGAAGGAATGGAGCACGTAAGAATGCGTCCATCAATGTATATTGGGGATGTAGGTGTTCGTGGACTGCATCATTTGGTTTATGAAGTAGTGGATAACTCTATCGATGAGGCAATGGGAGGTCATTGTGATACGATACGAGTAGATATAAATGAGGACGGGTCTATTTCTGTTGAGGATAATGGGCGTGGTATTCCGGTAGGAATTCACAAAAAAGAAGGTGTTTCCGCATTAGAAGTTGTAATGACTAAAATTGGTGCCGGAGGTAAATTCGATAAAGATTCGTATAAAGTTTCCGGAGGTCTTCACGGTGTGGGGGTTTCGGTGGTAAATGCATTGTCTAACCATTTGAGAGCAACCGTTCACAGTAGTGACGGAAAAGTGTATGAGCAGGAATACGAAAAAGGAAAAGCACTTTATCCTGTAAAACAAATTGGAGAAACGACCAAAAGAGGTACAATAGTAACTTTTTATCCGGATCCAAGTATTTTTACCCAAACAACAGAGTATTCTTATGATACTTTATCCGCTCGTATGCGCGAGTTGTCTTATTTGAATAAAGGGATTACAATCACTTTTACAGATAAAAGAGAAAAAGATAAAGACGGAAATTTTGTTTCAGAAATCTTTCATTCTGATGAAGGTTTAAAAGAATACATCCGATATTTAGATGGAAATCGTGAGCCAATTATTACCCACGTTATTTCGATGGATAACGAAAAAGGAGAAATTCCAGTTGAGGTGGCTTTGATTTATAATACAAGTTACACCGAGAATATTTTTTCTTATGTAAACAATATCAATACACACGAAGGAGGAACGCACTTGCAGGGTTTTAGAACTGGTTTGACCAGATCGTTAAAGAAATATGCAGATGCTTCCGGAATGCTGGATAAACTGAAATTTGATATTTCAGGAGATGATTTCCGTGAAGGATTGACGGCAATTATTTCGGTAAAAGTGGCTGAACCACAATTTGAAGGGCAAACCAAAACCAAACTGGGAAACAGAGAAGTTGTTTCTCCGGTAAGTCAGGCGGTGAGTGAAATGATTGAAAATTATTTGGAAGAAAATCCAAATGATGCCCGAATCATTGTTCAAAAAGTAATTTTGGCAGCACAAGCTCGTCACGCTGCGAAAAAAGCCCGTGAAATGGTACAACGCAAAACCGTAATGGGTGGCGGTGGATTACCTGGAAAACTTTCGGATTGTTCAGAACAAGATCCTGCAAAATGTGAAGTATATCTTGTCGAGGGAGATTCGGCAGGTGGAACGGCTAAACAAGGTCGTGATCGTGCTTTTCAAGCGATTCTGCCATTACGTGGTAAGATTTTGAATGTAGAAAAAGCGATGCATCACAAAGTTTTTGAAAACGAAGAGATACGAAATATTTTTACAGCCCTTGGAGTTACAATTGGAACTGCTGAAGATTCTAAGGCATTAAATGTTGAAAAACTACGATACCATAAAGTAATTATTATGTGTGATGCCGATGTCGATGGAAGTCACATCTCTACCTTAATATTAACATTCTTTTTCCGTTTTATGAAAGAGTTAATAGAACAAGGACATATTTATATTGCAGCTCCACCATTGTATTTGGTTAAAAAAGGAAATAAGAAAGAATATGCTTGGACAGATGTTCAACGTGACCAAGCAAATGAAAGAATGGGAGGAAGTGCAGCAATCCAACGTTATAAAGGTCTTGGGGAGATGAATGCTGAGCAACTATGGGAAACTACTATGGATCCTAATTTCAGAACGCTTCGTCAAGTCACTATTGACAGCTTGGTTGAAGCTGACAGAGTCTTCTCTATGTTGATGGGAGATGAAGTTCCGCCTAGAAGAGAATTTATTGAAAAAAATGCTGTTTATGCCAAAATTGATGCGTAAATTAGGGGCTGATTACGATTTTTAAAATTTAAGAATTAATAAATATATAAATATCATGAAAGTTACCATTGTAGGAGCAGGAAATGTAGGAGCAACCTGCGCAGATGTAATTTCTTATAGAGGAATTGCAAGCGAAGTAGTATTATTGGATATTAGAGAAGGTTTTGCCGAGGGTAAAGCTATGGATATTATGCAATGTGCTACAAATACTGGTTTTAACACCAAAGTATCAGGTGTGACAAATGATTATTCTAAAACAGCCAATAGTGATGTAGTTGTTATTACATCTGGAATTCCAAGAAAACCTGGAATGACTCGTGAAGAATTAATTGGAATTAATGCAGGAATTGTGAAAACAGTTGCTGAAAATGTATTGGTTCATTCCCCAAATACAATTGTAGTGGTAGTTTCTAATCCTATGGATACAATGACTTATTTGGCATTGAAATCTACAGGTTTACCTAAAAACAGAATTATCGGAATGGGAGGAGCTTTAGATAGTTCTCGTTTCAGATATTATTTATCAAAAGCATTAGACAGACCATCAAACGATGTTTCAGCAATGGTTATTGGAGGTCACGGTGATACTACAATGATTCCATTGACTAGATTAGCTTCTTACAATGGTATTCCTGTTTCTGAATTTCTTTCACAAGAAGAACTAGACAAAGTGGCTGCTTCAACTATGGTTGGTGGTGCTACTTTAACAGGTCTTTTAGGAACTTCAGCTTGGTATGCGCCAGGAGCATCTGTAGCGTACTTAGTAGATAGTATTTTGAATGACCAAAAGAAAATGATTGCTTGTTCTGTTTTCCTTGAAGGAGAATATGGTCAAAGTGATATTTGTATTGGTGTACCTTGTATTATAGGTAAAAATGGAGTAGAACAAATTCTTGACATTGAGTTGAATGATGCAGAGAAAGCTTTGTTTGCTAAAAGTGCCGATGCAGTTAGAAACATGAATGCTGACCTAAAATCGGTTTTAGCATAAATTTTTATACCATATATAAAGAAGACTGCACTTTTGCAGTCTTTTTTTTGAGATTAATCAATAAATAAATTGGTTAATCTTTTCCTTAATTATATATTTGCTCGGTTCAAAAAAAATGAGGTTTGGTTTAATGTCCCTTTTTTGATTAAAAAAATAGCGTTAAGTCTTATTTCATGGGGGTTGAATCAAAAATAAATGAATAAAAATAATTAATTTTTAGTAATAATGCAGAATAAAGGACTTATTAAATTTTTCGCAATTCTATTTGCATTGGTAAGTATTTACCAACTTTCTTTCACTTTTGTTTCGAATAAAGTAGCAAGTGATGCAAAATCTTTTGCTGGTGGAAATCCTGAAAAAGAAGTAAAATATTTAGATTCTATAGGTAAAGAAAGTGTCTTTAACCTTGGTTTTTCAAATTTTACATACAATGAAGTAAAAGACAAACAAATCAACAAAGGTCTTGACTTAGAAGGAGGAATTAATGTAATTCTTCAAATTTCTGTTAAAGACATTTTGAAAGGATTATCTAATAATTCTAAAAACCCGGTTTTCAACAAATCTTTGGCTGATGCAACTGCAAACATGGAAGGAAATAAAACGTATATCGATAAGTTTTTCGAAGCGTTTGAAGCCAATTCAAAAGGTAGTGTGAAATTAGCTTCTCCTGATATTTTTGCAAACAGAAGTTTACAAGGTGAAGGTGGAATTGATTTTCAGATGACTGATGCACAAGTGCAAAAAGTAATCAAGAGAAAAGTTAATGAGTCAGTTGAAAGTGCTTTTGGAGTACTAAGAAAACGTATTGATAAATTTGGAGTAACACAACCTAATATTCAAAAATTAGGAGAATCTGGAAGAATCCTTGTAGAACTTCCGGGTGCTAAAGATGTAGATAGAATTAAAAATTTATTACAAAGTACGGCTCAATTAGAGTTTTGGGAAACGTATAAAATAGAGGAAATAGGAAACTTTTTAATGGCTGCTAATGAGGCATTGAAAAAAACGGAAATTAATAAAGTAGCTACTAAGACAGTTGCGAAAGACTCTTTGAGTGCTTTATTAACTGACGCAAAAGATTCTGCAACTGCTAAAACAGGAAATAATCCTTTATTAGATAAAATTATTGCTCAAGGTGGCGGACCAGTTTTAGGTCTTTTTGCACCAAAAGATACTGCTGTTGTGGGTGGTTATTTGAGAAGAGCTGATATTAGAGTTTTATTGGCAGCAGACCAACGTTATGCTAAATTTGTTTGGGGAAAACCAACAACAATAAAAGATGCTAAAGAAAAAGAAGTTGAGGCAGTTGAACTATACGCTTTAAAAGGAAATCGTGATAATGTTGCTGCAATGAGCGGTGGTGTTGTGACAGATGCAAGTGATACATTTGATCAAACTGGAAAACCAGCTGTTTCTATGCAAATGAACGGTCAAGGTGCTAAAGCTTGGGAAGAATTAACTGGAAGAGCTTACACACAAAAAAGTAATATTGCTATCGTTTTAGATAATGTAGTATATTCTGCTCCAGGTGTATCAAGTGGTCCTATTTCTGGAGGAAGATCTGAAATTTCTGGTGTTTTTGATGTTACAGAAACTAAAGATTTAGCTAACGTATTGAAAGCGGGTAAATTACCGGCTTCTGCAGATATTATTCAATCAGAAGTGGTAGGACCATCCTTAGGTCAAGCCGCAATTGATGCAGGAACAACTTCTTCAATAGTTGGATTTTTATTAGTTTGTATCTGGATGGTGTTCTATTATGGTAAAGCGGGTTGGTATGCAAATCTTGCTTTATTATTGAACTTACTTTTCTTATTTGGTATCATGGCAAGTTTTGGTTTTGTATTAACATTGCCAGGTATTGCAGGTATTGTATTAACATTGGGTACTGCTGTAGATGCGAATATTATTATTTACGAAAGAGCAAAAGAAGAATTACGTGAAGGTAAAACATTAGCAGAGGCTGTTGAGGCTTCTTACGGTTGGCATGGTGCAATGCGTTCTATCATTGATGCGAATGTAACACACATATTGACTGGAGCGATTTTGTTTATTTTTGGAACAGGAATGATCAAAGGATTTGCTTTAACATTATTGATTGGTATTGTAACTTCATTATTTACCTCAATCTTTATCGCAAGAATCTTTATTGACAAAAATATTGCTAAAAATGGAGACTTAACATTCTCTACCTCTATTACTAAAAATTGGTTTACAAACTTCCATTTTGATTTTATCGGAATGAAAAAAGTAACTTACATATTTTCTTCTATAGTTGTAATAGTAAGTTTGACGTCTATCTTCTTTGTAAATGGATTAGATGAAGGTGTAGATTTTGTTGGAGGTAGAACTTTTCAAGTGAAATTTGAAAAAGAGGTTGAAGCAACTAAGATTTCTGAAGAATTATCTGCAGAATTTGGTACTACTGTTGAAGCTAAAGTTTTTGGTGATGATAATCAATTGAAAATCACAACTAAATACAAAATCAAAGAAGAAGGTGTTGATATTGATAAAGAAGTAAATGAGAAATTGTATAAAGCATTAGGGAAATATTATACTAATACTACTTACGATCAATTTATTAATTCTTATGATGGTAAAAAAATTGGAGTACTTCAAGCTTCTAAAGTAGGGGCTTCTATTTCTGAGGATATTAAAACCAATTCATATTGGGCTGTTCTTGGTGCTATGGCTGTTATTTTCTTATACTTAATGATTTCATTCCGTAAATGGCAATATTCATTAGGTGCGATTGCTGCTGTTGCGCATGACGTAATTTTTGTATTAGGAATTTACTCTTTATGTTATAAATTTATGCCTTTCCACATGGAAATGGATCAGCATTTTATCGCTGCGATTTTAACAGTAATTGGATATTCTATGAATGATACCGTTATTGTATTCGATAGAATTAGAGAGTTTATCATGGGTAAACGTAAAGGTACTTTTGAAGAAATTGTGAATGCTTCTATTAATACAACTTTGTCAAGAACATTAAATACATCATTGATGATGATTATCGTATTGTTGACCATGTTTGTTTTTGGAGGTGAGTCTATCAGAGGATTTATTTTTGCAATGTTAGTAGGTATTGTTGTAGGAACGTATTCTTCTTTATTTATAGCTACTCCGGTATTAGTAGATAGTATTTCTAAAGCGGATAAAGCCTTGATTGAAAAGAAACATCAAGAAGCATAAAATTATTTTATTATGATATGAAAAGGATTCAACGAAAGTTGAATCCTTTTTTTTTAACAATTATCTAAGTAATATTTGTCTATTTTTGTTCTATCTCAAACTATTTCATAATGAAAAAAATAATATTAACAATGCTTGTGTCTTCAACAATAGCTTCATTTGGTCAACAGTCCAACGGTTTAATTTATCCAAAAACAGATAAAATACCCCATACTGATAATTATTTTGGTGTCGATGTAGATGACCCATATCGCTGGCTTGAAGATGATAAATCAGCAGAAACTGGAGCTTGGGTAAAAACAGAGAATAAAGTAACTTTTGATTATTTGTCAAAAATCCCTTTTCGAAATGCCATAAAAGAGCGAATGGAGAAATTATGGAATTATGAAAAAATTTCCGCACCTTTTAAAGAAGGAGATTTTACCTATTATTATAAAAATAATGGTTTGCAAAACCAATCAATTTTATACAGAAAAGATGCGTCAGGAAAAGAAGAAATATTTCTGGATCCCAATACTTTTTCAAAGGATGCGACAACTTCCTTAGATGCGGTTAGTTTTTCAAAAGATGGCTCTTTGGTTGCTTATTCTATTTCTGAAGCGGGTAGTGATTGGAGAAAAGTAATCTTTATCGATGCAAAGACTAAACAAAATATCGACCAGAATTTGATTGATGTAAAATTTAGCGGTCTTTCTTGGAAAGGGAATGAAGGGATTTTTTATTCCAGTTATGAAAAGCCAATAGGGAGTGAGCTTTCTGCCAAAACAGATGAGCACAAATTGTATTTTCATAAATTAAGGACTAATCAAAGTGCAGACGTAGTTGTGTTTGGGGATAAAGAAAAACGCCGATATGTGGGTGGAAGTGTTTCCGAGGACAATCAGTATTTGTTTATTTCTGCTGCAAATTCCACTTCAGGAAATGAATTATATATCAAAGACCTGACAAAAAGCAATAGTGATATTATTACGATCAGTAAAGGTTTCGAGAATGATGTGGATGTTATAGATAATATTGGCTCAAAGCTATATATTGTAACCAATTTAGGCGCTCCAAACAAACGTATTGTTACCGTTGATGCCAGCAATCCATCAGCTGAAAATTGGAAAGATTTAATACCGGAAACCGAAAATGTATTGTTTCCTTCAACAGGTGCAGGTTTTATTTTTGCCAATTATATGAAAGATGCCGTTTCTGTTGTAAAACAGTTTGACTATAATGGTAAATTAATTCGCGAAATTAATTTGCCGGGTATTGGTACTGCATCAGGTTTTGGTGGAAAAATGAAAGATAAGGAGTTGTATTTCTCTTTCACAAATTATACTACACCGGGAACTACGTATCGTTTTACGCCAATGGAAGGAAATTCAACAGTATATGTTCAGCCAAAAGTAGATTTCAAAAGTGATGATTATGTTTCGAAACAAGTCTTTTACACGTCCAAAGACGGAACAAAAGTCCCGATGATTATCACGCACAAAAAAGGAATTATTTTAGATGGGAACAATCCAACAATCCTTTATGGTTATGGTGGATTTAATGTGAGCCTGACACCAAGTTTTAGTATTGCAAATGCAGTTTGGTTAGAAATGGGAGGGATTTATGTAGTAGCTAATCTTCGTGGTGGAGGCGAATATGGAAAAAAATGGCATGATGCAGGTACAAAAATGCAAAAACAAAATGTATTTGACGATTTTATTGCCGCAGCTGAATATTTGATTGCCCAAAAATACACCTCTTCTGATTTCTTAGCGATAAAAGGAGGTTCTAACGGCGGATTGTTAGTAGGAGCAACAATGACGCAAAGACCCGATTTGATGAAAGTAGCGCTTCCCGCAGTAGGTGTTATGGATATGTTGCGTTATCATACATTTACCGCAGGAGCAGGTTGGGCTTATGATTACGGTACGGCTAATGATTCAAAAGAAATGTTTGAGTGTTTAAAAGGATATTCACCAGTTCAGAATGTAAAGTCCGGAGTAAAATATCCTGCAACTCTGGTAACGACAGGCGATCATGATGACAGGGTAGTGCCTGCACATAGTTTTAAGTTTGCTGCTGAATTACAAGATAAGCAATCTGGAGAGAATCCGGTTTTAATACGTATTGAAACGAATGCTGGTCATGGTGCCGGAAAACCGGTTTCAAAAACGATTGAAGAAGCAGCAGATTTGCAAGCATTTACTTTATATAACATGGGTTTTAAAACTTTGCCAAATAAACAGTAATATGTAATAGCAAGCACGTGTCAAATGCTAGAATTAAAGTTCAAATATAAAACATAGAATTCGGACTCACTTTTCTTTTAAATTAAAAATCGGCAATCACTTTTTTCAAAGGAATTGCCGATTTTTAATTTAAGTTCTGATGTAAACTTTAAAGTGATGCAACTGGTTTTTCTGCAGTAAAAACAAAGTAGAAACCAATCAGGATAAAAGGAATGCTTAACCATTGTCCTGTAGAAAGTAATCCCAATGCGCTTTCAAAACCTCCTTGACTTTCTTTTACAGATTCAACAACCATACGTACGGAAAACAAAAGGATAAGAAATAGGCCAAAAAGGAAACCGGAACTTTTTCTTTTTTCGGTTTTCCAATACAAGAAAAACAATATTGCAAACACAAAAATATAGCAAAAAGCTTCATACAACTGAGTCGGATGTTTAGCTGGAACTTGCTCTAATAATGACGCAAATTTTGGGTCGGTTGCTATGGCGTGATAGGCGTCTTTTGGATTGGCAATTTGAGTAGCATTGACAGCATCTCTCGGACTGAATTGATCTCTTACGAATTTAATCCCGAAAGGAGATGTGGTTTCGTGTCCAATGATTTCTGAATTAAAAAAGTTTCCCAATCGTACAAAAATAGCTCCACTGGCTACAGGAATAACCACTCGGTCTAAAATCCATAATTGCGGTCTTCTTAATATATTTTTACTGTAAAAATACATTGCAATAATGATGGAAATAGCAGCGCCATGACTCGCTAAACCCTGATATCCGGTAAATTCAAAATTAGGGGTAAATCGGAAAGGTAAAATGATTTCTAATAAATGATTGCGGTAATATTCCCAATCATAAAAGAAAACATGTCCCAAACGCGCTCCGATTAATGTAGCCAGAACTGTCCAAATAAATAAAGAATCTAATTTGTCTATAGATTCGCCTTCACGGTCAAATATATTTTTCATGATGTACCAGCCTAATCCAAAAGCGATTACAAACATTAGACTGTAATAACGAATTACAAAAAATCCTAAATCGATACCTTCAGAGGGATTCCAAACGATGTTTAAAGCATGTGTCATTTATTATTTCTATTTTATGTGATGTAAAAATAAATATTTAATGTAAAATTTATCCTTATAATACGTTAATGTTTGTGGTTACACCTTTTTTTTGGAACAGGATCATAACCACTTCTTCCCCAGGGATGACAACTCAGAATCCGTTTCATTCCCAAAAAACCTCCGTAAAACAAACCATGTGTTTGTAACGCTTGAATCATGTACGAAGAACAAGTAGGTTCAAATCGGCAGGCAGCCGGAGTAAATGGCGAAATGGCCACTTGGTAAAAGCGAACAAGAAGCAGAAACGGATAAACAATAATTTTTGATACCATAATCCAGAAATTCAAATTTAAAATTAGGTACAGTCCAAGCTAAAACCTACTAACTATAGGCTAAAAGTAGTGCCTTCTTTTCCGTCTTTCAACTGAATACCTAAGGCAATCAATTGGTCACGTATTTGATCTGATAAAGCGAAATTCTTGTTGTCTCTCGCTTGTTTTCTCATTTCAATGAGCATATGTATAGTTCCTTCTAATTTGTCATTACTGCTGTCAGAAACTTTTTCATCTTCAAGACCCAAAACATCAAATACGAAAGCATTCATCGCTTTCGCAAAAGAGTTTAAATCTTCAGCATTCAAGGTTTCTTTTCCTTCTTTCAATAAATTGACAAAGCGAACGCCTTCAAATAATTGTGCAATTAAAATCGGTGTGTTAAAATCGTCATTCATGGCGTCGTAACACAATTGTTTCCACGATTGAATGTCAATAGAACTGTTCGTTCCAGCCGAAATATCTTTTAAAGAAGCCATTGCTTCCATCAAACTTTTATAGCCTTTTTCGGCAGCTACAATGGCATCGTCAGAAAAATCAAGGATACTTCTGTAATGGGCCTGTAACATAAAGAAACGCGCTACCGATGCTGAAAAAGCTTTACTCAAAATAGTATTTTCACCAGTCAAAATCTCTCTTGGTAAAATATTATTCCCGGTAGATTTAGCCATTTTTTTACCGTTCAAAGTCAGCATATTGGCATGCATCCAGTAATTAACCGGAGTTTGACCCGTACACGCTTCATTTTGTGCAATCTCACATTCATGATGCGGAAATTTTAAGTCCATTCCACCTCCGTGAATATCAAAATGATTGCCCAAATATTTAGTGCTCATAGCGGTACACTCTAAATGCCAACCCGGAAAACCATCGCTCCAAGGCGAAGGCCAACGCATAATATGTTGCGGTTCTGCTTTTTTCCAAAGGGCAAAATCTTGTGGGTTTCTTTTGTCAGACTGTCCGTCAAGATCACGGGTATTAGCCAGCATGTCTTCAATATTTCGGCCGCTCAATACTCCGTAATGATTGGTTTCATTGAATTTTACCACATCAAAATAAACAGAACCATTGGCTTCATAACCAATTCCTTTGTCAATTATTTTTTTGATGATTTCGATATGCTCAATAATATGCCCGGTTGCAGTAGGTTCAATACTTGGAGGCAAAAAATTAAAAGCACTCAGTATTTCATGAAAATCTACCGTATAACGCTGCACCACTTCCATAGGTTCCAGCTGCTCCAAACGTGCTTTTTTGGCAATTTTATCCTCACCTTCATCCACATCATCTACAATATGCCCTACATCCGTTATGTTTCGAACGTAACGAACCTTATAATCCAAATGCAAAAAATACCTGAAAATCACGTCAAACGACATAAACGTTCGCACATTTCCAAGATGTACATTGCTGTAAACCGTTGGTCCGCAAACATACATTCCAACATTGCCTTCATGAATGGGTTTAAAAGTCTCCTTCTCTCCCGAAAGAGAATTGTATATTTTTAGGGATTGGCTGCTATATAATGGCATTTTTATTTTTTTTGGAGCTATTTCCTGCTGTACGCTGTATCCACGCAAAAAAGCGTGGGATGCCGCTTCCATCAGGGCTAGGGTTTAGTAGTACTAAATGGACTTTATTTTATAATTAAAATTTAGTTTCTAATTTAATATAATCCAAAAACTCTCTTTTAGTTTGAGCATCTTTAAATTTTCCGCCAAATTCTGAAGTGACCGTGCTGCTTTCAATATCGCTGATTCCTCTTGAATTCACACAAAGATGTTTGGCATCAATGACACAAGCAACATCTTCTGTACCCAAAGCAATTTGCAATTCCTGAACAATTTGCATTGTCAAGCGCTCTTGAACCTGAGGTCTTTTGGCATAATATTCAACAATTCGATTCATTTTCGAAAGTCCGATTACGCTTCCTTTCGAAATATAAGCCACATGTGCTCTTCCTATAATAGGTAACAAATGATGCTCACAAGTCGAATAAACAATGATGTTTTTTTCAACCAACATTTCGCCATATTTGTAATTATTGTCAAAAGTGGATGCTTTTGGTTTTTTGGCAGGATTCAAGCCTCCAAAAATTTCCTTCACAAACATTTTTGCCACACGATTTGGCGTGCCTTTTAAGCTGTCGTCCGTCAAATCCATTCCAAGGGTAAGCAGAATGTTTTCGACATCTTTTTTTATTTTTTCAATTTTTTCTTCATCAGTAATAGTAAAAGCATCCTCTCGAACTGGATTTTGCGCACTAGTACTAATATGATTGTTTCCTATTTCGTCTTGAAATTCTTCGTTATTTATCATTAAAAAGCTACTGTTATATTGGGTATGTAAATTTAAGGGGTAAAGATAATTAATAAATAGGAAACATTTTCTATCGGGTCTACTATTTAATCACGCGGCAAAAGACTCGTTTTTGAATCGATCCCAATCTTGAAATGTTGCTTTACATTTTGTCGGATGCTATACCTGAAAATAAAACTCAGACAATCAGAGTTTAATAGTTTGATTTAAAAGGGGTTCTAAGAGAAAACTACCGTTTTGTTGTTGTAAACCATCGTTTTTCGTTCTGCATGTAATTTGATGGCTCGTGCCAAAACCATACGCTCCAAATCACGTCCTTTCATAATAAAATCCTCAATAGAGTGACTGTGGGTAACTCGGGCAATATCTTGTTCAATAATTGGTCCTTCATCCAATCCTTCGGTGACATAGTGACTGGTGGCACCAATGATTTTTACTCCACGTTTAAAAGCGGAATGATACGGTTTCGCTCCAGGAAATGCAGGTAAAAACGAATGGTGAATGTTGATGATTTTGTTTCTGTATTGAGCAATCAAATTGGGAGTGATGATTTGCATATAACGTGCCAAAACAATAAAATCGATGTTGTACTGTGCTAGTAAATCCAATTGTGCTTTTTCGCCTTCCTCTT
>ERZ1034363.1503-NODE-1503-length-13115-cov-4.376822_pt1 | contig 13115 bp, 21 predicted proteins | sample MGYA00520616_ERZ1034363 | MGnify/ENA primary metagenome ERZ1034363 (study PRJEB33736, sample SAMEA104284506) | Azolla filiculoides | biome: Urban; feature: Water surface; material: Ditch water | place: Netherlands | collected 2015-10-28 | depth 0-0.1 m ...
GCTCGTTGTCAAAGATCTCAAGTGAGAACCCTGTTGGTGGTGTTATAGACCTAAAGGCCTTTGCCATTTCTGGTGTATACATTATTTGTCCTTAGTGAAATACATGTACCAGTTTAAAGCAGTGTTCATTCCTACACCTACTAAAACCAAAGCATCAAGTATTACCATTGATAGATAAATTATTTATCCATTGTAAGGTATTCCAAGGTATAAGCCCAGGTAGCCTTTGTTTTATGCTTATTGAATTCACGAGAGATCTTTCCGTTCTCCACATAAATACCGCCCCAAACTCCCCATTCTTTCTGGGAGACTCCTACAGCAAAGCATTGCCTTACCATTGGACACGAGGCACACAGCTTGTCTATGGCTGGCCTTAGGGTTTCATTCTCTTCATACTTGTCGAAGAAAAGGTTTGTATCGTAGTCACGACATGATCCAGAGTCTTTCCACTCATTCTTATTCATGCTACCTCACAAACTTGTTTGGAATGTCCCAACCGTCTGCTTCAACTTCAAAGCGAGTTTCAAGATACCATTTACCATTGCGATAAGCACCATTGGGCTTTAGCCACCCAGTGTTTGACTGGAAGGAATTGACAACAGTCCACCCGTCCCAGTGCAAGAACTTATTCTTACTTACAATTGTTTCCATTTGGTCAAGAGATGTAACCTTCATTATATTAGCTCTCTGTGTATATTACTTTTTTAATTTGTGTTTCTTCAATAACAACCTGGCAGCGTGTGCAAGGTTTGCTATTACGGTCCTGGCCAAAGTTATTTACTCTAGCTACGTACAGTACCGCTCCCTTTACATCCCAATTAGCATCTCGTATTGCCTCTATCTCGGCATGTCGAGAACAATGCGTCTTGATATGTTCGGGTGAGACCGTGTATGGATTGTTAGTTGTTTTATTATAACCTGTGCCGAGTACTCGACCAGACTTAACTACTACCGCACCGTGTCTCTGCTTTGACTCAGACTTATTAGCAAGGTATCTTGCTATTGACAGAAACGACTTCTCGCTTCTGCTAAGCATATCTGTAGACACCCACCTCTACGTCTTTGTCTTCAGCTTCTCTTACAAGCTCGGAAGTTGTCTCCTTCGGCAAACTAAAAAACATGAAGTAATCAATTACATGCATGTTAGTTAGGAACCACTTAGGAGGAACCTTCACGACCTTGATCTTAATACCACGTGCCTTCAGGCTACGCTCAGAAATGTTGGAGAACTCCATAGCCATTTCATTAACACGTACTGGTCCTGCTGACATGATGGTAAACTCTGTAGAACCTTCTGGTAGGCTAGATAGGGCTGTACCCATTGCTCGCAAGAAGATTGTGTAGTCACTAAAGTTACGACTACCCTGCATTCCTACTATCATTATCTTTGCCCTCCGTTAGTTTTTCTACAATAAATTTGATCTTATTTAATTGTATAGCATCCATGGTCATTGTGTCAACCTCTGTAGCGTTAGCTTTGTCCACGCCATCTTCTCCTGCATCAGCAACGTAGAACTTTCCATCTTTAATCCAGTAAGCTTTGTTGTCAAGAAAGACGACACGAATAAACAGATCCTCAATATGCTTACTAGACTGACTAGGCTTCTGTTGCCGCATCTCTTCATTAGATGGTAAAAATGGCTGAATCAATCCATGCACGTGTGACTGACTGTAGCGTATGGTAGTGATCTGCTCCTGGTATCTACTTCTAGAGATGTAGGACGCAGTGACCATGATTACGAAAGTCAGTAAGGATCCAATTAAATATTCCATAAATGATTGTTAGTTTCTATTAAACTGCCTAATGATATTCTCTAGAAGATTCCTCTGGTGAGGGCTAAGAGTATCCATGGCTTCTGGTGTAACCGCAGCTTCGATCAGAAGGACTACTGGGTCATCTGAATCCAGATCAATCTCCAGAAACCCCTTCTCCCAAAGATCCATCACTCCAGAGTAAAAATGACTAGTTACTTCTCTATATATCTCTGGACTTATCTCTGCTAGCTTTGGTGTAAAGTTGTACAGGAATTCTCCAGACTCCGATACCCCAGCAATCTCAACAGCACCCTCAAGAATAAGGTACTCAAGCAGGTCATTAGACAAACTCATTAGTCTTCGCTCTTCAGTCGGTTCTCGCCCTGCATTGACCATCGTTCATCAATTACTTCAAACGCAAACTTAATCATGTTATCAGACATTTCAAACTTATTGTAGTGGTGTCCACAGAACAGGAGTTCTCCAGATACGCCAGAAACCTTCACAAGGGCTGCAGCACCACACTGACCAGCATCACAGCGGTCATTTAGCGTTAGTATACGCTCTTTCTTTTCTTCTACAGTTACTTCGATTGGATCATTAATAATGGTTGCCATTGCTGGTACCTCCTATTTGTCTGTTGAATAAAAGCCGCTACCCGAAAAAGTAACCCCTATAGAAGAGTATACTCTCTTTAGCTTAGAATTGCAAGTCTCGCACTCGGGGACATCCGTGTCATAAAATCCCCTTACGATGTTCTGAGTGATATCACACTCTTCACATTTGTATTCATATATTGGCATTGATGCCTCCTATCTGTACCCCCAAGGAGAATCGAACTCCTATTACCAGGATGAAAACCTGGCGTCCTAACCATTAAACGATGGGGGCGTGGCAAGTGAGGGATTCGAACCCCCGAAGTCGATGACAGGTGATTTACAGTCACATCCCTTTGGCCGCTCGGGAAACTTGCCTAGCTTATTAAATTATATTCGGCCCCCAGTGAATTCCGAGATCACAACCTCCTGTTTACAAGACAGGTGCTCTACCGTTGAGCTATAGGGGCAAGCCCTCCACCACTTCGCTTCGACTTAGAGAACCCCATGGTGAGGGTGATGTGAGTAGGTGGATTGTCTATTACCACCAAGGAGAAGTCTAGATACTCTAATAAGTACCGCCTTAATCCTACCATAGCCTTGCTCCGCTAAGAGCTGAGACGCTAATCTCAACCATGTGCAATTCTCACCCCATCTAGACAAGGGGTTTCGTTCTGCCATACTCCAGCTTCTCCGTCGAGAAACTGTTTGCGACCCCAACCAGACTTGAACTGGCGACCTTCTACGTGACAGGCAGACGCTCTAACCAACTGAGCTATGGGGCCTTGAGCCAGTCGTGATCACCTTTTGATTAAGGAACTATTTCCACTGGCTGTGTATCCTAGCTATCGCGTAGTCATGAAATCCATGAGTCTGAACACCTTCACCTCACCGCTGTAGCAATGTCGTTTTCGGACACACCATCTTTCTAGCCACCTGTTCAGGGCAACTAGATTGAGAGCGAATGGAGAGAATCGAACTCTCACCGTCAGTTTGGAAGACTGAGGCACTACCATTATGCAACATTCGCATATTCCTCTGTGTAATTATGAGCTGGGATACCTGGGCTCGAACCAGGGACATTTCGATTAACAGTCGAACGCTCTGCCAACTGAGCTATATCCCATTGATGTGGCGATTGGAAAGATCGTAAGCGAAGGGCACATTCCATCCCTGTGCCTTCTCTCCAATTCTTATGTAGATGTCACGCCACTATTTTTTTGTTATGTTAAAAGTGTATCAGATCTTGATATGCTTGTCAACACTATTGAAGAATTTTAAATACTGGGCAGCAAGGATCGCCACCCTCTTCCCATTCTTTTTCTTCTTCTTCAGTCATATAGGCATCACCGTCATGCGTATAGCAAAACGGTTCACTGATCCAGCCATTGTCTAGACCAATCTGCATCCATTCATTCATTTCCATTAGAAATCCCAATCCTCGTCTTCAGTAGCTTCGTGCTTTCCAATAACATATGATGAACCAGAACCGCTAAAGAAGTCATGGTTTTCATCTGCATTAGGTGACAACGATGAAAGAATAGATGGGTTAACATCACATACATCTTTAGGGAATAGGGCATCAAAGCCTAGGTTCATTAGTGCTTTATTTGCATTGTAATGTAGGAACTTCTTTACATCAGATGTTAGTCCAATACCGTCGTAAAGATCAGCAGTGTACCTAATCTCATTGTCATAAAGTTCCATCAGCAGTGAGTAGGCATAGTCGTGTAGCTCTTCCTTACGAGCCTCGTCAGCTTCCTGGTAGGCCTGTTGGAACTTGTACCCGATGTAATACCCATGGACTGCTTCGTCACGAATGATAAGACGAATAAGGTCTGCAGTGTTAGTTAGCTTTGCACGAGAAGACCAATACATAGGAAGGTAAAATCCTGAATAAAAAAGGAATGATTCCAGAAGAGTAGATGCAATCTTCTTCTTCTCTGGATCTTCGCCGTGATAGTTTTTGAGTACAATCTCAGCCTTCTTCTGTAGGTAGGGGTTGTCCTCGCTCCATCTAAAAGCTTCTTCAATCTCTGCCGTCGAACAGAGCGTCGAGAAGACACTAGAATAACTCTTAGCGTGAACAGATTCCATAAAAGCAATATTAGTAATAACCGCTTCTTCATGTTGTGTACGACTATCTCCAATAATACTCATGGAGCCTACGGTACCCTGGATCGTATCCAGCATAGTAAGACCTGTAAAGACTCGCATTGTTAGTTGCTGCTCGTCAGGATGCAGCGTTGCCCAAGATTGAATGTCATTAGAGAGTGGAATCTTTTCTGGCAACCAGAAGTTAGACGTGAGTCGGTTCCAGACCTCTAAGTCAATCGGGTCTTCAATTTTATTCCAGTTAACTGGCCTTGTAATCATTTTATCCATCTTTCCTTTATAGCATACATGATACGCATCCGTCAACCTCAGTACCGTCTAGGGCCATCTGTCGAATGCGAATATAGTAAATAGTTTTAATACCCTTACGCCATGCATAGATCTGGGCACGGTTTACGTCACGGGTGGTAGCGGTATCCTTGAAGAACAAGGTGAGAGACAGTCCCTGGTCTACGTGCTGAGTTGCAGCAGCATAGGTATCAATGATTGCCTCTGGACCAATCTCATACGCATCCTTGAAGTACTCTAGGTTGTCGTTAGTGAGGTATGGTGCAGGGTAGTAGACACGTCCAAGCTTACCTTCCTTACGAATCTCAATCTGAGAAGCGATAGGGTGGATAGAACTTGTAGAGTTATTAATGTAGGAGATAGAGCCAGTGGGAGGTACAGCCTGTAGGTTCTGGTTGTACAAACCATGCTTCTTAACAAACTTAGCAAGGTGCTCCCAGTCTGCCTGAGTTGGAATCTCAATAGCTGCATCCTTAAATAGTTTAGCAACCTTTGATGTAGCTGGCTTCCATGCCTGGTTGATGTACTTATCAAAGAATTCACCAGTGGCATACTTAGACTTCTCAAAGTTATCAAAGGTCTCTCCAGTCTCTTTAGCCATTGTGGCAGATGCCTTAATAGCGTGGAATAGGATAGAGTAGAAATAGATATTAGTAAAGTCAATACCTTCTTCGCTACCATAGTGGATTTCTGACTTGCCTAGGTATCCATGTAGGTTCATTTGACCTAGACCAATGGCTCTGCTCTTCTTGTTACCCTCGGCAATAGAGAGAACAGAATCGATGTAGGACATGTCAGCGACGGCTGTGAGAGCCCGTACAGCGACTTCTACAGTCTTTCCGAAGTCTGGTGACTCCATAACCTTTGCGATGTTTAATGATCCTAGGTTACATGAAATGTCTTTACCGATGGTTTTGTAGCTGAGGTCAGCGTTGTATTCAGAAGCTGAGGATACCTGTAGGATCTCGGAACAAAGGTTGGACATATTAATACGTCCCTCAATTGGATTCGCATCATTAACAGTATCTTCATACACAATGTAGGGATAGCCAGACTCAAACTGTAGCTCAGCAATGCGTTCAAACAGAACACGGGCCTTCATCTTAGTCTTACGGATTTCTGGGTTATCCACAAGTTCCTGGTACATCTCGGTGATAGAGATATCTGCCATTGGCTTACCATAGACACGTTCTACATCGTATGGTGAGAACATGTACATGTCTGCATTTTCCTTAGCTAACTCAAGAGTGATGTTAGGAATAACTAGACCAATACTAAGAGTCTTAATACGAATCTTCTCGTCAGCATTCTCACGCTTAGTGTCAAGGAATGACATTACATCTGGGTGGTGTACGTTAAGGTATACAGCTCCTGCTCCCTGTCGTGCACCTAATTGGTTTGCATATGAGAATGAGTCTTCAAGTAGTTTCATTACTGGCAGTACCCCCGAAGACTGGTTTTCAATCTTCTTGATCGGGGCACCAGCTTCACGAAGGTTAGTTAGGTTAAGGGCAACACCGCCACCACGTTTAGATAGCTGTAGTGAGGAGTTGATTGCACGAGCAATTGATTCCATGTTGTCTTCAATACGGAGAAGGAAGCAAGACACGAACTCACCTCGCTGGGCTTTACCAGCATTAAGGAACGTAGGAGTAGCTGGCTGAAATCGACCTGAGATAATTTCATCTACCAAATAGGTCGCAAGCTTTTTGTCACCACGAGCAAGCATGAGGGCATTCATGACAACACGGTCTTCGAATCGCTCAAGGTAACGGCTACCGTCAAAAGTCTTTAGAGCATAGCCAGTGTAGAACTTGTAGGCTCCCAGGAATGCTTCGAAGCGGAACTTGACATTGTATGCCTGTTGGAACTTTTGCTTGATAAATGGGAAGTCGTACTGATCGAGAATTGTTTTATCGTAATATTCATTCTCAACAAGATAGTCAAGCTTCTCGTCAAGTGTGTGAAAGAACACAGTGTTCTGGTTCACGTGATCTAGGAAGTATGCCTTAGCTGCTTCCTTATCTTTTCCGAACTGAATCTTTCCATCTGGACCATATAGGTTAAGCATGGCGTTCAGCTCATGATAGCTGTAGTTGCTCATTTAGTTCCCTCATTCTCGTTTGTACTAACTCTACATCTTCTGGAGTCCCCAGAAGTTCCACCTTTGCCAGGAGTGGCATACCTGTTTTGTGAGCAATTAAATAAGCTGCCTTACAATAATGCTCACCAAAGTTTGTGTTTCCAAACCCCACAACTCCACGTAGCAAATCCCTATTTGTTTTAACATTAAGGAATGAGGCTACTGGCCTGGGGATAGCATAATCCCCATCGCCACCACCATAGGTGGGAACAAAGAGGACGTACTCTCTGTTGGCTAAGGGGATACTTGAGACATGAAAAGTTTTTTCATACCCAAGCTTTTCGACAAAACGTTTTGTATTACCTGAACGGTTCGAGTAATAAATAATGTCTAGTGACATCTAGTATACCATCCGTTCTAAATCATACCAAGGCGATCAAGGTAGTCCCGAACATCTTCTGGCATTTCCTTGGGTTTATATCCTATCACATTATCCTTGTCGAGTCCAATTTCCATAGTGCTCTTTGGGCGGTCACGGAAAGTGTGTACTTCAACAACTTGGTTAAGGTTCTTTGGGGTGTGTGAGATAGCACCAAAGATGGCACCACAGACAGCATCCGCAAGGTCCTTAGATTTTTTACGAGGGTGGTCTACTCGGTTTTGCTTAACAATCTTTAACTCAGTTAACTCTTCAAACAGAAGATCAATAGCTGGCATAACTAGTCGCTCTTCATAAACAAGCATAGCCATATCCTCGTAGTGTTTCTTAGCTACTGAGACGGTCTCGGTACGCATACCAACCTGCTTCAATTCGTTCTGAATATCAAAGGACTGCCAACGGTCAAAGCTAACCATATCAATATCAAACCCTAGACGACGTAGGTTCTGGATCCATTGCTTAACCTCTGAGAGGTCTACAGGGCCTTCAACCTTTGGTTCCCACCATGCTACTGCATCTACTACGACTACTGGAGCTACCTGCTGGTAATCCTTAATGACTTGAATGTTTACCCATTTATCTACGTGTGCAATTGCTACCGCACATTTATCGTGAAGCTGTGCGAGGTCAGCGTGGACATAGTACTTCTTGTCTGGGTCAGGAACGAATGTCTCGTCAAACCTTCTATGCGAATCTAGTGGATTGCGGATTGACATACAAGCCTTAACCTTATCAATCTGCTTAAAGAATGCATCGGAGCTGTAAGTGGGGATACAAGCAAAACGCTGCATAGCATCACCTAGGTCTGTGTAGAAGGCTAGCTTGAAGTCGTCTACTTTACGGGTAGGGTTAACAACCCATGTAGGACGCTTAATAGCATACATGCCTGGATACTTATAGGAGATGATTGTGTCTTCATCCCATGTAATCTCTAGGCTATTGCCTTCCATGTCGTCTGGAAGTTCTGGATTCATAATGAACTTATGAGTCTTAGTAATTACTTCTTTGTCTAGGATTACATCGTCATACCGCTGAGAAATGAAGTCTCCAGGGAAACGTGGGAAGGATAGTAGAGCTACCTTTCCTAGGTCTGGGAAGCGTGAGTCTACAGAAGCACGGAAAGCCTTGTAGATGTTATCAGCAGTCTTACCCTGATCATTACCAGTTCCAATCTCAGTAGCAAAACCAGAGATCTCGTCAAGTACAGCCATTAGAAGGTTTAGACCCTCATGGCTTTCTCGCTCTGAGTGACCAGAGTAAACAGTAATAGAATGATCAAACTCAATGGAGTCTGCCTTAGCATAGAACTTACCTGCAAACCATGGTGACTTTTCAATCTTGGTCTTAAAACCCTTGAAGAAAACGTTTTTAGCCTGTTGTGCGTTAATAGCAACGTTGATAATATCGATGGCATCGCCAGAAGGTTTTCCATAGTAACGGGCTGGGTCTTTAAGGCATAGGAGTTTGTATACTACATATGCACAGGCTACGGTAGATACGAAGTCCTTACCGCTACCCTTGCCGAGCTGCAGGATTAGTTCATTCTTTGTGTACTTCTTATAGTATGCAGCACCTTCAGCAGACCCCATGATCTCCTGTAGGTCTTCTAGCTTATAGATCTGGCTCATAGCCTGGACAATGTCGTACTGGATATCTGAAAGCTTGGGCTGACCAAGGTAGGCCTCACCCTCAACAAAGGTCTTTACATCGACAGGTGTCTCAGCAAAATGGTTATCTTTGAGGGCTTCTAGAAAATCATCGAACATCGTGTACTACCGTAATCACTTCTGTTCCTCGTGATGCCTCAGACAAACGACGCATGATTTTGTCTCGAACCTCTGGGTGCTCAGCTGCAACGTCCTTAAGGATGTTCATGAGAATATCTTGTCGGTTCTCAATCTCCATCATCTCTTCTGCTAGCTCCTTGTTTTCAAGAAGACCAGCCTTCTGTAGCATATCGATACGACGTGACTCAATGTCAAGTACCAACTTAATGGCTGTGGTTTTTGCAGATAGGTTAGCCTGTGTAGTGGCATCGTCAATCACTTCATATGCTTGACCAATTAACTTATTATAGTGAGTATCTGCAGCAACAAGTGCCTCACGAGCACGCTCACGAATAGCAGCATTGTTGGATGCCATAATCTTCCACTCGTCCAGATAGGCAACAACCTTCTGGCGTGGGATGGATAGCTCTTTGGAAATCTTTGTAGGATCATTACCCTCAAGGTATTTAGCTACAACTTTATTTACTTGGTCGAGATGCTCAACCGTTTGATTTTCTAGCGACACGCTTTCTCCTTACTGGGATACGCTTGATACGTTCTAGTGGGAATGATCTCATTACCCCTGCTCGTCCACGATACATTTCGTAGCAGTCTACCCACTTCTGACCAGTCTCAAGATTAGTAACAAAGCTCTTAACCTTAAACGTAAGGCCCCACTCACCAACACCAAAGGTATTCTTACCCTTAATCTTAATGTATTCACCAACAAAGATTGAGAATCCGTCGTCTGTGACAAACTCGTCTTCGTGATAGAACTTCCTTGCAACCTCTGGCATTACAAACTTCTTAGGCCTGGCCATCAAACTCTCCTGTCAGTCGTGCAATTTCATCATTGATATAAAATACTGCTTTGCGTAAATCCTCAACCTGCTTTTGAAGCATACCCTTACTAGAGTCTTCCTTAAGTCCAGCACGCCATAGATACTTGATTGCATTACCTACGTTAAAGTTACGGTGACGAGTAATCTCGATTGCCTCTACCCCAGAAGGATCGGAGGTATAATGCTTAGGATGATTGACCATATCAATTTGCTCATTCATCTTTTTAGCCATATCGAAAAACTCAACAAAGCGTTCTTCGTTGCTCTTGGTACTTTCGTAGCCTGTCACTTCTTTAACTTCCTTAATCCAAATTTATCTAGATATATGTATATTGTCTTTAGACTTGCCCCACACTCAGCAGCAATCTGCTCTGGAGTCTTACGGTCCATGTGAAAACGTTTGCGTAACCAAGCCTCGTTAGTATATAGTTTAGCAGCCATAGCTCTTCCTGTCAACCAAGCTTGTCCCAATTGAAGATCGCATAGTGACCAATGCCAATAGCATCTGCAATGTCGTTATCATCTACAGACTTATTGTATCGATCATTAACAAACTTAATTGTTCTTTGCTTTCGGAACTCACGTTCCCTTGTCTTATACCAGGCATCTGATCTACCAGGGAACTCGTTACGAATAAGTTGTTTCTCTGGGGTAGTTAGTCTACCGTTCTTAATAAAGGTTTGCCATGCAATAGGATTGATGGACTTAATTGTGTGTACCCCTGCAAGTGACATAGCTCCAAGAACAGCCCCTTGAACTAGTGCTAGATCAGCAGCAGTCTTAGGGCTGTTCATGAAGACGGTATGTTCGATCACAGCTGTCTGTACATTGGTGACAACCTTAAAGGCAGCAGATAGCTTACGTGAGGCATCTGCAATCTTCTCGTAGTTTGTCTTGCCTTCCCACTGAATTTTCCCTGTCAATTTCAATTCATCATTTTCCCAAATTGCAAATGCAATGCTGGTAGTGTTGGCATCAATAGAGATAAAGCTACTTGTCTTTTCCACTTGCCATCCTCTTGATTTCTTTGAGTGTTAGAGATACTTCTTTTGGATTAACGCTACATGCAGAACATATAGGATCATCATTGTAAATTGACAATGGTAGACCACAGGACTTACAATTACGAGTCTTACCAATCATCTTGTTGCGTCTAGAGATGGCATAGCGTTGTGCTATCTTCTCTTTGGTTGCTTCCTCACGGCAAGCATCCGAACAATAGATTTGGTATGAAACCCTTGGGTTAAAGGCTGCGTCACACCATTGACAGTTTTTCATCGATGGGCTCCAGGCGATCAATTCTTACATCTCCCGAACCAGCATCTGCACAGACCTTTGCCAAAGGGCAGCTCTTACAGATTTTCGAATTTGAACGATAAGTCTTTTCAGGCAGTGTTCTATCTGTCCACGCCTTACGGACTGTACGCATCCATTCGAATGCCTCATTTACCCACTTAATGTAATAATCATTAATTTCTACGGGAAGCACGAGTAGCTCGTGGTTGTTCTTATTCTCATAGATAAGAACAGCTTTACGCTTCTGTAGAATCTTCATATAGATCAGGAGCTGGATAAGGTGTCCTGGCTTAGGCTTACGATTAGCCTTACGATATTCAAAACCTTCATTCATCATGGTCTTGATTTCACCAAGGAGTTCTTCGCCCTCCCAATCAAGAATGACATCGCCGTATCCAAAGATAGGTGGGTCATTGCTGATAATTTTAAACTCAGACTGCTTGAGGATTCCAGCATCTTCCATAGCCTTCTGGATACGCTCATGAGAGAGTGTACCATTAGTCATGTTAGCACCTGCAAATGCATCTGCATTGTCTTCGAATGTACCGCCGTCAAATGCCAGGTACCAGTATCGTGCACACTCACCATGCCCATAGGCAATAGTAGATGGTGCAAACGATTTCTTCTGCTGGTGGCGTGGACCACGGTTTGCAATGTATCCAGCCTGAATAGCTTCTACAAGTCCATCCACTGAGAATGCGTCTGCAGGTAATGCATCAGGCTTGATCATTACTGATTTCAATAAATTTTTACTCATGATATGTCTAGCGAGTGATATATTTAAGAGCCGAAACGAGGTTGTTAACTGCCTCTGCTGCGGTGTAATAAATATTCTTTTTCGCCCTATCTCCCTTATCTACGTTGGTCAACCAAGTGGCCTTGAATGACATTTTGGCTGCGATAGCCTGGAGTCTGACAATTTCAACAGTAGCAACATTTAACGGGATGTCTGGTTTGATAATGAGTTTAGCAATCATAGTTAGAGCTGCGGTGAGCTCTTCATCATTCATGTAGTCTGCAATTTCTGACAGACCGTTAATCATTTCTAGTGTTGTTTTATTTTCAGTTGTTTGTTCCATTATATTAATTATACCCTATTCCTGGCTTTCTACCAACATTTCCAGCATTTCTAGCTCAATTACTGCAAGACGAGTTTTGTGAGACCCATCTCCAATAACAACCACGATAGCTGGATCGGAGTTATTTTTAATAGCATCAGTACAGGCTTTAGCCCAAACCTCTTTATTGAGAGTAAAAGACTTGCCTACTTCTTTGAAGTCTACACAGAAGTTTTCCCATGTAGCATCACCTTTCTGGGTGTTACGTCCAGAGTTCTTGTGCTGTTTAGCACCTAAACGCTTAGACTCTCCACGCTCACTCATAGTCCTTCTTCGTTCTCTTAGTATTTAAACTAACTTCATTGAAGTGCTTATCTGGACACATCCAAGTAAGCTTTTTCTCTGTAGGATAACTACGAATAGTTTTAGCTTCTAGCTTACAGGTGTGACATGGGAATCTTCCAGGATACACATTGTATTTACTTGCCATTTAACTGGTCCTCAATAGACTTGCGGAATTCATCATTCTCTTTGACGTAGTTAATGAATGCCTCTCTACCCTGGATTTTCTTGTCCTCAGACACGATGTACCAGGCTCCTGTGCGGTTTACAACACCTGCTAGTTCTGCAGTATCAACTAGGTCTCCAACGCCGTCTACGCCGATCTGAGAGCCTTTGAAGTAGAAGTCATAACTGCCAGACTGGAAACCTGCTGAGGTCTTAGAGAACTGCAAGTCCCAGTTGATCTTACGACCAATCTTCTCTTCAATGAGTTTGTCTCCTACAGGAATCTTACCCTTGATAGCCTGGTTATCGGATTCAGACGAGAATAGTTTAATCACTGTAGATTAATATAATTTCGTAGCCTGACCACCTT
>ERZ1034363.1504-NODE-1504-length-13111-cov-2.760319_pt1 | contig 13111 bp, 21 predicted proteins | sample MGYA00520616_ERZ1034363 | MGnify/ENA primary metagenome ERZ1034363 (study PRJEB33736, sample SAMEA104284506) | Azolla filiculoides | biome: Urban; feature: Water surface; material: Ditch water | place: Netherlands | collected 2015-10-28 | depth 0-0.1 m ...
TTAGTTTATATATCCAGCATTTATCCTGATTTATGATTTTCGCTATAGCATTGAAAACAAAGGAAAATAACATTTTTACCATTTATCCCATTTATCGGCACTCAGAAAGATGGATCAGGGGCGTGGGGTGGTGGTATGCCCCACACAGGAAAGGAAGGTGGTGGTAGTAGTATATATATAGATAAATCCCCCCCCATCTATTATATACATACCTAACACACTGTCTTTCCTATGCTTTTCACCCCGTGCATTTTTCCAGACTGCACTTCCGATAAATGGGGATAAATGCTGGTTTAATCATCCGGCGGCAGATACCACGCGATGCGCGGGCGTCCCTTCTGGCCCTCATTCATGTTCCGGCTCATTACGCCGTGATCGCTTGCCAGCGTATCCAGCACCTCACCACGCTTGCGGGGCTCAAGGTTGCGGAACGTCGCCACCAGATCGGACAGTTCTGCCATCGTGCGGCCCCGCAAGCCGCCGCTTTGGATTTCCGCCAGAACCTGCTTGCATGCCGCTTCAAATGGCCCATCCGCCATAGAGCGCCGCAGAGCCGCCACAGTGGCCTTCGCGTAGTGGCGGGCGTAGTCTATCGCCCAAGACAGCGAAGCCGCGCTGACGGACCGCTCATTGGCGCTGACGGCCACAATAAGGGCAAGCCGCTGGGCAATCTCTTTCGTGCGGCCAAACATCGCTTCCATTCCGAACCGCTCGACATCATCCATCGCCTTTAGCATCTCGCGGTCAAAGTCGCGCAAGATCGGCTCACATTCCGGCGCAAACGGCATGACGACAGGAGCGGGCGGGAATTCATGATTTCCATCTCCAGGCAAACCTCCGTTGTCACCGACAGCCGTTGCACACTCTTGCGCCCATGACACAAGGCGCGGGCTGGGCGGCAGAACCTTGATCGGCCTGCCCTCCTGCCGACCGATTGGGCTTTCCACGATAATGAAACGCCCCAAAAAACCGTCCTTGACGTAGGCACTCGATAGCTGGCCGTAGAGGGTGCTTGGCGTCGTCATTGACATGAGCGTGAGGCTTGGCGCCCGCACCACCTTGTCAAACTCATCTGCCTGTTTCTTTGTCATGCCCATCTTGGAATATCCCTGCGGGCGCAAGGTGCTGTCCTGCCGCCCGAATACCTCCATAAGTATTGTTTGGGCATCGACCTTGTGATGGTTTCCAGACGCGTTTGCAGTCTGCAAAACCCGCCCCAACTCGTCAATGATGGTCATGTGGCATGGCTGCTGCACAAGGGCAGAAAACACCCCGCTTGCGCTGGTGTAGCCGCTCGGCCCGATCAGGCTTTCAAGCCCAGCCGCCTCAAGCAGCTTTTCCAAAACCGTCTTGGCATGTTCCTTTCCAGCCGCCGATACGCCGACGTTTACAAAATACAGGCCGGAAAAATTGCGCTGATCTGTCACCCACCGCCGACCTAGAACAACCGAACCAAAGGGAAGCGCAGCCTGCACGGCAAACTGCGGCTGCGGCTTTGGGGCTGTGGTGGTGTAGAAGTTAACCGCGTCCTGCAAAATGCCGGGAATGGACAGCAGGTGATCCGGCACTCCCGGCACTTCAGTTTGAGGTGATGCACTCGGCTTGCGCCACAATGCCGCCACCTTTGCGCCGTGGTCAATCGCATCCGCGTCGTAAGTATGGTCAGGGTGATTGTCGATCTGGAGGAGTTGCGCGGCGTCTTTGACTGCCTTTGCCACGTCGCCCATGTGTTCATATTGGCACCACAACTCGAAAGCGTCGAAGGTGTGCGCCCCGTCAAATGGGTCGCTGGCGTGGTGACTGTATGCCTTTCCATCGTCAAACAGGACAACGCCAGCAATCCCGCTTGTGCTGTTGGGGCTTAGATACCGCTGCCGCGCCGTTGGCTTGTATCCGAACCGCTGCAATAATTCGTCCATATCATGCGCGGCGTTGAACGCCTCGATGACCGAGCCTTTTTCGCTTTGCGGCCTGACTTTACGCGGTGGCTGGAATTCTCGGACTGGCTTCCACGGGCAGGCGTCCATCAGTTGCGGGCGGAACCTGTCCCACTGCGTCCAGATCGTCAGCAATGAAGCTGGCAACTCTGGCAGGCCATCCCATACGCTTGCGCCAGCCCATGTGTAGGGGTTTCCGGTGTCTGGATGGATCGACGGCGGCAGAACATCCTGCACGGCACCAGCGCGCAACTCGAACACCACTTCCGTTCGGCGCGGGTCAGCTTGCGTCGGCCAACTGATTTTGTGCGTCGATAGCGTCATGCCAGACGGTGCGCGGAATAGTGCTTTGCCACGGTTGGGACGCCCCACAATACGCGGGGCGCTATTCATGATCGCATCATAATCAACGCCAAGCGTCTCGAAAATGATCCGCGTGTTTTCCACGCTGTCAATGTCAAGCGCCACAGTGCCGGACGCGGCGTGTAGCAGCCCCATGTTGTGCGTCGGGTTGATGGTCCAGTATCGCTCAGCATCGTCACCCGTGCGGATTGCCTTTTCTGGCTGTTGCCAGCCGAATGATGTTGGTGCCTTAGATCCGGCTGGGATCGAGACAAGGCTCCACCCTAGGCGCTCGACGTAGCCCCGTGCGTTCTGCGCTGATGTGGTCATTTACTGCCCCCGCAGATAGTCAGACAGTTTCCGCCATGTGTTCAGGGTGATATTTTCATCACCATCAAGAATGCGCTTGATGGTTGGGTGTGTCAGCCCGCAATTCGCGGCGACGGTCATGATCCTCCGATCCGCAAGCGCGGTGCGGATTTCCGATAGTGGCATGAGGTCTTGCATTTTCGGTCCTGTATTGTGAAAATCTTTCTTGACTATGGTGCAAAAATTTGTGACTGTCAAACCGTTGTGAAGCAGATCGAGGAAAGACCATGAGTGACAATATCGCAGCCTTGGCGCGGGATTGGCTTATTGCCAAGCGCGCAGAAACCAAAGCAACCGCAGAACGGATCAAGATCGAGGAACAGCTTTCCGCCGCTCTTGATGTGCCGAAAGAAGGCAGCAAAACCCACAAAATCGACGGCTACAAGGTTACGCTCACGCAGCCGGTGACGCGCAAACTTGACGAGGCTATGTGGGAAAAGGTGCGCGACAAGTGCCAGTCTGACATGCGACCGGTGAAGATCAAGACCGAGGCCGACGCAGTTGGCATCAAGTGGCTGCAAAACAATGAGCCGAAAACATGGGCCAAGATTGCGGCTGCATTTGAAACCAAGCCGGGCAAGATCGGCGTGAAAGTGGAGGAGGTGGAATAATGGCGATTCTTTCAAAAGAAGAAACTTATGCGGCCATTAGAGACGGCGCATACAAAGCGATTGCCGAGGCTGTGTGGTCAGACAATCTGCCGGGCCTTTGGACGCGTGAAATGAAAGACGCGATGACAGATGGCGCGTATCGCGCGGTTTATGAAACGGAAGAAAAGAGAATTTTTGGAGGACTGATTAATCATGGCGATTGACCTGAAATCACTGTCAAAGCCGAAGGGTGATCGACCGATCATCTGCACCCTGTTCGGCGAGGGCGGAATGGGCAAGACAACGCTGGCGGCGATGTTCCCACGCCCTGTTTTCATCCGCACTGAGGATGGCACCACAAGCTTGCAAGGCAATGATGACGTGGCGCTGTTTCCGCTGGCGACATCGGTGCAGGATGTTCTTGATGCAATCGAGGCGCTTGCAACGCAGCCGCACGATTACAAGACAGTTGTGCTGGACAGCATCACGCAGCTTGCTGACATGATCGAACGCGAGGTTGTGGCTGCCGACCCGAAAGCCAAGACCATCGTGGAGGCGGCTGGCGGCTTCGGAAAAGCCTATATCGTGGCTTCTGAGAAGCATCGCATGGTGCGGGAATGGATCGGCGCGCTTGCCTATGAAAAAGGCATGAATGTCGTGTTCATCGGTCACGCCGATGTTGAGAAAGTCCCATCGCCTGATATGGACGAATTCAGCCGCTACACGGTGCGGATGCACAAGAAAGCCCTGCCGCACTATACCGACAATGTGGACCTTGTTGGCTTCATCCGCCTCAAGACATTCACCGTCACCAAGGGAGACAAGGTGCAGGCCAAGTCAACAGGAGAGCGCGAAATCATCTGTTTCCCTGTTGCGTCCAACGTATCGAAAAACCGCTTCGGCATTGCCGAACCTCTGCCGTTCACATTCGACGGCGGAAATCCATTCTACCAGTTTGCAGCCAAGTGAAAGGGCGAAACCATGCAATTCAACAACTTTGACGCCAACACCGTCGATCCGAATGTTGCCTATGAACCGCTGCCCGCAGGGTGGTATAAGGCTGTCATCGCGGCATCCGAAGAGAAGCCGACCAAGAACCAGCTTGGCAGCTATCTGCAACTCGAATTGCAGGTGATTGAAGGACCGCAGCAAGGCAAGAAACTGACTGACCGCCTGAACCTGAACAATCCGAACCAGACCGCCAGCGAAATCGCATATCGCACCCTGTCCGCGATTTGCCACGCTGTCGGCATCATGACGCCGCGCCAGTCGTCTGACCTGCACGACAAGCCGCTGATGGTCAAGGTGGCAGTCAAGCCAGCCGACGCGCAATACAGCGCCAGCAACGAGGTGAAGGGCTACGAGGCTGTCGGGAAGGCTACTGGCGGGGCGACCACGCAAGAACCCACCGCGAAGTCGTCAACGCCGCCTTGGAAGCGCTGATCTGTTTTTTGATGGGGCGGGAAGCCGCCCCATTTACCAAACAGACGAGGACACAATGGACCTGACAAACCACATCATGCCGCCAACCGTGCGGAAAATATATGAACACTACAAGGCGCAGCGCAAAAGCGCGCACCGTCCGCACCTTGGAGGCAGTCAGATTGGAAACGAGTGCAGCCGCGCGCTGTGGTATCAATTCAGGCACATGGCATCACCATCGTTTGACGGGCGTGTATTGCGGCTGTTTGAGACTGGAGACCGCGAAGAAGCGCGCATTGTGGCAAACCTGCGGGCAGTCGGAGTGACGGTATGGGACCGTGATCCTGATACTGGCAAGCAGATCTCCTACATCGCTCACGGCGGACATTTTTCATTGAGCCTAGACGGTGTTGGCGAATGGTTTGAGGAAAGCAGCAAGCCGCACACGCTGGAATTCAAAACCATGTCGGAAAAGAACTTCCGCGATTGTGAGCGCAAGGGCGTTGAGAAGTCCAAGCCGATCTATTGGGCGCAATGTCAGATCGGCATGCACTTGTCTGGGCTTGATCGGTGTGCGTTCATTGCCGTGAACAAAAACACCGACGAAATCTATATGGAGCGGATCAAGGCCAATCCAGCCGAAGGGCTGCGCCTTGTGGCAAAGGCTGGGCAGATCATTTTTGCCGAAGCGCCGCCAGCCAAGATTAACGATGATCCATCGTTTTTCCTGTGTCGGTTTTGCGATTACCGCAGCATTTGCCACGAACAGAAATTGCCGGAAGTCAACTGCCGCACATGCGCCAATGTCACGCCGGAAAAGGATGGCACATGGTCATGCCGGATCAAGGATGAGGTTTCAACCTGCCAAGATCATCTGTTCAACCCTTACGCTATGCCGTGGCAGATCGGTGATGCTGGCGATGATTGGATTGAATACACGACAGACGACGGCGAAGTGATCCGCAACCGCAAGAACAGCCAAGACCTGAAAAATAATGAGGTGCCGTTTTGAGTGATGCTATCAATCACCCAGATCATTACAAGGCCCACCCGTCTGGTATTGAGTGTATCGACGTGACGATGCACATGAATTTCTGCCTCGGCAATGCCGTCAAATATATCTGGCGGGCCGGTCTTAAGGGTGATGCAATCCAAGACCTAGAGAAGGCCAAGCGATACATTGAAATCGAGATTGAGAGGCTTAAAAAATGATCCAACTGCGAGACTACCAGACCGCCGCGATTGATGGTCTATATTGCTATTGGGCGGACAAGCGGGGTGACAATCCGCTGATTGTGGCACCAACTGGCGCAGGGAAAAGCCTGATTATTGCCAGCTTGGTCAAGGATGCCTGCGAGTATCCCGGCACTCGCATTATGATCCTAAGCCATGTGAAGGAACTTCTAGAGCAGAACGCAAAGGAATTGCTCGACCTGTATCCGCAGGCAGAATTTGCGTTCTATTCCGCCAGCATTGGCCAGAAGCGGCTTGATAAGCAGATCACGTTTGCAGGGATTCAGTCAGTCTGGGAAAAAGCCACCGCAATGATCCCGCCTCCGGACTTGGTGCTGATCGACGAAGCTCACATGCTTCCGAAGAAAACCACAACGCGCTATGGAAAATTCATTTCAGACCTCAAGCAATGCAATCCGCTTGTAAAAATTGTGGGGCTGACCGCCACGCCATACAGGCTTGACAGCGGATATCTGCACAAGGGAGACGGCGCTATTTTCGACGGCATCGCATACGAGATTCAGGTGTCGATGCTGATGGACAAAGGCCACCTTGCTCCGGTGATTAGCAAGGGCGGGGCGCGCAAGATCGACCTGTCTAACGTGCATATGCGCGGGGGGGAATTCATCGAAAGCGAACTTGCCACGGCGGCAAGTGATCCTGAATTGGTGCGCGCCACTGTTGCCGAGATTGTCGAACTCGGGGCGGATCGCAAGTGCTGGCTGATCTTTGCCAGCGGTGTTGCACATGCTGAAATGTTGAAAACAGAGTTGGAAACACACGGCATCGCATCCGAAGTTGTGACGGGGGCAGACGACACAAAAGACCGTGACCGCAAGATCAAGGACTTCAAGGCAGGACGACTGCGCTGCCTGTTGAATGTGAACGTCCTTACAACGGGCTTTAACGTGCCTGCCGTTGATTTGGTAGCATTGGTGCGCGCCACGGCTTCTACTGGCCTATATGTTCAGATGGTAGGGCGCGGCACTCGCAACAGCCACGGCAAGACGGATTGCCTTGTGCTGGACTATGGCGAGAACGTAGCGCGACATGGGTTTATCGATGCGGTAAATCCGACGATCAAAGGGCAAGGCAAAGGCGGTGATGCGCCTGTAAAGGAATGTCCAAGCTGCCAAACCATGTGCCACGCGGCCATCAGGGTTTGCCCTGAGTGCGGCCATCAGTTTCCGCCGACAGAAGCAAATCACGGAACGCGCGCCTATGACGGGGCGATGCTGTCCAGTCAGGTTGTGGCGGAATGGTGGGATGTTGACGACGTGACCTATCAGAAGTGGACCAAGCCAGACAAGCCAGACAGCATCCGCGTTACATATCACTGCGGGCTGACAATGCGCGTTAGCGAATGGCTCTGCCCGGATCATGGCGGATATGCCGCCAGCCGATACGAGGCGCGCAAGGCCGTGCTATTCAGCGGTGCCAGAACAACAGAAGAAGCAATGCAGGAATGTCAGTGGTGGGCCAAGCCAAGCCGGATCAAGGTCAAGCCAGACGGAAAGTTTCACCAGATAGTGCAGCTTGACTACACGCAAAAAGAACAGAAACCAATGCAGGAGTATGCAGGATATGACGACAGCGACATTCCCTTCTGAGCATGACGAGCAATGCGGATTTGTGACATGGTTTCGGTCAAAGTGGCCTCATGTGCTGATCTATGCAATTCCAAACGGCGAAAAGCGTGCAATCAGCACGGCCAAGAGGTTGAAAATGGAAGGGGTTGTCAGTGGCATCCCCGACCTGCACATACCGGAATGGCAGTTGTGGGTTGAGATGAAACGCACGAAGGGCGGCAGGCTATCGCCTGAGCAAAAAATGATGATCCAGCAACTTGGCGTGATTGGGCATCAAGTGATTGTCGGGTATGGTGCTAAAGACGCATCGCGTCAGGTTCTGGAATTTATTGCGCGTCAATGATTTGCCCCCGCCTTTGACGAATGTAGCGCATTTGTTAGCGGGCGGGGGCTGTCTGTAACCGAACTGCCGTATCTAAGCCTTTCACTTTTGCGCGTGGCCGACGCGTGGCGGATTGTGCCGATGTGGCAGAATTTCATTTACACCATTGATCTGCCATGGCGTCAGCGATGCCTTGATAAGTGCGGCTGCGCTCCTTCCATCTGTTTGGCCCAGGCGGAAGATAGTGCAGGCGCTGGCGAACATTGTCTGGCAATGCCATAGTTTCCGCCTTGAGATTTGTTGTCGGCTGCAATGGCATTAGCCCGCGTAAATAAAGACCAGTTGCCTTGGTTTCCATATGCCCGAACATCCACGGCTGAATGATCTGAAACGGGCGCAAACCGCCGATAAGCTCCCGTGCGTGTTTGTGCATGACGGGGTTTTCTAGGCAGATACGTTCAATCGGCAAATCCCATAGCGCGCGGAAAAACGCGGCACCATCTGCCATTTTGCCCCACCGCGCAGGATCGGTGTGCAGGTGGCAAACCCCGCTATTGGATAGGTATGTGCATGGTGGATGTCCGATCATCAAATCCCAACCGTCGCGCGCCACAGCCAATGCATCACCAATGATATGATGCGGGCTATTATCCTCGCTCTCAATCAGATCGCATGACCAAGCATCAGCACCACGGGCGCGGAAAGCCTCACGGACGCGGCCAGAATATTCGCAGGCGATAAGGACGCGCATCACAGCTCCAGAATAAAAAAGCCGCCTGACCGGGGGAGAACACATCAGGCGGCAGGTGCGCCACGCGGTAAGATGCGCGGCGGTGGCAGTTACTTCCACGCATCGGCAGGAACGGCCCCGCTAGTGATGCGTTCGATTTCACGGCGATAGATTGCAATGGGCAAAACGTGACCCTTACGCCACTTTGATACCATCGCATCCGTTACGCCAAGCTGTGTTGCCAGCCATCCGCCCTTGCGGCCTTCACGCTGCAACCATCCGTCTAGGGGTGTTTGTTTGTTTTCCATGCCTAACCATACCGCGAAAAAAAACACAGGCAAGCAAAAAAAATAGCTTGCGCGCGGTGTGGTGTGGTGTAGGGTGATCTGGCAAGCAAGGAGATATGAAGATGATAGCGCGCGTCGAGCACGAGATGAACCTTAACTGGGCCGTCGAGCACGAGATTGACCTTAACTGGGCAGAGCAAGTTCCTGATCTTTTCACAAAGGCTGTTGTCGAGTTTCAAAACCAATACTCGACGCCAGACTGGAAGATCACGATTGACATGAGCCGCAATCGTTTTGTGAAGCTGATTGCGACACGGGTCTTCAACGACTGACCCATTGCAGCGCGCCTTACGGGGCGCGTCACTATGTGCCAGCAAGCAAGGAGATATGACATGTTCTATTTCACCTATCACGACATTGACTACACCGCCGACGATGACGGCAACGTGGATAGCGATGATCAGGAATCCGACATTGACGCCGCGACCTACTATTGGTCCAGCGAAGGATGGGCGCAAGCGTTGCAGGATGAAGCCGACGATCGCGGCGATTGGGAATATGAACAGCGGCGCGATGACCGCATGGAGGATGCAGAATGAACCGCCACCCTGACACTCACAAGGCCATGGGCCAAGTGCTGCAAGACGCCCGCGACGCATTTGGTCAGCCGCGTGATCTGCCGTCGCGCGATGATCGGTTTGCGCTTGTGCCTGAGGATGACGATGCGGCAATGCGCCTCGTTCTGCTGGCCTTCGGGTGCGGCGCTGCAATCGCGGTAATGGTTATCGCGGTGTTTGAATTGGTGGTGCTGAAATGACCGCAAACGGTGTCCATATCCCGCGCGTGCTATCCGCAGACGAAACGTCCGAGGTTGAAAAACTGGTGGCCTGCGGGCGATACGAGGAAGCGGCTGAAAGGTTCGGCGGGCGCGTTACCCACGCACAGGAGCCGCGCGACCTACCGCCCGTGACCGACTTTGAAACCCACCCCGTAGGCACGGCTGCGCTGCTGGCTGAATTGCAAGCGGCGCAGAAATACCGCTACATTGGCAAAGACGGTAAGCCTGTTTTGGCGCGTGATCTCGAAGACCGCATCGAACAGCTTGAAGCCCGCGCCAATGCCGCCACGGCTGCGGCGTATGAGGTGGCGGCGCGTGAAGTGGAATGCGGGTGCGGTGCAGGACCATGCCAAGATACGGCGAATTGTGCAGCAGAGGACGCCGCCGCCATCCGCGCCCTTGCCACGCCGGACCAGACCGCCGCGCTGGATAAGCTGATTGCGGAGGCGGTGAAGCCGTATATTGCGCTGCTAAAGCGGTGGCAGGACTTAGGGTGTCCTAACTGCAACGGCGATTGCTCACATGCAAACCCACCGATCTATTCATGTATCATGCAGGAAACCAGCAAAGCCATTCTCGCCGCCAGCAAGAAAGGCGGTGCGTGATGGCTGACCTGATCCCGCGCGATGCCGCGATAATGGCCATCATGAAGCAAATCGGTGAAGGCACTGAACAGTGGGTGCAGGGTAATAACAGCGCCGTCTATGCTTGCCGTGCTTCCTTGCGCGCCATCCCCGCCATCGACCCCGCCACGATCCGTGAGGCCGCACTGAGAGAGGCGGCAGATATTGCCATTTCATTTCATCAGAATGCGCTTGAATGGGCCAAGACTATTCGCGGCTTGGACCGGCACATCAAAGAAACTGATAGCCTGCGAATTTCAGCAGCCATCCTCTCCCTGATCGGAGAAAAGAAATGACCGCACCGGAACTGAAACCCTGCCCGTTTTGCGGGGGGAAAGCTCAGATTGTTTCGCATCGAGTGTTGGAGGATGCCAAAGAGGCATATGTTTTCTGCAAATCTTGCGGCGCTCACGGGGAACACTACGAAGATGCATATGCGCCGATAAGTGACGCCATCGCCGCATGGAACCGCCGCGCCGACCTTGCCGCCGTCCCCGCGCAGGTGCGGGTCAAGCCGCTGGTATGGGAAGAAGACACCGACAGAGATAGCGACGACTTTGGCAGACTTATCGCCACAGATACTAATATCCACGTTCGCTACAAGGTGTATCGTGGTTACGGCGGAGATTTGTTGCTCTCAGGTTCAGTCCCGTTCGGGCTACCGCGATATCCAACAGAAGAAGCCGCCAAAGCCGCAGCCCAAGCCGATTACGAATCCCGCATCCTCGCCGCCATCGAACCGCAGCCAGACCCCCGCGACGCCGTGATTGCGCGGCTGGTGGAGGCGGTTGAGGCTATCGCAGATTACGGCACAATCCTGACAAGCAATAAAAACCACGACGAACTTCGCGCCGCCCTCGCAGCTGCCAAGGCGGTGCAGCAAAAAGAATAGCCTCAGAGCTATAACTACACAATATCGTTACAAAGCTATAGAGGAGCAAAGCAATGAACACAGTACACATCAATCTTAAGGGTAGCTATGAAGCTGAGTGTGATGGCTACCACTTGAAAGCTCGTAACTATGTCAGCCCCATTCCGCCACTAGCACGTAAGCTGTTGCAGAATGGTTACAACGGTAATGATGAAGTTATGGTAACTCGTGGTGACACTTTTGTATTCTGTGGACATACGCTACAGTGGTGGGCAGAGAAGCAGATTAGTGAACCTGAGAATGGTACGCTAGCTGTACGTAAGTATAACTTTGGAGTGGTTACAGATGATTAACATAGCTGACATAGACATTGCAGAAGGTGCAACTAAACGCATGGACTGCCCTTCATGCAAGGGTAAGAACACCTTCACTGTGTCTAAGCTTAATGGTGTTGTAATTTTCAATTGCTACAAGTTAGGCTGTGACGCACGTGGCGCATCTATGGTGGGTATGACTGCAGCAGAGATTAAAGCTGCTCTGGCATCAAGACAGTCTATCGCAGAATCGAAGCTAGAAGTGGATGCACCTACGATGGAGCTTCCGCTGACACTTACATATGACATTAACAACAAGGTGACACAAAGCTTCATCAATAGGTGGCAGCTACAAGGTGTACCCATGCTATACGATATTGTTTCGTGTAGAGCAGTGTTTCCTATTCATAGCAAGAAAGGTAGGCTCATGGATGCAGTAGGTAGGACTCTTCGTGGCGATGTTCCTAAGTGGCTACGTTATAGCGGTAACGCCAACTACTACAAATATGGTAGCGGAAGTGTAGCTGTTGTAGTAGAAGATGCTATCAGTGCTGCTGTTGTAGGTAAGCATATAGATGGTGCTACAGGCTTTGCTATTCTTGGTACAAGCATGAATAGTAAACACTTTGAGGCTTTGCAACTATACGATATGGTGATAGTAGCACTCGATCCCGATGCTTGGAGTAAGACTTTACAGTTTGTACAAATGCTAAAAGGCCATAGCATTAAAGCTACAGCCTTCAAGTTAAGTGACGATATCAAGTATATGGAAGACAGTGACATGGAAAGCTTAAAGCTTCTAGTTAAGCGTTAAGTTGTAACTTACAACCCCATCCTCACCCTGATCCCTAGGTTTCCCCTTTCGACCAGAGCAAAATCTCACCCTCACGCATAGGTTATACTCAAAACCGCTTCCGTGTCAACATAAATATTCCTCTGGACTTACAAATAAACTCAATCTGGTACTATAATGTCACACTCCATGTACTACACCACACCACCACTGTAGTACATCTGCAACACTACACACTGTGACATTTATATCACACTAGCCACCAGCAGCAGCTTTATGCTATAACTGCACACACAGAAACGAAGGAGCGACTAATGTACCAATACAGTATGCAAACCTACGAGAGAGGCAAGGTGCAGAAGCTTATAGTTGAAGGTATGAGTAAAGAAGAAGCTGACGCACATGTTGCAACAGAGTATCCACACCTTGTGTACGACAAGGAAGTAAATCTGCCTCTGTATGTGAAACGCTACGGAAACGTAGCACGGTATAATGCTGCTTCTAAGCGATATCAACACGCATATGACGAAGTGTATAGCATCAACATCACCACAACTGATGCTTACTGTAAATACGCTGCGACAAGGTGTGTAGCATCAAAGAATCCGCAGAAAGCTCTTGCACAGCTAAACCAAAATGTAGTAACGTATTACGACGCATCATACGAAGTATAAGGAGCAACCACTTGACACAGCAACCCATTGACAACGCCACAGAGATTCGCAATCGCATTCTGCTATCCGTTGCAGCTTACAGCTACGAATTTGAAGACACCAGCATCATCAGTGACGCAGAGTTTGACGAGCTAAGTAAACGCATCAATCCACAGCATAAGACGGGCAACACTATGC
>ERZ1034363.1506-NODE-1506-length-13088-cov-2.520944_pt1 | contig 13088 bp, 12 predicted proteins | sample MGYA00520616_ERZ1034363 | MGnify/ENA primary metagenome ERZ1034363 (study PRJEB33736, sample SAMEA104284506) | Azolla filiculoides | biome: Urban; feature: Water surface; material: Ditch water | place: Netherlands | collected 2015-10-28 | depth 0-0.1 m ...
ACCGCTTCGAGCATGGCCTGCGCTTGGGCGCTGGCAGCGGCGCGGTCCATGCGGCGAATCCACAAGGGCATGGCCACGTTGTCCAGCGCGCTGAACTCGGGCAGCAGGTGGTGGAACTGATACACAAAGCCCAAGTGTTGGTTGCGCAAATCACCCAAGGCAGCGGCACTGAGGCCAGCCAGTGGTTGCCCCATCAACGACACGCTGCCAGAGCTGGGCTCGTCCAAGCCACCCAACACATGCAGCAAGGTGCTTTTGCCCGAGCCCGATGAGCCAACGATGGCCAATGTTTCGCCAGCATTCACCGACAGGTCGACGTTGTGCAACACAGTCACATCCAGCGGCCCTTCGTGGAAGCGGCGGCTGATGTTGTTGGCAATGAGAACAGGTGTGTGGTGTGTCATAACAAGCCTCATTCGTAGCGCAAGGCTTGAGCAGGGTTGACGCGGCTGGCGCGCCAACTGGGGTAGATGGTGGCCAAGAAAGCCAGCACCAGCGAGATGATGGCGACAGGCCAAATGTCAGCGGCTTGCGGGTCGCTGGGCATGCGGCTGATGAGGTAAATATCACGCGGCAAGAAGCTCGCACCCAGCAGGTTTTCAATGGCGGGCACGATGACATCAATGTTGAAGGCCACTGATAGGCCCAGCAGCAAACCACCTAATGTGCCGAGCACACCCACAGTCGCACCCTGCACCACAAAGATGGCCATGATGCTTTTGGGGCTTGCGCCCAGTGTGCGCAAGATGGCGATGTCGGCGCGTTTGTCGGTCACCGTCATCACCAGCGTGGTGACGAGGTTGAACGCCGCCACCGCCACGATGAGCGTGAGGATGATGAACATCATGCGTTTTTCCACCTGCACCGCCGCAAACCATGTGCGGTTTTGGCGCGTCCAATCGCGCACGATCACATCGGGACCGAGTTGCATGGCCAAGTCATAAGCCACGCTGCGGGCTTGCTGGCTGTCTTTGATTTTCAAGCGCACGCCCGTGGGTGACTCAAGGCGGAAGATGCGTTGTGCGTCTTCCATGTGCAGCAGCGCGAGCGAGGCGTCGTATTCGTAATGGCCCGAATCAAAAATGCCCGACACATGCAACTGCTTCAAGCGAGGCATCACACCAGCAGGTGTCACTTGCCCGCCTGGGGCAATGAGGGTGATTTGGTCGCCCACGCGCACGCCCATGGACATGGCCAGCTCGCCGCCCAACACCACATTGAAGCTGCCGGGTTGCAGGGTGGCACGCACCTCAGGTGGGATTTGCAAGGTGAAGTCGCTCACCTGTGTTTCGGGCTCGGGGTCAATGCCGCGCACCATCGCGCCGCGCATGTCTTCGCCACGGGCCATCAGGGCTTGTTGTGACACAAAGGGGGCGGCCGCAACGACTTCGTTGTTTTGTTTGGCTTGGGCGATAAGTGCATTCACGTCTGAAAAGCCTTCGCCACCGGGGGCGAGCAGCTCGATGTGTGACACCACAGCCAACATGCGGTCGCGCACTTCTTTTTGAAAGCCGTTCATCACGCTCAACACAATGATGAGTGCGGCCACGCCCAGCGCAATGCCCAGCATGGACACGCCCGAGATGAACGAAATAAAACCATTGCGGCCCGCCACTCGACCCGCGCGTGTGTAACGCCAGCCAATCAGCAGTTCGTAGGGAAGTTTGGAGGAAGTGGTTTGCATGTGGGCTGGATTATCCCGTAGTGAAAAGCATGCCTTTGCAAAGCGTCTGGCTGCATCACGGACAATCGCCATCTATGACTTCTGTGCTGATCCATTCTGTGCGTGATACCACCCTGATCCCTTTTTCGCTGTGGACCCTCCACGGCCCAGAGGCGTCGGTGTTGGCCAAGGCCGAGTTGCCCAATTTACGCATGTGGCTTGCACAAGCAAAACGTGTGGATGTGCAAGTGGATGCCGTGCAAGAGCCCCTGCTCGCCACGCTCTCGCCACCGCACGAACGCGCATGTGCGCTCGCCGCTGGTTGGCCAGCGCAGGATGGGTGTTTTCCTTGGGCTGCGCGTGCCGCAGCAGAGCGCGGTTTGGCTGCGAACAATGCAACAGACGGCTGGGCGTTCATCAATCTGTGCAACTGGCATGTGAGCAATGGCCAAGTCACGCTGGGTGATCCTGCGTATTTGCAAATCGACGAAGCCACAGACGCCACGCTGTTCCAAGCCATGCAAAGCTTCTTTGCAGAAGACGGCATTACCCTGCACCCCTACAAGCCAGGCCAGTGGCTGGCGCAGTCGCCACTGTTGGCTGACTTACCCACCGCCTCGTTAGACCGCGTGATTGGCCGCAACATCGACCCGTGGTTGGTGGGCAGCCATGTGGCCGCCGATGCGCTCAGTCCCGCCGCCAAACTGCTGCGTCGTTTGCAAAACGAAATGCAAATGTTGCTCTACACCCATCCCGTCAACGAGGGGCGTGGCCTCACCATCAATTCGTTTTGGGTGCATGGCACGGGCGCTCTGTCGCCCACCACTCGCCCAGAACCCCAGGTGGTTAACACCCTGCGCGAAAGCGCGTTGCAGCAAGACCTGATTGGTTGGCTCGAAGCTTGGCAACACGTCGATGCCCACGTCATCGCGCCCATGCTGGCGCGTTTGGCTGCAGGCGAACCGCAGCGTTTGGTGTTGTGCGGCGAGCATGAGTTTCATGTGTACGACAGCGCAGCGCCAACGCTTTGGCAACGCTTGCTTACGCGCTTCGCTCCCACTTCTTTAGACACCGTGTTGGCCGTTGCGCCCTTGAAAGACTAAGCCCATGCAATTCATTCCACGCGACATGCCACCGCGCAGCATTTGGGCGCTGGAGCAAGCGGGCGTGCATCCGCTGTTGGCGCGTTTGTATGCGGCACGTGGTATTCAAGATGCGGCCACCCTAGACGCGTCGCTGGCGCAACTGTTGCCGCCTGTGCCGTGGCCCTGCGTGGCCTGCGTTTGCTGGGCGCGAAGAACGTGAGCTACATCGTGCCCGACCGTGTGGTCGATGGCTATGGCCTCACGCCACCCATTGCAGAGCGTGTCAAAGCCAGTGGCGCAGATGTGCTGATCACCGTTGACAACGGCATTGCCAGCGTTGAGGGCGTGGCCACAGCGCGCAAGCTCGGCTTGCAAGTGCTCGTCACCGACCACCATTTGCCTGCGGCTGTGTTGCCCGAGGCTGACGCCATCGTCAACCCCAACCAACCCGGCTGCACGTTTGAGAGCAAAGCACTCGCGGGTGTGGGCGTGATGTTTTATGTGTTGCTCGTCTTGCGCGCAGAGCTGCGCAAGCGCGGTGTGTTCACCGCAGAACAGCAACCGAAGCTAGACACCTTGTTGCCACTCGTTGCACTGGGCACAGTTGCTGACGTGGTGAAGCTAGATGCCAACAACCGCCGTTTGGTGGCCCAAGGTTTGGCGCGTGTGCGCAAAGGTCAAATGCCTGCGGGCATGACGGCTTTGTTTGCAGCGGCTGGCCGCACCAGCGAGAAATGCACCTCGCAAGATTTTGGTTTTGCAGTGGGCCCGCGCATCAACGCCGCAGGCCGTTTGTCTGACATGACGCTGGGCATTGAATGTTTGACGACAGACGACGTGGGCCGCGCTACCGAGCTGGCCACCCAGCTTGACCGCATCAACCGCGAGCGTCGCGAAATTGAAGGCGACATGCGCGAGCAAGCCCTAGAACTGGCGCAAGAAATGTTTGACCCCGAAGAAGAGCCGCCCTCAGCCCTGTGCGTGTTCGACCCCGACTTTCACGAAGGCGTGGTGGGCATCGTGGCGGCCAAGCTCAAAGACTTGCACCACCGCCCCACGTTTGTGTTTGCGCCCAGCCAAGCGGCAGGCAAGGGGCACGAGCTGAAGGGCTCGGGTCGCTCCATTCCTGGCTTTCATTTGCGCGATGCACTCGACCTCGTGGCCAAACGCCACCCCGGCGTGTTGCTGCGCTTTGGCGGTCACGCCATGGCGGCGGGTTGCACCTTGGAAGAAGACAACCTCGCCACCTTTGAAGAAGCCTTGCAACAAGTCGCGCAAGAGTGGCTGGATGAAGCCACCTTGCAACGCCGCTTAGAAACCGATGGCCCCTTGCTGCCCGAATACCGCCGCCCCGAGTTGGCCGACACACTGGCTCGCGAAGTGTGGGGCCAAGGCTTTGCGCCGCCTACCTTCAGCGAAGAGGTCGAGGTGTTGGGCCAGCGCTTGGTGGGCGAAAAACATTTAGCGCTCAAGCTGCGTCACCACGGTCAGCCGGTGGACGGCATTTGGTTTGGCCGTGTCGACCCCTTGCCCGCACTGGCGCATTTGGCGTTTCGCCTGGAGGCCGATGAATGGCAGGGCAACAAGCGCGTGCGCTTTGTGGTCGAAGGCATGGCTGGATAAATAACGAAAACAACGCAATGGCAACTAAGAAAAAAATCCAACTCCCCGAAGTCAATTTCTCTGACTACGGCGACACCCGCTACCTGCACCTCGGCACGCCGTGGGTGCAAGGCTCGATGAACATCGACAAACCTTTTGACATCGACCTTGAATACGTGCAACGCATGATGGCGTGGCTCTTGTTTGTGGACATCGACAAAGTTGGCAAGCTGCACGCCATGCAGCTGGGGCTTGGCGCTGCGTCGCTCACCAAGTTTTCGTTCAAGCACCTGCGCATGAAAACAACGGCCATTGAACTCAACCCGCAAGTGGTGGCTGCGTGCCGCCTGTGGTTCAAGCTGCCAGCCGACAGCGCCAAGCTGCAAGTGGTGTTGGGCGATGCCGCCGAGGTGGCCAAGCACGACCACTGGCGCGGCCAGATCGATGCGCTGCAAGTGGACTTGTACGACCACGAAGCCGCTTCGCCTGTGTTGGACAGTGCGGAGTTTTATGCCGACTGCCGCAGCCTGCTGACCGACGATGGCTGCATGACGGTCAACCTGTTTGGCCGCAGCTCCAGCTTTGCGCAAAGCGTGGAGAAGATGGCGGCCGCTTTTGGTGCGGATGCATTGTGGGCTTTCAAGCCCACACGCGAGGGCAACACCGTGGTGCTCGCGCAGCGCACCCCCAGCGCGCCCAAACGCGCCGAACTCATGGCCCGCGCTGAGGCCATTCAAGCCCGTTGGCCGCTGCCCGCCACCAAGTGGCTGCGTGTGTTCAAACCGCTCAAAGACCTGTGATTTAGGGGTTTACCCCCTCTTTAAGCCTTGCGCAAAATAGGTGTAACCCACATCGGGTGGGCCTATGCGTGAACACCATAATTCACGCCATATTTGCTATTGGATGAGGAGAAGAAATGATCAAAAGTCAAAAAGACTTTTTCTCCGGCCTGATGTTCACATTGGTCGGTGGAGCGTTCGCTTGGGGCGCAACTAGCTACAACGTTGGCACGGGCGCTCGCATGGGCCCCGGTTACTTTCCGTTGTTGCTGGGTATTTTCTTGGCAGTGCTGGGTGCGTTCATCACGTTCTACTCGTTGGTGGAGCACACAGAAGACGGCGAGCCTATTGGCGCGTTTGCTTGGAGACCCATCGTTTACATCTTGGGTGCCAACATTGTGTTTGGCATTTTGTTGGCCGGTTTGCCCAGCATTGGCGTGCCGCCCATGGGCTTGATCGCTGGCATTTACGCCTTGGTATTTATTGCCAGCAAGGCCGGTGACCACTTTGTTTTCAAAGATGTCTTCATCCTTGCCACCGTATTGGCGGTTGGTAGCTACGTTGCCTTTATTTGGGCCTTGAAGCTGCAGATGCCTGTGTGGCCTGCCTTTATCACTGGTTGAGTCGGAGAATAAAAAATGGATTTGATTGCAAACCTCTCATTGGGTTTTGGCGTGGCTTTCACGCCCATCAACCTGATGTACGCCTTGACCGGTTGTATCTTGGGCACGCTTATCGGTGTGTTGCCAGGTATTGGCCCCGTGGCGACCATCGCCATGTTGTTGCCAGCCACTTACGCGTTGCCACCTGTGTCGGCGCTGATCATGTTGGCCGGTATTTATTACGGCGCTCAATACGGTGGTTCAACCACCGCGATTTTGGTGAACTTGCCCGGTGAGTCGTCATCGGTGGTGACCACCATCGACGGCTACCAAATGGCCCGTAAAGGTCGTGCAGGCCCCGCGTTGGCGGCTGCTGGCTTGGGTTCGTTCTTTGCCGGTTCAGTGGGTACTTTGATCTTGGCGGCCTTCGCGCCTCCTTTGACAGAACTCGCGTTCAAGTTTGGCCCTGCTGAATATTTCTCGCTCATGATTTTGGGCTTGGTCGGTGCGGTGGTGTTGGCTTCGGGCTCTTTGCTCAAAGCGATTGCCATGATCGTGTTGGGTCTCTTGATGGGCTTGATCGGTACCGACGTCAACTCTGGCGTGGCACGTTTCAGCTTTGACATTCCTGAACTCACCGACGGCTTGGGCTTTGTGACCATCGCCATGGGCGTGTTTGGTTACGGTGAAATTATTTCTAACCTCTCGCGTCCTGAAGAAGACCGCGAAGTGTTCACCGCCAAGGTGGAAGGTTTGTTCCCCACCAAGGAAGACTTCAAGAACATGATGCCTGCCGTCATTCGCGGCACAGCTTTGGGTTCGATGCTGGGCGTGTTGCCTGGTGGCGGTGCGTTGTTGGCTGCGTTTGCGGCTTACACCATCGAGAAGAAAACTGCATTACGCGAAGGCGAAGTGCCATTCGGCCAAGGCAACATCCGTGGTGTGGCAGCTCCTGAAGCGGCTAACAACGCGGGCGCTCAAACCTCGTTCATTCCATTGCTCACCTTGGGTATTCCACCCAACGCCGTGATGGCTTTGATGGTGGGTGCGATGACCATTCACAACATCCAACCCGGCCCACAGGTGATGACCAGCAACCCCGAGTTGTTCTGGGGCCTGATTGCCTCGATGTGGATTGGTAACTTGATGCTCGTGATCTTGAACTTGCCATTGATCGGCATGTGGATCAAGTTGTTGTCAGTGCCTTACCGCTTCTTGTTCCCAGCCATTGTGTTGTTCTGCGCGGTCGGTGTGTATTCGACCAACAACAACACCTTTGACATCTGGATGGTGGCCATGTTTGGTTTCATTGGCTACTTGTTTGTCAAGTTGGGTGCTGAGCCTGCGCCATTGCTGCTGGGCTTTATCTTGGGCCCCATGATGGAAGAGAACTTGCGCCGTGCGCTGTTGCTGTCTCGTGGTGATTGGTCTGTGTTTGGTACACGCCCCATCTCTGCTGGCTTGTTAGCCGCCGCTGTCTTGCTCTTGGTGATCGTGCTGTTGCCATCCATCAAGAACAAACGCGAAGAAGCCTTCGTCGAGGAATAATTCGGATTACTCCGAATGCCAACGGCACCTTCGGGTGCCGTTTTTTTATGTCATGTGGAAGGGCTGTGTGATGACCCATTTCAAACGTTTTGGTTTGGCGCTGGCTGTGCCTGTTTGCTTGGCTGCGTGCGCGACTTGGCCTAGTGCAACTGGCCAAGCACCGTTGCAACCCGAAATCGCCACCGGCTTCACACGCAAAGCCGATGTGGTGACGGCTAAGTTTGCCGTGGCCGCCGCCAACCCTTTGGCCACGCAGGCAGGCTTTGATGTGTTGAAAGCAGGCGGCTCCGCAGTGGATGCCGCCATTGCCGTGCAAATGGTGTTGGGCTTGGTCGAGCCGCAATCGAGTGGCATTGGTGGTGGTGCGTTTTTGTTGCACAGCATGGCAGGTGAGGGTGCACCTAAAGTGCAAGCCTTCGATGGCCGCGAGACAGCACCTGCAGCCGCCACCGAAGACATGCTGCTCAATGCCGATGGCAAACCACTGGCATTTCATGCCGCCGTGGTGGGCGGCCGCTCGGTGGGCACACCAGGCGTGTTGCGCATGTTGGCGCAAGCGCATGCACAGCACGGCAAGCTGCCATGGGCCAAGTTGTTTGAGCCCGCCATCGCCTTGGCCACCCAAGGCTTTGCCATCAGCCCGCGCTTGCATGCGCAGCTTAAGGCCGACGCGTATTTACGCTTAGACCCCACCGCACGCGCTTACTTTTACCAAGCCAATGGCGAGCCACACGCGATAGGCCACGTGTTGCGCAACCCAGAGCTTGCCGCAGTGTTGCAACGCATTGCCACTGAGGGCGTGCAAGCGTTTTACACCGGTGATGTGGCTGAGGCCGTGGTGCGCAAAGTGCAGCAGCACCCCAGCAACCCCGGCCGTTTAGCACTGAGCGACTTGGCCAACTACCAAGCCAAAGAACGCACGCCGCTGTGCTTTGACCATGCAGCGGCCAGCCGTGTGTACCGCGTGTGTGGTTTCCCGCCACCCAGCTCGGGTGCGATTGCGATTGGCCAAATATTGGGCATGTTGCAGCACACGCCCGCTTCGTTGATGTCCTCGCCCACCGAGGCGGTGGACGGCACACCCGATCCGCGCTGGTTGCATCTGTATACCGAGGCCTCTCGCCTCGCGTTTGCCGACCGTGCGCAATACGTGGCCGACCCTGACTTTGCGCCGGCCCCTAGTGGCGAGTGGCAAAGCTTGCTGGCCCCAGCGTATTTGCGCGAGCGCGCCAAACTCATTCGCCCCACCGCCATGCCGCAAGCCTTGCCTGGCGTGCCCGTGCATGCGCAACGCAGCAGTTTTGCGCCGATGGTGGATCAGCCCGAGTACGGCACATCGCACATCAGCATCGTCGATGGTCAGGGCAACGCGTTGGCCATGACCACCACCATCGAAGACGCGTTTGGTTCGCGCCAAATGGTCAAAGGCTTTTTGCTCAACAACGAGCTGACCGATTTCAGCTTTGCGCCGCGTGATGCACAAGGCCGCTTGGTAGCCAACCGTGTGCAGCCCAACAAGCGCCCACGTTCCTCCATGTCACCCACTTTGGTGTTTGACAAAGCCACGGGCCAGTTGGTGATGAGTGTGGGCAGCCCTGGCGGCGCGATGATCATCCACTTCACCGCCAAAACTTTGTATGGCGTGCTGAACTGGGGCATGAGCCCTCAGCAAGCCATTGCACTGCCCAACTTTGGCAGTGTGGGCGGGCCACTGGTGTTGGAAGGCGGCCGCTTTGCACCTGCTACCCTTGCGGCCTTGCGCGAGCGCGGCCACGAGGTCAAAGAGCAGGCGTTGACCAGCGGTTTGCAAGCCGTGGTGCGTCAAAATAAATCTGGCCGATCTGAATGGATCAGTGGCGCTGACCCACGCCGTGAAGGCGTGGTGTTGGGCGAGTGATGAACAAGAGAGAGAGTGACGTATGTTTTTGAATCGAAATCTATTCCGCACATGGCGTGCAGCCATGTGGGTGGCGTTGACCGTGTGCATGTTGGCCGTCTCTGGCGTTGCCAGTGCACGCTCGCCCATCGACATTGAGCACGTGGTGGGCGCGGACTTTAACCGCCGCACAGGCTTACCCACGGGCGGGCACACCTTGCTCAGTGGCGATGTGCGTGTGATTGCTGGCAGCGAATCAGCGCCCGATGCCACTGGCGTGTATCGCGCCCATGTGCAAATGGCAGACCCCTCGCGCCCCGGCCAATGGGTGACCAAAACCGACCGCAACGGCAAGCCCATGCAAAACACCATGTTCCCCAAGGCGTGGAACGCCGAGCGTGTGGCCTCTGAACTCGATGCCGCTTGGAACAGCCCCAACAAAACCATCCGTGGCGACAAGTGGAGCGCCCTCACGCCCAGCGGTGTGCGCGTGGAGGGCTACACCGCCCCGCGTGTCACGGCCTATCCCGTCTATGCCAAATGATGAACCCACGACCATGAAACACATTCATTTTTTCCATCACCAAGAATTGCCAGTGCCTGGCACAACTGCCAAGCCTGTGAGCTATCCCGTGTGTGAATGGCGTGCGCCCAAAGGCGATGCGACGGATGCTGATCAGCACCCGCTCAATCGGTTCGTGTGCAGCTGGCTCACCAGCGACATGGCCGAGGTTGCGCGTTGTGATGAAGCGCTACAGGCCTTGGCTCAATTAGAAAGTCACAGCATCACCGAGTGGTTTGCCGATGGCGATATGTTTTGCGTGGATTTCAAAACCACGGGTGTGCAGTTCAACCAAAGCAATGTGGGGCCAGAGGACACCGATTGGTGGAACTTGCCAGAAGGCCGATTTGCACTGGCAGAGGTGAAAGCGGTGTTGCACGCTTGGCGAGATTTTTTGGCCAAATCGGCCAAGCATTAAAAGCGCGAGCTGCTAATTAATGCGGCTCAACATCGCCTAAACCCTCTTTGTGCTTGAGCACATCGCGCATCAGCGCATAGCGCGTCATACGCTGGCCTTGCACCAAGCGAATCACGCGTTTCAAGGGAATGCCAATGTGGGCCAAGGTTTGGCTGGCCAGCATGAGGCTGCCTTCAATCACTTCAGGCACTACTTCGGCTGCGCCTGCGGCACGTAGGTCTTCAAGGTGTTCGTCGTCGTGGGTGCGCACGATCACGGGCACATGCGGCGCGTGTTCTTTGACCCAAGCCAACACTTTCAACGCAGAAGGCAAGTCGGGGTAAGTCACGGCCACGGCAGAGGCCCGCACCAAGCCTGCGGACATGAGGCTTGAGAAACGGGTGGCGTCGCCCAGCTCCACATGGTGACCGTGCTCACGACCCATTTGCACTTTTTCTGGGTCTGAGTCGAGGGCCACATAAGGGATGTTTTCGAGCGTCAACAAATCGGCCAAGTTATGGCCGCTGCGGCCATAGCCGCACACGATGACGTGGTGCTCAATCTTGAGTGTGCGCTGCGCCATGCCAGTCAGGGCCAGCGACTGCAGCAACCAATCGTTGCTGATGAAGCGGTTGACGATGCGGTCGGCATTCATCACCAAGAATGGTGTGGCAATCATCGACAACACCATCGACGCCAAGATGGGGCTCATCCATGCGTTGGGGATGAGGGCGTGATGCAAGCCGAGTGACAACAGCACAAAACCAAATTCACCCGCTTGTGCCAAGTACAACGCGGTGCGCAGGCTCACACCCGCAGGTGCGCCCGTGATGCGGGCCAGCACAAACACCAAGCCCGCTTTGAAGGTGAGGGGCACCAGTGACAGCAGCAGCACCCAGCCCCAGCTGTCGATCAACACTTCCCAATCCAGCTTCATGCCGATGGTGATAAAGAACAAGCCCAGCAGCACATCGTGGAAGGGGCGAATGTCGGCCTCCACCTTGTGCTTAAAGTCGGTTTCGGCAATCAACATGCCGGCCAAGAACGCGCCCATGGCCAGCGACAAACCGGCCAACTCGGTGAGCCACGCCAGTCCCAAGGTCATGAACAAGAGGTTGAGCATGAACAGCTCATCGCTCTTGCGGCGTGCCACCAATTGCAGCCATGCACGCATCACGCGTTGACCGCCCCACAACAGCAAGCCCACCAGCACCGTGGCTTTGAGCATGGCGATGGACAACACTTTCCAGAGGTTGTGTTCACCCATATCGGCCAGTGCGGGGATGAGCACCAGCAGCGGCACAACGGCCAAATCTTGAAACAGCAACACGCCCATCACGCGTTGGCCGTGGGGGGATTCCATCTCGACACGGTCTGCCATGAGCTTGACCACAATGGCCGTGCTCGACATGGCCAGCGCGCTGCCCAAAGCAATAGACGCTTGCCAGCTCAAGCGCCAGATGTAGCCGAGTTCTTTGAGCAGCCAACCCAAGGCCAAGTTAAACAACAAGGCCCCCAGCAGCGTGAGCACCACTTGGCCTAGCCCCAAACCAAACACCAGCTTGCGCATGCGCATGAGCTTGGGCAGGTTGAATTCCAAGCCGATGACGAACATCAAAAACACCACGCCAAATTCGGCCAAGTGCTCGATGGCCACCGAGTTATTGGCCAAGGCCAAGGCGTGCGGGCCAATCACCACACCCGCAAACAAATAGCCCAGCATGGCTGGCAAATGCAGCAGACGACAACCCACCACGCTGACCACAGCAGCGCATAAATACAGAAGGGTGAGTTCGAGGGATGACATACCCCCCAATGGTACCGAGCGTTTGTGACACGCTTGTGCGAAGGCCTCACATAAACTCTGGTTTTCTCCAGTGAGCGCCTCGGTTTTTTCTCAATGCCCCATACATCACGTCCTGCTTTGTCGGGCCTTCTTCTTGCCGCAGCAGGTGCGATTGCTTTCAGCGGCAAAGCCATCATCGTCAAGCTGTCATATACGTATGGGGTGGATGCGGTCACGGTCATCATGTACCGCATGCTGTTTGCGCTGCCGTTTTTCATTGCCATGGGCTTGTGGGCCGAGCGCCAAGCCATTGCGCGTGAGAACCCGCTGACGCGCCGTGACGTGATCGACATCGTGGGCCTTGGCTTTGTGGGCTACTACTTGTCGAGCTACTTGGATTTCTTAGGCTTGCAATACATCACGGCCAGCTTGGAACGACTCATCTTGTATCTCAACCCCACGCTGGTGGTGTTGCTGGGCTGGGCGATTTACAAAAAGCCGATTCACCCCATCCGTATGTTGGCCATGGCCATCAGCTACAGCGGCGTGATGTTGGTGTTCTCGCACGAACTCTCATTTGCTGGGGCTGATGTGGCCTTGGGCAGCAGCTTGGTGTTTGGCAGTGCGGTGAGCTATGCCGTTTATTTGATCTACAGCGGCCAGTTGGTGCAGCGCATTGGTTCGTTGCGTTTGGTGGGCTGGGCCACCAGTGTGGCGTGTGTGTGTTGCATTGCGCAGTTTGTGGTGTTGCGCCCGCTCTCGGCGGCGGTGGTGCCTGTTGAGGTGTTGTGGTTGGGGGTACTCAATGCGGTGGCGTGTACGGTGGCCCCTGTCCTTATGGTGATGATGGCCATTGAGCGCATCGGGGCTGGGCTGGCTGCGCAAACGGGCATGGTCGGACCGATGTCGACGATTCTGATGGGTGTGGTCTTGCTGGGTGAGCCGTTTACCGGTTGGGTGGCGGCTGGAACGGCATTGGTGGTGGCAGGGATATTTGTTTTTTCATCCAGCCCGTATCGGCATGGATGAACGCCGGCCTTTGCAAACTTTCCCTTTTGCCACACCAAAACCTGAAAAAGCAGATTTCGTTGGGTTAAAATACAGACCACTGAGTGACCTTTCGGAAACTTCAGCACCAAAAAAAACCTCCAACGGTCAGTGATAAAAGTAAGCTAAATTGCCTACTTG
>ERZ1034363.1508-NODE-1508-length-13082-cov-25.287043_pt1 | contig 13082 bp, 13 predicted proteins | sample MGYA00520616_ERZ1034363 | MGnify/ENA primary metagenome ERZ1034363 (study PRJEB33736, sample SAMEA104284506) | Azolla filiculoides | biome: Urban; feature: Water surface; material: Ditch water | place: Netherlands | collected 2015-10-28 | depth 0-0.1 m ...
CCCATGTTAGCCAACAGCAGAAGTTTAAACTTATCGAATTCAGCGGCGGTATTGCTATACGAAGCGTGGCGCCAAATTGGCTTTACTGAGGGCGTTTAATGCCCTTCGGCTTTTTGCTCGCGGCCCAATAAGGCCATCACCGCATCCTTAGCACTTTTACCGTGCGACAGCACCTGATCCACTTCATGGGTAATCGGCATGTCCACTTGCAGCGCTTTGGCCCGGCGCATGACCTCGGTGGTGGTATTGACGCCCTCGGCAACGTGACCCAAGTGCTGCAATATATCGGCTAAAGTCTTACCGCTGGCCAATTGCAAGCCCACTTCACGATTGCGCGAGTACTGCCCAGTACAGGTTAAAATTAAATCGCCTGCCCCAGCCAAGCCCATAAAGGTCTCCGGACTGGCGCCCAAGGCCACGCCAAAACGCGTCATTTCGGCTAAGCCGCGGGTGATCATGGCAGCACGCGCATTGTTACCAAACCCCATGCCATCCGAGATGCCCGCGGCAATGGCCATGACATTTTTAATCGCACCGCCTACCGACACACCGATCACATCGCTGCTACTGTATACGCGTAAATTGCCACCGTGAATTAATTGCGCAGCCTGCCGCGCAAAGGCAGCATCGCTGGCGGCCAAGGTAACAGCAGTCGGCAAACCACGCACCAACTCAGCCGCAAAACTGGGGCCAGACAAGGCCCCCCAATGCTGGCCAGTGACGGCCGGGTCACCCAATTCTTCTAAAGCCACCTCAAAAGGCAGTTTAGCCGTATTCGGCTCCAAGCCTTTACTGGCCCAGACCACAGGGGTCTTGTAACCCAAGGCTGTTATGTCTTTTAAGATTTGTCTAAAGCCAGCGGTGGGGACCACAGAAAGGATTAAGTCGGCATCTTGCAAAGCCAGTTGCAAATTATCCTCTACCTGCAACTGCGCATTGAATTTAAAGTCGCCTAAATACAGCGGATTGGCACGCGCTTTGCGCATACCTGAAACATGGCCAGCATTGCGCGCCCATAATGCCACTTGGTGATGCTGGCTGATGTGCATGGCCAAAGCCGTACCCCACGCACCCGCACCCAACACTGCTATTTTTGCCATTAACTTAATTTCCTGTACAAAACAACATGGCGGTTAATCGCCGCCCCATGTGGTGGAAGACTGCACAAAGCCTAGCGTGCCATCCCTATGCTTAACTTTAAGCCAGCCGTTAGTGGGTTTCTGCTCCAGCACCTCGAGCAACACGTCTTTTTCCAGCGTGGCCAATAATCGGGAACCGGGTTCGGCTGACATGCGAATTTCCGCTTTATTGGCGGTCACCAAAAGCCAACGCTTATTAGACAATTGCTTGGCCTCCAGCCAATTCAAGCCGCCTTGGGCGTCCCGAACTTTTAACCAATCGCCTAAATTTACCACCACTTCAACCGGGTAATATTGACTGAGTAAATAGACTTTTTTTGCGGCGATGGACGGCGCATCATAAAGCACCGCTTTGGGCACCGCCACCGAACGAAAATCCAAGGCCATGGCCAAGGCAGGCAGCAGCAACAAACCCAAGGTCCATGCTAACTTTTTGCCAAGGCCTAGCATGAATTTAGTGTTTTGCAGCCGCTTCTGCCGCTTCAGCTTGCTGCTGTTTTTGTTGCGCAAACAAGGCTTCAAAATTGATCGGGTTTAACAACACCGGTTGGAAACCAGCGCGCACGACCAAGTCAGAAACGCTTTCACGCGCATAAGGGAACAAGATGTTAGGGCAAGTGATGCCGACTATCATTTCCAGATTCTCTTCCGGCACACCGCGGATTTGGAAAATACCGGCTTGCGTGACTTCCACTAAAAACACCGTCTTGTCTTCAATTTTGGACGTGACCGTTACTTTAATCGCCACTTCAAAGACATTCTCTTCTAGCTGTTGGGCAAAATTACTCAACTCGATGCCTACTTGTGGTTGACTGCGGTCAGTGAAGATTTGTGGCGCATTAGGGATTTCCAATGACGCGTCTTTAAGGTAAATTTTTTCTATGCTGAAACCCGCTTGTTGGGTTTGCTCTTCGGCGGCTGCCTTGTTGTCGTCTTTTGCCATGATGTTGTTCGTTTCTTGTTAATTAAAAGGTTGAATTAAAAAATACCGCGCCATTTTATCAGAGATTTAACTGGGCAGCTTTGTAGTTGAGCAATCTGCTTCCTGCTCATTAAACTAGGCCAATAAGGGATCCAAGCCGCCGGCTAAATCCAAGGCGCGCAAATCATCGAAACCACCAACATGCACATCGCCTATGTAGATTTGCGGCACGGTACGCCTACCGGTTTTTTGCATCATTTCGTCGCGCAACTCAGGCTGCAAATCAATCCTGATTTTATGAATATCGGTCACGCCCTTGCTCAGCAACAAGCGCTCGGCGTTGCTGCAATAGGGGCAAACGGCACTGCTGTACATGGTGACTTTGGCCATGTTAAGCACTCGCTTTCTTAGGCGCAGCCTTAGGTTTAGCCGGCGCCTTGCTGGGCAAACTGGCCGCGCCTTTTACCACCGGCAATTTCGCTTCTAGCCAAGCACTTAAGCCGCCTTGCAAATTGTGCAGTTGGCTAAATTGCGCGCCGCGTAAAATATCGCAGGCTTTAACCGAACGCCCGCCCAACTGGCAATTCACCAGCAAGGGTTTATTTTGGTATTTTTTTAGCTCAGGCAAGCGCGCCGCCAGATTGGCCAAGGGAATGTTGACGGCCTCAGCAATATGACCCGCAGCAAACTCCGCCTCGTCGCGCACGTCCAACACCACCGCATGCGAGCGATTGATTAAGGTTACGGATTCGGCCGGGCTTAAATTGGGTACGCCACCGGCACTTTTTTTCATGGAGGGCAACAGCAACATCAAGCCCGAACCAAGCGCCAAGCCTATTAACCAAATATTACTTTTAATGAATTCCACAACCGTCCTTTCAAATTTGTTCTATGAAACAAGCGCTTAATTAAAAGCCATTTAAATCGCCTACTTAAGCAAACCATACAGGCGAATTTTATAAGCAGATTTTACGTGTAAATACGCTAAAATAGTGGCAATACTTACACTTACACCAATAAAATTTTAAGGCTAACCTTTTATGTCCACGCCATTAAAAACCAGCGCCAACCCCATCACGCCAGTATGCCTGCTTATTTTAGATGGCTTTGGCTACCGCGAAGAAACAAACAACAATGCCATTGCCTTAGCCCACACGCCCAATCTGGACAAACTGAATCAAACGCACCCGCATAGCTTGATTAATGCTTCCGAGCACTACGTGGGCTTGCCCGACGGACAAATGGGCAACTCAGAAGTAGGCCATCTCAACATAGGCGCGGGCCGCGTGGTGTTTCAGGATTTTGAACGCATCAACAACAGCATCGCTAACGGCGAGTTCTTTGAGCACGCCAAGTTAAAAGCCGCTTTGCTGGGCATCAAAAACAGCAATAAGGCTCTACACATCATGGGTTTGCTATCCGATGGTGGCGTACACAGCCACGACTCACACATACACGCCATGCTGGAAATGGCCGCTAAATTGGGTTTGCAAAAAGTCTACCTGCACGCCTTCCTGGATGGCAGAGACACGCCGCCCGTTAGCGCCAGCCCTTACCTGGCGGCGCTGGAAGCCAAAATTAAGTCGCTAGGCGTAGGTAAAATCCTATCGGTGAGCGGCCGTTTTTACAGCATGGACAGAGACAAGCGCTGGCCTAGGGTGGAAGCGGCTTACGCGCTGATCACTGAAGGCATGGGCGAATTTAGCTACCCCAGCGCCGAGCTAGCATTGCAAGCGGCTTACGCACGCGGTGAAAACGATGAATTTGTAAAGTGCACGGCCATACGCGCTGAGCACGAAGCCCCCACCCACTTAGAGGACGGCGATGTGGTGGTGAACATGAACTTTCGTTCCGATCGCGCCCGCCAACTCACCCACGCCTTATTAAGCCCGGCCTTTGATGGCTTTCACCGTCGCCATCAACCGCAGTTAGCCGGCTACTTCACGCTCACCATGCACGACGCTAAAGAACCCAAAGCGACGGCTATATTTCCGCCGTTTGCCGTGAAAAACACCTTGGGTGAGTATTTGTCTGGCTTAGGGTTAAAGCAACTGCGCATCGCCGAAACGGAAAAATACCCGCACGTCACCTTCTTTTTTAACGGCGGGGAAGAAACCGTCTTTCCTGGTGAAGAGCGTATTTTGGTGCCCTCACCACCGGTTGCCACCTACGACATGCAACCGGAAATGAGCGCTTACGAATTAACTGACAGGCTAGAAGAAGCGATTTTATCCAGGCAATACCATGCCATTATTTGCAACTACGCCAACGGCGACATGGTTGGACATACCGGCAATTTAGCCGCGGCCATTAAAGCCATCGAAACCTTGGACACCTGCGTAGGCCGCATCGCGACCGCCATGCAAAGCACCGGCGGCGAAGTGATCATCACGGCTGACCACGGCAACGCAGAAATGATGTTTGATGGCGCAAACCAACAAGCGCATACCCAACACACCACCAACAAGGTACCGCTGATTTACCTAGGCCGTCCTGCCAGTCTAGCCCAAGATGGTGCGCTGTCTGATTTAGCGCCCACCTTGCTGCACTTAATGGGCGTGGCGCAACCGGTAGAAATGACCGGCAAAAACCTTGTTCATTTTCTGCCATAAAGGCTCTCCCATGCGTATGCTATCGCCTTATTGCAAACTACCCGTCGCCTGCCTAATGGCCTTGGCTTTGCTAATTAGCCTAAGCCAGGTCGCGCATGCGGAAAAGAAAAGCGAGGCAACACCACAAAGTTTGAGCTTGGTGCAAGAAAAATTAGCCAAACTGAAACAGGCCTTAAACCAATCGCAAGAAGCGCGCAAGGATGCCGCTGACGCATTGAAAGACAGCGAAGTGGCGATCAGTGTGGCCAATAAAAAGCTTTATGAAATCAACCAGAAACAGCAAGCGCACAAGGCCATGCTAGCTAAATTGGCGGCGGAATCGCTGGCCACCAATCAAGCGCTGACCAGCCAACAAAAACAACTGAGCACGCAACTCTACCAACAATACTTGCATGGCCGCCAAAGCTACGTGCAAATGGTCTTGCAGAATGATCATCCCAGCGCCATGGCGCGCGACGTGCATTATTTTTCTTACATCGCCAAAGTGCGCGCCGAACTCATCAATAAAATGCAAGGCAACTTGAATCACCTCAATCAGCTGAATGAAGAGACCACCAGCACCTTAGAAAAAGTCGCTGAACTCAAGCAAAAACAAATCGATGAGCGGCAAGTGCTGCAGTCGCAAAAACAAGTTAAATCTAAAATTGTTCGCAGCCTGTCGCAGCAAATTGCCATGCAGCGCGGTGAAATTAAAAAACTCAGCCGCGATGAAAAGCGCCTCTCGCAATTGGTGGAACGCTTAGCCCGAGCCACGCCAGCCAGTGGGAAAAAACAAAAAAATAAACGCACTGCACGCGCCGATAGCAGCGAAACTAATAAAGCCGCGCAAGAGGCCCCACCTGCTTTGGCAAACAACATCGAGCCCAGCTTCGAGGGCCACAGCGGCAATTTTTCATCGCTTAGAGGCAAGCTAAGGCTGCCTGTGCGCGGCGAGGTGAGCAATCGATTTGGTAGCAGCCGAGCGGATTCCGGCATTTCATGGAAAGGCTTGTTTATTAAAGCCAATGAAGGATCGGAAGTGAAATCCGTCGCCAGCGGACGGGTGGTGTTTGCCGACTGGTTACGCGGCTTTGGCAACTTGATTATCTTGGATCACGGCGATGGCTACATGAGTTTGTACGGCAACAATCAAGCGGTTTTAAGACAGGTAGGCGACAGCGTTAAAGCTGGGGATGCCATTGCTTCGGTAGGCAACAGCGGCGGCAACGAAGCGAACGGCTTGTATTACGAATTAAGGCGCCAGAGCAGACCTTTCGATCCGCTGAGCTGGAGCCTTGTTAATTAACACTTAATTGGCTTTGCTGGCCGCTTCGGCTTGGGCTTTCGCCGCGTTCATTTGCGCTTCCAATGCAGCTGCGTCCAATGTGATACCAGGTACACGTTCGTCCGCAGATGGCTCATAGCCACCCGTTGCCGTGCTTGTTTCGGCCGCAGGCGCAGCGGCAGCAGGCGCTTCAGCCGGCGCAGCCGCTTCTTCTTGACCGCAAGCTTGCAACACCAAACCAGCAAAACCAACCACTAAAATAGCGCGTAATAACAAAGACATAATGCTTTCCTTTTTTTAATCTAGTCGTATAAAAATAATACCACGCTTAAGCTGACGAGCAGCCTGCACAGGGCTATATAGCGCAGTCCAATCAGTCTAACCAAAAGCCAGTAGCTGACTGTGAATTGAATGTAATAGTTCTGTATCCAATTGTAACAATGGCCAGATCACTCACCCAAAATGTGCAACAGCACCTTACGTTGACTCGGCAGGTGTCGGTGTTCATATAAAAACACCCCCTGCCATGTGCCTAGCGCCAGTTGCCCATTTAACACGGGAATGGCCAAATGAGTTTGCGTGAGCGCACTCCTAATGTGCGCCGGCATGTCATCCGGGCCTTCCACCGTGTGCACAAACAGCGGATCGCCGTCTGGTACCAAGCGATTGAAAAAAGCTTCCATGTCGACTAAGACGTCTTGATCGTAATTTTCATTGATCAATAAACTCGCCGAGGTGTGTTGAATGTACAGGGTCAACAAACCAGTTTGCAAGCCGCTGCGCTTAACGTGCGCAGCGACCTCCGCACTGATGTCGTAAAGTCGCCTACCCTGGGTGCTAAGCTGTATGCTTGCCGTGACTTGTTGCATGGCCATCCTTAGGCTTTTGAAAAGACTATTTTACCCGCCTTTGCATCCACTTTAATCACGTCCTTGGCCATAAAGTCGCCATTTAAAATCTCGCGCGCCAAGGGGTTTTCTATTTCCGACTGAATGGCACGTTTTAATGGCCTGGCCCCGTAAACTGGATCGAAGCCTGCGTTGGCAATTTCTGCAATCGCCGCCTCGCTCATCTCCAACTGCATGTCCATGGCCGCCAAGCGTTTTGCCAAGTACTGCAATTGTATTTTGGTAATCGAGCGTATATTGCTCTCATCCAAGGCATGGAACACCACCACCTCATCGATACGGTTGATGAATTCCGGTCTGAAATGCGTTTTCACTTCGCCCATCACCGCCAATTTCACCACTTGGTAATCTTGATCGCTCATGCTTTGTATCATTTGCGAGCCTAAATTACTGGTCATGATGATCACGGTGTTTTTAAAATCCACCGTGCGGCCTTGGCCATCGGTTAAGCGGCCGTCGTCCAGCACTTGCAACAAGACATTAAACACATCCGGGTGGGCTTTCTCCACTTCATCGAGCAGGATCACGCTATAGGGCTTGCGTCGCACCGCCTCGGTCAAGGTACCGCCTTCTTCGTAACCGACGTAACCCGGCGGCGCGCCTATCATGCGAGCAACCGAATGTTTCTCCATGAACTCACTCATGTCGATACGAATTAAATGGTCTTCGCTGTCAAACAAAAAGCCAGCCAAGGCTTTGCACAACTCAGTTTTACCTACGCCGGTGGGGCCTAGGAACAAAAAGCTACCATAGGGCCTAGTGGGGTCGCCCAAACCTGAACGCGAACGGCGTATGGCGTCCGACACCAATCGCACCGCTTCGTCTTGGCCGACTACCCGCTCGTGCAATTTGCTTTCCATGGTGAGCAATTTGCCGCGTTCGCCTTGCAGCATTTTGGCCACCGGGATGCCGGTCGCCCGACTGACCACTTCAGCAATTTCATCGGCCCCCACTTCGGTACGCAACATCTTGTTTTTAGTGACAGCTTGGCTACCTTCCATGCTGGCCGCTTGCTTCAACTGCTGCTCTAGGGCCGGCAATTTACCGTATTGCAATTCCGACACTTTTTGCCATTCGCCTTTGCGCGTGGCTTCTTCCATCTCAAATTTGATTTTCTCTATGGCTTCTTTTATGTGCGAGGAACCTTGCACCTGGGCTTTTTCAGCCTTCCAGATGTCTTCCAAATCGGCGTACTCTTTACCCAATTTGTCTATCTCTTGCTCTATCAACTCAAAGCGTTTTTTACTGCCCTCGTCTTTTTCACGGCGCACCGCTTCCCGCTCGATTTTCAACTGAATTAAACGGCGCTCTAATTTGTCCATGATTTCCGGTTTGGAATCGATTTCCATCTTAATGCGCGAAGCCGCTTCATCGATCAAATCAATGGCTTTATCGGGTAGAAAGCGGTCGGTAATGTAACGGTGCGACAATTCCGCCGCGGCGACAATGGCCGGATCGGTAATTTCCACGCCGTGGTGCAACTCGTATTTTTCCTGCAAGCCACGCAAGATAGCAATGGTCGCTTCCACGCTGGGCTCGTCGACCAAGACCTTTTGAAAACGCCGCTCTAAGGCCGCGTCTTTTTCCACGTATTGCCGGTATTCGTCCAAGGTAGTGGCGCCCACGCAGTGCAATTCGCCTCTGGCCAAGGCCGGTTTAAGCATGTTGCCCGCGTCCATCGCGCCCTCGGCTTTACCGGCGCCGACCATGGTGTGGATTTCATCGATAAATAAAATGGTCAGGCCTTCGTCTTGCGACAACTCTTTCAGCACCGCTTTTAATCGCTCTTCAAAATCCCCACGGTATTTGGCCCCAGCTAACAAAGCCGCCATGTCCAAAGACAAGACTTTTTTGCCTTTCAGGCTATCCGGCACTTCGCCGTTGACGATACGCTGCGCCAAGCCTTCAATAATCGCGGTTTTACCCACGCCAGGCTCACCGATCAAGACCGGGTTGTTTTTAGTGCGGCGCATCAAGACTTGGATGACTCGGCGAATTTCATCGTCACGGCCTATGACCGGATCGAGCTTGCCCAATGCGGCACGCTCGGTCAGATCCACCGTGTATTTTTTTAGCGACTCCCGATTCGATTCGGCATCCGAGGCATTCACTTGCTCGCCGCCTCGCACCGCACTGATGGCGGATTCCAAGGCCGCTTTAGCTAAACCGTGCGCCTTGAGCAATTTGCCGGCCGCACCTTTGTCCTCCAGCAAGGCCAATAAAAACATTTCACTGGCGATAAAACCGTCACCGCGTTTGACGGCCAATTTATCGGTGACATTAAGTAAGTTGTTTAGCTCGCGTGAAATCGTCACTTCCCCAGCGCTGTCTGTGCTTTTAGGCAGGTTGGCGATAGCACTGACCAAGCCGGCTTTTAGCGGCGCCAAATGCACGCCAGCATGCGCCAGCAAGGCGCTACTGCCGCCGTCTTCTTGTTTAATTAAAGCATCCAACAAATGCAATGCCTCTATGGTCGGGCTGTCATTGGCCACGGCCAAGCTTTGTGCATCATTGAGTGCTTGCTGAAACTTGGTGGTTAATTTATCAAAGCGCATGCTTGACTCCAGTAATGTTGATATACCTTTACCATGGGGGCAATAGCCTAATTTTCAATATATAATGACAGGGCGCAAACCGCCAGTCATGGCAACCGCAAACAGGCCTAAGCATTTCATGGAATCACATTTGTTAAGCGACACGCACAGCGATGAACCTCAAGCCAACCCGGCCTGGAGCATATTGGACACCCCAGAGCAATGGATGCGCTTTAGCCAAACCGTGGGCGACGAAGCACAACCCTTAGTTGAATCGAGCTTGTTGCTAGATGGCTTACGTTGCGCCGCCTGCTCAGGCACAGTAGAACGCGGCTTAAGCGGCTTGCCCGGTATCGTCAGCGCACGCGTGAGCATGTCGAAAAAGCGTGCCGTGGTGGTCTGGTCTGCGGAATTAACCCAGCCTTCCACCATCTTGGCCGCCATCCAAAAAATGGGTTACAGCGCCAACCCCGCCTCGCACAATGAAAGCCAACTCAACGCCACCCAAAAAAATCGCGCGGCATTTTGGCGCTGGTTAGTGGCGGGCTTTTGCATGATGCAAGTCATGATGTACGCCAGCCCCAGCTACTTCACCAAAACCGGCGAAATCGAAACCGACATCCAGCTTTTGCTTAACTGGGCGGCCTGGCTATTAAGCTTGCCGGTCATGCTGTTTTCCAGTCGTTCGTTTTTCAGTAACGCCTGGCACGATTTAAAAGCCAAACAAATCAGCATGGATTTACCGGTCGCCTTAGGCATAGGCATCACGTTTGTGGTCAGCTCAGCGGCTACTTTCGACCCCAGTGGCTGGTGGGGCGACGTGGTGTATTTCGATTCCTTGACCATGTTTGTGTTCTTTTTGCTCTCCGCGCGCTTAATTGAAGTCAAGCTGCACAGCAAAACGCTGGGAGCGATGGAAGCCTTGGTCAGCCGCATTCCAGAAAATACCGAACGGCAAAATGCCGACGGCAGTTACACGCGCGTGATTAATAGCCAATTAAGCGTGGGCGACATCGTGCGGGTCAACACCGGCGAAGCCTTCCCCGCCGACGGCTTATTGCTGTCTGGGCAAACCAAGGTCGACGAATCTTTGTTGACCGGCGAATCCACCCCCATCCATAAAAACCAGGGCGAACACGTCGTGGCCGGCAGCTACAACCTCGGCGCCACCGTCACCATGCGCTTAGAAACCTTAGGCGAATCCACCCAATACGGGCAAATTGTGCAGCTGATTAACCAAGCCGCCATAGAAAAACCGCGGCTATCGCAACTGGCCGACCGCGTGGCCAGACCTTTCTTATTTTTCATCTTACTAAGCGCCGTGCTATCAGCGGTCTTGCTATGGGAGCAAGGCCATGGCCTGGCCTTAATGACGGCGGCGGCGGTATTGATTGTCACCTGCCCGTGTGCCCTCTCTCTTGCCACACCGGCAGCCATGCTAGCCAGCGCCAGTGCTTTTGTGAAACGCGGCATTTTAATTCGGCACTTGCAGGCCATAGAAAGCATAGACCAAATCGACACGGTCATTTTTGACAAAACCGGCACGCTGACCGACAACCACATCGCCGTTAAATCCTTGAGCGTTAAAGACGGCCTCAGCGAAGCGCAAGCCCTGGCCATGGCCTCGGCTTTGGCCAGCCAGTCCATGCACCCCATCGCCATGGCCGTGACTTACGCCGCCAAGCAAAATCCACTGGCCAACGCGCTAAGCATAACGCTGGAGCAAGTAGAAGAGCAGGTAGGCGCAGGCATGCAGGGCCGCTTCGAGCAACGCCCATTAAAACTTGGCTCGGCCGCCTTTTGCGCTGTGCATAGCGACCAAGTGCAAGCCCGCGACGAACGCTACCAACAGGTTTACCTGGCCGATGACAGCGGCTGGTTGGCCACGTTTAACTTACAAGAAGCCATCAAAGCCAACACAGCCCAGGCGATTGCCGCTTTGCAGCAAGCCCAGTTGGATGTGGAATTACTCTCTGGTGACCAATGGCACACGGTAAAAAACACCGCCGCCCTGGTCGGCATCAAGGTGTTTCAAGCCGCTTGTAGCCCAAACGACAAATTGCAACGCTTGCAAGGCCTAAAACTGCAAGGTAAAAAAGTCTTGATGGTGGGGGACGGCTTAAACGACGGGCCTATCTTAGCCAGCGCCCATGTCTCGATTGCCATGGGCAAAGGCGTGCCGCTAACGCTCGCGCATGCCGATTACGTTTTATTAAACGGCGACATCAGCGAGATACCGGCACTGATTAAACACGCCAAAAAAACCATGCGCATCATTAAGCAGAATATCGCGTGGGCGGTCATTTACAATGCCGTGTGCATCCCGCTGGCTTTCTTTGCTTGGTTAAGTCCTTGGCAAGCCGGCTTAGGCATGGCCACCAGCTCATTGATCGTGGTGCTTAACGCCTTGCGCTTAAGCCAATTTAGCCATTCCAGTGTTAATTCTTCTAAGGCCTAAGCATGGACATATTGTTTGTACTCATTCCCCTATCCGTCGTGCTGGCATTAGTGGTGCTGGCTGGTTTATGGTGGGCAGTCTACCGCGGCCAATTTGAAGACATAGAAGAAGAAGGCCGGCGTATTTTCGAAGAAGATAAAGAGTAAGGCCGACACCCATCCATGCAAACTGCTTTACTGTATAGCGCCCTAGTCATGGGCTTGGCCGGCGGCCCGCATTGCGTGGCCATGTGCGGGGCTGCCTGCACCGCTTTTACACAAGATGCCGATAAACCCTACGCCATAGGCTTATACCATTTAGGGCGTTTATGCGGCTATGCCTTATTGGGCGCCATCGCCACCTTTGCCATACAAAGCATAGCTTGGCTGTCCAACTACAGCGCGATTCTGCATCCCTTGTGGACCTTCTTTCACGTTTTGGTATTTTTTTGGGGGCTGTTATTGCTGATCTACGCCCGCCAACCCATCTGGGTAGACCAAGCTGGGCGTAGCATTTGGCGTCACGTTAAAAAACTCAGCCGGCTCAATGGCGGCTATTTCTACGTGGGCCTATTGTGGGCATTGATGCCTTGCGGCTTGCTCTACTCGGCCTTGATTATCGCCTCGTTTAATGGCAACCCATTGGGTGGCGCCCTCAGCATGGCGGCCTTTGCCTTGGGCTCGGGCATCGCCTTGTTTTTTGCGCCTTGGGCTTGGTTAAAACTCAAATCCAGCGTGGTGGAACCCTACGGTATGCGTCTAGCCGGTCTCATGTTAAGCGCCGCCAGCGCTTGGGCGATTTGGATGGCGCTCAGCCACAATAGCAAAGTGTGGTGTAATTAACTTACCAGGCTAACAAGCGCAAACCCTCTTGCGCGGTTTGCCATGCTAGGTAAACCTGCTTATCCCGATTCAGTAATTGCGGGTAGTCGGCCTTACCGGTGGTTTCCGCCAAGAGCTTAGGCTCGCTCCAATTCCTCCCACCGTCATCGGAATACTTACCGAGAATTTTGTGGGTCTTGGCTTCGCTTTCACGCCAAACCAGGTAGACATTTTCTCCCACACTCAACAAAGCCGGGTGGCCCGCTAGGTTTTTACTGCCGGCGAATTTTTTAGCCGGGGTCGAGGCCCACGCCACGCCATCCATGCGCGCGTAATACAAACCGGCAGACTGGCCATTGGCATCGTTGCCGCCATCGAACCAAGCCATGTGGTAGCCCCACCAATCTTGGCCCTCGCCGCCAGTGGCTAAGGCTGCGGCCCCCTG
>ERZ1034363.1511-NODE-1511-length-13069-cov-78.359298_pt1 | contig 13069 bp, 12 predicted proteins | sample MGYA00520616_ERZ1034363 | MGnify/ENA primary metagenome ERZ1034363 (study PRJEB33736, sample SAMEA104284506) | Azolla filiculoides | biome: Urban; feature: Water surface; material: Ditch water | place: Netherlands | collected 2015-10-28 | depth 0-0.1 m ...
AATGTCAGATGTAGAAGTTTACTGGAATGCAATCGCAGCTAAAGCAGGTGACTCGCGGAAGTGGGGCGATCTACACCCACAGCTACAATCGTTGGTGATTAGTAGTATCAATCAGTTGTTGGTTGTGCTGGATAACCGTTAATTTATAAAGGAATATTGTGAACCCTGCATTCAAACCCATGTTGGCAACTCAAGTAGATAACCTACAGGATATTAAGTATCCGGTTTATGCTAGTACTAAGCTGGATGGAATCCGATGTACTATCTTTAACGGAGTAGCACTATCTCGTAGTTTAAAACCCATCCGTAATAAACAGATTCAGCAATGGGCTAGCGATAACGCAAACATGCTTGAAGGTGTAGACGGAGAGTTTATTGTAGGTTCACCAACTGATTCACAAGTATTCCTTAATACTACAAGTTTTGTAATGTCATTTGATAAGCAGGAAGACTTCTCGTTCTATGCTTTTGATCTTGTACAGGATACACCAGCAGAATACCGCCAGAAGGCTCTAGAACAGCGAAATATGCCATCAAACGTAAAGGTAGTAGCACAGGTATTGATTAAGGATTCAACGCAGCTAGAAGCGTTTAGAACGGCTGTAGTTGAGCAAGGGTATGAAGGTGTAATGGTTAAGGCAATTAACGGAAAGTACAAGTATGGTAGGAGTTCTATCAAAGAAGGACTACTACTTAAACTAAAGCTATTCAAGGACGATGAATTTGAAATCGTAGGTTATGATTGCAAGTATCATAATTCAAATGAAGCAATTACAAATGAACTAGGTAGGACTGCACGTAGTTCTGCAAAAGAAGGACTGATTCCTCTGGATACGCTTGGTGTGTTGTATCTACAGACTAAGCAAGGTAAAATATTTGGTTGCGGCAGTGGATTTGACGATAAGCATCGGAATGAACTATGGCTTATCCGAGACAGTCTTAAGGGGCAACTAGCTACTGTTAAATATTTTGATCTTGGCGGATATGAAACGCCAAGATTTCCTATTTTCAAGTCTATTAGGTTCACAGATGATCTATAATAACTATGAAGAAATTAAATATCAGAGTGGAGAAATTATGATTAAGTACAATAAAGGAACAACTAATGTTGCATAAACACAAATATACTCCAGATTTGCTGTATCGTCCGAACAATAACCTTGATCTAGAGGACATTTTTATCTGGCCAGATTCAACGTGGTGCTATAGGTATGAACAAGGAGAAATGCGACACATGTCAGATGACTACGAAATTTTACAATTTGATTCACCAGAATATAATATGCTACTGGAAAAATTTAATGGATAACACTACGATTCACTATCTAGTAGCAAACCGATGGCTAACACCAGACGGAACTGTGTTATGGTCTAAAGATAGACATGATTATATTGAGCATACAGATACTGTAACAGGTAACTATGTAGCTGTAGATGGAGGTAGTGACTACTGTAGGTTGATTGGTGAAATTGATGGGTTAGTTAACCTATGTGTATATAACACAGACTCTATCGAAGAAATTCGTGAAGTATTCTTATGGGGAAGCTACGGTAAGAACCAAGATGAAGAACTACATCATATTTTACTTAAAGATTTAACTGTAGAGCATATACATGCTATACTTCGTACACAAACAAGGTTAGCATCTTGGATTAAGACGATTTTTAATCAAGAGCTAAAATATCGTAGTAATAATTAAAGAAAGCGCACATGAAGACCAAGAAGTTTTTTGCATTCCCTAGTATTAATCAGTTCAAGGACGTGATTAAACAAGTCCGTAAACGGTCTGAATATAATAACGTCCCTTACCCTATTTTAACGTTCAACGGAACAGTTAAATTACACGGTACGAACGCTGCTATTGTTTATAGTCCTGACGGTGAAATCTACGCACAATCTAGGGAACGGTTGATTGATCCTGTACAAGATAATGCAGGATTTGCTTCTTGGGTTCATAGTCAACGGGAGGAGCTTCAAGACTTGTTTAAGAATCTTTCAGGACTTGTAGCTAACGGAAAATACATTCAGATTTATGGTGAGTGGTGCGGCGGTAATATCCAAAAAGGTGTAGGTATTTCTAAACTACCAAAAATGTTTGTTGTATTTGGTATCAGGGTATCATCGGACCCTAGTGTAAATCTCAGCAAGGACTGGGAAAATACAGGTACTGCTCTTAATCACAATACTCAATATAAAGTTGAGCAGATGTATAATATTGAAGATTTTAAGACATACTCCATTAGTATTGATTTTAGTAAACCAGAACTTGCACAACAAACCCTTCAAGAACTTACACTAGAAGTAGAGAACGATTGCCCTGTGGCTCGCGCATTCTTATCAGAAACCGAAGAATCACTCATTGGTGAAGGTATCGTATGGACTTGTACTACAGATGCTACACTAAAGTTCAAGGTTAAGGGTGAAAAGCACTCTAGTTCTAAAGTTAAAACTTTGGCGGCTATTGATGTAGAAAAAGTAGCATCAATTGATGAATTCGTAGAGTATGCTGTTACAATCAACCGACTTGAACAAGGTCTTACGAAACTACAAGAAAAAGGTCTAGAGCAAGATTCTAAGAATACTGGCGAGTTCATTAAGTGGATTATGCAAGATATTATTAAAGAAGAACTTGATACTCTGCTTGATTCTAGTTTGACACTAAAGGATGTACAAGGAAAGATTTGCAATAAAGCACGTCAGTTTTATCTAAACGCTATTTAAGAAAGAAATTATGTCACTATCGGATATTATTAAATCACTTAAGGAGATTAATTATTGCTACAAGATTTGTAAGACATACTAGTTGTAGTTCATGCGGTAGTTCTGACGCATACGCTGAATACGTAGACGATAACGGAGAATTCTCCGGGCATTGTTTTAGTTGTCAGCATACTGTTCCTAGTAAGGAGTATATTGAACAGAAAGAACAATCCAAGCAGGAACAACCTAAACAAAAGAAACGAAAGGAAAACGTATTGATTATGGATGATATTAAGACTAAACAAAAGCCAGTTATCGAACCGGACATTGCTGCTGAGATTAAACAAAATACTACAAGCAAAGGAAATGGTTTCCGTTCAATCAATGATGAAACATACCTATACTTTGGCGTAAGGCACGCATTTGACGAGCAAACAGGTGGGGTAGTGGAGCAGTACTACCCATGTACTCAAGACTGTCAATTGACGGGTTATAAGGTCAGGGAAGTACCAAAGAACTTTAGGAGTATTGGCAGGACTGGAGCAGACTGTGAACTGTTCGGTCAGTTTCGGTTTAACCGTGGCGGAAAGTATGTCATGATCTGCGAAGGTGAAGTAGATTGTTTATCTGCTTATCAGATCATGAAGGATTACAACAAGTCTAAGGGTTCAGAATTTGAAGTAGCGGTCGTTAGCCCTACAACTGGTGCCAACTCAAATAAACAATTAAGTTCACAGTTTAAATTCTTCGATAAATTTGAACAGATTATTCTATGCTACGATAATGATAAGCCGGGTAAGGCTGCAGCAGAGCAAGCGATTAAACTCCTACCTAAAGGTAAAGTAAAGCTGATGGATATGTGCTTTAAGGATGCAAACGAGTATCTTGAAGCAGAAGAACAAAAGAAGTTTATCCGGGATTTTTACGCATCTAAGAAGAATATTCCGGTTGGGGTATTACCTTCTAATAAACTATACGATAGAATCTTAGAACAAGCCGAGATTGCTAAGATTCCATTTCCTCCTTTTATGAAAGGACTTAATGATTTATTCGTAGGTGGTATGCCACTTGGATACATCTTCAATATTGCTGCAGATACAGGTTTAGGAAAAACCACTTTAGTTAACGAGATGATCTATCATTGGATTTTTAATTCTCCGCATATGATCGGTATCTTGTCTATGGAATTAGATGCAGGACAGTATGGTGAGGTATTGCTATCTAGGCATCTATCAAGAAAACTAGCGTTGATTCCTAATCATGAAGAAAAGATGCAGCTTCTACGGTCTGACCGTGTTAAGGAATTAGCAGATGAACTCATGAAGACGCCAGAAGGTGATCCAAGATTCTATTTAATGGAAGATCGTGATGGTTCTGTTGAGGATATTCAAGATACAATTGAAGAACTAGTTGTTTCATGCGGGGCTAAGGTTATTGTGCTCGATCCTTTGCAAGATGTACTAGACGGTCTAAGTAACGAAGAACAAGCTGTGTTCATGAAGTGGGCTAAGGGTGTTATTAAAAGTCATGGTGTTACTTTTGTATTTATTAATCATATGCGAAAGACTCCAGCAGGACAAAGTGGTTCTGACAGTGAAATGAATATTATGGGGAGTAGTACGATTATTAAATCCGCCGCAGCAAATATTTTGTTAAGCAGGGATAAAATGGCTGAAGATCCTATTGTTCGTAACACTACGATGATTTCAGTACCAAAAAACAGAGTATGTGGACTGACAGGTAGCGCTGGTGGTGTATACTATGACAATGGAACTCATACTCTGCACAATCTCGATGACTGGCTTACTGAGAACGGACATGAAACCTTTTAATTGAAAATACTTTACACACGGAGCTACTTATGGTAGACTCCGTGTTTTACTTTGTGGGTCTACAACCCTTACTTTGGAGAACCAATTGCATACTACAGACTACGTATGGGACTTAGAAACCTATCCAAATTGCTTTACGTTTAGCGTCATCCGTGCAGATGGTGTACATGAGCGTACTTTTGAAATTAGCTTCCGTAAGAACGAAGTACAACAGATTTTTAAATGCATTGATTATTTGCAATCAAATAAGAAAAGAATGGTGGGGTTTAATTCATTAGCCTTCGATTATCCAATTATCCATAAGTTAATGAAAATCCGCGATAGTCTTCCATTGAAAGGTGAAACTTTAGCTAAGAAGTTATATGGATTTGCTCAAGAACAGATTAACGGAATGAAGGATGGTTTTGGTAGCACTATTGCTCTGGAAGAACACCTAGTTACTCAGATTGACTTGTTCAAGATTCATCACTTTGATAACAAGGCACGTAGTACTAGTCTTAAAATGCTTGAATTTAATATGAAATCAGACAATATTGAAGACCTTCCATATCCAGTAGGTAAGATGCTAACTTCAGATGAAATTGATGTACTAATTAAGTACAATAAACACGATGTTAATATGACCTTAGATTTCTATAAGCATTCGACCGGACTAATCAAGTTCCGCGAAGAACTTACATATAAATACAACAGAAACTTCCTTAATCATAATGACACCAAGATTGGTAAAGATTATTTCATAATGCGTTTGGAAGAATCAAAAGTTCCTGTCTATAAGTTTAAAGATGGTAAACGAGTAATGAACCAAACAAAGCGTAGTTTCATAGATATTGGAGAATGCTTATTCGGTTACTATGACTTCAAACGTGAAGAATTTAAAGCAGTTCAACAGTGGTTGAGCAAACAGAAGATTACTGAAACTAAGGGTGTATTTTCTGATCTAGAAGAACACATATTGGGTGATGTAGCGAAGTACGCTGAAATGGAAATCAAGCGTAAGAAGTTCAAGGTTAAACCGTCAGAAACCGACCTAGAACAGTTCAAAAAAGAACACCCTATGGGTTGGGTACAGGAAGAACTTCTGAAGGCTCTAGAGACTGTTTTAATCGACGGTGTAAAGCATCGTCAACCGAAGAAATCATATTGGGGTTGCTGGCAAGTAGCAAGTACATTGAATGTAGTAGTGGATGGTTTCAGATTTGATTTTGGTACTGGTGGAATTCATGGTAGTATTGAAAACAAAACAGCAAAGGAAAACCATAAGTATCAGATTATTGATGCTGATGTATCTAGTATGTATCCAAACATTGCAATTGCAAACAATGTATTTCCTTTGCACCTAACAGACAAGTTCTGTGAGATTTATAAGGATGTGTATGAACAGCGAAAGTCTTACGCTAAAGGAACTGCTGAGAATGCAATGCTCAAACTTGCACTTAATGGTGTATACGGTGATAGTAATAACCAGTATAGTCCGTTTTTCGACCCTAAGTACACAATGGTTATTACTGTCAATGGTCAACTATCATTATGTTTACTTGCTGAAAAGCTATTAACCATCAAAGACCTGAAGATTATTCAAGTTAATACAGACGGAATTACTGTAGCTTTACCACGTTGTTCCAAACCAGAATATGATAGTATCTGTGAAGCGTGGCAGCAACAAGTAGGATTACAACTTGAGTTTGCTGATTACTCAAAAATGATTATCCGTGACGTAAATAATTATTTAAGTGTTTATACTAACGGAAAAGTTAAGCGTAAAGGAGCATATCAATATGAAGATTTAGGCTGGCACCAAAATCAAGGTGGTTTAGTTATTCCTATGGCAGCAGAAGCATTTATGTTACACGGAACTAAAATTGAAGACTTTATCAAGAATCATAGTAATAAATACGATTTTATGCTGCGAACAAAAGTACCACGTAGTTCGTCGCTGGTCATGGTGATGGAAGATGGAACTGAAGTACAACAGCAGAATATTTGTAGGTATTATCCTTGTAAGCTAGGTGGTAAACTTGTAAAGATCATGCCGCCACTAGAAGAAGGTGGAGAACTTCGCAGGTTATCTCTAGATAAAGAATGGAATGTTAAGACTTGTAATAACGTGAATGACTTCAGTGATGATGTAGACTATGAGTACTATATTTCAGAAGCACTGAAGTTGGTTGTTCAGTAACTATGCTACAATCCAGCATCATAGCAACCTTAACATAAAGGCAGTGTCGAGAACTCATAATTCTTAAGGTCTGGGTTCGAGTCCCAGAGGTTGCACCACTTAAACAAGTAAGAAAAGACATTGAATACTTACGAGTTTATAGTGTAGAATTTGATGAAGTAACATAATCAGATAAGGAGTAAATAGTTATGGCTGCAATTGAAAAAGTATGCGAATTCTCCGGAGAATATCCGGGGTGGTTGATGTATGGTTACAAGCGTAATCATATCCAAATCGTCCCTAAGTACAGGAAGTTGTTCCGTGGAGCAGACGCTGTACTGTACGTGTTTAAACCAGAAGAAATCTTGGTAGATAAATGGGGTGGTTATAGTACTTATACCGAACAAGACTTTAACTGTTATAAGCAAATGTTTCCTGATGATCTGACACTGCGTGCCACATATGATGAATACATTGCTTGCAACTTTCCGGGAACAAAGCGTAAGCTGGAGTACAACTTCATGCTAAAAGTGAAAGATGCTACTCTGCAAGGTGAAGTTGATGGAGAGTACTTCAATTACACCCAAGATTTACCAGCTACTAAGAAAAGGTTGAAGCGTATGCTTCGCTGTAGGAATCTTAAAGTACTAAAGATCAATAAAACACTACGGGAATATTTTGATGATCTAAGAAATTTAGAAATAAACTCTGATACAATCTAGTCTTCAAATAAACGAAAGGAAATTATGATTCTCGATCAAGCTAATAACAAAGTAGAAATTAACGGCGGTTCTAGCTCTTCTGCTTTTGGTATTGCTAGTTAAGGTCATAATTTCCATATATTTCTGTTCTAATTTTGGAATTAAACTCTTTAGCCTCGCTAAAAGATAACAACCTAGAGTCTTCTAGGGAATAACCAAGCTTAAGATATTTTGAGAAATTAAAGCGTTTTGTTTTTCTAACTTTATTTTCATACCAAGCAACCGTGTATCTCCTATTTTCTTCACATATTCCGCGCTGACCTGTTTTACTTATTTTCATACTTGGTCTGTTCAGATTATTCTGACTATATGTTTTCAATTCTAAATTATAAGGATGATTATCTTTTTCATTACCATTTACATGGTCTATCACAAATTCAGAACTAATATCAATCTTATTGTAAAGACAGTATATTACCCTATGAAGCTGTAAACACTGTCCGTTTAAACACACAGTAGCATATTTCTTAGGTGTATCATTAGAATATCCAGCTACGTCCCCGGCAGATATATGCTTTCTACTGTGTTTTCTTCCAGAGAACCTATCTGCTGCCCATCTTAGTTGTAAATTCTCGTCTAAATAGAAGTACTGAGAAAGAAGTTCAAATTTATAGTCAAACTTGGCTGAAACCTTATTTAATTTATTCAACAATCCATATTGTAAATTTTCAGATATAATTAACTGTTCTAATTCAAAAGCATCCCTCTGAGACAAATTCTTTGCAATTATTTGAATTATCAACTTATCAAAAACAATGGTATGATCTTTCGACCTCGATGCTTTTTCTTTAGAACGATGTATACTACCACTTCCTACATAAACGATTTGCCCTACCTCAAAATGTAGTTTATTGACACTAAAAGATTCCATAGCAACATGCACATACACACATTTTTCCAAAATATTCCTCCAAACTAGTTAAATCAGGTTATAATACAGACATCATACACCATAGGAGTTAAATATGCAAATCGTAAATAAAGCAGAAAAGATTGAAGTTCACGGTGGAAAAGAGCAATCTAGTTTTAGTATTGTTATGAATGCCAAGGCTTTTAAGGTACTATCCAGTACACTTTACAGTAATAAAATTGGGAGTATTGTTCGAGAAATCTCATGCAATGCCTACGATGCACATGTCGCTGCAGGTAATGCTGATCTACCTTTCTCTATTCATCTTCCAGATGCTTTTGCGCCATATTTTTCAGTAAAAGATCAAGGAACAGGCCTATCTTCTTCTGAAATTAGAGAGATTTTTACTGTGTTTTTTTGCAGTACAAAGGATACATCAAACGATTTCATTGGTAGTTATGGCATTGGAAGTAAAAGTGTGTTTAGTTACACCGACCAATTTACAGTAACGTCAATTAAGGATTGTAAACGAACAATCTACTCTGCTTTTATTTCGGATGAAGGTATTCCAAATATTACGGAAATGTTTACATCAGATTCCACCGAACCAAACGGTGTAGAGATTAAAATGTCCGTTAAGCGTGAAGACTATGCTACATTTACGAAAGAAGTAAAGCAACAGCTTCGTTTCTTTAAAGTTCAGCCACTGATTACCAACGGCGTACTTCAAGCTGATCCTGAAGTAGAATACTTGATTAATAGCAAGAACGTTCGTATTAACGCGAAAAATAACTGCTTTGGTTTGAACATCGTTCAAGGTATGGTTGGTTATCCACTCCGAGTAGAAAATCTAAAAGATACTCTGGACTCAACAGATATTGAACTACTGAATAATCTTAATAACTACAACGCTTGTTTTTACTTTAATATTGGGGAAATCAGCGTAACAGCTTCTCGTGAAGCAGTAGAATATACCAAAACTACTCTAGAGAACATCAAGCAGAAAATGAAGGTAATCCGTGCAGAACTTGCAGATTATGTTCAAGAACAACTAAAGCAAAAGCAAACAGACTATGAGCGTGCGCGTTATCTAAGTAGCAGCAAGATTCTTATGGATCTTACTCCGGGTTTCGTTATTAAGAATGCATTGCGTATGCACAGTTCTTATGAATTTCAGCTAGCGTCGTTGGTTAAGTCCAAGGCTAATCTGTTGGCTAATGACCTCGGAAGTATTGGTTCTTTGAGTACTTACAACGGAAAGCTCCATCGTTATGCTAATAGAAATTATGATTGTAGTCATGAGCTTGGTGCTGTAGTACTCAAGGATACGACGACTTCGGTTACTCAAAAACTAAAGCAAATTCTAGAACAAAATAAAGATAATGATGTACTTGAACTAGACTTGCACTCTGGTGTCTATGATAATGCTCTGATTGAACGCATTACAGACCTTCTAGGAGGCTTTACTAACATCATCAAACTATCTGATGTCGTACTGCCGAAAGTAGCTAAAGAAGCTACTGTACGTAATTCAGCCTCTAAGCTGGCAACTTACTACGAATATGACGGTAATAAAAATCCAAAAGACTGGACAAAACGTTATGAGAAGCTTTCAGATATTAAGCAAATGGGTGTTGGGCAGGAAATACTCTATGTCGTAGTAGATAAGCTGGTGCTTGAAAGCCATTTGGATATTAATAATATTCGTGAGTACATGCTCTTACAACAGATCAACATTACTCCTTCAGTTATTCCACGATTGGTTGCTATCCGCAAGAAACAGGTAGAGAAACTGCCTAGTAGCTTCAAGAAACTAGGTGATTATGTAATTGAACAAAAGCAGAAGTACAATACACTAGACGTACACCATACGTACAATCTACATGTCTTGCATACTAATTTGAATAGTGAAGTTAATTCTTTTCGTACAGCATATGAAGAATTTATCAAGTATGCTCCTAGTACTGAACCAGCAAGACTGTTAAAGTTTGCAAAACGAGTACAGGAGAAAGCAACCGCTAAAGTAAATGCAATCGGCGGTTCTTCTCGGTTAAATGCTCTGGTACAATTTGTAGGGTCAAACCAAAAACAAGCAGAACAACGGATTAAGAAAGTAAGGACGTTTAACAACAACATGCAAAAGAAGTACAAGATGTTATTTCAGATTGTAAATTCTTATGGTTTCCGAGCAGACAAAGAATCTCAGAAACATCTCGCAGTTTACTGTCAAGCTGTGTATAATTTAGATAAAACTGTAGTATAATTTAGTCTTCAATCAACGAAAGGAACTTATGACAAACTCAACTCAATCTTCCACCATCGACTATATCCTTGGTTCAGATAGTATTACCGTTATTCTTGATGGAACACCATTTACGATTAACCGTCAAGCACATACGTTTGATCTTGTGCTGGAAGCAGTCAAGCGTAATAACATTGACCAACTCCGTAATGCAATCAACATTAAGCTGGGTATTGCTACAGAGCTTAATAAGAATGCTAGCGTCCGTATTGAAGGTAGTAGCATCTTCTATCAAGACCGTGAAGTAACCGGACTAGTAGCTTCGCGTATCTTTGAGATTATTCGTCTTGGTCTAGACGTTCGTCCAATGACGTTGTTCTTGGAAAATCTGATGCTGAATCCGTCTAAACGGGCAGTAGACGAACTATTCGGATTCCTTGAAGCATGTAGTCTACCAATTACTTCAGACGGTTGTTTCCTTGCGTACAAACGTATCCGTGAGAACTATACAGATTGCCATAGCGGTACGATGGATAATTCCGTAGGTAACGTAGTAGAGATGGCACGTAACGCAGTAGATGAAGACAAAGAACGTACTTGTTCACATGGACTTCACGCTTGTTCATACAATTATCTCAAGCACTTCTCGGGTGCAAGGGTTGTAGTAGTTAAGATCAATCCGAAGGACGTAGTTAGCGTTCCTGCAGATTATGATAATGCAAAGCTACGTTGCTGTAAGTACGAAGTAGTAGACGAACTTCCATTGAGCGATGATATGCTGCCTAGCAAGAAGATTCAGGATGGTTACTCGGATTCATACGAAGAAGACTGGTATGATGTAGATGCAGATATGGAAGAAGAAATGGAAGAAACAGGCGATCAACTTGAGGCTATGACTTACGTTTATCCTTGCAGTTTTCAGAAGATTAGTCTCCCGACTGGATCTAAACTGAGTGTAAAGGATGTAGTACATATTAAAATTATGCTAAAAGACGAGAGTATTTCAGATATTGCTAAATTATTTGATGTTAGTCCTCGAACTATTGCACGTATCCGAGATGGTGAGACTTACAAAAATATTTAAGTAATACAAGACTAGGTTGTATTTAAGGTATAATCTAGTCTTCAACAAATTAATAGGAAGGTAGTATGAGAAATATCCTGATTGGTTCCCGCGCAATGCATTACTGGCTAGATCGGAATACATTACAGCTTAAGCCTACGACCGATTGGGATGTTATCAGCACAACCCCAATTGAAGGCGCAGAGTGGCACGATAGATGGTTACTAAATAACGATAGCTTTGATTCATATACGATGGAATCTGCTACTGTTGATTTCAACGGAAACAAGCTATACGTAATGCATCCAGAAGGTTTAGCTATTATCAAGCGAAGTCACCTGTGGCGTACTGTAGGTTTCAACAAGCATATCACTTACTGGCACAAGTACATGAAACACTGGTTGGATATTATTAGCGAAGATGGTGAACGCTTACTGAAGGAACGTACACTAATGACGCAGGAACGCTATCCGCAAACCGGGCCTAACCTAATGCTAAGTAAGGAGCAATTCTTTGATGATGCTGTAGAAAAGGCTTATGATCATGATTACTTGCATTCGTTGTTTGCGAATTACAAACGACCGTTATATACTGATCTACAGAAAAGTCATGCTATCATGTGCTACCATGAGCTTTGGGAGAACTTGACATACGAAAAGAAAGTACTGTGTGTACAAGAAGAAGTTAACGTGCTTGCTACAGAAAGATTCCTAGTTCCTAGTAATTTCGAGTATAATCCAAAAGCTGCTTACTTGAAAGCACTAGAGAAAGTCTGTACTACTGTAACAAAAGGATGGTTCAGAGATTTTGCTATTGATAATTATCCTGCTGTAATTTCAGTGTATAATCCAAACAAGATTAAAGAAGTACAAAAGATTCTTCAATCGAATTAATTATTATCAAGAAAGGAAAACTAAATGACAGAAACTAATACCCTTAAGCAACAGGTAAAGAGCTTACTTGAAAATGAATTCTCAGAATATTGCGCTGATATGTTCAGTGGTGGTTTCATGTTTCAAGCCTCAAAGTGGTCAAGCTCAGAAGAACTTGAAGCACAAGCTCTACTAGAACAACAAGATATTGTAGTTACTACTGCAGATAACTACGGTGGTGAAGGAATGGGTGAAGAATACTGGATTGTCTATAAGTTCAGCCGAGGAAATGAAGAAGTTTACGTAAAGTTTGATGGAAGCTACCAGTCGTATGACGGATTAACTTATGATAGTTGGTTCTTTGTTACACCGAAGCAAGTTACGGTTACGCAGTATTTTAAGGAGTAAATAAGTAATATGATTAATGTATTTGAAGAAATTATTGAGCATACTACGCAACGAGAACAAGGTCAACTAGTAAAGTGTATTGAGCTTAATCTTAACGGTCAGTACTACTACCTAAAAGAAGGTTATACTGTAATTGATTTCGGAGTATTTATTAATACTACTAATAAACTAGAGTATGACAA
>ERZ1034363.1513-NODE-1513-length-13068-cov-7.677777_pt1 | contig 13068 bp, 32 predicted proteins | sample MGYA00520616_ERZ1034363 | MGnify/ENA primary metagenome ERZ1034363 (study PRJEB33736, sample SAMEA104284506) | Azolla filiculoides | biome: Urban; feature: Water surface; material: Ditch water | place: Netherlands | collected 2015-10-28 | depth 0-0.1 m ...
TCTTCAGAACTGACATTAAGAATTTCAAGAATAGATAGTTCATCTAGTTCTTTTAGTTTATCAAATAATTCATTTATTGTCATTGTCATTTACTAATACCATCCAGCTTTCTGGAAATAATTCCTGCATATAATCGCTAATTTGCTGTGCAACTTCGCGTGTCTCCTTTTGTGTGTGACTGTCAAGGCGTAGGTTACAAACTCGTGCAAACGCATACAGTGTACCTGACCAGATCCATTCTGTCATGGTGTTCTGTGGCAGGATCATACGTGCTTGCTCTGGGCATACACCTTGGCGAAGCAAGCTTTGATATCCCATTAAAGAACCTTCACACCATTCCTCTGCTTCTTCTGGGTCTACATTGGCAGCTTCATCACTGCTACCCTGTTTTACTGATTTGGCTCGTGATCTCCAACAGTCTGGGAGATAAAACTCTGGTTCACTGTCAACGTACCGTCGAGAAACCTCATTCCAACTGAGACCCACAGTATGCTTAACAAGCTGACGAGCAACAAAAATGGGAGCCTTGATTCTGAACGAAGCAAACGCATGGCTAAAAGGACTCCAATGATTGTGAGTAGCAAGGTACTTAACAAGACGTTTATCAGCATCACTTAGTTTACTCACAAGAAGAGTTGTATGTCCATTATCTATTTGTTCAACTTCATAAGCCCAGTCAGATTCTTTATCAAAGCTAACTCTAGCTGCATTGACTACTGATAGGTCTGACCCCATCTTGTCAATAAGTTCTACCTTAATCTTCGCTGTTTTCATCTTCAATCTCGTATAGTGTTTCTTCAACCATAACGTTATCTTTTGGAATCGTTACTGTAGCATTCCAAATCTCACACTCAGGACATAGGGTTGTAGCCACTTGGATACACTGGTCATCCTCATAGACTACAAATCCAGCAGAATAGTTAGTAGTTAAAGTATTTGGAGTGTTTGTCCAACCACACCCTACTGCTGCATCTAGCCATTCAATCCGTACGATTTTCATTTAGTTGCTCGGTTAGTTGTTCAATGGTTGCTGCTGCTTCTAGTAACGCAGTACGCAATTCCTGATTGTTTCTCATGCATTGTCGTAGTGCTGCGTAGATCTTACTTGTTTCGTGATTCACCGTCAATGGTGGTCCTATGTTTTCAAAGTTTTCCATATTTATATGGTCCTGTTTTTGGATTCAGTACTCTCCTGCTTTTTGATCTACAGTCTTTATGCCAAGCTTGGTAGGCTACCGGACGTACATACATATTAATAGGATCATCATATTCACCACAGTAAGCACACTTCATAAAGTCTGCATTGCCGCAAGCATCCAAAGCATCAGTACGTGCATGTAACAATGCATGATACTTAGCATTTTCACAAATAATAAGATTAGAATTCTCGTTGTTTTTTGGATTAGAGTCTACATGATGAACAAGTTCTTTGTTTTTTAATGCTCTTCCTAAAGCCAAAGTAGCTTTGTAAACATGCTCTCTAATCCTACCTTGTGTGTTGCTATTGGGATGATTTGGTTTATACAACACTACATATCTTTCTGGATTACCTTTTGTCACCTTCTCCACAGAGCGTTCCATTTGCTTTCCTTTTTGCTAATTTTGCATTGTTAATTTTAAGAACATCTTCAAACGAAAACCCTAAAGCATCTGCAAGACGAGCAATATAATAACAGCAATCACCAACTTCATGTACTAAACCAGCAGTGTCCATTTGACCATCTCTGATAATCCTCTTTACTTTACCAGCGACTTCACCAGCTTCGCTAGTAAGACCTAAAGCAAGATAGTACAATTCAATAGATGATCCTGTACCGGCTCCCGGGTATATCGCCGTATCCATCGTCCGTTTCTGAAAAGTGTTCGCGTCCATTAGTCTGCCAATCCCATATGTTGTGTTGCTTGTTCAAGTTCTACATGTGTAATAAGTGCATTCAGATAGTCTCGTGCTTTGTACAAATCTTTAAGACCATCCTTCTCTTTCCAGCGAAAGACGTACTTCATTACGTTAGCTTCTGCAAAAGGAACTTCACGTTCAATCAGAAGATCCATTAGCTTAGTATCTTTATAGTGTGTAGGTGCTTTAATCATCCTGCTATTCCTTTAACTTGAACCGATTTACTAGACTTAGTACCTTGAGACCAACTGCCGCAATCAGTACACTGGTAACGCTGATAGACTCCACCAATGCTACGAGCAACACCCCGGCGATGAAGCTTGCCGCTACCACAATTAGGACAACTATGTTCCAAATCATTGTATAAATTGTGGTTAGGATGAGACTTAATCCACGGTAACAACTTGTCATAAACTTTTTCCAGTAGTACGACATCTTGTTTATTGTACCTTTCCATTTTCTTCCATGCAACAGGATCACCTGCCATGCACTTAACCCACAACTCGTGACCCTCGTGCTTCACCTTCTTGCCTAGACCCAGACGCTGTGCCACATAGTCAAGCTTATTAGAAGGGAACCGGAACTGACTACGCACTACGCGCAGTAGGTCAATCTGTTTGTAGGGTGCTGGTGGCAGCATACCATGTAACAGGAATTCCTTATTGAGTGTTGGCATATCAAACTTCTTGCCATTGTAATGCACAACAACGTCAGCCTGATTAATCATTTCGTGGATGGTGTCTAGATCCTTACCAAAGATCACTTCCTTTTCACCATACCACTTAGCTGCCCAACACATAACCTGTGATGATTCTAGCAGTTGATTGATACCAACGTTCTGTTGCCAGAGTCCCCACACGTGCGCCGTATTGGGCGAAGTTTCAATATCCAACAATAAAATATTCATTTAGATTTCCTCTTTCGTTCTTTAATCCACGAAACAATCTGTTCTTTATCTAGGATACTACAGTATTTAAAACCATTCTTGACAGCCCACTCTGCGTGAGTCATCTTCATACCACCACAAGCTTTCTGTGGGTTAGCAAACACAAATCGAATATCGACTTCTGGATGCTGCTCTTTGATTAGTACATACTTCTTACGCTCTGCTGCGTTTTCTAGCCAGCCTTTTGTTTCGATCATTACACCATTTATAATTGTCCAATCGACAATATACTTATGGTTTGACTGCGGTATTACATATGGTATTTTAGTAATTTCATAACCATATTCTACTTCACATTCCTTAAGGATCAATTCAAATCGTTCCTCAAGTTTACTGCGTCTTTTAACTGTCATCACTGGACTTTCCGTGAACAAGGTCTAATTCACGTTCAAACATATAATCATGACCGTCCCAACCCCACTGACGCGGATACCAGACATCCACTGCATTGTCGTAGTACGCACCATTTATGTATCTAGATTCATAGATTTCATAGAACTTAATGTCATATCCACTTCGAGTTCGCATTGGTCTGGTAAAATCAAGCTTTGTCGGTTTGCCCATGTTTCATTCCTGTTCTGCATTATCCAAAGACACTGTGCGTTCATCACGAATCGTGCAGCATCACCATACAACTCATATACAATATCAAACATCTCTTGTTCAGTTTCAATATGATCAAGAAGATGACCAGACTTTACTGCACCAATACCTTTAACACCAAAAATATTATCACTAGGATCACCAATAAGCATTTGCTTGTAGAATGTTTTCACTCCGGTGTCGTAATCAATACTTTTGAATGAAGCAGGTCTTGTCCACTTTGGATGGGTAAGTTCCCAACTGTAGTGATTACCGGGAATCATCAGTAGATCCTTGTCAATACCACAGATAATAGTTTCATCTGTTTGGTTAATGCCAAGTAGATCATCTGCCTCTAACCAGTTTTCTGCTTCTGCATTCCAGTTTTCAAACACGAACTCTCGGCATCCTTGCAAGTGGACTGGGATTGGTTGTCCCTTGCGGTTTGCTTTGTAGTCCGGGTTGATGATGTTACGGAAGTTATGAGTTGATTTAATAAACAGTCTGTAGCTGTCTGCTTGAACTTCATCAAGAATTTTCTGTAATAGATCATTGGTACGTTGTGTAGCAATCTCTAATGGATCTTCCTCACTGACAGAGGCGGCACATCGGAAGATTACTGCATCTCCATCTATAAGGGCTGTCGTCATTATACGTCTACCTTTTCACCACAACATGGACAGCAATCGTTACTAGTCATAATCTTGATATGACAGCGATTACAGTAAGTTGTTACAAACGTCTTTTGCTTTTCTTCAACAGTGCTGTTTTTAATCTCGTCAAACTTATCACGATAACTTTGATCACCAGTTGCGTGGAAGTTATATCTTTTTAAATTTTCAGTACGTGTATTCATATATATTCTGTAAAGAGGTGGGGTACTCGCTGCGTCCTGCTTGAAGTTAGGTGCTTACACATCCAACGTAGGCATGGCATCCGCTTTCCCCCAAGGTTTAATTCTTAACTAGATTAATGAGATCCATGATTCCATCAATCAATGCTTTTTGATTTGGGTAAATCACTTTCGAGGTAGCCCAACTATCATCAGCATCACGACCAGAACACTCAAGCATATAGCCATTGTCATATTCGTAAACAGTAAATGACTCATCACGTTTAGTGATACTAGCCATTACTTGATTCCTTCAATGCTGTAGCCTTGTGACTTGAAACCGCCTACGTATTGGTCAATGCTGCGTAGGTAGCGACGAATCGCGTTCTTTGCTGCATCGTATGTAGGGAATACTTGTTTAAATTCTTTGCGAGAAATTTTCTTACCATTGTGCTTTACAATATACATATCTATGTCCTTTTCTATTTAGACTGGAACTTCATCTTCGTCAGCGGCATCAAACTCTACCAACTGTTCTACTACAACGCGCTTTGCGCTAGGGCTGCGACCCTTCTTGCCTTTGAACTCCCAATCATAAAAGCCCACAGTAACAACACCAGTAGAACCATTGCCTACTGACTTTGCCTGTACTCCCTCACGACTGGAAATTACATTACCATCTGCATCAAACGCCTCAATGGGTCGAGTTGATTTGAATGTCAGATAGTTACCTCGATCTTCCTTGTTACGCACAGGTAGACCTAGATCCTCTAAGACTGCAACAGCCTTGTCTGATAGATTGCCAAAGTCAAATTGATATTTGCCTGACATTTCGTTTTGCTTGGCGAACTGCGCCCAGTAGAACTTACCAGAGATTTTGATAGGCTTGTATTGTGTAGTCATTTAATTTTCCTTTTATTCATCATTGCAAATTGTCGGTAGTTCTTCACAAGTACCGACATCTTGATATACACCAAAAACATACTGCTCAAACTGCTTAGCGACATAGATTACAGTATCAGGATTGATTGCTGTTTTCTTGTCGTTTGCTGCTGCTAACATAGCAATTGCGCTAGTTAGACTTGACTGACGAACGATGTAGATTTGCTTCTGTGCTCGTTCTTCAGGAGTTTCATAGGTGCTTTTGGGTGTCTTATTGGGTGTCTTTGCAGTAACCACTTGTGAACCTAACACAGATACATTCCCCCATGTCCAGTAACCCTTGTCATTCTTGTTGGTGTCAACCAGAAACTCATCGCCGGACTTGGCATCCTTGAGCAGAGTGTACGCCTCTTTGTTGACGAATGACATAAGTTTGTAAGTAAAGTCTTTGCCAGAATTTAGATCAGTATAACCAATAGTTAGTTGGTCGTACTTACCTTTGTTCTCGCTTTCGGTGCTGTTTACGCGAATCTCTAGATTCATAATTCTCTCCTTATGTATTAAGTATAGCAAGTACTTACATTTCTGTCAAATCTAACATGTTATTTCCGACAGAGACCTCACCTACTAGGGGTAAGTTGAAGTCTACACCAAAGTACTTGGACAAGTAAACAGGTGTTTTTGCAATTTCTTCATCAAATACTTTACAAAAGGTATTGACTTCCTGCTGTGGGCAGTCAGCAACAATACTATCATGCACAGTAGAGATTAGCTTACCAGAAAGTCTCAGTTTCTGCAATCTTTTGTGTATCATAACACGTGACATGCAAACAATATCAGCACCAGTGCCTTGCACAGGATAGTTTTTGATATCAGTCACAGGCCAGACCATGTCGCCGTTCCACTTTTTTTGCATCTCAAAACCAAATGACCGACCCAAAGGAGAAATAACTTTACCTGTGGTGGTCGCTTCCTTGATGATAGTGTCATGCCACTTCTTCAATCCCTTGTACTTCGTGTAGTACTTCTCAATGACATCTTCCCAGAATGCCACGTTCTTACTCACGGGTGTGAAGTCTGGGTCTTTACTGAAGCTGAATGCTGTGCCACCGTACAGGATACGGAACTTCAACACCTTCGCCACCAGTCGTGACGGTAGACCAAACGCTACACGATTAGCTTCGTGCATGTCAGTCCCCGCCTTGATCTCATCCATCATCACCTTGTCCTGTGATAGCCATGCGGCAGTCACAACTTCTAGGGATTTAAAGTCTACATTAACTATCATAACGGCTCACACAAAAACGTTTAGCTTCCTTCGGCAGATTCTGCTGGTTAGGTTTGGTGCTGCTCAAACGTCCAGTAGCTGCCACGCACTGATTAAGATTAGAGTGTAGCATACCATACTTCCATCCCATATCGTCAATAGTCTTGGGTAGACCCAGTAAATATGTAGATTTAAGTTTCATAATCTTTGTACGCTCTAGCAGACATTCAATAACCTTTTTGGTTGTTTTGCTAGTTTTAACTGTCAAAAGGGTTGCTTCGTCTGTACTGTAGTATCCGTCTTTTTTGAGTTCACTTCCTTTGACGGGTTCAACCATTCTTGGAAGCGAATGTTCATTTGTGATAATCTTGTAGCGAGGCTGTCCAATTTTGTTTCCTGATTTGTAGACTCCAATAGGAACACGTACATCTTCAGTAATAGTTCCTCCATATAGGAGACAAGAAACATGATCACGAGAATCAAAATTGATAGGTACACCGCCAGTGAACTCATACAGCTTACGCTCCAACTCTTGAACTTGTCTTTCCAATTCGGTTGATTGACCAAGTGATCCTTGGGTGTCATATCTGATGCCATTATGTTCCATCTCCTGTAATACGATTAAGTCGTTACACTGTAATCTAAATAGTTTAAATGCTAACTGTTCTGTAGTAGAAAACAACTGTATCTGTTTTAGAAACACTTCCCAAGTCACGTTCACATCCTGTGCGCCGTACTCAGCAAGCACCTCAAAGGGAATAGCATCGGTGTCAATGCCCTTCTCCCAGTACTCTGTCTTAACTACATCAATCTTACCTTCCATGCCGTACTTCTCACACGCACCTTGCAGTGATGGGTACTTCTGTGTCTGACCACTGAAAATAAACTCAGCTAGTTGACAGTCCCAAACCACGGTAGGTACAAAATTAAGACTATGTCTAACCCAAGCAAGGTCAAACTTAGCATTAAAAGCAATAATACAACTTGCTCCTTCAAGGATAGGTAGTGCTTCATGGAATTGATCTTTACTAAATACAATAGGATCTTTATTACCCTGTTTAATTTGAATGGTGACTAACTTATTTTGTTGTGAGTATGCGTTTCCTTTAGCATGAGTAGTACACTCAATATCTAGGGTCACTGGATTTACCAACAAAGTATCCATTACGGATAAGTATTGTTTTTGAGAACTCAATTAACTGCTCCTTAGTAGCTGCATTTTTCATAGTATTAGCTAAATGAGAAACAACTTCAACATTGTCTTTAGTATATCCCTTAGATGTATCTATCCGATCTAATGAATAAACACATTCTCTACCTTCCCCACGATTACTTTTGGAAATCAATGGGGTTTTTAGATATGGGCAAAGTTCAGGTAATACCAAATCACTTTCTACTAAATCAAAGTTAAGTCCACGTTCTTTGGATCGTCTTTTTGCTGCCCATAACATACGTTTAGCTGGATGTTTGTCAACATATTCTGATCTATTGTTTCTATTACGTTCATTTATTTTGTCTCTGTTTTGTTCCCTGTATTTTTTTTGATTGAGTTTTTGTCTTTCACGTTTTTCATCAAGACTTGTTTTTTTTCTTGGCTGTATTCCAAGAGACCTGCGTTTTTTTTCTTTCCATTCACGTATATATTGTTTACGTTGTTCTGGTGTTTTAAATGGCATTGGGATTTCCTTTCAAAATGATACTATATATACTAATATTATACCATGAAAGTATAACCCGTGTCAAATCTCAGACTGTTCTCCAAAGTCACTATAATACCAATCAACGATATCATACTCGTTGCCGTAGTCAAGTGCCGCACGTTTCAGAAAATCTAAGACTTCAAGTTCTGCTTTTACTTCTGTTGTTGATTGTACTTCGAAATCTATAGGAATGGTAAATTTCATAATGATACACCCTTCTTAATGTCTTTCATAGTCATATTCTGTATCTCATTCTTTACATTGTCTAGAATGAGAAACATATTTTCTTTAAAGTGTGCGAGTGACTCGTAGCATTGGTAGTCAGGAATCTCTTCGTCAGCATCCTGATATGTGAACACCTCAATCGTCACTTGTGTCGTTATCTTGTACGTCACGTAGTTCTCCTGTCCTTGTTAAGATTCTAAATGATTTAACATTCATTGCCGGATTATCCTGCCGCATCCAGCGTAGCATTTCCTCTACCAGTTGTCCACGATATGCTCGTGATACGTTTACACGACCAATGGATCTGGCAATGAGATCAACATACTTACGTTGTAGCATTATGAAAGATCCTCGTATCTTGCGATAGTAGCATTAATCATAACAGCTTCACGACCATGACGCATGTCAGGATCACTGTCAATATCACCTGTGAGTTTGTTCTTACTCAAGTGCAGGAAGCGTGTGTACTCTTCAGCTTCAGCGTGTGTCTTGCCAATGCCCAAGATCCAATCTGCCTCTGCCTGTTTAGCGGTCTTAGCGTTTGCAACATTATCCATGTTCAACCACTTCTTACCTTCACCACTGGCATCTGCCTGACTAACACCAATCACAGGACAATACTCCTTGGCAATCTCACGCGCCCAGACATAGATAGAACCAAGACGTAGATCCTCACGATCACCATCAAAGCCCTTGATCTTGTCAATCTGGTCAAAGATCACCAGACTTGGCTTGAGATCACGGCACAGCATCTCGACCTGACGTTTGTTGATACTCGCGTTGTCGTAAAGCTTAATGAGTGAACCGCCCATATCCATATACTTTTTGTAATGATACGGTACGTTAGATTGTAACGTAGCTAGATCAATACCAAGCATACCCTGATACAGACGGATCTTTACTTTTCCCCCGCCTTCTTCGTTATTGAACCAGAGAATTGGACCATGCTCTGTGGCAGGATCTTTTTCCATTCGCTGATGAATCTGGTGTGCAAATCCTGTGACTTCTGAAGCAAGGAAAGTAGTTTTTCCTGTCTCTGGTCTAGCGAAAATGAAGCCAAAATCACCTCGTCGTAGAGAGCCGAGCATTCGGTTAAGAGTTTGTAAACGCCAGCGTAGTCCGGGAGTTTTAACTGTGTCATTTAATAGTTCCTCCAAATCGTCAGTGACGAATAAGTTTTCGGTGTTGGTAGAATTAACTTCTACTTGTGATAGGTTTTTAGTAAGTTCTAGCAGGTCATCAAACTCTTTGCGACCTTCACTTACTTCCAGTGATGCAAGTGCTAGTGTGTAAGCTTGCTGACGCTGCAATACGTTGCGTAGAACATCATCCAGTACAGAAGTATCCACATCCATACACTCAACTGTACTGAGTAAGTCTGCGAGAACTTCACGATCCTTTTCCATGCAGTTTGTAAGTACATATGCACTGAACTCCTCAAGCGTTAGATCCTTTTTATACGTGTCATGCATCCGACCGAGGTATGTAAACAGCATACCAATTTCCTTATTGTCTTGGAAAATGGTTTGCATGTTAGACCCGTACTTTGTGTACAGGCTATACGACAGCAGGAATTTTATCAGTTGTAATGCCATTTAGAATATCACCAATTTCTAGATCTGTGTAAGTTTTAGGATCACTGTCCGTTATGATATTCCTCACATCCAGACCAATCATCCTACCCATAGAACTATACTTTACTGCTTTTACTTGTACATCTTTGTCTAACCATATAAGTATTGTATCAAACTTTTTCTTAAGCTTCAAGAACTTTGACATACTCACGTGGCTTCCGAACAGCGGGACGGCACAAACAGAAGGATTATGACCGACCTTAATTGCACTTACAATATCTTCTACCAGAACACAAACCCTACTGCGTTTGTTGCCTACTACGTGCAGGATTTCCTTAAGGTCGCCCTGACTAAACCACTTGGACTTCTCACCGTCACCGAGGTATCTGCCCTGCCATCCAATAAGACCAGTCTCATCGAAGTAGGGGAATATCAACCGCTGATAGTAGTCAGACCACATGATTAGATTCTGTTTAACGTCAGCACTGGTTAGTGCAAAGTCTCCCAAGAATCTTCGTCCTCGTTCTGATATTCCGGTATCTGCATCTGAAGGTAACGTAATTGCTGGACTAGCTGCTTGATCACGTTGTTCACTTCCTCCCTGAATGCGCTGTATTCCTGACGCTGTCTCCAGATAACCACACCTGAAGCAGTACTTACTGCCGTCAGAATACACAGCAAGGTTATCTCCAGACCTGTCATTCCCAATCCTCCGGCACGAAGGACATGCCACATGATTGATACAGTGCGTACTCATCGTAGTTTGGTTCCTTGTAATTTCCATACAATATGGATACTGTCTCTTCATGACATGAGCCGCACATGTCGCTGTAATCACGTTTGCCATCCTCATCGGGTGGAAACTTACGGCACATATCTTCTTCACTCATGCATGAGTTGCACGCACGACAACGTCCACTCATTTCATAAACTCCGAAGAATTTAACCAAGCATCATATTCCGAAGGAATGCTGTAGTATTGAATTACTTTACGTAAAGCTTTCTTAAGTTTTTTACTATAAGCTACATCATCAAAAAAATTATTAGGAATACCACAATCATAATACGCTTGCTTTAATTCCATTACCATAAACTCATGGAATTGATCTGAATCTAAATCAAAGGTAACTTTCATTTCCATATCCTCCGAATAAGTTTTCCTAAATAATGACCAATTACCATTCCTACAGGAAAACCAAGTGCAAAACAAATTGAAAGTATAATGTAAAATTCCATGTTAGTCAACACCAGTGAGTCGAGAAACACATGTTTAATTACAAGTGACATTACAATTACCGTTACTATCGCAACACTGCATACAGTACACAGTACGCCCGTCAGGTGTAGTAACCATCCACGTGCGACATGCCCATGCGCTAGTAGCAATTGCCATGCCTACCAGACCCACAGCGATTATCTTTTTCATTTCTGTACCCCAGTGAGTTGCTCTTTGACGTAGGACAGGACACGTGGGTCGCATTTAACACCCTTAACTTGCTTAAGGAATACGCCATGTGTGCTTGGCAGTACGGCGAAGCGAGTCCAGCGGTTCATCGCCCAACCCTCGTAGCCAAAGAATACGTCAACTGCTTTGTTTAGGTTCTTGATTACAACGTGATCCATGCTCATTTTGTGTACTCCACTTGTTGAATGTTAAAAGATTTTATTGCTTGTTCACAGATAATACAGGGTTTTGCTAACATTGGGTCGCCATTTTTGTTATAGCGTTCAATGGTGATGCGGTGAATCTGTTGATCCTTTGCACGAAGTATAGCACGAATTTCTGCGTGAAGATACTCTTTGTGAAAATGACCGACCTTTTCTGCAAAAAACTTTTGTAACGGGTGAGTCTTGCGATAACTGTTAGTAGCTACTGATAGTAACCTGTTTCTCTTGTCGTAGCACTTCGCTATTATCACATACTTGCGACTCATGTTGTTCTTTCAGTAACTTTTCAAATGTAGAAAATAATTTATTAAATCTCATATCATACAATTGTTTCATACCTAATAGGTTATTTGCAATGTAATCTTCAGTTGGTTTTGGATCACCATCCAGTAGATTTTCATAAACAAGTTGTATATCATCAACAACACCCCAACAGTCCATGATACGCTGTTCTAAATCAAATTGTGTTTTCATTTTAATACCTCTACTTTAGTCCATGCAGCAGGATGCACGATCTTGTCATCCTCTGTTTTACAGAAAGAATACATACCATCAACATGGTCAAAGAATAGTTTTGTACCATCATCAAGTTTTACCCATGTTTTATTTGGCACTTCGTATAGTGGTTTCATTTCTCACCCTTTGCTCTGATGGCTGCGGCGCACATTAAAGCTCCAGTGAGTACGTCTGGTTTAATAGGAATCATCCCCGTGAGCATATCTAAAAAGTATTTGCCCTTTTCATCACACACCTTCGCACAGTTCTCACGCTCAATCTCTACCGCGTCCTGCACCAGCTTGATAACCCACGGCGATACGTCTCGGTGTCCTGCTAACTCTTTTATCTGGTCTAGGTTCACTCGTCCTTCTCCTCAGTCAAAAGCGCGTACCACCCAACGCAAGCTAGTACAGCGCCAAATACAATTCCGACCCAAATATTTACGTGCGGCGCAAGGTACACAGCACTCATAATAAAAAACATAGGCGGGTAGTAACTCATTTGTTCTTCTCCTTAAATGCGGCCTGCACTCGTTCTGCAAAACCTTGCCAGCCACCACCTGCTGCACCTTCCATAATCAAGGCAGTAATTTCTTGGCAGGTCAGGTCAACACACTTCCGTTCTGTAACTTCAAACCCAAGCGTCAAGCTTTTATCTTCTCGATAGGCCTGCTCTCGGACAAGGGCGGCGAAGCGTTCAAGTTCATTAAACGGAAGAATGGTTTGTTCGCCCCAAACTTTCCGCGCCATGCTGATAATTTCGTCTTGTGTCATAGCAAATCAATACCCATAATTTTACCGTTGGTTTTATCATATCTAATTAGGATGTTGTCGTCAATTTGTTTCATTTTACCCCATGATAAACCACGATGGTTGACACGCAAGAAGTACTGCTCAATTTCCTGTTGTTTCTCAAGGTTTACATTTACAGGAAATGGTTTATTATGAGAAACACTTTGATGTGCTCCGCTTTTTTCTAGATATACGTCAAGACCTGA
>ERZ1034363.1516-NODE-1516-length-13060-cov-3.733729_pt1 | contig 13060 bp, 10 predicted proteins | sample MGYA00520616_ERZ1034363 | MGnify/ENA primary metagenome ERZ1034363 (study PRJEB33736, sample SAMEA104284506) | Azolla filiculoides | biome: Urban; feature: Water surface; material: Ditch water | place: Netherlands | collected 2015-10-28 | depth 0-0.1 m ...
TTCGCTGATTTTTATTGAGCATATTGAATATGCCACTTGAATCAAACTATATATCGAGTGGGGAGGTTTTGCTAGAAGAAAAAAGAAGGGTTAAAAACTGAATATGTATGAAAAATCAAGACGCCTAAAAAAGCTTAAAGCGAACGCTTAGCTTTGCTGTTTGGTACTTCTTTGAATTTGCGCTTAACAAGCTCAGGCTCAACAAGCTCAACACGAGCAGCCATACGCTGACGCTCCATGATTTTAAGTTGCAAAGCTTCAAGCTCTTCCAAAGATACAAGATTATCGGAATTCAAATCAATCATACCAAAATGACGCACAATTTGCGGCATTCCTTCTGCCGCCTCTTCTCGAGAAATAGTGCCATCATCATCTTTGTCTGTTTGTGCAAACCGCTCTTGCAAACGCTTATGCATCACACGGCGCCGCTCTTCAATCTGCACATGCGCAGGATCAACTAATCGGGAATATTCATCCAGTGCCCGGCGTAAGCGAATATTCTCATCCAAGTTGACGCCAACGGCATCATTAGGAACAACCATCGGTTTATTCATATCAGAACCTAATGATTTTGAGATTTCTTCAGGGCTTGCCTGATTTTCACGCGGGGCCGCCATAAGCAATTGTGCTGAAGTCAGTACTAAACCAAAACCTAACAAATAGCGCAACAAAGTAGCCAATAGCTTGGGCACTTTAGGCAGCACAGCGCTCACCTCGTAGAGACGGTGTTTTGACTTAATGGTTTGAATGTGTGATTGAATTAACATCTTAATTTAATATTTTTTACTTTTCTCAGACTCAGAGAATCAAACTGAGTTCGCTTAATAAAACATTAATTATTTTTTATACAAAAATACGATTCTAGCAATTGTTTTAAAACCGAGCACATAATCATGCGTGATGAATGTAAATTGAGTGTTTCAATAGAATTGAGGTTTGTAAATAAATGTAACGAATTTAAATTTAAATTCCAAGCAAGCAAATCGTATAATAAGCATATATTTTAAATAGAGCCACGGACTCAATCGCCATCATGACTGCTGCTGCATTGCAAAATAAAAACGCCACTAAAATTCTTATGGTGGATGATGACATTCGCATGCGTGATCTCTTGCAACGCTACCTAACCGACCAAGGTTTTAGCATCAAGGTTGTTGCCGATTCGACCGAAATGGATGCAGCGCTTCAAGAAGAACAAGTTGACCTATTAGTCCTTGATTTAATGCTTCCTGGTGAAGATGGCTTAGCTATTTGTCGCAGATTACGTGGAAACGGCAGTACATTACCAATCATTATGCTGACAGCACGTGGTGATGAAGTTGATCGTATTATTGGCTTAGAAATGGGTGCTGACGATTACCTACCAAAACCATTTAATCCTAGAGAGTTATTAGCACGTATCAATGCAATTATGCGTAGACAAGTCCGCACTCAACCTAGCGCGCCTGGGATGTCAAATAACACTTTTAGCTTTGGTGACTTTATATTTGACCCATCAACCCGCAGCTTAAGCAAAAATGGTGAAGGTATCACCATCACCAGCGGAGAATATGCATTACTCAAAGTATTTGTTGACCACCCGCGTCAACCATTATCTAGAGATCGTTTAATGCAGTTAGCACGCGGTAGAGAATTAGATGTTTTTGATAGAAGTATAGACGTTCAAGTTTCACGCTTACGTCGCTTAATCGAAGCTGATCCTGCGCATCCTCGCTACCTGCAAACCATGTGGGGGTTTGGTTACGTATTCGTGCCGGATGGCGAGACTAGTAAAGCATAATCAATCGTTTAACTACCATGAGATTGCTTCCCCGCACACTACTTGCACGTCTAATGTTGCTGATCGCCATTTTATTGACGATAGGCCAGTTCGCAGCGCTTCAGCTATTCGACTATTTTGAACGGGAGCCTCGTGCAAATGCGGTCGCCCTGCAAGCAATCACAATTGTTAATTTTACCAAAGCATCGCTACTTGCCTCGCATGAGAATCGCCGTGTCGCTTTACTTTCTGAGTTATCAGGTCGAGAAGGCGTACGTATTTATGCCGCTGACTTACTTGAAGAAATTGAGCCTTTACCAAACGACCCCTTTATTCACATTCTCGTCAAAAAAATTAAAAGTACACTAGGTAGCGATACCTTGGTCGCGATTAATCATTTTGGCGTTCAGGGCCTTTGGATTAGCTTTAATATTAATCAAGATGAATATTGGGTGGTAATTCCGCGCCTACAAGCAGAGCGACACTTTCCTTGGCAATGGCTAAACTGGGGCGCACTTGTCATTTTGCTATCACTGATTGGTGCTTACTTAATTGCTATAAGAATTAACCGCCCACTCAATTTACTAGTTAAAGCAGCTGACCGTATTCGTAGTGGTCAATCAGCTATTCATCTACCAGAAGAAGGTGTTGATGAATTACGTGCAGTGAGTCACACCTTTAACCAAATGACAGAATCTTTAGCCTTATTAGATTCCGAAAGAACGTTGCTATTGGCAGGTGTTTCTCATGATTTACGCACACCACTTGCCCGACTACGCCTTGCTATTGAATTACTGCCAGATGAGCAATGTGCGGCATACAAAGAAGGTATGGTGCAAGATATTGCTGATATGGATGGCATCATCAATCAATTCCTAGACTTTGTACGTGGTATTGAAGGTGAGCCCGCACAAATGGTCGATTTAAATGGGCTACTTAAATCTTTATATGAACGGCATGTTCGCTCAGGCAGAAAAATAACGCTAAAACTAGCGCCAACGCACTTAATCGCACTACGGCCATTAGCAATGCAACGCTTACTGGGCAACCTAATTGATAATGCATTTGCTTATGGCAAAGGTGAAGTCATACTGGCGACTAAAATTGAAGCGGAATATATATTAGTCAGCGTAATGGACAATGGCCCAGGCATTCCTGATGGCCAAAAAGCAAGGCTGCTAAGGCCATTCGAACGTCTAGATACTGCACGAGGCAATACGAAGGGAAGCGGCCTAGGCTTAGCAATTTGTGATCGAATTGCTAAACTTCATAAAGGAAAGTTGGAATTAGTGAATCGCCCAGAAGGTGGGCTAGAAGTCAGACTGACGCTACCGCTTAACAACTAATCTTGCATGGGCTCAAACCAAGCTAATTTCTCACGCAATTTAACAACACTGCCAACAATAATCAAACATGGTGGTTTCAAATTAGCTAATCCTGTCTTTTCAGCCAAATTAGTAAGATCGCCAACCACTACTCGCTGCTTCAATGTAGTCCCTTGCTGAACAACTGCCGCCGGTGTCGTGGCTGGCAACCCATGCTCGATGAGTTTGGCGCAAATTTGATCTAAGCCAACCAAGCCCATATAAATCACAACCGTTTGATTAGGTCGCGTCAGTGCAACCCAATCCAATTCAACTATATTTTGCTGTGTGCTATTTTTAGGCTTCAAGTGCCCCGTCGTAAAAATACAAGATTGTGCATAGTCCCTGTGCGTCAACGGAATCCCCGCATAACTGGACACACCATTAGCAGCAGTAATGCCAGGTACAACTTGGAAAAGCACGCCATTTTCCATCAAGGTTTCAATCTCTTCACCGCCGCGTCCGAAAATAAATGGATCGCCGCCTTTAAGACGAAGAACACGCTTACCTTCTTTTGCTAACTTCACCAGCAAATGATTAATTTCTTCCTGCGGCAAAGTATGCTGATCACGCGCCTTACCAACATAAATCAATTCAGCATCACGGCGCACCAACTCCATTACTTCTTTACTGACTAATTTATCGTAGACGCAGACATCACACTGCTGCATGAGACGCAAAGCTCTAAATGTAAGCAAATCAGGATCACCTGGACCGCCACCAACCAAATAAACTTCACCATGCTGCTGATCTAAGCCCGATGCAAACTCGGCTTTCAAGGCCGACTTAGCAGCACGCTCTTGTCCAGAAAACATCAACTCAGCGATGGGACCTTGAAATACTTTTTCCCAAAAAATTCGACGATTCTGGGTAGTCGTAAATTTAGCTTTTACATCATCTCTAAATTCACGCGCCAAACTTGCTAAACGGCCATAGGTGGCAGGCACCATTGTTTCAATCTTCGCGCGAATTAAACGTGCCAATACTGGGGCAGAACCGTTACTGGAAATAGCAATCACCAGAGGAGATCGATCAATAATCGCGGGCATCGTAAATGTACAAAGTGCTGGAGAATCCACGACATTGACAGGGACATTACGGACTTTAGCTTCAACTGAAACTTGTGTGTTAACCGCCTCATCATCTGTCGCAGCAATCACTAACACTGCGCCATCTATTTGCGCTGGAGAAAACTCAGCACGTATAATTTTTATCTGCTGTTCAACTTCAAGCGCTAACAGCTCGGAACAAACTTCGGGCGCAACAACTTCAATCGATGCCTCTGCCTTCATCAGCATCGTCACTTTACGTAAAGCCACATCACCGCCACCGATCACAAGGCAGCGAGAATGAGCAATCCGCATAAATATTGGTAAAGATTCCATAGCAACATTTTACCCTTTATTCCTACAGCTACGATTGTTAGTATTCAGCAAAATTTCCATCCCTATTCCCATGGGATGCTTTTTGCTAAAATCGATGCCACGCTTACTTAACTCACAGCTATTTAATTAAGGATCTTCGCTTGCTACTCTGGTTTGTCATGCTCTACTGGGTGCTATCTATTGGCATCGGCTTATATGCCAGCACTAAAGTTCATACGGCCAAAGATTTTGCGATTGCAGGTCGCCATCTACCTATTCACATAGTCATTGCAACAGTATTTGCCACATGGTTTGGCTCAGAAGCTGTGCTTGGCATACCAGCGGTATTTTTAAAAGAAGGCCTACACGGCGTGGTGGCGGACCCGTTTGGGGCATCCCTTTGTTTGGTTTTAGTCGGCCTACTATTCGCTGCTCCGCTATATCGTATGAATCTACTCACGATAGGCGATTTTTACCGCAAACGTTTTGGTCGTCTTGCCGAATCCATGACATCGATTGCCATTGTGATTTCATACTTAGGCTGGGTGGGCGCCCAAATTACTGCACTAGGATTAGTTTTTAATGTGCTGTCTGCTGGCGAAATCAGTCAAATCACCGGTATGTGGATAGGCTCCATCACCATTCTGATTTACACCATGGTCGGTGGTATGTGGGCAGTGGCGATTACAGACTTTCTGCAAATGATCGTGATTGTGATTGGCATGCTGTTTATTGGGCAAGAAATTAGCGGGCAAGTTGGCGGCGTGGGCGCTGTGATTAAACATGCAAGTGAAAATGGCAAATTTGAGTTTTGGCCAAATATGGATTTGAAATCCATGATTGGATTCTTTGCTGCATGGATTACCATCATGCTCGGCTCTATTCCACAGCAAGATGTTTTCCAGCGAGTACAATCCGCAAAGACTGTGAAAATTGCGATTTGGGGTAGCGTCATCGGTGGCGTCATGTATTTCTTATTTGCTTTTGTGCCAATGTTTCTGGCTTATTCAGCAACGCTGATAGACCCAAAAATGGTCAATGACTTAATAGATGTTGATCCACAAATGATCTTGCCAAGACTTGTGCTTGATCACGCACCGCTTGTCGCACAGGTGTTATTTTTTGGTGCCTTATTATCCGCAATCAAGAGCTGCGCTTCCGCAACTTTATTAGCACCATCAGTCACATTCACAGAAAATATTATCAAACCTATACTCATCAAACGCTTAGCGGGTCAAAAACTAGCTGATAAGTTATTGCTACGTTATATGCGTCTAGTCACGCTAGCATTCACCCTGCTAGTCACACTGTACGCAGTGAATTCAAAAGCCAGCATTTTCAGCATGGTCGAAAATGCCTACCAAATCACATTGGTCACAGCCTTTATTCCATTAGCTTGCGGTGTTTATTGGAAACGCTCAAACAATCAAGGCGCCCTATTTTCGATATTTGGCGGTCTACTAACTTGGTTACTTATGCTCATCACTGGCCCAGCAGACCCCTTAATTCCGGCGCAACTAGCAGGCGTGATAGCGAGTGCATTCGGGATGGTGATTGGGTCTTTATTGCCTAGCTATATTAAGGATGAATTACCTGAACATGAACGCGGCTATTTGCATGAGCACGCTTCACAGCAACACTAGCATCTAACCTTTCAACGCTGACATTCTGCGCAATAAAAAGTAGAGCGTTGACCTTGTTTGATTTGCTTAATAGGCGACCCACAAACATGACAAGGCTGTTCAGTCCTGCCGTAAACGAAATAGGTTTGCTGAAAATATCCAGGGTTGCCGTCAGCACCAAAAAAGTCCCTTAGGCTGCTGCCCCCTGCTTCAATCGCAGCATTTAATGTGGATTTAATTTCCTCAACCAAGCGTTCACATTTTGCACGACTCACTTTATTCGCTGCAGTTTTAGGATTGATACGCGCCCTAAACAAAGATTCACTTGCGTAGATATTGCCAACCCCAACTACCAAATGGCCATCCATGATAGTGGTTTTAATAGGTGCTGTACGCGTTCGCGTCTGCTGATAAAGATAATCGCCTGTAAAGATCGGCTGCAAAGGCTCAGGGCCTAAGCTTTTAATTAGCGGGTGGTCTTCTACTGAGTCTCCTGCATCCACCCACAACACAGCTCCAAAACGTCTAGGGTCGCGCAAACGAAATAAGTGGCCACCAGCAAAATGAATTTCAAAATGGTCATGCTTAGCAGCAGGCTCATTTTCTTCAAGCAAACAAATACGCCCCGACATACCTAAATGTAGAATTAATGTACCTAATAACTGATCTTGAGCATCTACAAACTCCGCCAAAATATATTTAGCACGACGATGTAAACTTCGTAGCGTTGATTGAGGTAAAAGCTGGGGGAGCTGACTAGGAATTGGCCATCTAAGGGTTGGATGGCGGATGACCACCTGAGTGACCTTACTGCCCACTAGCGGAGACATGCCCCGCATCGTGGTTTCTACTTCTGGGAGTTCTGGCAATTACTTCCCGAGATTAATCGGTGGATTTAATAGAGCAAAACCGATATCTGCAGGCACATGGTACATCATGCCTTCATCTGGGCGACCAAGTAGCAGCTCTGGGGATTCTTGCAATTTATCAAAGTGTATTTTGCTACCATCGGTAAGCTTCACTTCAAATGATGGGAAAGTGGCTTTACGATCAGGCGAATATGGCTCAACACGTTGCACACTCATAAAACGCCAATAGGCATCGAACCATTCAGCCATTTCTTTTTGATTCGGTTTAGCTTTTTCAAGAGAAGCTTTCCATTGACCATTTACCAAATCAACATTTAAACGTGCACTTTCCCACTGCTCTAAATTAGAGAAATTGAAACCAGCGATTTTCTCTTTAGGCTTAAATGGGCTTTTGTCGATAAATTCAGAAATTTGCGTCTCTGCATATTCTGAATAACTCACAGGCAAGAGATAAACGAAATGATTGTAAGAAACGTACTGCTCTGCCGTAACTGGATTAAATGTGCCAAAGAGAAACTCTTCGTTATCAAGTTTCAATTTAAGCTTGGGTTGATCCAAACCAAAACGTGACAAATCATCTGCAGGAAATCGTTGAGCACTTTTTGCTGCAATAATGGACAATACTTTTTGTACAGCCATCTGGTCAGCACGGGTTTTGAGTGGCTTTTGGATATACCAATAACCATCATTTTTCTCAAAAGCAACAGCTGCTTTTGCTGGAAACTCAACGCTGATATTTTTAATCGTGCCCAACTTGAGTGTTGAAACCTCAAAGTCTTTAGAAACGACTACAGCTTCTTTAGGACGCAAATAAAGAATACCTGCAATTCCTACCACGAGAACCAACAAAAATAAGTTAACTAACCAACGAGACTTCATGCAGCCTATCCTTTTAAATTACGCTTTACGACGTTTCCACCACAACATCACACCTGTCACTAATAAGGTTAAAGGCACAATCACTTGGAACAAACCAAATGAAATACCAAAAATAGGCATGAATACAAGTAAGGCCCAAACGTGACCCCAGCCTTGCTGAGGAATCGTCACGTTCATATCTTTAAGTGGCTTAGGTTGAATCGTGATTAAAGTGTCGTCACCTGCTAACCAATTCACAATATTGACACCCAAATCTAGGTTACCGCCAATAGTCACGAATGTATTAGACAAGAAGTTAGCATTACCAACCACCACCACACGTTGACCTTTTTTGCCATATTTACGCTCAAGCGCTACTGCAATATTAAGTGGACCGGCATGATCTTCTTTTTCTTCAAAACTAATTTTCCCGGCTTTACCAGACAACTCTGCAGAATTAGTTTCTAACCAACCATTAGGCGCAACATCAATTAAATTACTCACGCTCCAACCATTCTCATCAGTCCCGACTGCTTTAATAGCAGTGGCTTCTGTGAATAGTGTACGCAACATGAAGTTCTTAGTAATAGCATGCTCACCATATTGACTAGAAAACACATCTTTTTGACCCGCACCGTACTGTGTTGCCGCCGGATCAATAATGATTCCTGGAGAAACTTGCAATCCAAGATACTGGGCAATCTCATCCAACCCATGCAAGTTACTATCATCTAGCAACCAAAGTAAATTACCTCCACCATCTAAGTAAGCTTTGATTTTTTTAACTTCAACAGCTGAAATATCTTTAGCTGGACTAGCGATGACCATCATTGAACCACTGGCTGGAATACCTTTACCGGTGACTAAATCAGGGTTTGCTAATTTAAAGCCTTTGTCTTCAAGCTGCTTACCAAAAGCACCGATATCATGGTTTTTTAAACCGGTCAGATTGCGTTCACCATGACCATCCAAATACATCACTGCTTGCTGATGAGTACGTGATAAACGTACTAACAAGTTAGTCATTTCTTGTTCCGCATATGGTGGCAACAAGTGCTCACTACGCTTCTCAAACTCAACAATCAACTCACCCTCAGCTTTAATACCTGCGTCTTGTGCCATTTTTGGCTGTTCTGCAGGGCTGATGAACGAAACTTGAATATCAGCTTTAGTGCGTTGGTAACGCGAAATAAAATCACGTACACCCTTACGATAGTTTTCGCCGTGCGCCGTATTGTCTTCTGAAGCAAATACAGTCACGGTTATAGGACCTTTCATTTGCTTAAGCACGTTGACACTACCTTCGGTCAATGTGTTGCGATTACTTTGAGTAATATCTCGCGCTACATGATATTCATGGCTGATATAAGCAATCAACGACACCAAGGCTAAAAAGAGAATGACAAAGAAACTGTTTTGCATTAACAGTTGCAGGCGCAGTTTGTGATTAATTTTCATAATGATAAGACCCGATTAGCCACGAAGACGGTCAGCATCTAAACGACGCACCGTTAAAGTTAAGAATGTGACAATAAATAATAAGAAGTAAGCAATGTCGGCAGTATCAATCAAGCCACGAGCAAAAGGCTGGAAGTGATGCATCAATGATAAATAGTTCATGACGCTTGCATTATCACCGGTCAAAAAGCGATCAATGATTAAGAGTCCAAACAAAGCCACAAAAGTGAAAATTGCCGCAACCACTGGCTGTGCAGTCAAACTTGAGAAATAAAGGCCCAACGCTGAAAAACTAGCCACCAATAACCATAAACCAAGCACATTAGATAATAAGTAACCAAAATCAATATCTGCCCATGCATTCAATGTAAAAAGCATGACCGCAATTAGCGCAACAAGGATAGACAAGAAAGAAACCAAGCCAATAAACTTACCGATGACGATTTCAGTAAGCGATAAAGGCGCACTAAATAAGAATGGCAATGTATTACTTCTTCGTTCTTCACTAATCAAGCGCATTGAAAGCAAAGGCACAGCAAACAACATCACAAAAGAAGCCAAACCAAATACGCTTTGCCCAACGAACATTGTCACCCCTGTTCGCTCTGCTGGACGAATCGCACCAGACATCACTTCAAAATATTCATTCACGCCATTTAAAAAATAGGTACCAAATGCAAATTGCAATAAGGCTAATATGACCCAACCCATCGGTGAGGCGAACACACTTTTAAGTTCTTTTCTTGCCACATTTAAAATCATGAGATTCGCTTTCTTAAAAACTACTATCTAAAGCGCGCAATTAAGCGGCAGCATCTTGATAAGTTAATTGAACAAACACATCCTCAAGACTGGTTTGATCTGGATTAATTTGATGTAAACCCCAGCCCTTTTTCACAGCCGCTTGAACAATCGCTTCAGTTGGTGCTTGACCTGGCTTGTAACTCACTCGCAACAATCCATTATTTAATAACTCAACCGCTTCAACACCAGCAATTTTAAGCACCTCTGCCTGTGCTGGCGGAGTATTCAAGCCAACTAACAATTTATTACCGTGGCGCTGCTGTTTCAATACGTCGATTGAACCATTAAAGACCAATTTACCTTTATCAATAATTTGTACATGATCACAAACCATTTCAACTTCAGGCAAGATATGGGTAGATAAAATCACACTATGTTCGCCGCCCAGCTCTTTAATAAGGGCGCGAATATCACGAATTTGAATTGGATCTAATCCAACAGTTGGCTCATCCAAGATCACAACCATTGGGTTATGAATAATTGCTTGCGCAATACCAACCCGCTGTTGATAGCCCTTAGAAAGGTTTTCGATTAAGCGCTTACTCATTTCTGTAAGACCGCAACGTTCTTTAGCACGCTGAACGGCAGCCTTAATATGCTTACCACTCACGCCATGCAAACGAGCAGCAACAGATAGATATTCATCCACTGTAAATTCACGATAAAGCGGAGGAGTTTCTGGAAGATAGCCAATCAATGCCTTTGCATCTCGTGGATTCTCTATCATATCCACGCCACAGATTTTGACGCTACCCTTACTGGGCGCCAAATTGCCTGTCAGCATCTTCATGGTGGTAGATTTGCCAGCACCATTGGGGCCAAGGAACCCAAGCACCTCACCTTTACTAAGGGTAAAGCTTACGTCGCCTACCGCTTCGCGGCCGCCATAAATACGGGTTAAATTGTTAGCTTCAACGGTTAAAGTAGTCATAAGAAAATTTAAAACACTCCACTTAAATTCGGAATAAATTGAAGCTGAATAAACCAAGCCTAATTTTCAATCGCTTGGTAAGTTAAAAAAACGCCTGACAAATGTCAAGCGCTGTAATTTATCTCTTTAAGCTTAATTCCTAGAAACACTAGCACTGTAGAAACCCAAGCCTATTGGAAAGTTCCCAGTAAAAAGCTATAGTCAAACCTCATTATGGATGAACTTGCATCCACTGTCACGGACTAAGGGTTTACATCCTTATTACTTAAGAGCAATGAAAGCCCACAAAACCATGCGTAATCATTCACACATTAAAGCTAGCTTATTGATTGGACTATTGGTTTTTATGAGCAGCTTCCAATCTGCATTAGCGCAAGAAGAAGCCGTGACTCAGCCGCTACAACAAGAAGCGCAAGAAGAATCAGAATTAAATAGCGACTTCATGTTCAAATACCTAGCCGCCGAAGTAGCGGCGCAACGTGGGGAAGTCGGATTATCGAATCAACTGTTCTTTGACTTAGCCAAAGCCACCCATAACGAGCGCCTTGCCGAACGCGCAACACAACTTGCCATTTTTACCCAAAACGCAAAAATAGGCCTTGATGCGGCGAATTTATGGCTATCAATTAATCCTGAAGCGCTCGAAGCAAGACAAACACTCACACAACTATTAGTGATGTCTGGAGACTTAAATGCAGCAAAACCGCATCTACAAAAACTGTTAGAAAAAGCAGATACCCGCGCTAACGGCTTTTTATACCTTAATAGCCTGCTTGCACAACAACCCGATAGATCAGCAGTATTAAGTCTAGTTCAAAACCTTGCCGAGCCTTACCCTAATTTAGGTGAAGCGCACCTTACAATTAGCCAAGCAGCTTTACAAACGGGAAATCCCGAACTCGCATTAAAAGAAGCGATGCTTGCCAACAAACTAAAACCCAATTGGGAATTAGGTGCCATTCAACAAGCAGAAATCCTCTATGCACAGTCTCCAGAAAAAGCCATTAACTTTTATCGTAGCTTTTTAAATAGCAATTCAAATGCTAACGATGCCAGATTGAGCCTCGTAAAAATGCTTGTGGAACAAAAACGCTACAACGAAACTAAATCAGACTTAACTAAATTAGCAAAAGCGGCCAACGAAAAACCGGATTTATTAGCAGTCATCGGCGCCCTCACTTTGCAATCCAATCAATTGGAAGAAGCTGAGAAATATTTAAAACAAGCACTTACATCAAAACTAAAAGATAAAGACCAAGTTTATTTATACCTAGGCCAGCTTGCTGAGAAGAAGAAAAGTGATGATGAAGCGCTCAATTGGTACGCTCAAATTCAAGCCCCTCAAGCTGACAATGAAGTACCATCAAAACAAAATCATTATCTAGAAGCCAAGATTGGCTCAGCCTACATCATCTCTCGCACGCAAGGCGTTGAAGCTGCCGTGTCTATGCTAGATGACCTACAAGACCTAACAAACCTACAAATTGCATTAGTTATCCAAACCCAAGCAAACTTAATGATGCAAGCTAAGCGCTATCAAGATGGCTTCGATTTACTAGATAAGGCCGTATTGAACGTACCCAACAACCCAGAGCTTATGTACGACCATGCAATGGCTGCTGAACGTTTAGAAAAATTCGACATTGTAGAATCACAATTGCGAAAAATCATTAAACTCAAGCCAGACTTTGCCCAAGCGTACAACGCGCTAGGCTATTCATTTGCAGATAGAAATATCAATCTAAAAGAAGCGCATGATCTAATTGAGAAAGCGCTTTCTTTCAACCCGAATGATCATTTTGTGATTGATAGCATGGGCTGGATTCATTATCGTTTAGGTGAGTTAGATAAGGCTGCTGAATATTTAAAAGCTGCTTATAAATCTCAAGCAGATGCGGAAATTGCTGCACACTTAGGTGAAGTTCTGTGGCAACAAGGCCGCCAAAAAGAAGCTGAAAAGATTTGGGATGACGCCCTCAAAAACTCACCGGAAAATGAAGCGTTACTTAAAACAGTGAAGCAATTCAAACC
>ERZ1034363.1517-NODE-1517-length-13050-cov-2.646419_pt1 | contig 13050 bp, 12 predicted proteins | sample MGYA00520616_ERZ1034363 | MGnify/ENA primary metagenome ERZ1034363 (study PRJEB33736, sample SAMEA104284506) | Azolla filiculoides | biome: Urban; feature: Water surface; material: Ditch water | place: Netherlands | collected 2015-10-28 | depth 0-0.1 m ...
CCTTGCCGGAGGAGGGGACGACGTTGTTGTAGGCGCGGGCCAGGCGGGTGATGGAGTCCAGCAGGATCACCACGTCTTTTTTCAGCTCGACCAGGCGCTTGGCACGCTCGATCACCATTTCAGCCACATGCACGTGGCGCGCGGCGGGCTCATCGAAGGTCGAGGCAATCACCTCGCCCCTGACGGTACGCTGCATTTCTGTCACTTCTTCCGGGCGCTCGTCCACCAGCAGCACCATCAGGTGCACGTCCGGATAGTTGGCCGTGATGGCGTGGGCGATGTGCTGCATCATGACCGTCTTGCCCGACTTGGGTTGGGCGACGATCAGCGCACGCTGGCCGCGTCCGATGGGCGCAATGATGTCGATCACCCGGCTGGTGATGTTTTCCTCGCCCTTGAAGTTGTCACGCTCCAGTTTCATCTGCTCTTTGGGGAACAGCGGCGTCAGGTTTTCGAACATCACCTTGTGCTTGTTCTGCTCGGGCGGGCCGTCGTTGACCTTGTCCAGCTTGGTCAGCGCAAAGTAGCGCTCGCCGTCCTTCGGCGTGCGGACTTCACCTTCGATCATGTCGCCGGTGTGCAGGTTGAAGCGGCGCACCTGGCTGGGGCTGATGTAGATGTCGTCCGTGCTGGCGGTGTAGCTGGAGTCGGGGCTGCGCAAGAAGCCAAAGCCGTCGGGCAGGATTTCCAGTACGCCGTCGGCAAAGACTTGTTCACCGGCTTTGGCGCGCTTTTTGATGATGGCAAACATCAGCTCCTGTTTGCGCATGCGACCGGTGTTCTCGATTTCGAGCGTGTCGGCTTGCTTCAGGAGTTCGGACACATGAAGTGCCTTGAGTTCATTCAAATGCATGGGATTTGGCCTGTGTATCAACGGTCCATCGTGGATCGTTATCAGTAAACCGGGGTGGAGGTGTTCAGAACCGGAAGTCGCCCGGGGTCAGGGGCAGGATGTACCGGTGGTCAAGGCGGATTTCCCTGTTGGGGGTGCCTTGTGGGAAATTATGACAGGTTTTTGTCTGGGCCAGAAAAAGAAAAACCGGGCACGAATGACCCGGTTTTGCGCTGTGGATTGCGGCGCGTGCCGCAGGCCCGTTGGTATCAGGCCAATTGCTGGTCGATGAATGCGGTCAGCTGGGACTTGCTCATGGCGCCGACCTTGGTGGCTGCCAGTTGGCCGCCCTTGAAGATCATCAGCGTCGGGATGCCGCGGATGCCGAACTTGGCCGGGACTTCGCGGTTGTCGTCGACGTTCATCTTCGCGACCTGCAGCTTGCTGCTGTAGCTGGTAGCGACTTCGTCGAGGATCGGAGCGATCATCTTGCAGGGACCGCACCATTCGGCCCAGAAGTCGACCAGCACCGGCGAGCCGGCATTGAGGACTTCGGTTTCGAAGGTTGCGTCGGTAACTTGTTTGATCAGCTCGTTGGCCATGGCTAGTCTGGATCGGTTCGCGGTTGCTTGATGAGCACCTGTGGATCAGGCGCCAGAGTCGAATCATTATAGACCTCGCTGCAGGGCCAGCCATGTCGTTGGACTTTGATGCGGTGGCGGATCGGCCAGGCTTTTCGAGCCCGCCGGATTTCCCCTGCGCGCAGCGTCCGGCCCAGGTTGGCGAGCCGAGTTTAAAGACTTTGCCAAGTCATTGATTTTTCAAGAATTTCTAGAGTTGCCCAGAATTTCTGTGGATAACATTGTGGGCAAGTCGTGGGCCTTTGGCTCCATCCCTCGAGAAAAAGGGTCTGGAAGTGGTTTGCCCATAAAACAGGCAATATAAAAAATCCAATTAAATCAGTTGCTTGCAAACTGTGCATTCAATTGTGACAGAGCGGTGTCGCAAGGGGGTGGAGTGCTGTTTTTGCTTCTTGGTATGTGCATAAGATGCCCCTCCTCATTTGATTGAAATGATCGTTTGCAGCGATTGCTCCGCCCTTGACGCCAGCCTTTGCATGTCCGACCATCGGCACAGCAAGGCAAGACCAACCCCGAGGAGGGCTTCATGGACGACATCGTGATCACCAAGAGTGGCATCAATTTCACGCTCCAGCACCAGGGTTATGCCGGTGACGAGAGCGTGATCGGCGAGCTCTACAAGCTCGTGGCCGAGTACGACGGCCCACCCGAGGATCTCGATTGGCCGGATGACGACGAAGTCTCGGCGGCCGCTGGCCTGACCTTGACCACGCTCGATCCTGCAGGCGGCGATGTGCTCGAGACTACGCTGGTGGTCGAGGGCTGAGCCTGGCGGGCCTGACATGCCGACCGGCTGCCGGGCCCGCAACTCTAGCCGGCTACTTGGCTAGTCGGCGCCAGGCTCTCGCATCGTGATGACGCCAGACCGGCTCGTCCCCGGGCCCAGTTGTCCAGGCGGCTACTCGGCAGCAGGTTCCTGCATCGTGATGACGCCAAACGGGCAGCGGATCGCGCAGTAGGCGCAGCCGGTGCAGCGTTCGGCCTCGTTCAGCACCGAATGCTTCTTCCAGCCCGTGCGCTCGAGCGAGAGCAGGTCGAGTGGGCAGGCCGCCACGCACCAGCCGCAGCCGGTGCAGCGCTTGAGATTGATGGCCGGCAGTCGTTGGCCGCGCGGCCTTGAGGCATCGCCGGGCATCTGTTCCTGTCGCTGCCGGGGTTCAGCCCGCGCCGAGGTTGCGCAGCAGCACGTAGAGGCCGGTGCCGGCCAGGATGCTGAGCAGCGGGTTGCGGCTGCGCCATTGCAGCCCGGCCGCCAGGCCCGCGCAGAGCAGTTCGGGCCAGGGGCCGGCCGCATGTTCGCGCGCCGAGCCCACCAGCGTGTGCAGCAGCAGCAAGGTCATGATGGCCAGTGGCAGGAAGCGTCCGAGCCGGCGCACGACCGGGTGGCTTTGCAGCCAGCGCGAGGCGACAAAGGGCAGGGCGCGCAGCGCAAAGGTGATCAGCGCCATCAGGGCGATGACGGCGATGGTGTAATAAGGATCAATCATCGGCGTGGGACTTTTCTGCCAGCCAGAAGCCGGCGGCCAGACTCAGGGCGATCGCCAGCACCAGCGCATGCTGGGGCGCGACCGGATAGGCCAGCGCATAGGCCGCCAGCGCGACCCAGACCGGCGTCGCCTGGCGCCGGCTGCGCCATTGCTCGACCGTCAGCACCGCGAACAGCGCGGCGAGCACGAAGTCCAGGCCGGCCAGCGTGAGGCGGGCCTGGCTGCCGATCAGCGCGCCGAGCGCCGTGCCCAGCATCCACCAGCCATGATTGAGCAAGGCCAGCAGCGCCATCTGGCGCGTCGGGGTGCTGGCCGGCAGCGTGGTCAGGATCGAGTAGGTCTCGTCGGTCAGCGCGAAGGCCATGTAGGCACGCACCAGTCGCCCGCGCGGCAGCCGTTCGAGCAGCGACAGGCCGTAGAAGACATGGCGCAGGTTGATCACCAGGGTGGCGAGCGCGATCGCGGCCACTGGCATGCCGGCAGCCAGCATCGGGATCATCATGTACTGCGCGGCCCCGGCATAGATCAGCAGGCTCGAGAGCCAGGCCAGCGACCAGTGCCCGCCGGCCTGCACGAACAGGAAGCCGAACACGGCGCCGAGCGGGATATAGCCCATGGCGACCGGGGCGGTCAGGGCGAGCACCGATGGTGGCGGGACGGGGCGGATGGGCGGCAGGTTGGAACGGTCGGTCATGCGGGATGGCGGCTGGGATATCCTGAGTATTGTCGACGATGGCGTGCAGGCGTGCAGGCGCCGATGTTGCTTGTCATAAACGCCTGCTACTGTAGCAAGCTGGTGCGATGTCCCAGGCTGGGCACCGATAATCCGGACTGGGACCAAAGGGTGGTCCCGCTTCATACCGCGCCACTGCCTCCATGCACCCTCCCATGAGTCACCAGCCATGTCGATAGAAAAATTCAAGGAAATGCTGGAAAAGCAACGGCTGGTCGATCAGGTCGTCCGCAACCAGAAGATGTCGCGTCACGAGGTGGCCGAGGTGCTGGTGCACAAGCAGCACGAGGCCGAGATGTCGAACGCGATCAAGAGCCAGACCGCCGTCGAGCTCGGCGAGATCCTGGACGGACTCTCGCTCGAGCAGGCCAGCGAGCTCTGGCAGCGCATCCCGGAGGCGCGCATCAACGACATCCTGTGGGAGCTGTCGGACGAGAGGCGCCAGGAGCTGGCCGGCGGGCGCGAGCCCGACATCGAGGGCAGCAAGATCAGCATCTTCGAGCTGGTCGACGGCAAGCTGCGCCAGATGCCTTACGCCGGCAAGCGCGACCTCGACGGCGTGCGTCCGGTCTGGGTCGACCTGATCCATGCCAGCAAGGCGCAACGCGCCTACATCGGAGCCCATTTCGGCGTCGAACTGCCCGACCCGCTCGATGTGACCGATCTCGAGGTCAGCGCCCGCTTTCACATCGAGGACAACGATGCCATCCACCTGCACTCGAACTTCCTGCTCGACCGTGCCGGCGACTCGCGCAGCGTGCCGGTGGCTTTCGTGCTGCACCGGGGCATATTGTTCTCGCTGCGCGAGGAGGACCTGCCGGTGTTCCGGCTCCAGCGCCGGCTGGCCAGAACCCAGCCGGGCTATGTGACCGATGCGGTCGACGTGCTGCTCGACCTCTACGGCGCCGATGTCGAATGCTCGGCCGATTCGCTCGAGAACAGTTATGCCATCCTGGCCAAGGTCGGCAAGCTGGTGCTCAACGAGTCGGTCAGCGACGAACAGGCGGCCTCGATCCTGTCCGACATCGCCGAGGAGGAGGACCAGAACGGTCGCATCCGCTCCAACATCCTCGACACGCAGCGCGCGCTGAACTTCCTGATGCGCGGCCGTCTGCTGACCGCGCCGCAGATGGAGGATGCCAAGCAGATCCTCCGCAACATCGACTCGCTCAACAGCCACACCGCCTTCCTGTTCGACAAGATCAACTTCCTGATGGATGCGACGATCGGCTTCATCAACATCAACCAGAACAAGCGCGTCAACCAGCTGACCATCCTCAGCGTGGTCTTCATGCCGATCAACGTGCTGGCCGGTATCGGCGGCATGTCGGAGTTCTCGATGATGACCTCAGGCCTGCCCTGGCCGGTGGCCTACGGTGGCTTCATCGTGGGTTCGGCGCTGGTCGGGCTCGCGACCTATGTCGTGCTCAAGCGTTTCGAGCGCCGGCGGCTGCGCAACGCCAAGTCGGCCAGTTTCTGAGTCGGTCCGCCCGGGCGGCCAGGATCGGCCGCGCTGAGCGTTGAAGCCTCTTTCCCTCCTCTGACCCTCCCTCGGCCTGAAGGACTTGAATGGCTAGGGTTGCGTGCGCGGCAGCAGATGAAAGCCATCCGCACCCGGCTTGAAGCCCAGCCGGTCGAGATGGTCCTCGGCCTGGTTGGCGATCTGCACGGTCAGCTCCAGTCCCAGCTTGTCGAGCAGGCTGGCCATCACCTTGCAGCGCAGCACCAGCAGGCCGCGCAACTCCTCCAGCGCATTCACCTGCCGGTGCTGGACCCCTGTGCTGGTGCCTGTCTGCTGATCGGCATGCAGCCGGAACAGCGGGTGCGCCCGCTTGACGATCAGCTGCACCTGGGCGTCGGTATCGAGCGGCAGCTGCAATAAAAGCGACAGCCGGGCAATGCGGGCGTTCAGGTCGGCCAGCGAGTTCTTGATGCGGCGGGCCCGTTGGGCCAACGCATCGTCAGCCAGGTGGGGCGGGTTTGGTAGAGCCATCTTCTTTCGAGCGGGAACGACAAGGGTTCAACCCGCCCAGCTTATCAGGCCGTGAAGATGGCATCGGCCCGGTGCTCGGGCCTCAGGTCTTGAGCTGCCGGGCCAGGAAGTCGAGCGTGCGCGACCAGGCCAGGCGCGCGGCCGTGGCATCGTAGCGCGGCGTCGTGTCGTTGTGAAAGCCATGCTGGGTGCCGGGGTAGCGCTGCGCCTCGAAGCGCGCGCCAGCGGCTTTGAGCGCGGCCTCGTAGGCCGGCCAGGCCGCGTTGATGCGCTCGTCCTGGTCGGCGAAATGGATCAGCAGCGGCGCCTTGACCCGCACCGCCTCGCTGGCCGGCGGGTGGTTGCCATAGAAGGGCACGGCGGCCGCCAGTTCGGGCAGGCGTGTCGCCAGTGAATGCGCGATGCCGCCGCCCCAGCAGAAGCCGACCACGCCGAGCCGGCCGTTCGACTCCGGGTGGCGCAGCAGCGCCTGCGCGGCTGCCAGCATGTCTTGCAGGGTCCGGTCCTGGTCGAGCTGGCCGAACAGCGCGCGCGCCTTGTCCTCGTCGCCGGGATAGCCACCCAGCGGTCCGAGCGCGTCGGGCGCCAGTGCCAGATAGCCTTCGAGCGCCAGCCGGCGCGTCACATCCTCGATATGCGGGTTCAGTCCGCGGTTCTCGTGCACCACCAGCACGACCGGCAGCGGCCCGCTGGCCTGCGCCGGCCGGCACAGATAGCCCGGCAGGCTGCCGTAGCCCTGTGGCGAATCGATGGCGATCCGCTCGATGCGCAGACCGGACGCATCGCGGGCGACCTGGGCGCGGGCGAAGTCCGGGCTCAGCGCGGCGAGCAGGCCGGCCGCCGTCAGGCCGCCGACCGCGAAGCGCCGCGCGCGCTCGAGGAAGCCACGGCGGTCGATGTCGCCGTGCACATAGGCATCGAACAGGATCAGCAGCTCCTGATCGAAGTCGGCGGCGGTCGGACGAGGGTCTGGCTGTGGCATGCGAGCTCCTGGCTGAATGTTCAAGGTCCCGCCAGCATGCCTGCTGGCGCGAGCCTTGTCATGGCTGGGGCTTATCCCGGGTCGAAGCCCGGCTCGACCTGGAGCCGTGATGCCGTTGCTGTGGCTGCCGGGTGGCGGTTTTACTCGAGCGTTCCGGCCAGGAAGTCGGCAAATTTGCTGATCGGCAGCCTGAAGGCGCTGGCCTGGGGATGGCCGCCGCCGCCAAAGCGCAGCGCGATCGGCGACACATCGAAGCTGCGCAGCGAGCGCAGGCTGACCTTGACGAATTCGGGGCTGTCGATCTTGAATACCACGGCGAAGTTGCCGGTGCGCAGGGCCAGGATGTTGCCAAGCTCGCTGGTGAATTCGCTGACGGCGTTGACCGCCAGCGTCTGGTGCCCGAGCAGCGTGAGCTCGAACGCGCCCTTGGCCACGCTGGCGACCAGGCCCTCGTACTGGCGGCGCAGGGCGCGGCCCTGTTCGATCAGCGCCTGGCGCGCTGCCGGATCATCGGCCTGCAGCCGCAGCGCGTGCCAGGCCTGGAAGTCGAAGCCGCGCGTGTCGAGCACCGCCAGCAATTCGCGACTGTCATCGAACTTCCAGTTCCAGAGGTCGCGGTCCTCGATCCGTGCGATCAGGTAGGGCAGGGCCTGGTCGGGGTGGAAATGCTCCCAGGCCAGCCGCGCGCCCGATTTCTGCAGGTCGAACAGCAGCGAGAACTTCGGCCCGCAGCTCAGGCAGCTCAGCTGGTCCTGCGCCGTCTTGTGGTGGTCGAGCAGCGTGATCGAGTCGGCCTGCGCGCGCATCTGCTCGAGCACTGCGGGCGCAAACGAGAAGTCGAGGATGTAGACCTGGCGCCCGCTGACGTCGGGTGCCGGGTCGCCGTGCTTGCAGGACAGGTAGTCGGCCTGGTCGCCGAGCGCGAGCCAGGCCGCGTAGGCGGCGCCGAAGCCGTCCGGGCAGTCGCCGTGATAGATGACCAGGGTGGGGCGAGAGGGGAGAGTGCTCATGGGAATTGGCGCTGCACTGGGGTGCCGCGCGGCAAGGTAAACATGGGGTTTGAGGTCAGCTGATCGGGTGGTCCGCAAGCGATCTGGCTGGGATGGTTCTACATCGGGGGCGCTAGGCAAAGCTTTCCAGCGCGGCCGATGGCGTAATGTTGCCAGCAGTCGCCGCTCCGCCTTATGCACTGAATGGGTGATGCCGGAAATCCACGTAATCTTGAACCAGTGGGTGCAGGGTTGCGATCAGTGACCGTGCATCGCCACGCCGCCACTGAAATGTGTAGTGCAGCGGTATCAGCGGTGTTTGCGAGTGCACGCAGCGAAGGTTCAATGCCTTGACCCAATGGGTTGGCAAGAAGCCTACTCCCACCCCAAGCCGCAACATGCCGGCCACGGCTCCCCAACTGTTGCAGAAAATGCGCTCATGGACTGACGCCTGGTTTTCCAACAACCATTCATCCAGCAATCGTGTCGTACCTGCACTTTGAGGCAGCGTCACCAAGGGGAAGCGCTGCAACAGTTCTGCGGCATCCAGCTCATCCGAGCCTGGCAAGCCATGAGCTGTAGCCCAGCTGAAGTGAGCAGACCCTACAGGCTGAGACAGTAGTCCCGAGCGCGAACTTCGCCCTGCGATCACCGCAAAGTCGAGCTCTCCGTCCGCTAGGCGGCGCTCCAACACCCCCCCGACATCTACGTAAGGTTCCATCTCCAACTGGGGATGTGCCCGACGTGCAGTCGCCACGAAGTGGGGCAACCAAGTCAGCGCGGAGAGATCGCCCACGCCAAAGCGGCATCGACCAGTCAGGGCCACGTTCGCATCCAGTGTCTGACTCAGCGCAGCCATGGCATTGAGGACTCCGAGGGCTGAAGGCAGCAAGCGCTGCCCCTCCTCAGTGAGGACGGCCCGATGACCGCTGCGATCAAACAGCTGATGGCCCAACGAGGCCTCCAGTTCTGAAATGCGCTTGGACAGGGACGACACCGACAGGTGCACCCGTTCGGCTGCGGTTGCGAAGGTGGTGCATGTTGCCGCCCACCAAAAGGCTTCCAACTGCTTGATGGATGGCATGGGCATGTTGAGTATGGGCGGATTCAGATCTGAAGTGCAACACCCGGATTTTCAGCCGAAGAGGGCGGAGTGTTGAGGGCTGTTCAGCAGCAACTTCCGGTAAACCGCCAGCGGTGATCGTACACCGAGCCCCTGGCGTGGCGGCACCCACAGGCTGGAGCGGGCGCTAGCTTCTGGGCTGTGGCGACATCGGCTCACCTGACGGCATGGCAGGTGTTGCGCTTCGGACTTGAATCCGACATGTTTCCAAAAAGCGAACATGTGAATTCTAAATATGTCGCTTTTATTTAAGATTCGAGTGGCCTACAGTCGCAACCACTCGATTGATTAACCCGTTCACGTCATGGCCAACTACGCAGAACCCTCCTCGGTGACACTTCCCGTCGCCTTGCGCAACATGCTGTCGCTTCATGATTTTGAAGATGGAGCGCGTCGGCGGCTTCCGCGACCGATCTTTGGCTATATCGCCGGTGCCGCGGAAGACGGCGCTTCAATCAGGGATAACCGAGATGTGTTCGCTGAATACGGCTTCGTCACTCGTGTGCTGCATGACGTCTCCAAGCGTACACAGTCAGTGGAGCTTTTTGGCCAGCGCTACAACTGTCCGTTTGGCATTGCCCCCATGGGAATCAATGCGCTGTCGACCTATCGCGGGGATTTGGTGCTGGCGCGGGCAGCACAACAGGCAGGCATTGTTTCGATCATGAGCGGCACCTCGTTGATTCCGATGGAGGATGTGGCGCGAGAGTCCCCTGCGACCTGGTTTCAGGCGTATTTGCCGGGTGATCAGGAGCGCATCGACGCATTGATCGACAGAGTGGAAAAGGCAGGCTTCAGCACCTTGGTCGTGACGGTAGATATTCCGATCTCTGCCAATCGCGAGAACAACATCCGAACTGGGTTTTCCACACCACTGCGCCCCAGCCTGCGCTTGGCATGGGATGGCGTTGTGCGACCAGGCTGGGTTGCTGGCACTTTCTTGCGTACCTTGCTTCGTCACGGCATGCCGCACTTTGAAAATTCATTCGCTACGAGGGGAGCCCCCATCTTGTCACCAAGTGTCCTGCGTGATTTTTCCGCACGTGATCATTTGAGCTGGCGACATATCGAGCTGATCCGTCAGCGGTGGAAAGGGACGCTGGTCCTCAAAGGGCTGCTCAGTGTTGAGGATGCCGTGCAAGCAAAGCGCATTGGCGCTGATGGCATCGTGCTTTCCAACCATGGAGGGCGACAGCTTGATGGCGCAACGTCGCCCATGCGCGTGCTTGAAGCGGTGGTCGCTGCCGTAGGCCCTGACTACCCGGTGCTGATCGACAGCGGTTTCCGACGTGGTTCGGATGTGCTCAAGGCCTTGGCGCTTGGTGCACGCATGGTTCTGGTTGGACGACCTTTCAACTATGCCGCTGCTGTTGCCGGCGAGGCTGGCGTCGCACATGCCATCGAGTTACTGCGCGACGAAGTGGATCGCAACATGGCCATGCTGGGGGTAACCGCTTGCACCGAGCTGGGTCCACAGCATCTGGTTCGCCGCAGCATCTGAGCTGCAAACACTGACAACCCATTTTCAACACCACAGAGGAGACTTTCATGCCCACCATGCTCTTGCGCCATTGCGCACGCACCGTTCTCTGCAGCTTGGCACTCACCGCTGTCAGTGCGGCCCTGGCTCAAAACGCCTACCCCAACAAACCCATCCGTCTCATCGTGCCGTTTGCCGCTGGCGGGACCACCGACATCATTGCCCGAGTGGTTGCCGAACCACTGGGCCGAGAGTTGGGACATCCGATCGTGGTGGACAACAAGGCTGGTGCTGGCGGCACGATTGGCTCACAAGAGGCCGTGCGAGCCAAACCCGATGGCTACACCTTGAGCATGGCCACGGTGTCCACCACGGCCACCAATCCAGCAATTACCGCCAAGTTTCCATACAATCCCGAGACAGATTTCACGCCCATCATCAACATCGCCGCGACACCCAACATCATCGCGGTCACCCCGAAATTTCCAGGCCACGACCATAAAAGCTTCGTTCAGGAACTCAAGAACAATCCTGATAAATATTCCTACGCATCGACTGGCACAGGGAGCATCACCCACATGCTGATGGAGATGTATAAAGCATCAACGGGTGTTCAGATCGCTCACATACCCTACCGTGGCGCTGGTCCTGCATTGAACGATGTCTTGGCTGGTCAAGTCAGCATGAATCTGGACAACTTGCCTTCTTCGCTGCCCTTTATCAAGGCCGGAAAATTGATCCCGATTGTTGTGGCTGCTCCAAAGCGCATAGCAGCGCTTCCTAATGTTCCTACCTTCAAGGAAGTCGGACTGGAGTCTGTCAATCGCATGGCCTATTACGGCATTGTTGCTCCCAAAGGAACACCCAAAGAGGTCGTTGACACGATCAATGCCGCTGTAAAAAAGATTCTGGCAAATCCTGTAGTGCAGAAGAGCATAGAAGATACCGGCTCCGTGATTCTGGGTAATACCCCTGAGCAGTTTGCGGAGCAAATCAAGGCCGAATTCGCCATGTACAGGCAAGTGGTCAAGACACAGAACCTGACTCTCGATTGATCACTCAAGCCTGAAAACGCATCGTAAGCAATGGGATGGACGCCCCCGTCCGTAACGGCATCAGTCGTCCGGCTGATCCCATGCTTGACCGCCAGCGCGGCATGAGCTTGACGCTCAGGCGCTGGCGGTGAAGAACTTCACATTCACTTCACAGCTTCACAAGTTGGCCGGCTCATGGCGTTCATGCGTCACCCCCCGCCTTCTTGGTCGCAATCGGACTGCCGTCAATGCCGTCCCATCCCGGCCAACCCGTCGCGCAGCAGCTGAATGAAAAGCCCGGCCACGCGGAAATTCCCTTCAAGCTCGGCAATGCGCTTGGCTGGCGTCTTCGCCCACTCTTGTTGCTCCAGTTGGCTTTTGCGCTCGTCGGACAGTTTGGGGAGGGTGGCGCTCAGGCTGCACCCCCTCGGGACTGGGTGGCGCAGGCGCGGCGAAGCAGGGTTGCAGCAAGGCAGGCGCGAGCCGTGGCGCGCTCCAGGTAGTTCGCCCACGTCGGCATCATCAACTGGCGCTGTTCCAGGGGAATCAGCGGCTTGTGCGATGTCCTTGCGATGCTGTCATGCACCAAAATGGAGCGGGTGAAGGGAATCGAACCCTCGTATGAAGCTTGGGAAGCTGCCGTTCTGCCATTGAACTACACCCGCATCGGCCATCATCTTACCGCAGAAACCGGTGCCGTCCGGCCCGCCGCCGTCCGGCTTGATCGGCTGCGGTGCGATGCACCGGCGCACGCTGCTTCAGCGCAGGATGTCGCCCAGGCACAGATACTTGATCTCGACATAGTCGTCGATGCCGAAATGCGAGCCCTCGCGGCCGAGGCCCGACTGCTTGACGCCGCCAAACGGGACATGCTCGGTCGCGAGTATGCCGACGTTGATGCCGACCATGCCGTACTCGAGCGCCTCGCTGACGCGGAAGATGCGGCCGACATCGCGACTGTAGAAGTAGCTGGCCAGGCCGAATTCGGTCGCGTTGGCGCAGGCGATCGCCTCCTGTTCGGTCTCGAACTTGAACACCGGAGCGAACGGGCCGAAGGTTTCCTCGCGCGCGCACAGCATGTCGGCGCTGGCGTCGGCGACCACGGTGGGCTCGAAGAACAGGCCCGGCAGGCGCTTGCCGCCGACCAGGACTCGGCCGCCCTTGGCGAGCGCGTCGTCGACATGGCGCTGCACCTTGACGAGCGCGGCCTCCTCGATCATCGGGCCCTGGTTGACGCCATCGTCGAAGCCGTTGCCGATCTTGGCGGTCCGGACTTTCGCCGCGAACTTGGTGACGAACTCGTCGTAGACACCGGCCTGCACATAGAGCCGGTTGCTGCAGACGCAGGTCTGGCCGGCGTTGCGGTACTTGCTGGCGAAGGCGCCCTCGACGGCGGAGTCGATGTCGGCGTCGTCGAACACGATGAATGGCGCGTTGCCGCCGAGCTCGAGCGAGAGTTTCTTGACGGTCGGCGCGCATTGCGCCATCAGGATGCGGCCGACCTCGGTCGAGCCGGTGAAGCTGATGTGGCGCACCACGTCGCTGGCGCACAGCACCTTGCCGACGGCAATCGAGTTGTCGGCATCGGCCGTGACCATGTTCAGCACGCCTGCCGGGATCCCGGCGCGGATCGCCAGCTCGGCAGCCGCCAGCGCGGTCAGCGGTGTGAGTTCGGCCGGCTTGATGATCACCGGACAGCCGGCGGCCAGGGCCGGCGCGACCTTGCGGGTGATCATGGCAATCGGGAAGTTCCACG
>ERZ1034363.1521-NODE-1521-length-13032-cov-2.714087_pt1 | contig 13032 bp, 5 predicted proteins | sample MGYA00520616_ERZ1034363 | MGnify/ENA primary metagenome ERZ1034363 (study PRJEB33736, sample SAMEA104284506) | Azolla filiculoides | biome: Urban; feature: Water surface; material: Ditch water | place: Netherlands | collected 2015-10-28 | depth 0-0.1 m ...
GCGTGATCATGTTGATGGTGAAGCCGAACAGGTTCATGAACAAAAAGGTGCCGATCAGCGAGATCGGCAGCGTCAGCCCCGTAATGACCGTGGAGCGCCACGAGTTCAGGAACAGGAACACGATCAGGATCGTCAACAGTGCGCCTTCGAACAGGGTCTGGCGTACGTTGTCCACGGCCACACGGATCGGCCGCGAGCCGTCGGTGATGGGCTCCAGGCGCACACCGGGCGGCAACTGGGGGCCGATCTCGGCCACGGCCCGCACCAGGCCGTCGATGACCTGGATGGTATTTTCGTCCTGCGCCTTCTGGATCGTGAGCAGCAGCGTGCGCTGGCCGTTGTAGAGCGCCAGCGTGTCGACTTCCTGTGCACCGTCCTGCACCGTGGCGATCTGGTCGAGGCGGATGGCTGCGCCGTTCTTGCGGCCGACGATGATCCGGCCGAAGTCCTCGGGCCGCTGCATGCGCGCGTCGATCTGAACCACGCGTTCCTGGGCCAGCGAGCGCACCGCACCCATCGGCAGGTCCTGGTTCTCGCTTTTCACCGCGTTGACGACCTGGTCGGGGGTGATGCCCAGGGCCTCCATGGCCTGCGGCTTCAGGTAGAGATTGATTTCGCGCTTGGTGCCGCCCACCAGCGTGACCGATCCCACGCCGCGCACGTTCTCCAGCCGCTTGCGCAGCGTCTGGTCGGCCCAGTTGGTCAGCTCCACGGCGGTCAGGGGCGTGACTTTGCCGCGCGCCGCGCCGGACCGCTCCAAGCAAGCGCGCGCGCCCTCGGGGGGCAGCGAAGCACATGCCGTGGCGAGCGTGGGGGCTTTGTCATCCGGCAGAACGGCCAGCGACCAGATCGCCTTGCTGGACGGGTCGAAGCGCAGCACGCGCGGCTCCTTCACCTCGGTGCGCAGACTCGGGCGGATCGTCGCGACTTTCTCGCGCACGTCCTCGGCCGCCTTGCGCCCGTCGATGTGCAGCTGGAATTCGATGATGACGACGGCCTGGCCTTCGTAGCTGCGCGAGGTCAGCGCGTTGATGCCGGCAATCGAGTTGACACCTTCCTCGATCTTCTTGGTGACCTCGCTTTCGACAATCTCCGGCGAGGCGCCCGGATATTCGGCGGTGATGACCACCACAGGGAAATCAATATTGGGAAACTGGTCGATCTGCAGGCGCTGGTAGGAGAACAGGCCCAGCACCACCAGGGCCAGCATCATCATCGTGGCGAAGACCGGATTCTTCAGGCTGACTTGGGTAAACCACATGGTGTCAGCGTGCCAGAGCAGGAGCCGATGTTGGGGATGCGGCGGGCGTTGTGCCAGGCAACGCTGCAACGGCCGGGTTCAAGGCCGTGAACTTCACCGCCGTGCCTTCGCGCAGGGTGCCGACGGCACCCGTCACCACCACCGCATTCTCGGCCAGGCCGGTGACCGCCACCATGGCTTCACCCGCCACATCACCGCGGGCGCCCGGGCGCACCGGCTTGTGCACGATCTGGTCGTGCTCGATCACCTGCACGTAGGGGGCTGGCTTGTCGGTGCGCAAGGCGCTCAACGGCACGACAAGCGCAGTCAGTCGCCCGGTGCCCAGGATGCCCTCCGCAAACAGCCCCTGGCGCAGCGCCGTTGCGGGCGCGACCGCCAGGTACACCAGCACGCTGCGACTGCCAACCTGCGTGCCCGGATTGATCCGCGCAACGCGGGCCTGGACGGGCGCGGTGGCGCCTTCGACCCGCAGCAACGCGGCCTGGCCCACCCGCACCTGCATTGCCTCACTGGCGCTGACAGCCGCCTCCAGCTCCAGCCGGCCCAGATCTACGATCTCGACGATGCGGGCATCAACCGCCACGCGCTCGCCCGGCTGGGCCAGGCGCTGCGCCACCAAGCCGGAAATCGGCGCCTTCAGCACCGTGTCGTCCAGTGTCTTGCGGGCGACGTCAGCGGCAGCCAGGGTCGCCTGGTGGGTGGCGCGGGCGGCGTTCAGGTTGGCCACAGAGGTCTCCAGTGCCGTCTTCGAGATGAAGCCCTGGTCGACCAGGGCCTTGTTGTTGTCGAACTGGCGCTGGGCAATGTCGATCTGCGCTTGCGCGGCCTGCGCCTGGTCCTGCGCCTGACGCAGCCGGGACTGGTATTCCGTGGCCTCAATGCGTGCGAGCACCTGACCGGCTTGCACTGTGTCGCCCTCGCGCACCCTCAGGCCTTGCAACTCGCCAGCCACGCGGGCTTTCAGAAATGCCGTGTTGACCGCCTTCAGTGTCCCTGTAATCGGCAGACCCTGTGCCAGCTCACGGGTCTGGGCGCGCGCCACGTCGCTGGCAGCGAGTTCCACTACCGGCACTGCCTTGACCGCGCCGGCCCCGGCCGGCGCCTGTTGCGGTGTCTTGTGCGACGAAAGCGCCCATCCCACGACCGCTGTGATGGCTAGAACGAGCAGCACAACAACCATCCATTTCTGCCAGCGCTTCATGGGCCTTTTTCCTTGAGAAGCCCGCGCACCATCAAGTCGGCGTGCAGGGTGATGAACTGTTCGGGGTCGATCCTGTAGGCCGGATCACAGCAGGGGGCCATGGAATGTTTCCACATCACCAGGAAGATCAACGGGGCCATGATGGCAAACACCGTATTGGGCAGGTCCATCGAGCGGAACTCCCCCCGGTCGATGCCGCGCTGGAGCACCCGGCGGACCAGTTCTGTGCCCGGTGCGACGACTTCGTCCTGGTAGAAGCGGGCCAGTTCAGGGAAGTTGCTGGCTTCGCTGATGATCAGCTTGGAGATGCCGGAGGCTTTGGTGGCACCGTAACGTGCCCACCATTGCTGCATGAGGTGCAGCAGCAGCTCGCTGGTGGGTCCGGTGAACCCGGCCAGTTCAGCCGCTCCTTCAGTCACTGGCCGGGCCAGGTTCTCGCGGACCACGGCCTTGAACAGTTCTTCCTTGCTCGGGAAATACAAAAACAGGGTGCCTTTGGACACTCCCGCGCGGATCGCGACTTCTTCGGAGCGGGTGGCTGCGAAGCCTTTTTCCACGAAGAGGTCGAGTGCGGCCTCCAGCAGTTCGCCCGGGCGCGCGTCCTTGCGGCGCTCGCGTTTGTGGGCGACCTGGAGCGGCACATCGGAGGCAGGGCTGGATGAATGCATTATTTTAATGACTGACTGGTTATTAATGTAGTCACTCCTGTGCCGGGCGTCAAGGTGCCCGGCCAGCATCGCCGCCGATTCGGCCGCACCGGCGGCCCACACGCCATCGCCGGGACCGACCTGCGGCCCGTCATGGGGACGTCACAGAGCCTCACTAAATTTGAACTTTCGTCTTTCAACCGCCGCATGTGCCGCCTGAATGCCATGGCGTCCCATGCTCTTTTTTCCCAGCCCAGAAGCATCCATGAGCACCACTTACCACAGCCTTTCGTCCAGCAACTTCGTTCAAGACTGGTCAGATGCCGGATTGATTTCGACGACTGACACCTGGGATGCCGTGCCGTCCGTCGTCGGGTACCGCGGCGATGCGCTGGCCCCGACCACCGGGCTGGATCCGCAGACGGTGGTTTCGGACGGTACGGCGGTGGTCGATGTCAACGTCAACCAGGCCAACCCCGCGACCAACACCTCGGGTGGCGTGACCGAATTCGCACTGGCCGATCCCGTGGTGGCGCTGCAGGGCTCCGGCACTGGTCAGGCGCCCAACCTGGTGGTCTACCTCGATGCCACGGGCCGGCAGGACATCACGGTCAGCTACCGGCTGCGTGACCTTGACGGCAGCATCGACAACGCCATCCAGTCCGTGGCGCTCCAGTACCGGATCGGCGCGACCGGGGACTTTGTCAACGTGCCTGCTGCATTTGTGGCCGATGCCTCGTCCGGGCCGAGCCTTGCGACGCTGGAAACCCTGGTCGCGGCCACACTGCCGGCTGAAGTCAACGGCGCGAGCCAGCTGCAGATCCGCATCATCACCACCAACGCGGTCGGCAACGACGAGTGGATCGGCATCGACGACATCAGCGTGACCAGCCAGGAGGCCGTGGTCGCCCCTCCGTCCTCGCCGAGCCTGGCCTTCGCCGGGCAGCTCAACGAAACCCAGTCTTTCGACGGCACGGTCAGCGGCAAGATCGTCATCACCCTGTCAGGCGGCGAGACTTTCACCGGCAGCGATGGCGACGCCCTCCTGGCGACTGGCAAGGCCACCCTGGGCAATGTGCCCGCGGGCCTGACGGCGGTGCTCACCCGCATCAGCGCCACCACGGCCGAACTGCGCTTCACTGGCAGCGCCACCAGCCACACCACCGACATCGGCAACCTGACGCTCACCTTCGACAACACCGCCTTCGCGGGCGGCAATGCCGCCGCGGTCACGGGCTCCAGCAAGAACGATCTGGCCCTCAACTTCGGCAGCGAAGGCCTGGCCGGCAGCACGCAGACCTTCACGCCGAACGCCGGTACCGGCACGGACAGCTCGGACGCCTCGACGGCCATCGCGCTGGATGCCAACTGGATGGTCGTGGGCGACGACGAAGCCAGCGTGCTGCGCGTCTATGCCCGTGAAGGCGGCGCCGCAGTGGTCGAATGGAGCTACGCGGCGGCGCTGGGCAACGGCGGCGAGCTGGACCTGGAGGCCGGCACCCGCATCGGCGACACGCTGTATTTCACGGGCTCGTTCAGCAATTCAAAAGGCGGCGGCGAAGCCGACAGCCGCGAGTTCATTTTCGCGGTCACCGTGTCCGGCTCCGGTGCCGGCACCCAGCTCACCTACCAGGGCAAGCACACGGGGCTTGAAGCCGCGCTGGCCCTGTGGGACAGCAGCAATGCCCATGGCAAGGGCGCCAACTACTTCGGCCTGGCGGCATCCTCCAGCGCCGGCGTGGTGCCCGAGGGCGTGAACGGCTTCTCCATCGAAGGCATGACCGCCTCGCAGGATGGCACGCAACTGCTGCTGGCCTTCCGCGCGCCCCAGACCGACGCCGGCACCCGCGAAAAAGCCCTGATCGTACCGGTGGCCATCGCCGGGTTGATCGGTGGCAGCAGCCCGACGTTTGGCGCGCCGATCGAACTGGACCTGGGCGGCCGCGGCATCCGCTCCATCGAAAAATCCGCCAGCGGCGGCGACTACCTGCTCCTGGCCGGTCCGGCCGGTGCCGCCACCGCGGAGGTGACCCACGACTTCCGGCTCTACCGCTGGGACGGTCTTGCGGGCAGTGCGCCGGTCGAGCTCGATGTGAACCTGGACATCCTGCGCGATGGCACGGGAGGCAGCTTCGAGTCCATTGTGGACGTGCGCAGCACCGGCAGCGGCACCCTGGTGCAACTGCTGCAGGACAACGGCGACACGGTCTGGCCTGGCCAGTCTGCGGTGTCCAAAGATCTGGCCCCCAGCCTGCAGCAGTTCCAGGGCAACTGGGTCGCCCTGGGCACCGCCGTTGTGGACAATGCCGGCCCGACGCTGGCCAGCGTCACGCCGGCCGACGACAGCACGGGCGCGTCCGTTTCCGCGAACCTGGTGCTCCGGTTCAACGAGGGCGTGAAGGCCGGTACAGGCAGTTTTGTCATCCGCAACAGGAGCGACAACAGCCTCGTGGAAACCATCGCTGCCAACGACACGACCAAGGTGAGCATCGGCTTCAGCACGGTCACGCTCCACCCCGCGAGCGACCTGGCCCACAGCACGGGTTATTACGTGGAAGCGACCAGTGATGTGCTCACCGACCCTGCGGGCAACGCCTGGGCCGGCCTGGCCGGCGCCACGGCCTGGAACTTCACCACGGCTTCGGCGGCACCCGTCTACAAGCTACTGATCACCGAGGTGAATTCGAATGCCACCGGCGGCGATTTCTTTGAGCTGTACAACCATGGCACGACCGCCATCGACCTGACGGGCTGGAAGTGGGACGACGACTCCGCCAACCCCGCGGATGCCGCAGCGGTGTCCCTGTCGGGCATCCTCCTGCCGGGCGCCCGTCTGGTGGTGGTGGCCGGGACCGATGCGGCGGCATTCCGTGCCGCGTGGGGTCTTCCCGACACGGTGGCGGTGCTGGCCACCGGCGGCCCCGGACTGGGCAATGGCGACGCCGTGGTGGTGTTTGACCAGAACGGCTACGTAGCCGCTGGCGTGAACTTCAAATCCACCAGCGTCACCGCCACGGATGGCACCGTGATTGCGCCGATGGTGCGCAGTGACGGCCTGGCCCTGGCCGGCGCCCATGCCGGCCTGGCCGCGGGGGGCACCGCCTCGGAGTCTGCGGTGTGGGATGGGGTCTCCACCAGCGCCCCCCAATACAACGATGCCGAGCCCGGCGTACTGGGCGCTTTTGCGCAAAGCAGTGCCCCTGCGAACGTTGGTTCGCCCGGCAATATCAAGGCCGGCGCCAGCCTGGCGGTCCCCTACACCGAGAACTTCGCCACCAGCCTGGGTGAATTCACCGCCTACAGCGTGGACACCGGCGCGGCCACCACCTGGGCCCGCGCCAGCAGCGGCACCGCTGAAGTGAACGGCTTTGGCGACGCCGCGCCCGCCAACGACTGGCTGATCTCCAAGGCCTTCGACCTGAGCCAGACCAGCGTCGAATACCTGAGCTTCACCACCTGGACCAACTTTGCCGACGCCGGCATTGCCAACCCTGAAGTCCGGGTCAAGTACAGCGCCGACTACCCCGGCACCGGCAATCCCGCGCTCTACACCTGGACCGAACTCGCCTACACCCCGGCGCCCGAGGCCAGCCAGACCACCACGCCGTCGGGGCTGATCGACCTGTCATCCGTTTTCGGCAGCAATGTGCATTTCGCCTTCCAGTACACCGCCTCCGGCACGGGATCGAACAGCACCTCCCTGTGGCGCGTGGACGATGTGCGGCTTGAGGGCTACACCGGCGCCGTGCTGGCCGTGAAGGCCACTGACGCCAGCAAGATGGAAGGCGACACCGGGAGCAGCCCCTTTACCTTCACTGTCACCCGCGCGGGCGACACCAGCGGGGCCACCACGGTGGACTACGTCGTCAGCGGCGCGGCGGTGGACGCCGCGGACTTCGGCGGCACGCTGCCCAGCGGCGCCGTCAGCTTTGGGGCGGGCGAGACCAGCAAGACCGTCAGCCTCATCGTGACCGGCGATCTCACCATCGAGCCCAGCGAAGCCTTCAACGTCACCCTGTCCAATGCCAGCGCCGGCGCGAGCATCGCCCAGGCCACGGCCACCGGCACGATCCAGACCGACGACGTGCTCGTCACGCGGATTTCGGTCCTCCAGGGCAGCGGCAGCGCCTCCCCGCTGGTGGGGCAGACGGGCGTCACCATCGAGGGCATCGTGACGGCCTACCTGCCCAACCTGAAAGGCTTCTTCGTGCAGGAAGAAGCCGCCGACCAGGACGGCAACGCCAGCACGTCCGAAGGCATTTTTGTGTACTACAACGCCGCCAATCCGGGCCTCACTGCCGCCAGCGTGGGCGACGCGGTGCGCGTCACGGGCACGGTGGCCGAATTCAGCGGCCAGACCCAGTTGACGGCGCCCACGGTAGTGGTGCTGACCGACAACGCCGATGCCGGCGCATTGCCCGCGCCCGTGCAGATCACCCTGCCGGTGGCCGACATGGTCCACTGGGAAGCCGTGGAAGGCATGCTGGTGGAGGTGTCTTCCGCCACGCCAGGCGGCCAGCTGGTCCTCACCGACAACTACAACCTGGGCCGTTATGGTTCGGTCACGCTCACGTCGGACGACCTGCTGCTGCAATACACCGAAACCAGCGCCGCCGACGTGGCCGGCTACACCGCCTACCAGGCCATGGTGCAACGGGACCAGATCATTCTGGACGACGGCAGCAGCAGCCAAAATCCGGCCGTGCATCCGGGGCGCGGGGGCAACGACCTGTCGGCTGGCAACCCCCTGCGGGCGGGCGACGCGGTGACCCGCATCGTCGGCGTGCTTGATCAGCTGACCTCCGTGGGCGACCTGGCCTACGAAACCAGCTACCGCATCCAGCCGACCGTCGAGCCGGTGTTCACAGGTGCCGCGCGCCCGGCCGCCGCCGATCTGCCCGCCGCCGTGACGGGCGCCGAGATCAAGGTGGCCTCGGCCAACGTGCTCAACTACTTCACCAGCCTGGGCACCACCAAGTTCGCCAACCCGAACGGCACCCTGCACGATCCCCGCGGCGCCACCGACGCGGCGGAGTTCATCCGCCAGCAGGACAAGATCGTGGCCAATCTGCTCGGTCTGGACGCCGACGTGATCGGCCTCATGGAAATGCAGAACAACGGCTTTGCCGACGGCACCAGCGCCATCGACGCGCTGGTGGACGCGCTCAACGCCGTCGCCGGGGCCGGCACCTATGCGTACATCGCGGGCCCGTTCAACGACGGCGCCACCACGGCGGGGGATGCCGTGACGGCCGGCGACGACGCCATCATGGTGGCCATGCTCTACCAGCCGGCCAAGGTGACACCGCTCGGGCAGGCCGCCGTGGCCAGCCCCACGGTGTATGACGCCTTCTCGGCCGCCTACGGCAACCGCGTGCCGCTGGCGCAGACCTTCCAGGCCGTGGCCGACGGCGAGAAGTTCACGGTGGTGGTCAACCACTTCAAGTCCAAGGGCAGCGTGAACGACCCCGACCTGGGCGACGGCCAGGGCAATAACAACCTGGCCCGCATGGAAGCCGCCCGCGACCTGCTCGACTGGCTGGCCACCGACCCCACCGGCAGCGGCGACAGCGACGTGTTGCTACTCGGCGACTTCAACGCCTACAGCAAGGAAGACCCCATCGCCTACATCGACGCCAACGGCTTCAACAAGGTCTCCACCGGCCTGTCGTACTCGTTCGACGGGCTCTGGGGTTCGCTGGACCACATGCTGGCCAGCGACAGCCTGTCCGGTCAGGTGACCGGCTCGGTCAAATGGGCCATCAACGCCGAGGAGCCGGCAATCCTGGACTACAACCTGGAGTTCAAGAATGCAGCCCAGGACCTCGCCTACTACGCTGCCGACGCCTACCGCTCCAGCGACCACAACCCGATCCTGATCGGGCTGAACCTCAACACCGCGCCCGTGCTGGTCACGGCCATGGACGACCGGCAGGGCACCGAAGAAACCCCGTTCACCTTCACGTTGCCACTCGGCACGTTCACTGATGCGAGCGGCACCCTGACGTTGGGTGCGACCGGCCTGCCCGCCTGGCTGTCCTTCGATGCGGATACGGCCACCTTCAGCGGCACGCCGGGGAACGGCGACGTGGGCTTCGTGGACGTCACCGTCACGGCCACCGACGCCGATGGCGCCAGCACCAGCGACACCTTCCGCCTGACGGTGGACAACGCCAATGACGCCCCGGTGGGGGGTGTGGCGATCTCTGCACAGGGACGCACGCTCACGGCCGTCACGACAGCGCTGGCCGACGACGACGGCCTGGGCACCTTGCACTACACCTGGCTGCGCAACGGTGCGGACTTTGGCGCGCCGGATGCAAGCCGCCTCGACCTCAGCGCCGCCGACGTCGGCGCCTTGTTCAGTGTGCGGGTGACCTACACCGACTTGCGCGGCACCGCGGAGGGCGTGACGTCGGCCAGCATCGACCCCTGGACCCTCACTCCGCCGGCCGGGCTCCAGGCCGTGCACGGTTCCAGCAGGAGCGATTTCCTGCGCGGAACGGATGCGGCCGACCTGCTGCGGGGCATGGACGGCCGGGACACGCTGTTGGGCGGTCAGGGCGAAGACTGGCTTGACGGCGGCAGGGGGACCGACCGCCTGGCCGGCGGCGCGGGCGACGACACCTACATCGTCGACAGCGCCCAGGACCGGGTCGTTGAATACGACGGTGAAGGCCTCGACACCGTGTACAGCGACGCCACGCACATGCTGGGGGCCCACCTGGAGAACCTTTTCCTCGTCGGCAAGGCGAGCATCCACGGCCTGGGCAACACGCTGGACAACCAGCTGGCCGGCAACGACGCCTTCAATCTGCTGCGCGGCGGCACTGGCCACGACACGCTGGACGGTGCCGGCGGCAACGACCGCCTCTATGGCGAGGCCGGCAACGACCGCCTGCTGGGCGGCGACGGCCATGACACCCTGGTTGGCGGCCCGGGGCAGGACACGCTGGACGGCGGCGCGGGCCGCGACCTGATCGTCTTCGACACCACGCCGGGCGCAGGCAACGTGGACACGCTGCAGAACTTCAATGCGCTGGACGACACGATTCAGCTGGAGCGCTACTGGAGCTTTGCAAGCCTGAAGGCCAAGGGCCCGCTGGCCGCCAAGGCCTTCTGGACCGGCGCCGCCGCGCACGACGCCGACGACCGCATCATCTACGACAGCGGAGCCGGCCATCTCTGGTACGACGCCGACGGCACCGGCGCCATGGCGGCCGTGCAGTTCGCCACGCTGGTGGGCCTCACCGGCACGCTGACGCACCTGGACTTCGTGGTGGTGTAAGGCCGCCGGTTGCGGCGCAAGCGCCACGTTGAACGAAAAAAGGACCGCGATTCGGTCCTTTTTTTATAGCAAATAAAGGCCGTAATACGATGGGTACGGCCTCTTTTTATCAATAAAACGCTTGCAGCCCCGTTTGTGCGCGGCCCAGGATCAGTGCGTGCACGTCGTGGGTGCCTTCGTAGGTGTTCACCGTTTCCAGGTTGATCATGTGGCGGATCACGTGGTATTCGTCATGGATGCCGTTGCCGCCGTGCATGTCGCGCGCCAGGCGGGCGATGTCCAGCGCCTTGCCGCAGCTGTTGCGCTTGATCAGGCTGACCATCTCGGGCACGGCTTTGCCCTCGTCCATCAGGCGGCCCACACGCAGGCAGCCTTGCAGGCCCAGCGCAATTTCGGTCTGCATGTCGGCCAGCTTCTTCTGGATCAGCTGGTTCTGCGCCAGCGGGCGACCGAACTGCACGCGGTCCAGCGTGTACTGGCGGGCGCGGTGCCAGCAGTCTTCCGCCGCACCCAGGGCGCCCCAGGCGATGCCGTAGCGGGCCTTGTTCAGACAGCCGAACGGGCCCTTCAGGCCGCTCACGTTGGGCAGCAGGTTGGCTTCGGGCACGAACACGTCGTCCATGACGATCTCGCCGGTGATGCTGGCGCGCAGGCTCATCTTGCCTTCGATCTTCGGTGCGCTCAGGCCCTTCATGCCTTTTTCCAGCACGAAGCCGCGGATGCATTCCTGCCCGCCGACCTTGCCATCGGGGTCTTCCATCTTGGCCCAGACCACGAACACGTCGGCGATCGGCGCGTTGGTGATCCACATCTTGGCGCCCTTGAGGATGAAGCCGCCGTCCACCGGCTTGGCGCGGGTCAGCATGCTGGCGGGGTCGGAGCCGTGGTTCGGCTCGGTCAGGCCGAAGCAGCCGACCCATTCGCCGGTGGCAAGTTTGGGCAGGTACTTCTGGCGCTGTTCTTCCGAGCCGTATTCGTTGATCGGGTGCATCACCAGCGACGACTGCACGCTGATGGCGCTGCGGTAGCCGCTGTCCACCCGTTCGACTTCGCGGGCGATCAGGCCGTAGGCGACGTAGCTCAGGCCGGCACAGCCGTAGCCTTCGATGGTGGAACCCAGGAAGCCCATGGCACCGGCCTCGTTCATGATCTCGCGGTCAAATTTTTCGTTGCGTGCGGCCATCAGCACGCGGGTCTGCAGCTTTTCCTGGCAGAAAGTGTGGGCGGCCTCGACGATGGCGCGCTCTTCGTCGCTGAGCTGCTCGGACAGCAGGAACGGGTCTTCCCAGATGAATTTGGCTTTCATGGCGGATCTCCTCAAAGGGTTGGGGGCAAAACACGAATCACGTAAAGGTATTGTCGCGGCACCATGCATACCTGTCTAATATTGATTAGGTATTCATCCATATAAAATTTGTATTCATGGAATTCCGCCACCTCCGTTATTTCCTGGTGCTGGCCGAGGAGCTGCACTTCGGCCGTGCCGCCCAGCGCCTGGCCATCTCGCAGCCGCCGCTGTCGCTGAACATCCAGCAACTCGAAGCCTCGGTGGGTGCACGCCTGTTCACGCGCAACAGCCGGGGCGTGCAGCTCACGCCCGCGGGGCTGGCCTTTGTGCCGGCGGCGCGGGCGCTGCTCGACCAGGCCGGCCAGGCCGCCCGCGAGGCGCGCGACGTGGCCCAGGGCATGGCCGGCAGCCTGCAGATCGGCTTTGCCGGCGCCATGCTGTACAGGGGCCTGCCGCAGATGCTCAAAAGCTTCCAGACCCAGCACCCCAAGTTGCGCGTGGTGCTCAAGGAGCTCAGCTCCAGCGAGCAGCTGGTGGAGCTGATGCACGAGCGGCTTGACGTGGGTTTTGTCCACACCACCCGCGTGCCGGCCGGGTTTTCGCAGATTCTGGTGGTGCGCCAGCCCTTTGTGGCCTGTCTGCCCGCCGCCCATCCGCTGGCGGCCGAGCCCGCACTGGCGTTGCGCCGCCTGGCGGGCGAGCCGTTTGCCGTGGTGTCGCGCGCGGTCTCGCCGGACTACCACGAGCGCATCCTCTCGATCTGCACCGAAGCCGGCTTTGCGCCCGAGATCCGCTACGAACTGCGCCACTGGCTCAGCGTGGTCTCGCTGGTGTCGCAGGGCTTGGGTGTGGCGCTGGTGCCGCAGGCGCTGCAACAGTCCGGCCTGGCCGGCGCGGCGTTTGTGCCGCTGGATGCGCCCACCTTGCCCTATGAAACGCAGTGCCTGTGGAAAACCGCACGTGACCACACGGCGCTGGGGGCATTTCTGGGCGCCGTGCGCGCGGCGGCGGAGCCGCTACAGTCATGATCCCGAAGGGGCGCCGCTGTACGGCGCCAAGGACCAAGACCATGAACGATTTGCAAACCATCACGCTGGGCGGCGGCTGCTTCTGGTGCACCGAGGCGGTGTACGTGCGCGTCAAGGGTGTCACGGATGTCGAGTCCGGCTACAGCAACGGCCAGGCGGCGCAGCCCAGTTACGAGGATGTCTGCACCGGGCGCACCGGCTGCAACGAAGTCGTCAAACTGACTTACGACCCCGCGCAGATCAGCACCCGCGAGATCCTGGAGATCTTCTTCGTGATCCACGACCCCACCACGCTCAACCGCCAGGGCCACGACACCGG
>ERZ1034363.1525-NODE-1525-length-13006-cov-5.113853_pt1 | contig 13006 bp, 19 predicted proteins | sample MGYA00520616_ERZ1034363 | MGnify/ENA primary metagenome ERZ1034363 (study PRJEB33736, sample SAMEA104284506) | Azolla filiculoides | biome: Urban; feature: Water surface; material: Ditch water | place: Netherlands | collected 2015-10-28 | depth 0-0.1 m ...
TTGACTTCCTTGCGGAGAATCTGCTCGGCGCCTTTGACAGCCAATGCGGCCACTTGCTCGCGCAGGTGTTCACGGGCTTTCACGACTTCTTGCGCAGCTTCAGCGTGAGCAGCAGCCACAATCTTTTTCGCTTCGTCCGTGGCGTGAGCCTTGGCTTCGTCGATCAAGTGCTGGGCGCGACGCTCGGCATCAGCCATCAAAGCGGTGGATTCGTTGCGGGTTTCAGCCAGCTTCAATTCCACTTCTTTGTGCGCGTTGGACAGTTCAATCTTGGCATGTTCGGCAGCAGCCAAACCATGGGCAATTTTTTCTGAACGTTCATCGAGTGCGCTTGCGATGGGTGGCCACACGAATTTCATCGTGAACCACACCAAGACCGCAAAAACGATCATCTGGACGAACAGGGTTGCGTTGATACTCACGGCAACACCTTTCTTTTGGTAGTTGCGAGAATTACTTCAGGACGAAGGGGTTCGCGAAAGCGAACATCATGGCGATACCAACGCCGATCAAGAACGCAGCGTCGATCAAACCAGCCAACAAGAACATTTTTGTTTGCAATTCGTTCATCAACTCTGGCTGACGTGCAGCTGCTTCGAGGTATTTGCTACCCATGATGCCGATACCGATACAAGCACCGATAGCGCCCAAACCAATGATGAGGCCAGCTGCGAGTGCTACATAACCGAGGACGTGTTCCATTTTGTTGCTCCTAAAGAATGGATGAGAGAGAAAAGTTAAGAAAAAACCGAAATCAGTGCGCGTCGTGCGCTTGACCCACATACACCAGCGTCAACATCATGAAGATGAAGGCTTGCAATGTGATGATCATGATGTGGAAGATGGCCCAGATCGAACCAGCAATGATGTGACCGATGGGCAGCAAGACGCCTGGCAATGTGGCAGCAGCAGCGCCACCCATCAAGGCGATCAACATGAACACCAATTCGCCAGCGTACATGTTGCCGAACAGTCGCATGCCATGCGACACGGTCTTGGCTGCGAACTCGATCATTTGCATGATGAAGTTGACAGGCCACAAGAGGGGATGAGCACCGAAGGGAGCGCAGAACAACTCATGCACCCAGCCGCCGATACCTTTGATCTTGATGTTGTAGAACACACAGACCAACAAAACAGAAGTAGACAAGCCCAACGTGGTGGACAAGTCAGCCGAAGGCACGACACGCATGTAGGCGTGGTGCGCATCGCCACCGTTCGCGCCATAGATGATTTCCCAAATCTTGGGGAACAAATCAACAGGGAACAAGTCCATGGCGTTCATCAGGAAAATCCAGACAAACACAGTCAAAGCCAAAGGAGCCACCAATTTGCGGCTTTCAGCGTTGTGAATGATGCCCTTGGCTTGGCTATCCACCATTTCAACCAAGATTTCCACAGCAGCCTGGAAGCGGCCTGGCGCGTGGGCAGTTGCACCACGGGCAGCACGCCACAAGAAGAAGCTAGCAACCACACCCAACAACACAGACCAAAAAATTGAGTCAATGTTGTAAACGGAGAAGTCAATGACACCAGCCATCGGCTTGTTTTGCAGATGCGTCAGGTGGTGAACGATGTATTCACCAGCGGTCGGACCATGTTCAACAGACATTCGTTCGCTCTTCTTTAAGTTGGCTTAACCGGATAAAACACTTTGCGAAAGCCAAGCGCCACCCAATACACCTTCATTGTCACTACCAGACCCGCCAACATGGCAGGCCAGCTCAAATCATTCACCAGACGCGGCGCTGCAAAGAGCATTGCCACCGTGAGGCCTATCTTGACCATCTCCCAAAGGAAAAAGCCAAACACCGCAGTGCCGACATTCACGGAAGCGACCCGACTGGTCAAACCTCGCGCAAAAAGCGCCGCAGGGACAATCACCGCCAGAGCGCCGTAAACAGCCGAATAAACCGCCGCCATTTGCCCTGACACAAACCACACAAGAGTCGCCACCAAAAGCCCGAGAACCACTTGGGCTCCGACCACCCTCCAAACAGAAAGAAGGGGCTGGTGTTTGCGCAACTCTGCAACCTGTTCGGCTGTAAGTGGCTCAAACGTTTCTTGTACGTTTTCCTGATCTTCGGGGTGTATTCTGGTCATGTTTGTTTACGCCCAGGTTACATCCGTCACGTCCTATAGAACCAAGCATTGTACGTGAAAACCCATACGCTTTTAGGCCTATTGCACTAAGAAGAGGATAATTTGACCTATGACAACCTCCAGCACACCCCCAGAAAACCCCCGCGCAGATACCTTGATTGAGTATCCAAGCCTGTTTCCCATCAAGGTCATGGGCTCCAAAGTGGACGGGTTTGTGCATGCCGTTACCTTCATTGCTGAGCAGTTTGACCCGACGTTTGACGCCAGCACGATCGAATTGCGCGAAAGCACGGGCGGCAAGTACTTGGGCGTCACCATCACCGTGACAGCCACCAGTCGCGAACAACTCGACGAGCTGTACCGCACCCTTACCTCTCACCCCTTGGTGAAAGTGGTGCTGTGATCAAACACCTTGGCCTCGTGCCATACCTGCCAACCTACCAAGCGATGCAGGATTTCACAGCGACACGCACCGCCGACACGCCCGATGAACTCTGGGTTTGCGAACACCCCCCTGTGTTCACGCAAGGTCTAGCAGGGCAAGCAGACCATTTGCTTGCGCCCGGCGACATACCCGTCGTTGCCACCAATCGTGGCGGCCAAGTGACATTCCATGGCCCCGGCCAAGTGGTGGCTTATCCGCTGATTGACCTGCAGCGCGCCGGCTACTACGTCAAAGAATATGTGTACCGCATTGAAGAGGCTGTGATTCGCACACTGGACCACTTCGGTGTGACGGGTCACCGCGTATCGGGCGCGCCTGGCATTTATGTGCGCTTAGACGATCCACATAGTCACGCCATGTTGGCGCAACGCCCGCAGAAGGACGCCAGCAAAGATCCAGACTTTGCAGGCCTCGGGAAAATTGCCGCATTGGGCATCAAGGTCAGCCGGCATTGCACTTATCACGGTGTGGCACTCAATGTGGCCATGGACCTAAGCCCCTACCAGCGCATCAACCCCTGCGGCTATCAAGGCTTGCAAACTGTAGACCTTTCTACAATCGGCGTATCGGTCAGCTGGCAAGAAGCCGCTGATGTTTTGAGCCACAAGCTCGCCACTCTTTTAGCGCCCTGAACTCTGGGCCTTCATCACAGGCTTTATCGCTATGTCTACCCCTGACAACCCAGTCGTGCGCGAAGCGCAAACCGTCGAAAACTACAACGCCTCTGCCAAGCAAAAAGCAGCAGCCAAACTCTCACGCATTCCCGTGAAAGTTGAGCAAGGCGAAGTACTCAAAAAGCCCGATTGGATTCGCGTCAAAGCAGGCTCGCCCTCCACACGTTTTTACGAAATCAAAGACGTGCTGCGCGCCAACAAATTGGTGACCGTGTGCGAAGAAGCCAGCTGCCCCAACATCGGCGAATGTTTTGGCAAAGGCACGGCCACTTTCATGATCATGGGCGACAAGTGCACACGTCGCTGCCCCTTCTGCGACGTGGGCCACGGCCGCCCCGACCCACTGGACGTGAACGAGCCAGAAAACTTGGCCAAGACCATTGCCGACCTCAAACTGAAATACGTGGTGATCACCAGCGTCGACCGCGATGACTTGCGCGACGGCGGCAGTCAGCACTTTGTGGATTGCATTCAGCGCACGCGCGAACTGTCACCTCAAACACAAATCGAAATTTTGGTGCCCGACTTCCGTGGCCGTGATGACCGTGCTTTGGAAATTCTCAAAGCCGCGCCACCTGATGTGATGAACCACAACATGGAAACCGTGCCGCGCCTCTACAAAGAAGCGCGCCCCGGCAGCGACTACGCCTTCAGCTTGAACTTGCTCAAGAAGTTCAAAGCCTTGTTCCCCAACGTGCCCACCAAGAGTGGTTTGATGGTGGGCCTCGGCGAAACAGACGAAGAGATTTTGCAAGTGATGCAAGACATGCGCGACCACAACATCGACATGCTCACCATCGGCCAGTACTTAGCGCCTAGCACCAGCCACATCCCTGTACGCCGCTATGTGCACCCAGACACGTTCAAGATGTTTGAAGAAAAAGCCTACGAGATGGGCTTTAGCCATGCAGCCATCGGCGCGATGGTGCGTTCGAGCTATCACGCAGACCAACAAGCCCACGCAGCGTCTGAAGCTGCGAAGGCTTAAAGACCCATCAACTCGGCTGGCTCGTCGCTGGCCAACACGTCTTGCGCCCACGCCTCTAGGCGTGAGGCATCTGCGCGAATCACCTCTTGCTTGACGGCCAAGATTTGCGTGGGGTGCATGGAGAAGCTGCGCAACCCCAAGCCCAACAGCAAACGTGTCATGGCTGGGTCACCGGCCATTTCGCCGCATACGCTCACGCCTTTGCCTTGTGCGCGCGCTTCTGCAATGGTGTCGGCCAACAAGCGCAACACGGCTGGGTGCAATGGGTCATACAAATGCGCCACCAACTCGTCGGCGCGGTCAATGGCCAAGGTGTATTGAATCAAGTCGTTGGTGCCAATCGACAAGTAGTCGAAATGGCGCAAGAACATTTTCACGCTTAGTGCGGCTGCAGGCACTTCAATCATGGCGCCCACTTTCACGGGGCCAAACACATCGCCACGTTCATCCAGCTGTTTGCGAGCTTTATCTAACAGCGCCAAGGTTTGTTTGATCTCTCGCGCGTGCGCAAGCATCGGGATGAGCAAATTCACTTGCCCATGTGCTGCAGCGCGCAAGATGGCGCGCAACTGCGTTAAGAACATGGCGGGGTCAGCCAAGCTCCAACGGATCGCACGCAAGCCCAAAGCAGGGTTCAAATGCGTTTCATCTTTGACTGTGCGATCAAGTGGCTTGTCCGCCCCAATGTCCACGGTACGAATAGTGACGGGCAAGCCCTGCATACCATCCACCGCACGTTTGTAGGCAAGGTATTGCTCTTCTTCATCGGGTAGCGCGCCTGCGCGTCCCATGAACAAGAACTCACTGCGGAACAAGCCCACGCCCACAGCGCCCACGTCTAATGCAGCGGGTGCATCTTCGGGCATTTCGATGTTGGCCAACAAGTCCACGCGCTGACCATCCAAGGTGACCGCGGGTGTATGACGCAAACGCAAAAGACGTTCGCGTTCTAAATCTGCTTGGCGTTGCTTAAAGCCATACTCGGCCAAGATGATGGGGGATGGATCGACGATCACCACACCGGCATCACCGTCAATGATGATCCAGTCATCTTGACGCACCAACTGGCTGGCGGTACGCGCACCCACCACAGCAGGAATATCCAAGCTACGCGCGACGATGGCTGTGTGCGATGTCTTGCCGCCCACATCCGTCACAAAGCCTGCAAACACGCTTTGCTTGAACTGCAACATGTCGGCAGGTGACAAGTCATGGGCCACCAACACCAAGGGCACATCCATCTCATCGTCTAGCTGCAAATCTTGCTGTCTAGGCTGGTTGCTGCGCTTGGTTGATGGGTGCGGCATGACATGCGCCACGCCCTTCATGTGACGCAGCATGCGCTCGACCACTTGCTCTAAGTCGCCTTTGCGCTCGCGCAAGTAGGCATCGTCCATCTCGTCGAACTGACGCGCCACCACATCGAGCTGCGAGGTCAACGCCCACTCGGCGTTGTAGAAACGATCTTTGATCCACCCTGCCACGCCATCAGCGAGCATGGTGTCTTGCACCAACATCAAGTGAACTTCCAAAATCGCGGCCAATTCAGGCGGCGAATCTTTGGGCAAGTTGTCGTGCAGGCCTTGTAATTCTTCAAGAACCGCTTCGCGTGCTTGGGTCAGTCGGTCTAACTCTTCACTTACTTGCTCATGCTGAATGAAGTAATGCGCCACATCAACGCGGCTAGAGGCCACCAACACGGCACGCCCAATGGCAATGCCGCGTGCAACTGCAAGACCGTGAACTGAAAACGTCATGCGCGCTTACTCGCCTTCACCAAACTTGTCGGCCATCAAGGCCAACAATGCGTCCATGGCTTCTTGCTCTTGTGCGCCGTCCGTCTCTAGCTCGACTTCGCTGCCAATGCCTGCGGCCAACATCATGACGCCCATGATGCTTTTGGCATTCACACGGCGCTCGCCTTTGCTGATCCACACATCGCACGGAAAACTGCCGGCGAGCTTGGTGAGCTTGGCGGAAGCACGGGCGTGCAAACCTAATTTATTGCTGATGGTCGTTGTTGTTTTGATCATGGATTCGACGAGTTTGATTTTGAGGGGCAGTGATGGCGACTTGCATCACACCTTGTGTGCCGCCCGTGAGGGCGCGCGCCACGAGGGCATCGAGTGGCTCATGGCGGTAGCACACACAGCGGTAAAGCATAGGCAGATTCACACCTGCGATGAGCTTGGCATTGCTGCCCGCCACGAGCTTTTGAGCCACGTTGGCTGGCGTCGCGCCAAAAATATCGGTCAGCACGAGCAAGCCCGTATCTAGCGCAGAACCTGCTGCATCTAGTGCTTGGGCCAATGTGTCTTCGGGCTGCGCATTCGGCTGCACATCGATGGCAATGACGTCTGCCGAGCATTCGTCATACACGTGCATGGCACAGTCACGCAGCGCTTGCGCCAATGGTGCGTGGGCAATGATGAGGATGCGATTGCTCATAAATCTGTTGGAGTTGTTGCCTAGATTATCAGCGGTCTGACTTGTGCTTTAAAAAGTAGCCGTAGGACGCGAGGCAACAGACGAAATACACAGCCATGGCACTTTGGAAGGCAACAGGCTCCATCAAGCCTTGCGCTTTGAAGCCATCAATCATGAGCCCCATGCCCCACTGCACAACAAACACGCCCAAGAACAGCACCAGGTTATAGGCTGACAAGGCCTTACCTGCTACCGCCGCAGGAAAGGCCATGCCCACAGCGGGTTGCGCCAACGCCACAAATGAGCTGCTGATGCAGAACAAGGCCCAATGCAAAGCGCCTGCATCTGCTCCTGCCAAGATGATGTAGGTCTGCACGCAAAAATTCAGCGGCACGCCGTAGGTCATTAATTTGTCGGCGCTGTAACCACGCTTGGTCAATGCAGGCGTGTACAAACCCCACAACCAAAACGTGATCAGCATGCACACGTTCAACCAAAATAAACCTGTCGCAGCTTCCAGTGGGGTATAGCCCGCCACCTTGACCATCCAAGGCCCTGCCCACAAAGTTTGCATGGCCACAAAGCCACCGTAATTGAAAAAACCCATCGGTGTGAGGCTGCGGAAATAGGGATGTGCCCACACTTGTTTGTAGCTCGCCAAAATGCCAACGCGTTTTGTTGACTCTGTTTCAACCACTGGCTCTGGGAGTCGCCACTTTGGAACTTGCCACGCCATCAAGGCCATCGACATCACGATGAGAAATGCAAGTCCGACAAAAATCCAACGCCAGCCAATAACGGGCAGCAACCATTGCACAGGCAGCGTTGAAGCCAGCATGCCGAAGGCTCCGGTCATCAGCATCCAAGAGTTGGCGCGTTGCTGATTTTCTAAGGCGAGCCATCGGCGATAGCCAGTGAGTGGGGCCATCAAACAGGCGCTCACGCCTACGCCGATCAACACCCGCGCCATCAGCAAGCCATAAAAATCTGACGCCCACGAAAATGCAAAGCATCCTAAGACCGCAACGCACAAGAAGCTCAGCACCACTTTCTTGGGGCCGTGCTGGTCTAACCAATGCCCCATCGGCAACTGCGTGAGCGAAAAGCCAAAGAAATAGCCGCCTGCAAGCAAACCCAAATCACGGGCTTCCAATCCGAAGTCCATGGTCAACATCGGTGACAAAGTTGCCGTGATCGCACGCAACAGTGTCGACAAAAAGTAAGCCGAGGCAAACGCCACGAACACCCATACCGCTGCTTTACGTGGCAACACATCGTGGTTCATGGCTTCGTGCTTTCTCTGAAATTTTTCATAGTCCAATTATCAAGACAAACGGGGCAAGGCTTTTCAGCCGTTGCCCCGTTGGTTACACACAAGCTTTGCGGCTTGTGCGTGTCAGCTCAGGATTTACTTGTTCTTGAAGTCGTCGTGGCAAGACTTGCATGTGCCTGCTGTCGCGGTGAACGCAGCTTTGAATGCATCTTCTTTGCCAGTCTTGGTTGCAGCAACCAATTTGACAGATTCGGCTTGAAGCTTGTCAGCAGCTTCTTTGAATTTCGCAGCTTGCTTCCAAACTTCTGGCTTGGCTTTGGTTTCTGCCGTCTCTGTGCCTTCACCAAACGCGTGCCATGGCAATTTAGCCATGTTCGCCACGATCTCTGCATTCTCTGCGGCGATCTTGGCATCGAAAGGTGCCTTGCCTTGCGCCATCGCACCCATGCGACCAAAGTGAGCTGCAGTCACTGTGAAGGCTGCTTTGCGGTATTTCACTGCGTCTTCTGGCTTTGCAAACTGGGCAGAAGCTGAGAAGCTAATTGCAGCAGTGCTGACAGCAATCAATGTAAGGATAAGTTTTTTCATTGGTGTAGGTCCTTTAGGGTTGAAAATGAGAGTTCGTGATGTGCAGAGTTTACGAACTTTGTTGCACTCTGTCTTTTTGACTCTTCTTCATCGCATGCCACATACACATTCTTTGCATCGCATTCGTATTTGGGATCTACCGACACGCGGATTTCATGTCCTTTTGGCACTCAGCGTTGCAGGCCTCATCGCGACTGGCGAAATTGGCGCTATGCAGCTCCACTTTTGGCTGGGGTATGGTGTGCTGACCTTGGTTCTTTTTCGTTTGGTTTGGGGCTTTGTGGGTGGCCACTGGTCTAGGTTCATCAATTTTGTTCCTACACCAGCCAAACTACGTGCTTATGTGCAAGCTGTTCGCGCTCAGCAAGCACCTCACAGCGTTGGGCACAACCCCTTGGGCGCTTTATCAGTCCTTGGCATGTTGAGCCTGCTTTTGCTGCAGGTCTTCAGTGGATTTATTAGCGATGATGAAATCGCCAACACGGGGCCTTGGGCTGCCCTCGTTCCGGCCAATTGGGTGGAACTTGCCACCGAGTATCACAGCGACATCGGCAAAGTGCTTTTGATTCTGCTGATTGTTTTGCATGTGGGAACGGTGCTTTATTACAAGCGTATCAAGCATGATGACTTGATCACACCCATGATTACCGGCGACAAGGTATTTACAACTGAGGTGCATGCTTCTCGCGACACACGAACATCTCGCCTCTTTGCGCTTGGTGTTTTGGCAGGCTGTGCTTATGTGGTTTACCGTTTGGTGAACCTCGCCTGAAGGACTACATCGCCCATGAAAAAAGCCGCGCACTGCGCGGCTTTTTTGTTGCAAGAGGCAATTACGCTTTGGCTTGTGCCAATAGAGTCTCGGCATTGCTCACTTCGAACTTGCCTGGTGCTTCTGCGTTCAGCGTGACGACCTTGCCGTCTTTGATGAGCATCGAGTAGCGGTCGCTACGAACACCCATGCCACGTGCTGTCAAGTCCAACACCAAGCCTGTAGCCTTTGCGAAGTCTGCACTGCCGTCGCCTAGCATGCGCACTTTGCCATTGGTGTGTTGGTCACGTGCCCAAGCACCCATCACAAATGCATCGTTGACACTGACGCACCAAATTTCATCCACGCCAGCCGCTTTGAACTCGTCGTGCAAAGCCACGTAACCGGGCACATGTTTGGCCGAGCAAGTGGGCGTAAACGCACCTGGTAATGCAAACAAGGCAATGGTCTTGCCTGCGGTGGCTTTGGCCACGTCTACGGCATTCGGGCCAATACTGCAGCCTTCACCTTCGACTTCTGAGTATTCCATCAGGGTGGTGTGTGGCAGGGTGTCTCCAACTTTGATCATGGTGTCTCCAAATATTTATGACGTTACAAAAACAAAAACGACCCACATTGTGGGTCGTTTTCTTTAGCCTTGCAGAGCCGAAGCCCTTTGGTATTTAAACCGCAGCAGCTTTCTCAACCAAACGGGTCGCAACCCAGTTTTTGGTTTTCGAAATTGGCTTGCTTTCAGTGATCTCGATCATGTCGCCCAAGTGGTATTCACCTGTCTCGTCATGCGCGTGATACTTGCTCGACTTAGCAACAATTTTGCCGTAGAGGGCGTGCTTCACACGACGCTCCACGAGCACTGTCACTGTTTTAGCGCGCTTGTCGCTAACCACCTTGCCAATCAAGGTGCGTTTGAGGGATTTCTTAGCGTCCGTCATGTTCACTCCTTACTTGGCGGCTTGCTTTTCAGCAAGAATGGTTTTTGCACGTGCAATGCTGCGACGTGTAGAACGCAGTTGTGACGTGTTGTTGAGTTGTTGCGTACCTTTTTGCATGCGCAAGCCAAAGTGAGCTTTTTGCAACTCTTTGACTTCAGCTTCGAGGCCGGCAACGTCTTTTTGGCGCAGTTCAGCAGCTTTCATTTCTTATTTCTCCTGAATTACTGGCCGATCATGCGAGCCACAAAAGTGGTACGCAAGGGCAACTTTGCAGCGGCCAGACGGAATGCTTCACGGGCCAACTCTTCAGGGACGCCTACGATTTCGTAGAGGACCTTGCCGGGTTGGATCTCAGCCACGTAGTACTCGGGGTTACCTTTACCGTTACCCATACGCACTTCAGCAGGCTTATTGGAAATCGGCTTGTCAGGGAACACACGAATCCAGATACGGCCGCCACGTTTGACGTGACGAGAGATCGCACGACGTGCGGCCTCGATCTGGCGGGCCGTCAGACGGCCGCGATCGGTGGATTTCAGACCGAAGTCACCGAATGCAACTGTGTTGCCACGTGTTGCGATGCCGGTGTTGCGGCCTTTTTGCTCTTTGCGGTATTTACGGCGTGCTGGTTGCAGCATGCTTATTCTCCTGTTCCGTCCGCAGCCGTGCCAGTGGATGCGGGCGCGGCAACCTTGCGGACGCGCTTGACGGCAGTTTTAGGGGCATCAGCGGCTTCAGCGGGTTTATCGCTGCCATCCGTTGGTGCGGCATTGGTCCCTGCTGGGCGACGAGCGCCTGAGCGTGCGGGACGATCGCCTGTTGGGCGAGCGTCACGACGAGGACCGCGAGGACGACGCTCTTCTTCAGCACGGGGCTCAGCAGCGGCCGGCAGGTCGTTACGACCCAAGGTATCGCCTTTGTAAACCCACACTTTGACACCGATGATGCCGTAAGTGGTTTTAGCTTCAGAAGTTGCGTAATCGATGTCTGCACGCAGGGTGTGAAGTGGCACGCGACCTTCACGGTACCACTCGGTACGTGCGATCTCGATGCCGTTCAAACGACCTGCCGACATGATCTTGATGCCTTGAGCACCCAGACGCATGGCGTTTTGCATGGCGCGCTTCATAGCGCGACGGAACATGATGCGTTTTTCGAGCTGTTGAGTGATGCTGTCAGCGATCAATTGAGCATCGATTTCAGGCTTGCGCACTTCTTCGATATTGACTGCGACTGGCACGCCCAAACGAGCTGCGAGTTCTTTCTTCAAGTTCTCGATGTCTTCGCCTTTTTTGCCGATCACCACGCCTGGACGAGCCGAGAAGATGGTGATGCGTGCGCTTTTAGCGGGACGCTCGATGAGAACGCGAGAGACAGAAGCGTTTTTCAGCTTGGCCTTGAGGTATTCGCGCACTTTGATGTCTTCGGCCAGCATGCCAGCGAAGTCATTGTTGCTTGCGTACCAACGGCTAGCCCAGTTGCGGCTCACTGCAAGGCGAAAGCCTGTGGGGTGGATTTTTTGTCCCATATCTTCCTATACCTTTCAGTTACCGACTGTCACGTAAACGTGACAGGTTGGCTTGCTGATACTGTTACCGCGGCCTTTGGCGCGGGCAGTGAAACGCTTGAGCGTGGCGCCTTTTTCGACGTAGATGGTTTTCACCTTCAACTCGTCGATGTCTGCACCGTCGTTGTGTTCAGCGTTAGCAATCGCAGATTCCAAAACTTTCTTGACGATGCCAGCAGCTTTTTTCTGCGTGAATGTCAGGATGTTCAGAGCCTGGTCAACTTTTTTGCCGCGGATCATGTCCGCGACCAAACGGCCTTTGTCGACCGACAAACGGACGCCCCTAAGGACTGCACGTGTTTCCATGGTCTTTCCTTATTTCTTCTGGACTTTTTTGTCCGCGGGGTGACCTTTGAAGGTACGAGTCAGAGCGAATTCGCCCAACTTGTGACCCACCATTTGGTCAGTGATATACACGGGCACGTGTTGCTTGCCGTTGTGCACAGCGATGGTCAAGCCGATGAAATCGGGCAAGATCATGGAACGACGTGACCAAGTTTTCACTGGCTTTTTATCTTTAGTTGCGATGGCCTTGTCGACCTTGGCAACCAAATGATGGTCAACAAACGGACCCTTTTTGAGAGAGCGAGTCATTTGTTACCCCTTACTTTTTACGACGCGACACAATCATGACTTGTGTGCGTTTGTTGTTACGGGTACGGTAGCCTTTTGTCAGGTTACCCCATGGGTCAACTGCATGACGGCCTTCACCGGTGCGACCCTCGCCACCACCATGTGGGTGATCCACTGGGTTCATAGCGACGCCACGCACGGTTGGGCGAATACCCATCCAGCGCTTGACACCAGCTTTACCCAATTGGCGGAGGCTGTGTTCTTCGTTTGCAACTTCACCGATGGTGGCGCGGCATTCGATATGGATCTTGCGAACTTCACCAGAGCGCATACGCACTTGAGCGTAAGTGCCTTCACGAGCCAACAAAGTGGCCGATGTACCGGCTGAACGCGCGATTTGTGCACCAGCACCTGGCTTCAACTCGATACAGTGAATGGTTGAACCCACTGGAATGTTGCGGATTGGCAAGGTGTTACCTGCACGGATCGGGGCTTCCGAACCGCTGAGCAACGATGCGCCAACTTCCAAACCACGTGGAGCAATGATGTAGCGACGCTCGCCGTCTGCGTAACACACCAAAGCGATGTGTGCCGTACGGTTTGGATCGTATTCAATGCGTTCCACTTTCGCAGGGATAGCGTCTTTGTTACGCTTGAAATCCAC
>ERZ1034363.1527-NODE-1527-length-12990-cov-6.564547_pt1 | contig 12990 bp, 13 predicted proteins | sample MGYA00520616_ERZ1034363 | MGnify/ENA primary metagenome ERZ1034363 (study PRJEB33736, sample SAMEA104284506) | Azolla filiculoides | biome: Urban; feature: Water surface; material: Ditch water | place: Netherlands | collected 2015-10-28 | depth 0-0.1 m ...
AGTAACGATTTCGCGCAAATGCAAACCTTATTCACCGCGTTCTTTGCGAGTATCCCGCATGATTGGTATCGTAATAACCCGATTGCCCAATATGAAGGCTATTACGCCAGTGTGTTTTACTCTTATTTTGCGGCTTTAGGGTTAGATATCATTTTGGAAGACACGACGAATCAAGGTCGAATTGATATGACGGTGAAGTTCAACGAGCAGGTGTATTTGTTTGAGTTCAAAGTCGTGGAATTAGTCCCAGAGGGGAAAGCGTTGCAACAGTTACAAGACCGTGGCTACGCGGAGAAATACCTAGCGTTAGGTCAACCCATTCACCTCATTGGTGTTGAGTTTAGCAAGAAAAAGAGAAGTGTGGTGGGGTTTGATTGGTTGTCGCTCGAATAACTCAATTTCTGACGACTTCAATATTAGAATTTGTGTTATCTGTCAACGTCTTTTTTTAAATAACCATTTGATGAAATAGTGTATGACCATTAAGCAAAAAATCACAAAGATGATCTGAATTGCCCGCTCCACGCCAAAGAACAGCGCTATTCCCGAAAATGCTCCCAGTCCCAGAATGACAAAGAACACAAAAAACTCTATCATCAAGAGAAAGGGAATGATGAAAAATAAGCTAACGATCAAAAAGAGTGTAAAAATGATTTCAAGCAACATGAGTGACTACCAACTGCCTGTATTTTCCATTAATACCCATTGATCACTTGGGAACAGTGGCTCACCTTTCTGAAGTAGCTCAATTGAAATCCCATCAGGGGATTGAATGAATGCCATGTGCCCATCTCTAGGTGGGCGATTGATTGTTACGCCTTGATCGATCAATTTTTGACATGTCTGATAAATGTTATCAACCTCAAACGCTAAATGTCCGAAATTACGACCGTCTGTATAGATTTCATCATCCCAATTGTAGGTCAGTTCAAGCAAGGGGGGTTGTTATGATAGGCTTCTGTGTCAGAAGGTGCATAGAGATACACTAACGTAAATCGTCCCGCTTTATTTTCATGACGATGACTTTCCAGTAAGCCGAGTTGATGGCAGTAGAAATTCAAAGAATGTTCTAAGTTACGAACACGAACCATTGTATGTAAATAACGCATGTTTTCACCTAAATGTTTAATGACGGGGTATGAGAATATAATGAAAATCGCAGACTTATGATTTCTGATTAAATCATGAAAAAACGAGTGATACAATGTCATTAAGCATTACAACTATCCCGTGTATTCATCAACTCCATGTCCAGAAAAGCCTTGTAACGGAACCATTCTTTAGATGTTGCTCGATTCTATAGAGGTACTTTGTTTAGCATGACCAACCACGCAATTAATACTAATGTCCCTAACATTAAAAAATAAGGGCTAAAAAACCATAGAATAATTGGAATACTAAAAAAGAATGTACGGATACCTGAAGAATAATATCGTCCCGCCTTATTTAGATATGCACAGGTTTGTGTAATTAAATCATTATCAATGGGAAGGCTAATCATATAACCGACATGATTAAAAAATCGAGTTGCCATTGAAAAACAGTAAAAAGCAAAAGAAAAATTCAGTAGCAATAACCCCAATTTAAGTTGCCAAATTTCAGTAGAGCTCACTGAAACGATATCATTAAAAGGGAGAAATAGTGCAAGTTGCTTAGTTTTATCACCTAAATTCAACGCACCCATTATTAATAGTATTGAAGTTGAAGCCATAAAATTAGCGGCTATCACAGAGTTACGCAGTGTTTGAATAGCAACTATACTCAAGCTGTCGTTACCCATTATTTTGTATACCCACTGTTTTCTGATCTGGGCATTGAATGTATGAACATTTGACTCTGCTGAACTGCGCTTTAGCTTTAAACATAAATAGTATATTAAAATAAATGTTATGCTAGCTATAAAAAAAATGAGATCAGAGTTTAATATCATGCGTTGCTGTTTCCAATTTGAATTAAAAAATATGAGGACATAGTCTACTTTTTTGATTGTTAATCCAGAAATGCTTCACTATTTTCTAATGACACCGTTTTATCTTTATTAATTAAATAATAAACAACCGGGATTACTAATAAAGAAAATAAGGTAGAAGCAAAAATACCAAAAATAAAACTCCATGCCAAGCCTGAAAATATTGGATCTAAAATAATTACAAACGCACCAAACATAGCGGCACCGGCCGTTAAAAATATAGGTCTTAATCGAATTGCTCCTGCTTCAATTAACGCATCCACTAAATCTATATTAGGTTGTGAGCGTATACGTTCAATAAAATCGATTAGGATAATAGAATTTCGGACTACGATCCCAGCCAAAGCAATCATTCCAATCATCGCGGTGGCGGTGAAATAGATAGGATTATCGTAACCAGAAATAGGCGTTGCCATAATTTGATTGAGTATCCAAAAACCGGGCATGATACCAATCACGGTGAGAGGGATTGCAATCATCATCACTAAGGGAAGCGTTAACGAACCGGTTTGTCCAACTAGTAGAACATAAATCATAACTAACGCCGCAGCAAAGGCTAATCCGAGATCACGAAATACATCAACGGTAATTTTCCACTCACCTTCACCGGCTAATTCTGCTTTATAACCCGACGGCAGCGGTTTTTTGGCTAATGCGCTATTAAGATCGAATACCGCCTCTACAGGACTACGCCCCGCCATTCCAGCTATGACATAGTTAACGCGTTGTAAGTTCTTATGGTAAATTGGCTGATCATCATATACCGTAGAGACGGCCCCTATTTCACTTAAAGGTATTAAATTGCCTGTGTCGGTTCTGACTCGTAATGTTAATAAATCAAACTCCGAAGAGCGTAAAGCACGAGGCAATTGCAAAAACATATTTAAAGATTGCCGTTCGCTATCCAAATGAATGCTACCCACTTGCTGACCCGCAAGTGCTATATGGAGAGTTTCTGCTACTTGGGCAACAGTTACTCCTGATAAAGCCGCCTTTTCTCGATTTAAATCAAAACGCATTTTAGTGTGTGGTGTTTGTGAAAAATCATCTACATCGACCACACCTTCAAGTTTTTCCATCTCTGCCCTTACGCGCTTAGATACAGCAATTAAGCTATCTATACTCGCTTGTGCTGGCCCATAGATTTCGGCAACTAAATCTGAAAGTACAGGAGGTCCAGGCGGTGTTTCGATAATTTTGAGATTAACATGGTATTGTTTAGCAATTTTTTCGATTTCCGGTCTAATTCGCAACGCAATTTCGTGTGATTGCTGTTCACGTTGATCCTTTGGGACTAAATTAAGCCTAACTTCTCCAAGATGACTATCACTACGCAGATAATAATGCCTTACCATGCCATTAAAATCCATGGGAGAGGCTAACCCTGTGTATGTTTGATAATGGGTGACTTCATTTACGGTTGCTAAATAACTGCCCAATGCGCTTGCAACTTGATCGGTACTTTCTAAAGTAGATCCTTTAGGCATATCAATCATAATTTGCAATTCATTTTTATTATCAAAAGGCAGTAATTTGAGTGGCACAGCACGTGTAACGGCTAATAATGTCGATCCCACAAAAGCAATAAAAACCATGAATAAAAAGAATTTTGCTCGATTAGGTGAAGCTAGCAGTGTTTCTAATGCAATGCGATATATTTTGTAAATCAAACTTTGCTTTAAATCCTCTGGTGCTTCCTCACTATGCGCATGATAGTCGCTTTGTAATAATTTGAAACTCGCCCATGGCGTGACAGTAAAGGCAACGATTAAAGATACAAGCATGGCAATCGGTACATTAAACGCCATTGGCGCCATATAAGGCCCCATCATGCCTGTGATAAAGAACATAGGTAAAAACGACACAATAACGGTAAACGTAGCTAAAATTGTAGGCGGCCTTACCTCATCTACGGCTGTTAACAACGCTTGTAGTGGTGATTCATTGCGTAGCTTGTAATGTCTATGAATATTTTCAACATCTACAATAGGGTCATCAACTAATAATCCTAGCGATAAAATTAATGCAAATAAGGTCACACGGTTAATGCTGTAGCCCGAAATATAATCAAGCAATAACGTTAGCGCTAAAGTCATCGGTACGGCAATAGAAACAATAAAAGATTCCTTTAGACCTAAAGAAAATGCGAGCAATACCACAATAATAACGATTGCAAAGCTTAGATGTTTAACGAGTTCATTGACTTTGTGATTAGCTGTTTCTCCATAGTCCCGAGTGATTGTAAGTAGCACATCTTCTGGAATTAAAGAACCACGTAAACTTTCCGTAGTCGAAATCACGGTATTTGCAACGTCAACGGCATTACTCCCTTTTCGTTTAGCAATAGCGAGAGTGACCATCTGACGCTCTTGGCCTGCTTGAGGTGGATTCCCTAACGCACTTCCCACTGTAGACATTTTAGCCACTGCAGGACCAAAACCAATGCGAGTATAATGACTCACATCCGCCGGGCCATCTTCAATACGGGCAACATCTCTTAAGTAAATAGGGCGTCCTGCCATATGCTTCAATACCACGGCCCCCACTTCTACTGAAGAATTCAAGTAAGGTCCCGCTTCTAACAAAATTTCTTGGTTACTTCGCTCAAAGCTTCCAGCTTGAACATTTACATTTGCATTTGCTAACGCCTGAGAAATATCCATTAACGTCAGATCATAAGCAATTAAATTTACTGGATTGGCATAAATAGACACTTGCCGTTGCTCACCACCTACAACCCAACTTTTACCCACATCAGCAACTGCTCTTAAAGAAACAATTAACTCATCGGCAATACGACGCAGTGCCATGGCATCATATTGCGCATTTTGCGTAGACAGGGCAAGCAATACAATGGGGACATTATCAATTTCAACAGGGGCCACCTTCCAATGCGTTACACCAGCAGGAATGAGATGCTGGTTGGACATTAAGCGATCCCACGTTTTCACCAAGCTATCTTCAAAGGATTGACCAACTAAATAGCGTACCGTAACCACAGCAGAACCGGGCTTTGAGACAGAATAAACATATTCCACCCCTTCAATTTGTTTAAGTAAAACTTCTAAAGGCGTCGAAACTAATTTTTCCACTTCTTCACTTGAAGCGCCTGGATACTCAATGAGTACATCCATCACCGGTACAACAATTTGGGGGTCTTCTTCGCGCGACGTAAACGTTAATGCAGTTGCTCCCGCAAGTAAGGAAATAATTAAAAATAAAATAGATAATTGGGAGGTCGTAAAAATTTCAACAATCTTGGTGGTCAAACCACGATGCGGTTTTGAAGTAGGCTGATTTGGCATCATTGAGCCTGCTGAGGATGACTTACAATTGTTTCACCAGAGGCTAAACCTGAAATGACTTCAACGTAGTTGCCAAAAGCTTTTCCTGTTCTAATATGTCGGGTGGAGCCATGTTCATTGTCTAAAACGTGAACGATCTCTAATTGACCGATATGCTCAATAGCACTCTTGGGAATCAATAGCGCTTCATGTTGTGCACACGACTGCTCTAACCACCCAAAATAGCCCGTTTGCAATCCCTTAACCACAGGTAAAGCGACTTTAATTAGTTGAGTCCTTGTTTGTGAATCGACATCTGAACTGATTTCATCAATTTGTGCATCTACTGTTAGCGCTAATGCATCAATATAGACTTTAACTGGCATATCCATTGTGTATCGAGTAGCGCAGCTTGTTGGTACATCGGTTTCAAGTCTTAACCCCTCGGATGTTTGTAAAGTGATAATAGGCACGCCTAATAATCCCATATCCCCCGGCTCTTTTAATCGCTTGAGTACCACACCATCAAATGGCGCTCGCAGTAACGCATCTGCATGTCGTGATTGCATTTCATTCACCACGCTATGCGCTTGACTCACTTGTGCTTGCGTTTCTTTTTCTTGCGCTACTATGGCATCAAGATGTTCGCGTGTAGCAGCTTCTTTGTTATATAAACTTTGTATGCGCTCTAAATCTGCTTTAGCTTTGACATTCTGAGCATTTGCCCCAGCCAAAACTCCTAATGCAGACTGCTCTTGAGCAGCAATATCTCGCTCATCTAAACGGATTAACACATCACCTTGTTTAACTTTGTCGCCATTATGTACTCTAATATCAATGATACGCGCTGCCATTTTAGGGGCAATGTGAGCTATTGTTCTTGATTTTACCGTTCCAGGCCACCTGACAATGTCGTCTACCGTTTTTTTCTCTACATAAAACGTTTGTGGAGCTGGAATGTTTAAATCGTTGCTTATCTTACTAATGCCCGGAGCGACTTTATTCTCAAAACTTCCTTGCATAAAAAGGAGTAATACTATCAACGCAAACACAGCTACCGAAAAAGCAAGTAATTTACTTGGGTTGTTTTGTTTGGTACTGGTCATCAACGTTCTCCTATTTCCAAGCGCCAATGGCTTTTTTTAATGCAGCATCAGCAATTAACGCGTCATAATGTGCTGCGATCGAATTTGATTGCGCAGAATTCTTAGCCACTTCTGCTTCAATATAACGTGTAACCGTAGCTACCCCAGCTTGTCTTTCTTCCTTAACCAGTCTGAGTGCTTCGGTTGCTGCTTGCATTGATAGCTTTGTCGTGTTTATACGCGCTAAACTTTCTTGTAGTTTTAAATAGGCCGTTTTCAATTCCTGTTCAATCACTAATTTCGTTTTACGCTCTGTTTCCTTTGCTTGCGCCACGTTTAGTTCAGCTATTCTAATTTGCTGAGGCGTATTAAGACCTGAAAACAGATTTATCTCCATTGAAACACCTGCTGTGACATTTTCTTTTTCACTTGAAAAATCAGGGGCTCGACTATTTTGCCCATAGCTCACATAGGCATCCGCCCTAGGTAAATAAGCTCCTTGTGCGCTTTTTACTTTATGCTTAGCTATTTCAATTTGATTGGCTGCTGCTTTCACTTCCGGTCTTTGCACTATGGCTTGTTCAAGTAAATCATTAAATGAAGCGGTTAATGTTGGTTGAATAAAAATAGTAGATGGGGTAATACTAAAATTTTGCTGAATTGGCAATCCCAGCAGATTAGCAATAGTCACCTTAGCCAAATCAACACTATTAGCGGCTTTTAGTTGTGCTTCTTGTGCCTGCGATAATTTAACTTCTAACGACAACACATCAGATTTAAGTACCGTTCCTGCAACGTGCTTTAATTGAGTTTGATTTAACTCGCTGGAAATAGATTTTATTGATTCGAGAGCAATCTTTTGCGCCTCTAACGTGGCTAAATACGCATAATACGTTGTAGTAATCGCTTGAATTAACGTGTCATGAATTGATGCACGTTCAAATTCAGATTGATCAATCCCTAATTCAGCCGCTTTACTTTCATGATAATCCTGCCCACCACGAAAAAGGGATAAATGACCGATTATTTCAGGTCTAAAATTTTGTCTATATCCCGGATTATTAATAGTAGAAATCGTATTAGCATTAAATTCGCGTTGCGCAACCATCATAGAGAATACTTGCGCTGGATTATTTGATGTTTCATAAGCCACTTTAGCGGAAATTTGTGGATAAAATGAAGATAGAGCCACATTTAATTGTGCATCTGCTTGGCCGATGCGCTCTATTGCAATTTGTAAATCTGGATTATTGGCGATAGCGTAATCAATAGCTTGCTCTAAGGTAAAAATTTGATAGGTTAATTCAGTCGGTTTAGACGAATCAAAATCTGTTGCTAGAGTGGGCATTGATATTAACAATATGGCTAGAAAATTCCAGACCAAAAATGGTGCATTATTTCTTTTATGCATAATTGTTTTTGGTTTTCAATTAAGATAGTTTAAAGCAGTCACTCCATTCGCTAATATTATTCGTTGCGACGGAGAAATACGTTCATTTTGCATTGAAAAGAACCCGCGTTTTTAGACATAAATGCGGGTTTCATAGAATTGATATAATGTTACTCTACGGAGAACTCGCGCATCATGCCCATGTCTTCATGCTCTAAATTGTGGCAATGATAGACAAATAGGCCTTTAAAATCTTGAAAGGGTTTTATAATTTTGACTTTTTCCATTGGCATGACTAAAACAACATCTTTTAAACCACTATTAATAAAACCGTCTTTGACAGTATCGTAAGACGTTGACTCACCGCTAAAACTCCGGCTAACAATTTCAAACTGCTGACCATGTAAATGAATAGGATGGGCCATAGATAAATGCATCATCCCACCACCCATTCCACCCATCCTACTATTTCTACCCATTGAACCACGTCCCATCTCATGGCCATTTTTATGTTGTTGCTGTTCACCTTGAGAATCATTATCCATTTTCATGTGACCTTCTCCGTGCGCATGGAAAATTTCAATTAATTGAATACTGCCAACTTTAATACGTTCAAAGGGTAATGGATTATTGAATTCATAAGGTGCTCCATTAAGCAGCATCGACATTGGTGCTTCGGTAATGCCAATAGGAATTGGGTTATTAGGATTAGCTGTATCACTTATTTCATAATGCTTAAATGTGGATAACAACATGGGCAGCTTATGTGTTTCGCTGACTTTTTTGGTAATACGAACCGTTAGAATGGGATATTCACTGCCTACAGGGATTGCACCTGTCGACATTCCCATTTTGGGTAAAACGCCTGAAAACGCCAAGCTTTTCAACGTTAATTCAGACCCTTCATTACGACCACTAAAATCCGCCCAAACATCAAGGCGCTCGCCAGGTGCAAGCATGACATACGGTTTTATTTCTGGTTGTTCAAGTAAACCGCCATCCACACCTATTACTATCACAGGCATTTCATCATTCCATGCCAATTTGTAAATTCGTGAGGTTGACGCATTCACAATGCGTAATCGATAAGCGCGACTTGCTACCTCTAATTGGAAGTTTGGACGACCATTAACTAAAATTTTGTCACCGGTAATTCCTGTCATTTTATTGTGCATCGACGAGGAATAAACCAGTTGATTATCCATATCGAATTGTTTATCTTGGATCACAAGTGGTATTTCAAATTCACCTGATGGCAGCTCTAATTTAGCTTCATTCTCATCGTTGACAATCATTGCGCCAGCAAGACCAAAATAAACCTGTTTACCTGTGACACCGTGTTGGTGTGGATGGTAAATATTTAGATTTGCTCGGTTAATTACTTCAAACTCGTAGACTAAGGTTTCACCCGAATCAATAAAATACATTGGATGACCATCCATCATTTGTGGGACGTGTAAACCATGCCAATGTGTAACGGTGGGTTGAGAGAGTCCATTATGCAGATTAACACGCACTTTCTGACCTTTTTGCAGACGAATGATGTCACCTAAAAATGAATTGGGTAATGGCGTAATGGTATCTTTTGGACCTTTTATTAACTTTGCTGTGTATTGTAATAAATTTGTTTTCGAACCATCTAAAATGGGAAGAGAAGCGGGTTTACAAAACAAGTCAAATTCAACATCGGGATGAAAATTGGGTGAGGCTTTATTGGGAGTGATTTTTGGCATCATCATATTGCCTTTCATTCCCATACCTTCCATGGCTTTTGCAATCGAAGGTAGTGCAGTTAAACTTGCAACACCTAAGCCAGTTTGCATTAAAAAATGTCGACGCGATTCATTAAACGCATTCATAAGAGCTCCTGAAATTTGAAACGCTCAAAATCAACTAAATAGTTCAATTGATTTTGAGCATGAAGACAATTGATATAAAGGACACGTTTGTTAGTTATAAACATGAATATTAATGTTACCGGAGAAGGATATTTCATCGTTCTTCCACAACGTTTTATTCTAAATGGCAATTGTTAACTGTGAAATATGCTCTGTTTTATGCGAAATACTTTATCACGATTCTAGAATATGAATTTTGACATAAGACATCGTACTTGTACTGGCTGAAAAATGCTTTTGTTATTGATTTTGCCATGCACGGTAGGCTTTTAATCCACCTTCGATATAGCTCACATTACTATACCCCATCATACGCAAAGTATCAGCCGACAAAGCACCACGGTAATTTACATTGCAATAAGTAATGATTGGCGTATCTAAATCGGGAATTTCATCTTCGACATTCATCTCTAACTTCCCTCTGCTAATGTGTTTTGAGCCTGAGATATGATCGACATCATGCTCTTCTTTGTCGCGAATATCTAAAGCTAATATACCCGATGCTAATAAAGCATCGATTTCATTGGGCTTTACTGCATGAACTCGTGAGCGTGCCGCTTCACCCATTTGAATAAATTGATCAGTGTAAGCCATATTTACTTCTCTTTAGTAATGATTTTAATGTACATCATCGGTATGCCATTTAGGCATCATAACGATACAGTTTGGTTTGAATCCTTGTTTTTTTAGGGTATCAATACTGCGGATTTTTTCCATTGTTTCTAAATTAATGACAGAAATTGAACCATCATCCATCTCAGGTAAATTTAAAAAGCTGTTTTGCACAATGGCATACTTTTCATCAGGAGAGAAAACCACATGATGCGCACCACCAGCAGTGGGTATTGATTTAATAAGTTTGGGCTGTGTTTTGGATTGGCTAATATCAAAGATATTTAACGCACCAGGTTTTGCCGTTGTGACAAAGAGTTTGTCATGCTCTTGATTAAAATAAATTTCCAATGGCACGCCTTGTTTTACTTCAGAAAAATCATAAGCCGGTTTGAAATCAAATGTATCGTGATTGGATTGCCATGTGGCGACCCAGAGTTTTCCTTCAAACATGGTATTCACATACGCCATTGGCGGTGTGGAATGAGGAATAAAGACGGCTTCAACAGTTGACGAACCAGGACCACCCACTTTATGTGTTGATAACACCTCACCTGTTGATGCTTTAATAATCGTGACAGTATCGCCAGCATCCCCTAAATCCGATGCTCGAACGGTACTGGTGACCATAATTCTATCAATGTCTTCATTCAAACCAATGCCATGAGGGTACTTAATAAAGGTTTCGTTACCATTCGCTGCAATGACCTGTTTCACTTGATCGGTTTGAGCATTACCTACAATCACATTGCTTGACCCCATACAGGTTAAATACCACGTTTTTTTATCCGACGAAAAAGACATATCTTCGCCCACTTGGCATTCTGGCACGTTAACATCTTGAATTTTCAAATGCTCCTGATTCATGTTAATGACACGCAAAGCTCCTTTTCCTAAAGCTGTAATATAAGCTTTGCTCAAATCTTTATTGTAAAAAATATGATGAGCAACAGCGTCGGGGGGAAGTGGCAAATCATTCATGACTTTACCAAAATTAGCCGAATTGGGATCGACATCGATAATAGCGATTCCTTCTTTACGTGGTGTTTGATTGGGCTGGCTTTCATAATTCACCATCGCTAACATTTCTGCAAAACTTGCAAGTGGTGCGAGTAGTATCAAACTACACAATGTGTTTGTTATTGTTTTTTTAAGCATTGTCGAGGCTCTTTTAGACGTAATGGAATAAGGGCAAGATTAGTCTTACCCTTACATTTTTATTCAGCGGTACTTGCGTCAATCATACCTGTGACGCGTGAAATTTTAGTGACAGGAAAACCACCTTTTTCGCTATGTTCACGCAATGCGTCTTCGCTAGGTGCAATTAACACGCAATACACTTTGTCATCGGTTACATAACTTTCAACCCAGTTAATTTTAGTGTCCATTTTTGCAGACGTGCTGCAAGAGGTTTGCGCGATTCCTTGTAATTGCTCTGCAGTGAGTGAGCCTGCATTAGGGATGTCGCGTTCGACGATATATTTAGGCATAATTTTTCCTCATTATTGTTTTAAATTAAAATCAGAACGGTTTGTTAAAACGCAATCAACGATTACGCTTTAAAAAAATCGTTCAAGATTACTTCTTTACATTGTTTTAGGGGCATAACGGATTGCTCAATTTTCATACGGAGCAATGCGCCCTGCCATGAATTCACCCATAAATCCGCAAGCTCTAGTGCAGTTTTATCCTTGCGAATGGAGCCTTCTTTTTGAGCGCGATGAAATCCAATTTCCCAGACGTCTCGATAACGATCTAACGCTTTTTGCAATGCCTCACGACAAATATCACTGGTATCACCGATTTCACCGGTTAAATTTCCAAGTAAACATCCCCCCTTGAATTGCGTTTGTTCTAATTCAGCAATGCTTTCATTTAAGTACCGCTCCAATGCGGTAAATGAATGGCCATCGGATTCATTCAAATAAGTTTGTAATTGAATTAGATAGGGCTCGATATAGTGCTCAATCATCTCAGCGGCGAATGTTTCTTTGCTGCTGAAATAATTATAAAAAGAACCTTTAGGGACATTCACTGCATCAAGAATTTCTTGCAACCCTGTCCCGTGATACCCTTGTTGCATCAATAACGCTACGCCGTAATTGAGCAAATTCTCTCGATTAATATCTTTTTGTTTCATCTTTTTATGTATTTATTATACGACCAGTTGTCTTTTTTCTAATTCAATCATACATTAAATTTAAGCGTTTTCTAAGCTTAATCGATAGAGAAGAGAGTGGATTGCGTCAAATTTTTAATGCCAACCACCATATTGCGAGGTTGTATCACCTCGCCAGCCTGTACTGGTTTTATTCGCATCAGGCGTATTCACACTATCACTTGCCGCAGTCACGATGTTTTTGCGTGTATATCCGCCCAAGGCTTTCGCCCTTGCGGCAATAGTTGTCGTCAAGGAATTGATGTCGTAATTGGTCACATCCGCGTCAACGACTACTGATATAAATTCATCCGATCGCAAAATAATAGGTAATTTTGTTTGAGCCGGTATCTCAAGTTGATAACGCCCTTTCTCTTGTACTTGAGTGGAAACAATCACATTCTGTGTTGCATCGTCGAGCGCTTCAACGGTTTGCGATGTACCTTGTGCTTTCCCCGTTAATAAAACCGTGCTGGCGGTATATTTCTCAGTAGAAGGTTTAGCGGGTTTGGATTGCTGCATATCATTACAGGCTACCAACAAAAGACCACTCAACAAAATAAGTAACTGACCCTTTTTCTTAATAATCTGCAT
>ERZ1034363.1529-NODE-1529-length-12975-cov-2.362537_pt1 | contig 12975 bp, 11 predicted proteins | sample MGYA00520616_ERZ1034363 | MGnify/ENA primary metagenome ERZ1034363 (study PRJEB33736, sample SAMEA104284506) | Azolla filiculoides | biome: Urban; feature: Water surface; material: Ditch water | place: Netherlands | collected 2015-10-28 | depth 0-0.1 m ...
TGTCTCTGATCGCTTGTCTGGCTTCAAACAAACCATAGAGTGTGTTGCCCTTTGAGAACAAAGGTGTCTCTGGAGAATTTAAATATTTAGGCTCTCCCGCATCGAGGATGCGGCCACCAAAGGCAATCACCTGGCCTTTAGGATTACGAATCGGGAACATGATGCGATCACGGAATCGATCATATCGCTTGGCATCTGATTGAATGATCAAACCAGCTTCAACTAAAACATTGGCAATAGCATCTTCACCATAAGTACCAAAGACAGCTTCTAAGCCTTGCCATGATTCTGGTGCGTAACCGAGGCCAAATCGTTTAGCGATTTCACCACTTAAACCACGGCGCTTTAAATAATCAATTGCTCTAGGCGCAGCTTTTAATTGCTGCTTGTACCAATCAGCTGCCGGACTCATGACTTCACTCAATGCGAGCGCTTGTTTTTGTCTTGCTAAATCCTGTGGTCGACGCTCTTCACGAGGAACAGTTAAGCCAGATGATCTAGCTAACTCTTCAATGGCATCAACATAAGTTAAGCCCGAGTGTTCCATTAAAAAACTGATGGCAGAGCCATGAGCTCCGCATCCGAAACAGTGATAAAACTGTTTCGTTGGAGAGACGCTAAACGACGGTGACTTTTCATTATGAAAAGGACACAAGCCTTGGTAATTAGCTCCTGCTTTTTTTAGCGTGACATGACGCCCCACCACTTCGACGATGTCGACGCGGTTTAATAAGTCAGCAATAAATGACTGAGGGATCATGACTAATAAAAATGATTATTTAGTAAGTGCGGCTTTAACTTGAGCAGAGACTGTTCCCATGTCAGCCTTACCAGCTAACTTAGGTTTAACAACACCCATCACTTTGCCCATATCTTGCGGACCAGTGGCGCCCAATTCTTGCACCACTTGTGCAACCACTGCAGCTACATCAGCTTCGGACATTTGTGCAGGCATGTATGTTTGCAACACAACTAGTTCCGCTTCTTCGATCGCCACCAAGTCATCGCGTTTAGCAGCCTGGAATTGAGAAATAGAATCTTTACGTTGCTTGATGAGTTTTTCAACAATCGCAATCACTGCTGCATCATCTAACTCAACGCGCTCATCCACTTCTTTTTGCTTCATTGCTGCTAGCAATAAACGAATGGTTCCTAGGCGGCCAGTATCTTTGGCGCGCATAGCGTTTTTCATATCTTCGGTAATTTGTTCTTTTAAGCTCATCATCACTCCTCAAATGAAAAAACCCACTGCGGGATAACCGTCAGTGGGTTCATCGTATCCCAAGGCTAGAAATCCAGCCTGAGAAAGAATTAATACATTTTCTTAGGCAACATCTGGCTGCGAATACGCTTGTAATGGCGTTTTGCAGCAGCAGCTTTCAAGCGCTTGCGCTCAGCTGTTGGCTTCTCGTAGAACTCGCGAGCACGTAATTCAGTCAAAAGACCGTTTTTCTCGATAGTGCGCTTGAAACGGCGCAATGCTACTTCAAATGGTTCGTTTTCGCGTAAGCGGATAGTTGTCATGCTGTGATTCTCTAAAAGGTTCTGAAAAAAAGTCAGAAAAAACTGTAAAACGAGATTGTAGCACGGCAAAATACAGTCATGCGAGTACTTGGTATAGAAACTTCATGTGATGAAACCGGCGTGGCGATTGTCGACACCTCCCCTTGGGAGGCTGGCGAGCCTGCTGGCAAGGGCTTGCTGGGCCAAGCGCTCTATTCTCAGATCGCTATGCACGTGGATTATGGTGGTGTTGTACCCGAATTAGCCTCCCGGGACCACATCAAAAGAGTTATACCCCTTATAAATCAAACACTTAAAGAGTCAAAAAGCACTCTGGAAGAGATTGATGCCATTGCTTATACCCAAGGCCCTGGCCTTGCAGGCGCCCTTTTAGTGGGTGCCTCTGTGGCAAAAGGTCTAGCTTTAGCCCTCAATAAGCCTGTTTTGGGCATTCATCACCTAGAAGGCCACTTACTTTCGCCTTTATTGGCCAGCAATGCCAATATTCAGTTTCCTTTTGTGGCTCTATTGGTTTCTGGGGGCCATACCCAACTCATGGAAGTGACCGGGGTTGGTGAATATGCCATTCTTGGTGAAACTTTAGATGATGCTGCTGGTGAAGCTTTTGATAAGACGGCCAAATTATTAGGTTTAAGTTACCCAGGTGGTCCCGCTGTTTCAGCGCTAGCCAAACAAGGCACACCTGGCACCTATCAATTTCCAAGACCCATGAAACATTCTGGAGATTTGGACTTTTCATTTGCGGGCTTAAAAACATCCGTTCTCACACAAGTTAAAAAAATTAGCCAAGCCGGCACTCTGAGCGATCAAGATAAGGCTCATGTGGCTAGAGGTTTTGTAGATGCCATTGTTGAGGTTTTGGTGAGCAAATCAATATCTGCGCTCAAACAATCAGGTATGAAAACTTTGGTGGTGGCAGGTGGCGTAGGTGCTAATGAGCAATTACGTGAAGCACTTGAAATAGCCTGCCAAAAAGAAGGTGTGGCAGTTCATTACCCCCCATTGCATCTTTGTACAGATAACGGTGCGATGATTGCCTTTGCAGGAGCGATGCGCCTAAAGAAAAATCCCCAACTTGCAAGCAAGGATTGGGGATTTGATGTTCGACCTAGGTGGCCCCTAGATCAATTGAGTTAATTACTCTGAACGAATCAAAGCATAAGCACTGTGATTGTGGATAGATTCAAAGTTTTCAGCTTCCACAACAAACTCTTTGATTCTTGTATCTGTTTTTAAACGACCAGCCACATCACGAACTAAATCCTCAACAAACTTGGGATTGTCATAAGCGCGCTCAGTGACATACTTCTCATCTGGGCGCTTGAGTAAACCCCAAAGTTCGCATGAAGCTTCGGCTTCAGCAATCTTTACAAGACTCTCAATACTTAAATCAGCATCTGGTGTTAAGGCCACAGTCATGGTGACATGTGAGCGTTGATTGTGAGCACCGTAATTTGAAATTTGTTTAGAGCATGGGCACAAGCTAGTTACTGGAGCAATAGCCTGAAGGTGAAGATCTACTTCTACTTCGCCATTCACTTTTTTAGCTTGGGCAATCCAAGTCACGTCGTAGTCCAACAAACTTTGCACACCTGAAACTGGTGCCACCTTATTAATGAAGTGTGTGTACTTCAAAGAAATCTGACCGGCTTCCGCTTCTAGCAATGGCAACATTTTGCCAACCATCAATCGCATTTGCTTAGCATCTAGTGGCTCGTTGTGCTCTTGAAGCAAAGCGATGAAACGAGACATGTGAGTGCCTTTTTTATCACCAGGCAAAGACACATCCAAATCGATCACAGCAACACTAGGTTGAACTCCACCTTCAGTCTTCACCTGAATAGGATGGCGCACGCCACGAATACCCACTCGATCAATCGGAATGTTCCGATGATCCACCGTGGATTGCACGTCTGGCATCGCAGCTGTTTTTAGAAAACCTGTATTTATATCGTTCATAGTCATATTGTGACGTAATTTAATGGCGTTTGCTCGCTCGAGAGCTATTTAGGCCATATTACCCAGTTTGGCAGTAATGGCTTTAGCAATCCCCGCTTGATCTAACCCACACTCCTTCATGAGCAAGCCGTGATCGCCATGATCCACAAATCGATCCGGCAAACCAAGAAGCAATGAAGGCACCTGGACACCCGCCGCTGCTAGAGCCTCTAAACAGGCACTACCTGCGCCGCCGCCAATAGCACCTTCCTCAACGGTCACAATCAAATCATGCTCTTTGGCTAGACGAACCACCAAATCAGCATCAAGTGGCTTGATAAAACGCATATTAGCGACCGTCGCATCGAACTCTTCTGCCGCTGCTAGAGCCGGGTAGAGCAAAGTACCGAAGGCCAAAATCGCTACTTTCTTCTTGTGCAAGCCTTTGGAAGTTCTTCGAACTTCCCCTTTACCTAATGGCAATTCTTTTAGTTCTTGACTGACAACAGCGCCCACACCAGCACCACGCGGGTAGCGAACAGCAGATGGATGATTTTGTTTGAAAGCAGTTGTTAATAAGTCGCGACATTCAGCCTCATCAGCTGGTGCCATTAACAACATATTAGGAATGCAACGAATAAAAGGAATGTCATAGGCGCCCGCATGAGTTGCGCCATCAGCTCCAACCAAACCTGAACGATCCAATGCAAATACAACTGGTAAATCTTGTAAGGCCACATCATGGATCATCTGGTCGTAACCACGCTGCAAGAAGGTGGAGTAAATCGCCACCACTGGTTTCATACCTTCACAAGCCATACCACCAGCAAAAGTCACTGCGTGTTGCTCAGCAATACCCACATCAAAATAGCGATCCGGGAAACGGCGTTCAAACTCAACCATGCCTGAACCTTCACGCATAGCTGGCGTAATACCAACAAGACGTTTATCAGCTGCTGCCATATCGCAGAGCCAATCTCCAAATACTTGTGTGAAAGTTTTTTTAGCGGGTGCTGAAGGTGTAATACCTTGGGCAGGATCAAACTTTCCGGGGCCGTGATACAAAATTGGATCAGCCTCAGCCAACTTGTAACCCTGACCTTTTTTGGTCACCACGTGCAAGAACTGAGGGCCTTCACCGCTCAGAGCCAAACGTCTTACATTTTCTAATGTCGGGATCAATGAATCCAAGTCATGACCATCAATTGGGCCAATGTAATTAAATCCAAATTCTTCAAAAATAGTTCCTGGCACAACCATGCCTTTGGCATGCTCTTCCAAGCGTTTTGCAAACTCTCTCAAAGGTGGCGCAATGGACAACATGCTGTCCAAACCTTTTTTAGTCGCCGCATAAAAACGACCACTCATCAATCTTGCGAGGTAACGGTTCAAAGCACCCACTGCTGGTGAGATTGACATGTCGTTGTCATTCAAAATAACAACTAAAGGTAAGTCTTTATGAATACCGCCGTTATTCAGCGCTTCAAAAGCCATACCTGCTGTCATGGCACCGTCACCAATGACTGCTACAGCCACTCTTTTTTCACCCTGAGCTTTTGCGCCAAGCGCCATACCAATCGCGGCAGAAATACTCGTTGATGAATGCGCTGTACCAAATGTGTCGTATTCACTTTCATCACGACGAGGGAAACCAGATATGCCACCGTACTGGCGCAAGCTACCCATGCGATCACGTCGACCCGTCAAAATTTTATGGGGGTAGCTTTGATGACCCACATCCCAGATCAAGCGATCGTATGGAGTTTGAAATACGTAATGCAAAGCAACTGTTAATTCAACAGTTCCTAAATTAGAAGATAAGTGGCCACCTGTTTGCGCAACAGAGTCGACTAAAAATGAGCGCAACTCTTCTGCAAGACCGGGCAATTGCTCACGGTTTAAGAGACGCAAATCATTTGGTGAATTAATTGTTTTTAGTAAATCAGTCATTAATTTTCTCGGTGCAGCACTTTGTTCGCAATCGACTTCAATAAGTGAGCATTGTCGCCCCAAACTGAAAGACTATCGATAGCTTCTTGATGTAATTCTTTTGCAAACGCCTGGGCACCACTCAAACCCATCAATGAAACAAAGGTGGGTTTATTAGCGGCAGCATCCTTACCAGCAGTTTTCCCAAGTGTTTGACTATCGGATACCTCATCCAAAATATCATCCACCACCTGGAATAAAAGTCCTAAAGAGCTTGCAAATCGATCTAATTGTGCAAGATCTTGCTCGTTTAATTCAATGGCTATACCACCCATACGTACCGACGCCCTGAGTAAGGCGCCCGTTTTAAGGCGATGCATGTTTTCTAGGCTATCTTTTGTAAGCGGTTTACCCACGCTCTCTAAATCAATAGCTTGACCACCAGCCATACCCTCTAAGCCACCAGCCTTGGACAGAGTAGCCATCGCTTTTACTTTTTGAGGATCGCTCATGGCACTGTTGGCAATCAAATCAAAAGCCATTGTTTGCAGAGCATCACCCACCAATAAAGCAGTGGCTTCGTCATAAGCCTTATGAACTGTTGCTCTGCCACGGCGTAAATCATCGTTGTCCATAGAAGGCATATCGTCATGGACCAATGAGTAAGTATGAAACAACTCAAGCGCAACAGCACAAGCATCAATGCCAGGAACCTGATCTAAGGTCTGCCCTTTTAGGCTTGCTGTAGCGTATGTGAGTAGAGGTCTGATGCGTTTACCGCCACCTGTTGCGGCATAAACCATTGCTTCTTTTAAACCTTGAGCAGAAACACTCATATCTTTAAAAGAATGAGCAATCGCAGCATCAACCCTTTGGGTAGACTGCTTTAACCACTCAGCGGTAACGGCATCAAAACTCACAATTAACCTTGAAATGTTTTTACTTGTTGTTCAACTTGTTCAAGCACTTTCTGGCAATGCTTCAATAACTCAGCCCCGCGCTTATAGGAGCCCAAAGTATCCTCTAAAGAGAGCTTGCCTGACTCCATTTTGGCAATCAGTCCCTCCAATTCAGCAACGGCTTCTTCGTAGCCCAGCTGCGGGTCAAGAGTCTTAGACTCTGAATCTGATTTTTTAGGCATAAAACCCCTTTAATTTGATCAAAAACAATTCACTGGTGGATTTTAAGGCTTTAGGCATGGGTATAATCCTTTTTCCTTTCCAATATCGACCTGTCGATGGTTGGATTGGTTGTTCCGCTTAGCTTCGGCTGACTTTTTTTCGGGGTGGGAAGAATGACTAATCTGGCTACCGCGCAGCATCTTGCGCCGTCCAAGCTACAACTGCCAGTATCGGCTTATTTTGATGCCGAGCTGTATGCACGTGAAATTGAACTGCTTTTCAAGCAGGGGCCGGGCTATGTTGGTCACGAATTAATGATTCCGGAAGTTGGCGACTATCAAACATTGACCCGAGAGAACGAAGGCCGTGTATTAGTCAGAAATCAAAACGGCATTGAACTTTTATCGAATGTCTGCCGCCACCGCCAAGCAATCATGCTCAACGGCAAAGGCCATACCGACAATATCGTTTGCCCTCTACACCGCTGGACATACAAAACTGATGGCACCTTGCTAGGCGCCCCTCACTTTGATGAGCAACCTTGTCTTAATCTTGGCAAGAGCCCTTTGCAAAACTGGCAGGGTCTATTGTTTGAAGGTCCGCGCGATGTTCATGCTGACCTCAGAAATATGGGCATCTCTAAAGACCTCGATTTTTCTGGTTACATGCTTGATCACGTTGAAGTGCATGAATGCAATTACAACTGGAAAACTTTTATTGAGGTCTACCTCGAGGATTACCACGTTGTTCCATTCCATCCAGGCTTAGGTAAGTTTGTTTCTTGTGAAGATCTTCAATGGCAATTTGATGACTGGTACAGCGTACAAACAGTGGGTATTCACAATGGCTTGCAACAAGCAGGCTCAGAAACTTATAAGCGCTGGCACGAAGCAGTCTTAAGGCATCACAATGGCCAAGCGCCAAAGTATGGTGCGATTTGGTTAACTTACTACCCCAACATCATGGTGGAGTGGTACCCAGGCGTTTTATGTGTTTCAACACTTCAACCAATGGGTCCGAACAAAACTCGAAACATTGTTGAGTTTTACTACCCAGAAGAGCTCGCCTTATTCGAACGCGAATACATTGAAGCTGAAAGAGCGGCTTACATGGAAACATGTATTGAAGATGATGAAATCGCTGAACGCATGGACGCCGGAAGAAAAGCTCTACTTGAGCGTGGCGTGAATGAAGTAGGCCCTTATCAAAGCCCGATGGAAGATGGCATGCAGCATTTCCATGAGTGGTACAGAAAAGTTATGTCTTACCAACAATCCTAATTAATAGAAAGTTGCTATGTCACTCATTGAAGCGAGCGAATTAAAACAATGGCTTGATCGTGGTGATGATTTTTTATTATTTGATTGTCGCTTTGATCTCGTTGACTCAGAAGCTGGTTATAAATCCTATTTAGAAGGCCACATCCCAGGGGCGATCTACGTTCACTCTGACAAAGATCTAGCCACCACCAAAAATGGCAGCAATGGCCGCCATCCATTACCTTCGATCTTTCAATGGCAAAAGACCTATGCTGATTTAGGCATCACACCTTCCAAGAAGGTTGTCATTTATGACAATCAAGGCTCAATGTTTGCAGTGCGTTTGTGGTGGATGTTGCATGCAGTTGGGCAGAAAAATATTTACCTATTAAATGGTGGATACCCTTCATGGTTAGCTGCTAACTATCCATCAGAAAAACAAGAGTCATTGAGAAAGCCTGTGGCTGAAACAGCACTCCATGCCTATCAAGATTTGGTCTTAGTAGATGAAGTAGTTGAGAACCTAAGCAAAGCTCAGTTCACCATCTTAGATGCGAGAGCGAATGATCGCTTCCATGGTCAAAATGAAACTTTAGATCCAGTGGCAGGACACATCCCAGGCGCCATTAATCGTTGCTTTAAAGACAATCTTGAAGCTAGTGGCAAATTTAAAGATCTTGAGACTCTCAAGAATGAATTCACATCTTTACTAAAAGATATTCCGAGCGAGCAAGTTGTTCATCAATGCGGCTCAGGGATCACCGCATGTCATAACTTATTTGCTATGGAGCTCATTGGCCTTAAAGGCTCTTCTATCTATGCTGGAAGCTGGAGTGAGTGGTGCGCAGACCCTAAGAGACCGGTAGAGAAGTAATCCCTACCCGTCGAATTAGTGGGAGTGCCCGATATGTGTCAATTCTGAAATTGATACAACCAATAAAACACCAAGAAGTATCAAAGCAATTTGCTCGAAAGATTCGCGCAATTTAGGACGCTTATGCATTTGAGGCATTAGGTCACTCACTGCAATGTATATAAAACTACTAGAAGCAAAAACCACAACGTAAGGGATCAATGCTTCTGCACGATCCAAAAAGAAGTAGCCCAATACACCGCCAACGACTGCCATCAAACTTGAAATCAAGTTGTATAGCAATGCTCTTGATTTTGAGAAACCTGCGTTCAATAAAATAATGAAGTCGCCGACCTCTTGTGGGATCTCATGCAAAGCAATCGCTACCGCAGTCAAGATACCAATTTGAGGGTCTACCAAGAACGCTGCTGCGATCAAGATGCCATCAGCAAAGTTATGCAAGCTGTCGCCTAACAAAATGACCCAGCCACTCTTACCGGCTGACTCCGCATGATGGCCATGATGATGACCATGACCATCATGTTCGTGATGGTGGCTATGTCTTAATAGTGCCGCTTTTTCTAAAATGAAAAATCCCAACAAACCTGCCATCAACGCTATAAATAGCGAAGGAATATCGACATCATGCGCAGTAAAGGCTTCTGGCAATGAATGCAACAAAGCCGTTGAAAGCAAAACGCCCACAGACAAACTCACCATCTTGTCGACCATGCGCGACAAGATGGTGAGCGACAAACTAGCTGCCGCTGCAATACTCAATACTCCAGCCACTGTTGTGGCCAGAATAATCCAAACTAAAGTCATACAACTCCCTGTTGCTTAAACCAAGCAAGACATTTTGCCCAGCCATCTTTAGCAGGACCTTCACGATAAGTGGCACGATAATCCGCATGAAATGCATGCGGGGCATCTGGATAAACCTCAAACGTACTGGCCTGAGCAGCTTTATTATTTTTAGCTGCTGCTAATGCTTGCTTCATTATCTCAAGACTTTCTAGTGATATGCCAGTATCTGCAGAACCGTAGAGCCCCAAAACGGGTGCCTTCATGCTAGAAGCCAAGTCAACTGGGTGGGTTGGGCTATTAGGCGTCTTATCACCAACGACTCGACCATACCAAGCAACACCCGCTTTAATTTCTGGAAGTTGTGCGCTAGCTAACCAAGTGACCCGACCACCCCAACAGAACCCTGTGATGCCCACACGCTTAACATCACCACCATTTTTTCCAGCCCAAGCAATCGCTGCTTGAACATCCCCCATCACTTGAGCATCAGGCGTTTTACCAACAATCTCTTTCAGAATTTCAGCCATGGTGCCCATCGTATTAGGATCACCCGCGCGAGCAAAGAATTCTGGAGCAATGGCTAAATAACCTAATTTAGCAAAGCGTCTTGTAACGTCAGCGATGTATTCATGAACACCAAAAATCTCGCTCACAACAATTACAACCGGCAAACCATTTTTAGGCGTCTTTAAAGGCTTGGCCACATAAGCTGGCACCGAGAAGCCTTGGCTAGTAAAGCTAATTTCTTCACCTTTGATGCCATCAAAATCTGTCTTAATGGCTTGAGCCATGACCGGCTCTGCAGCTGCCACATAACCAACGCCCATTGTTGTTACAGCAGCAGATTTTAAAAAATCTCTTCGTGTAGTCCCTGAAGGATTCAATAAAGACTCGGCTTCATTCACTAAATTTTTATCCATGACCCATCTCCTGTTTTATTTTATTGAACTACTTTTATTAACTTCACAAACCAACAGCTTAATGCGCTTCTTCCCAGTTAGCTCCAACACCCACCTCGACCAATAAAGGCACTTTTAGTGCTGCCACTTCTGTCATTAATTCTGGCAAATGTTTTTTAACTAATTCAAGCTCATTTTGCGGCACTTCTAAGACCAATTCATCATGCACTTGCAAAAGCATCTTGGTTTCGAGTCTATTTTGCTCTAACCAGGTTTGAACAGCAATCATGGCCAATTTAATTAAATCGGCAGCCGTACCTTGCATCGGGGCATTAATAGCTGCACGCTCTGCTCCCTGTCTTCTCATGCCGTTGGCACTTCTAATCTCTGGCAACCACAAACGGCGTCCAAATACAGTCTCAACATAGCCTAACTCTTTTGCTGATACCCGAGTTTGAGCCATGTAATCAGCAACGCCTGGATAGCGAGCGAAATAAGTATCGATATATTGCTGAGCAGCAGATCGTTCGATCCCTAAGTTACCAGCCAAACCAAATGCACTCATACCGTAGATCAAGCCAAAGTTAATCACTTTGGCATAACGTCTTTGTTCTGAAGTAACGTCCTTTAACTCAACATGGAACATTTCTGCAGCTGTTGCTTTATGAATATCTTCTCCAGCAGCAAATGCTTTTAGAAGACTTTCATCTTCTGCAATATGCGCCATGATTCTTAATTCGATTTGAGAGTAGTCAGCAGAAACCATCACAGCACCAGGCTTTGCAATGAATGCTTCTCTGATTTTTCGACCTTCTTCAGTACGCACAGGAATGTTCTGCAAATTAGGATCGCTAGAAGCTAGGCGCCCTGTGACTGCAACAGCTTGAGAGTAACTGGTGTGAACACGCCCCGTTTTTGGGTTAACCATTCTTGGCAATTTTTCAATATATGTTGATTGCAACTTAGCCAAACTTCTGTAATCCAAAATGCGCGCTGGCAATGGAAAGTTCTCCGCCAGTTTTTGCAACACTTCTTCATCGGTTGAAGGCGCGCCCGATGGCGTCTTTTTAACCACTGGTAACTCTAGTTTGCCAAATAGAATTTCTGCGATTTGTTTAGGCGACTGAATGTTAAAAGGTTGTCCTGCTAATTCATGAATTTGCTTTTCTAAATCCAATAAGCGTTGTCCTACTACTTGAGCTTGAGCTGCTAACTTGGGAACATCAATCAAAATACCATTGCGCTCCATAACGGCTAAGGCATGCATTGCTGGCATTTCAATATCACGGTAAATCTTGAGTAATTTTTCGTCGGCGGCAATCGCTGGATACATGGCATGGTGCAAGCGTAATGTGATGTCCGCATCTTCGGCTGCATAGTTCGTAGCAGTCTCAAGATTCACCTGATCAAAAGTAATTTGGTGAACACCTTTTCCGCAAACCTCTTCATACGTCACAGTCTTTTCACCCAAATGTCTTTGGGCCAGACTATCCATATCATGACTGCGATGCGACTCTAATACATACGACTGCAATAAGGTGTCGTGCAAAACACCTTGAAGGGCAATACCTTCATTGGCAAAAATATGAATGTCATATTTAAGGTTTTGACCAAGCTTCTTATATTGATCACTTTCAAGCCAAGGTTTTAATTGATTCAACACCCATTGCTTATCAAGTTGATCTTCATTCGTTGTGTGGGCTAAAGGTATATAACAAGCCTCACCTGGTTTTACCGATAAAGAAATGCCAACCAACTCCGCTGCTAAAGCATCTAGACTTGTTGTCTCGGTATCTACTGCTGTCAGCGAAGATGTCTCAATCTTATTCAACCACTTTTCTAAACTGGCTTCATCAACCACGCATTCATAGTGACGTTCAATCGCATCTTGTAAATCAGTTGTGTCTTGCGATAAAGCCTTCGTCGGAGCTGATGCAATCGAGCGCGATTTCTTTTCTTCAGACACCTCTTTGCTAATCGGGGTACCCGCTAAATCAAATGCACCTTCTGGCTCTTGAGCTATATCAGATGGGCTTTCCAGGCGTTTTTCAACATCACGCAACCAGGTTTTAAATGCATAAAGCTCAAATAAATCTCGTAGTAAGGGTGCATCCTCCGGCTTGGCATGTAAGTCATCCAAACCCGGCAAATGTGGCGAAAGATCGCAATCCGTTTTAACGGTAATGAGTTGGCGCGCTTGTGGCAACCAATCCAAAGATGCGCGTAAATTTTCGCCAACCACTCCTTTAACTTGATCTGCATTTGCCATCAAGTTATCGAGATTGCCAAATTCTGCCAACCACTTGTTTGCTGTTTTAGGTCCCGCCTTAGGAACACCAGGGACGTTATCTACTGCATCGCCAATGATGGATAAATAATCTACGATGAGCTCAGGGGGTACGCCAAATTTTCCAATGACGCCATCGATATCAAGCGTTTCATTGGTCATCGTATTAATTAAAGTGACAGAGGGATTCACTAATTGCGCTAAATCTTTGTCGCCTGTTGAGATGATGGTTTCCCAACCCGCTTGTGTAGCTTGGCAAGATAGGGTGCCAATCACGTCATCCGCTTCAACACCTGACACCATTAATACTGGCCACCCCATTGCCTTGACCATCGCATGAATAGGCTCTATTTGCTTG
>ERZ1034363.1530-NODE-1530-length-12964-cov-3.129666_pt1 | contig 12964 bp, 10 predicted proteins | sample MGYA00520616_ERZ1034363 | MGnify/ENA primary metagenome ERZ1034363 (study PRJEB33736, sample SAMEA104284506) | Azolla filiculoides | biome: Urban; feature: Water surface; material: Ditch water | place: Netherlands | collected 2015-10-28 | depth 0-0.1 m ...
ACCTTCCAGCCCGCGCGCGCCAGCGCCTTGTTGATCGCGCCTGCCGGTGCGGTGCTGAACCAGGCCGGCTCCTGCGCGTGCACGGCCTGTGCCGCGATGCGTGCGATCGGGCTGAGGCCCAGGCGGCTGGCGGTCGATTCGCGCATCAGCACCAGCGCCGCCGCGCCGTCCGAGATGCTGCTGGCGTTGGCGGCGGTGATCGTGCCGTCCTTCTTGAACGCGGGCCTGAGTCCACGCAGCTTGTCGAGCTTGGCCTTGAACGGCTGCTCGTCGTGACGGATCACGGTTTCGCCCTTCGGGCCCTTGAGCGTCACCGGCGCGATTTCCCAGCCGAAGCGGCCGTCCTCGTTGGCCGCCTTGGCGCGTGTGGTCGAGGCGATCGCGAAGTCGTCCTGCTGCTCGCGCGTGAAGCCGAACTGCTCGACGCAGGACTCGGCGAAGACGCCCATCGCCTTGCCGCGCTCGTAGGCGTCCTCCAGGCCGTCCATTGCCATGTGGTCGAACATCATGGTGGCGCCGTACTTCACGCCCTTGCGTGCGAACATCAGATGCGGCGCGTTGCTCATGCTCTCCATGCCGCCGGCGACGACCACCTCGGCACTGCCGGCCGCCAGCATGTCGTGCGCGAACATCGCGCTGCGCATGCCCGAGCCGCACATCTTGCTCAGCGTCACCGCACCGGCCGAGATCGGCAGGCCGGCCGCCAGCGCAGCCTGGCGCGCGGGCGCCTGGCCCTGGCCGGCCATCAGGCAGCAGCCCATCAGCACCTCGTCGACCGCGCTGCCGGGCAGGCCGGCTCGCTCGACGGCCGCGCGGATCGCGACGGCGCCGAGCTCCCAGCCAGCCAGGCTGGACAGGTCGCCGAGCAGGCCGCCGATCGGGGTGCGGGCGGCGGAAACGATGACAATCGGGTCTTGAGACATGGTGTGTTCCCTTCGCTGTTATTTGGCCGCCATGCGGATGGCGCCGTCGAGACGGAAGACTTCGCCGTTGATGTACTGATTGACCAGGATATGTTCGACCAAGGCCGCGTATTCGGATGGCTTGCCCAGCCGCGATGGGAATGGCACCATCTTGCCCAGCGCCTGCTGGACCTCGGCCGGCATGCCCAGCAGCATCGGGGTTTCCATGATGCCCGGCGCTATCGTCATGACGCGGATGCCGCTGCGCGCGAGTTCGCGCGCGATCGGCAAGGTCATCGAGACAATCCCGCCCTTGGACGCCGCGTAGGCGGCCTGGCCGATCTGGCCGTCGTAAGCCGCGACCGATGCGGTGTTCACGATGACGCCGCGCTCGCCGTCGTCGTCGGGCTCGCTCGCGCCCATGATCTCGGCCGCGAGCCGGATCATGTTGAAGCTGCCGACCAGGTTGATGTTGACCGCGCGCGCGAAGCTGTCGAGCCGGTGCGCGCCTTCCTTGCCAATCACCTTCTCGGCCGGCGCGATGCCGGCGCAGTTGACCAGGCCGCGCAGCGGGCCCATGGACTGGGCGACCTCGAAGGCCGCGCGAGCGCTCTCGTCGCTGGTCACGTCAGTCTTCACGAATCGGGCCTGCTCGCCAAGCTCGGCCTCGACCTTCTGTCCGGCCTCGGCGTTGACGTCGGCCAGCACGACCCGGCCGCCCCGGGCCACCAGCAGCGCGGCCGTCGCAGCCCCGAGGCCCGAACCACCACCCGTCACGACGAAGACCCTGTCCTTGATTTCCATCTCATGCTCCATGCGTTAGCGCGCGCCATCGCGACGCTTTCGGTCACTGTAGATGGCCATCGTGCGCCGTTCAATGCCACAAGCGTGCAAGTCATATGACTGATTTGGTCAATCACCCGCCTGGACTGCAGCCCCCGGAGTCAGGGAAGGGCACGATCGCGATTGCCTTCGTGCACGAGGCGCTGGCCTGTCTGCGCGAGCGTGGCATCGACGAGCGCGACCTGCTCGCGCGTGCCGGCATTTCGCCCGAACTGCTCGTGATGCCGCAGGCGCGCGTGTCCTCCTGCGCCTATGGGCTGCTCTGGCACGGCATCGCGCAGCAGATCGACGATGAGTTCTTCGGGCTCGACAGCCGGCGCATGAAGTCGGGCAGCTTCACCTTGCTGTGTCATTCGCTGATCCACAGCGACACGCTCGAGCGTGCCTTGCGGCGCGCGCTGCGCTTTTTGCGCCTGTTGCTCGACGATTTCCATGGCGAGCTCGAAATCGATGGCCCGGTGGCCCGCATCCGCATCATCGACCGTCTGGACCATGCAAGCGGGCAGCCGATTCCCCCTCGGCCTGCATTTGCCTACGGTACCTTTCTGCTGCTGCTGCACGGACTGGCCTGCTGGCTGGTCGGACGCCGAATTCCGCTGCTGAGCGCGCAATTTCGCTGTGCCGAGCCTTACTACGGCCAGGAATGGCGGGTGCTGTTCACGCAGGATCTCGGCTTTGCCCAGACCGGGTCCGGGATCTCCTTCGATGCCGCTTACCTCGCGCTGCGCAACCTTCGTGACGAGCGCAGCATGAAGGAGTTCCTGCGCTCGGCGCCGGCCAACTTCCTTGTCAAGTACAAGAACAGCGCCGGTCTGTCAGCGCGCATCCGGCGCTGGCTGCGCGGCCAGCCTCCTGCCGACTGGCCCAGTTTTCCTGAGCTTGCGGGCCAGCTCAATCTGTCCGAGGCGACGCTGCGCCGGCGCCTCGACGCCGAGGGCAGCTCATATCGCGCCATCCTTGACGACTTGCGGCGCGACATGGCGATCGGCCTGCTCGCCGACAGCCAGGCCAGTCTGGCCGACATCGCGGCCGCGCTCGGCTTTTCCGAGTCGAGCGCCTTCCACCGCGCGTTCAGGAAATGGACCGGCTCGCGCCCGGGCGAGTACCGTCGTCCTCAGTCCGGCTGGAAGTGATAGGACACCAGCGACTCGGTGTCGCTGTCGACCAGCAAGGATTTGCCGGCCGGAGGAAAGGCGCGCTGCACGCAGTCCGAGCGCGGACAGACCCGGCAGCCGGGGCCGATCGGCACCACTTCTGAAGGGCGCTGCAGGTCGAGTCCGTCGGCGTAGACCAGCTCGCGTGCATGGGCCAGCTCGCAGCCCAGTCCGACCGCGAACAGTTTGCGCCGCTTGCGAAAGCCGCCGTTGCCGCGCTCGATCGTGCGTGCGATGCCGAAGAACTGCGTGCCGTCCGCCATCTCGGCAACCTGCGTCAGGATGCGTCCGGGCTGGGCGAAAGCCTCGTGCACATGCCAGAGCGGACAGGCACCGCCATGGCGTGCGAAGTGGAAGGAGGTCGCGCTCTGGCGCTTGGAGATGTTGCCGGCCTGGTCCAGGCGCAGGAAGTAGAACGGCACGCCACGGGCATTCGGCCGCTGCAGCGTCGAGAGCCGGTGGCAGACGGTCTCGAAGCTGACGTGGAAGCGCAGCTGCAGCAGTTCGATGTCATAGCGCAGTTGCCGCGCGGCTTGCAGGAACTCGCCATAGGGCAGGATGACCGCGCCGGCGAAATAGTGCGCGAGTCCCTGGCGCGCCAGCGCCTGCGTCGCCGGGTCGGTGAAGCCGCCCTGGACGATCTCGGCCTCGATCGCATCGCCATGCGCGAGCAGTGCGTATTGGGTCGCGAGCTGGAACGCCTGCTGCGCGTCGTTGAGCCCGTCGGGCAGCGTGAGCCGGCGTCGCGCCGGGTCGTAATGGCGCAGCAGACCCGCCTGGTTCGGCGCCGGCACGATTTCGACCCGGAGCTTGTTGCGCAACAGGCCGGCGATAGCGGCGGCCCTGATGCCCGGTGTCAGTTCCAGGCCGCAGGCAAACTGCTCGGCCAGTCGGTCGAGCTCGTCGAGGTAGTTGTTGCGCTGGTTCAGGTAGTCACGCACTTCCTCGTGCGGCGGGACATAGGTCAGCGCTTCGCCCGGCCTGCCGGTCGCGGAGCCGAGTTCGCCGTAGTAGCGGTCTATCGTCTGCGCGTGTTCCTCCTGCAGGCGGTGATGGCGCTGGTAGAGCTTGAGAAAGCTCTCGACCAGCTCGGGGGCCTGGTCGACCATGCGGGTCAGCGCTGTGGTCGGCAGCCGGTCGGTGCGCAGCGTGCGGTCGTGCAGCGCAGCGTCGAGCTCGGTCAGCAGGCGCTTGTCCTGATCCTCGGAGAACTGGCCGATGTCGCCGCCGAAGGTCTCGGCCAGCTTGAGCAGCACGCCGGCGGTGACCGGGCGCTGGTTGTTCTCGATCTGGCTGACGTAGCTCAGCGAGACCGACAGCCGCTGAGCCAGCGTCGCCTGGTTCCAGCCCTGCTGCTCGCGCAGGCGGCGCACCCGTGGTCCGACGAAGAGTTTGCGGCTGGTACTCATTTCACAATATTCACAAAAACATCGAACTTGCGTGAAAGAACTTCACAGGAATTCACTATTACAAGTGCATTCTAGATCTTTTTGTGTAGTCTGTGGATATAGTGATTGTGAAGAATCAATCGACACAAACCGTGCAACAGACCCAGGAGATAGTTATGACGGCCAGCATTCCCAATATTCCGCTGCTGATCGGTGGCAAATTTGTCCAGTCCGACACCACGCAGTGGCGTGACGTGGTCAATCCGGCGACCCAGCAGGTACTGGCCCGTGTTCCCCTGGCGACTGCCGACGAGCTCGCGCAAGCCGTTGCCGCCGCCAAGCAGGCCTTTCCGTCCTGGCGCAAGACGCCGATTGGCGCCCGAGCCCGCATCTTCCTGAAGTATCAGCAGCTGATCCGCGACAACATCAAGTCGCTCGCCGCCCTGCTGACCGCCGAGCAGGGCAAGACCCTGGCCGATGCCGAGGGCGATGTCTTCCGCGGTCTGGAGGTCGTCGAGCATGCGGCTGGCATTGGCAACCTGCAGCTCGGCGAGCTCGCCAACAACGTCGCCAATGGCGTCGATACCTATACGCTGCTGCAGCCGCTCGGTGTCTGCGCCGGCATCACGCCGTTCAACTTCCCGGCCATGATCCCGCTCTGGATGTTCCCGATGGCGATCGCCTGCGGCAACACCTTCGTGCTCAAGCCGTCCGAGCAGGACCCGATGGTGACGATGCGCCTGGTCGAGCTCGCCCTCGAGGCCGGCATTCCCAATGGGGTGCTCAACGTCGTGCATGGCGCGGCGGAGGTGGTCGATGCGATCTGCGACCATCCCGACATCAAGGCGGTGTCCTTCGTCGGCTCGACACGCGTCGGCACCCATGTCTACAACCGCGCCAGCCTCAACGGCAAGCGCGTCCAGTGCATGATGGGGGCCAAGAACCACGCCATCGTGCTGCCCGATGCCAACCGGGAGCAGACGCTCAACGCGATCGCGGGCGCTGCCTTCGGCGCTGCCGGCCAGCGCTGCATGGCGCTGTCGGTCGTGCTGCTGGTCGGCGAGGCGCAGCAATGGATTCCCGAGCTGGTCGCCAAGGCCCGGACGCTCAAGGTCAGCTCGGGCACCGAGCCGGGCACCGATGTCGGTCCGGTGATCTCCTGCGTGGCGCGCGAGCGCATCGAGGGACTGATCGAGCGCGGCGTCGCCGACGGCGCGACGCTCGAGCTCGACGGCCGCCAGCCGACCGTGCCGGGCTACGAGCAGGGCAACTTCATCGGCCCGACCATCTTCTCGGGCGTCAGGCCCGGCATGGCGATCTACGACCAGGAAGTCTTCGGCCCGGTGCTGGCGCTGGTCACGGCCCGGGACATCGACGAGGCGATCGACTTCATCAACGCCAACCCCAACGGCAACGGTACCGCGATCTTCACCCAGAGCGGCTCGGCGGCACGCCGTTTCCAGGAGGACATCGACGTCGGCCAGGTCGGCATCAACGTGCCGATTCCGGTGCCGGTGCCGATGTTCTCGTTCACGGGCTCGCGCGCCTCCAAGCTCGGCGACCTCGGTCCCTATGGCAAGCAGGTCGTGATGTTCTACACCCAGACCAAGACCGTGACCGCGCGCTGGTTCGACGACAGTACCTCGTCGCAGGGCGTCAACACCACCATCAGCCTCAAGTAACACCCTCCCGCAGCGGGCTGGCCGCTGGTTACGCTCGCCGCGCTCATCTGCAAGAGGTTTATATGGACTTTGAACTTAGCGAGGAACAGCGCGCCTTCGTGCAGTCCGCGCGCGACTTCGCGCTGGCTGAACTGGCGCCGCATGCCGCGCACTGGGACGCCGAGGGCATCTTTCCCAAGGACACGATAGCGAAGTCGGGCGAGCTGGGATTTTGCGGCCTCTATGCTCCCGAGTGCGTGGGCGGGCTGGCCTTGCCACGGCTGGACGCGACGCTGGTGTTCGAGGAGATGGCGGCCGTCGATCCCTCGACCACCGCCTTCGTCACGATCCACAACATGGCGACCTGGATGCTCGGCAACTGGGGCAGCGCAGCGGTACGCGCGCAGTGGGGCGAGGCGCTGACCTCGGGCACGAAACTCGCGTCCTACTGCCTGACCGAGCCCGGTGCCGGATCGGATGCCGCGTCGCTGAAGACGCGCGCCTTGCGCGAGGGTGACGATTACCTGATCACGGGCTCCAAGGCCTTCATCTCGGGCGCCGGCAGCACCGACTTGCTGATCGTGATGGCGCGCACCGGCGAGCCCGGTTCCGGCGCGGCGGGCATCTCGGCCTTTGCCGTGCCGGCCGACGCGCCCGGCATCGCCTACGGCAAGAAGGAGGAGAAGATGGGCTGGAACAGCCAGCCCACCCGCAGCATCAGCTTCGACCAGGTCAGGGTGCCGGCACAGAACCTGCTCGGCCAGCAGGGCGACGGCTTCAAGATCGCGATGAAGGGGCTCGACGGCGGGCGCATCAACATCGCGACCTGCTCGATCGGCGCGGCGCAGGGCGCCTTGAACGCGGCCCAGCGCTACATGCACGATCGCCGCCAGTTCGGCCGCCCGCTGGCCGACTTCCAGGCGCTGCAGTTCAAGCTGGCCGACATGGCGACCGAGCTCGTTGCCGCCCGCCAGATGGTGCGCTTGGCCGCGAGCAAGCTCGACGCCGGCCATGTCGACGCCAGCGTCTACTGCGCGATGGCCAAGCGCTTCGCGACCGATGTCGGCTTCGAGGTCTGCAACCAGGCGCTGCAGATCCACGGTGGCTACGGCTATATCCGCGAATACCCGCTCGAACGACTGCTGCGCGATGCGCGCGTGCACCAGATCCTCGAAGGAACGAACGAGATCATGCGCGTGATCGTCGCGCGTCGCATGCTGCAGGAAAACGCCACGGAGACCATCAGATGAACCAGCACCACTATACGGGCCTGCGGCTCGAGAAACGCGGCCATACCGCCCTCGTCACGCTCGACAACCCGCCCGCGCACACCTGGACCGAGCAGAGCCTGGCCGCGCTCGAGCGGCTGGTGGCCGACCTCAACGCCGACCTCGACGTCTACGCGCTCGTGATCACGGGTGATGGACCCAAGTTCTTCAGCGCGGGTGCCGACCTCAAGCTGTTTGCAGCGGGCGACAAGGGCGTCGCGGCGACCATGGCGCGCCGCTTCGGCACGGCCTTCGAGGCGCTGTCGGCATTCCGGGGCGTCAGCATCGCGGCGATCAACGGCTACGCGATGGGCGGCGGCCTTGAATGTGCGCTGGCCTGCGACCTGCGCGTCGCCGAGGAGCATGCGGTCATGGCGCTGCCCGAGGCCGCAGTCGGCCTGCTGCCCTGCGCGGGCGGCACGCAGTGGCTGAGCTGGACCGTCGGCGAGCCCTGGGCCAAGCGCATGATCCTGCTCGGCGAGCGGATTGACGCCGCCAAGGGCCAGCAGATTGGCCTGATCGACGAGGTCGTTTCGCGCGGACAGGCGCTGGGCCGCGCACTGGAGATGGCCGAGGCGGTCTGCAAGCAGAGCCCGAGCGCGGTGACCGCCTGCAAGCGGCTGATCCAGGGCGCGCGCAGCGGCCATCCGCAGCAGGCACTGGTCGGCGAGCGCGAGGCCTTCGTCACCCTGTTCGACACCCAGGACCAGCGCGAGGGGGTCAACGCCTTCCTCGAGAAGCGTGCCCCGCAGTGGCGCAACGCCTGAAGGGAACGACATGGACGCTCCCGTACTGTTCCGCCGACTCGAGACAGCGTCCGGCCTGGCCTTTGGCCGCGCGACGCTGAATCAGCCCGCCAGCCTCAACGCGCTCTCGCTCGAGATGATCGACCTGCTGTTGCCGCAGCTCGCGGCCTGGGCGGCCGACGACCGCATCGCCGGTGTCATTCTCGACTCGTGCAGCGAAAAGGCCTTCTGCGCCGGCGGCGACGTGGTCGACCTGTATCGCTCGATCCGCGCCACGCCGGCGGGTCAGGTGCCCGAACGTGCCGCTGCCTTCTTCGAGCGCGAATACCGGCTCGACCACCTGATCCACTGCTATCCCAAGCCGCTGCTGGCCTGGGGCCACGGCATCGTGATGGGCGGCGGCATCGGGCTGCTCGCGGGCGCCTCGCATCGCGTCGTCACCGCGAAGACCCGCTTCGCGATGCCCGAGATCACGATCGGCCTCTACCCCGACGTCGGCGGCAGCTGGTTCCTGCAGCGCATGCCGGGTCGCGCCGGACTGTTCCTGGCGCTGACCGGCGCGCCGCTCAACGCCAGCGATGCGCTGTTCGCCGGCCTGGCCGACTTCGCGCTGCCGGTGGATGGATTGAATGCCTTGCTCGATGACATCGTTGCGGCTGGCTGGCAGGGTGAGCATCAGGCCGATGCCGCCCGGCTCGACCACCTGCTGCTGCGCCACGCGACGCAGGACCTGCCGGCCTCGCCGCTGCGCGAACAGCTGCCGCGCATCAACGAGCTGATCGGACGCGACCCGCTGCAGCAGATCGCGCCGCGCCTGACCGCGCTCGCCTCCGACCCCGATCCCTGGCTGGCGCAGGCCGGGGCGAACTTCGCCAAGGGCTCGCCGACCTCGGCCGCGCTTGCGTTCGAGCTGCAGCACGCCACGCGCCATGCCTCGCTGGCCGAGGTGTTCCGGCTCGAATACCAGGCCTCGGTCGGCTGCTGCCTGCAGCACGACTTCGCCGAGGGCGTGCGCGCGCTGCTGGTCGACAAGGACAGGAAGCCGGTCTGGCAGCCGGCCACGCTGGCCGAGCTCACGCCCGAGCTGATCGAGGCGCATCTCGCGCCGCGTTTCGCGGGACTGCATCCGCTCGCCGATCTCACGTGAACCCCCCAATACAGCAACAGGAGACAAGAATGAGCAACGGACATATCGCCTTCATCGGACTCGGCAACATGGGCGGCCCGATGGCGGTCAACCTGGCGAAGGCCGGCCACTTGGTCAAGGCCTTCGACCTCAGCGCTGCGGCCTGCCTGGTCGTACGCGACCAGGGCATCGAGGTGGCCGCATCGGTGGCCGAGGCGGTCGAGGGCGCCGGCACCGTGATCTCGATGCTGCCCGCGAGCAAGCATGTCGAGTCACTCTACCTCGGCGACGCCGGTGTGCTCGCGCAGCTCGGCGCTGGCGCACTCGTGATCGACTGCAGCACGATCGCGCCGGCCTCGGCGCAGAAGGTCGCGCAGGCGGCGCGCGACCATGGGATCGAGATGATCGACGCGCCGGTTTCTGGCGGCACTGCGGGTGCCGCGGCCGGCACACTGACCTTCATCGTCGGCGGTCCGGCCGAATCGCTCGAACTCGCGCGTCCCGCGCTGCAGGCCATGGGCAAGAACATCTTCCACATGGGCGATGCGGGCGCGGGCCAGGTCGCCAAGCTCTGCAACAACATGGCGTTGGCGGTCATCATGGGCGTGACGGCCGAGGCGATCGCGCTCGGCGCCGCGCACGGACTCGACCCCAAGGTGCTGTCGCAGATGATGGCGGTCAGCACCGGGCGCAGCTGGGCGACCGAGATCTGCAACCCCTGGCCGGACGTGCTCGAAAACGCACCGGCTTCGCGCGGCTACAGCGGCGGCTTCGGCAACGACCTGATGCTGAAAGACCTCGGACTGGCGGTCGAGGCCGCGATCGGCGCGGGCGCGACGATCCCGCTTGGCGAACTCGCGCGCAACCTGTACGCGATGAACCGCCACCAGGGCCGGGGCGGGCTGGACTTCTCGAGCGTCATCAAGCTGTTCCTGAAGCAGGATTGAAGGCGTCACAGCCGCCTCGATCACCTGGCCGCCGCTGGATGAAGCGGGGCCCGGCTTTCGCCGTCGGATCACTTGTAGCTGCGCGCGTCCTCGATCACCTTGCCGTCGTTGGGCAGGCTGCCCGATTCGCACAGCAAGATTTCGCCGCGCAGCTTGGTGACGTCGCGCAGCGCCTGCCCGATCCGGCCGGCCAGGTCCGCATGCCCGGCCTGCGCGGCACTGACCTCGACCCGAAGCTCCATCTGGTCACTTGCCATCTCGCCGCTGACGACCAGCCGCGCCCGGCCCACCTCGGGAAAGCGCCTGGCGACCTCGGCGATCTGGCCCGGGTGCACGAACATGCCGCGCACCTTGGTGGTCTGGTCGGCACGGCCTAGCCAGCCCCGGATCCTCGAGTTGGTCCGGCCGGTCGGGCAGGTTCCCGGCAGCACGGCCGACAGGTCGCCGGTGCCGAAGCGGATCAGCGGGTAGTCGGGGTTGAGCACCGTCACCACGACCTCACCGACTTCGCCGTCGGGCACCGGGTCTCCGGTGCCGGGGCGCACGATTTCCAGGATCACGCCCTCGTCGACGATCAACCCCGTGCGGGCCTCGGTCTCGTAGGCGATCAGGCCGCAGTCAGCGGTCGCGTAGCACTGGTAGCCGGCGATGCCGCGCTCGGCCAGCCAGTCGCGCAGCGAAGGCGTGAAGGCCTCGCCCGAGACCAGCGCCTTGTTGATCGACAGCTTGCGGCCGGCTTCGGCCGCCTTCTCGGTCAGGATCTTGAGGAAGCTCGGCGTGCCGGAGTAGGCCGTTGGCCTCAGGTCGGCGATCGCGTCGAGCTGCTGTTCGGTGTTGCCGACGCCGCCCGGGATCACGGTGCAGCCGAGTGCCTGCGCGCCGCTCTCCATGATCCAGGCGCCAGGTGTCAGGTGGTAGCTGAAGCAGTTGTGCACCAGCTCGCCGGCCTCGAAGCCGGCTGCCACCATGGCGCGCGCGACGCGCCAGTAGTCGCTGGCTTGTCCTTCGGGCTCGTAGATCGGGCCGGGCGATTGGTAGACGCGGCGCGCGCCGCTGCCGCGCAGCAGACCGCGCCAGCCGATGGTCGCAAAGCCGCCGAAGGGATCGCCGCCGGCGGCGCGTGCGGCCTGCTGGCGCTCCAGCAGTTCGTGCTTGCGCGTGACCGGCAGCTGCAACAGCGAGGCGCGCGAGGTGATCGAAGCGGCATCAATGCCGGCCAGGATTTCAGCCATTGCGGGGCTCATGCGCTGGGCCTGCGCGACATGGTCCGGCAAGGCAGCGAACAGCGCGCCCTCGCGCTCGGCTGGTGGACGGGTTTCCAGTGCGTCGTAGAAGGGCATTGTATTGCTCTCGAATAGTCTGGGAATGGGGAGGGTGGGGCGGTGGCCAGGCATCAGGCCAGCCAGCGCTTGCGGCGCTTGTAGCTCTTGACATCCTTGAAGCTCTTGCGTTCGCCGCCACCTACGCCGAGGTAGAACTCCTTGACGTCCTCGTTGTTGCGCAGGCTCGCTGCGGCACCGTCCATCATGATGCGGCCCGATTCCATGATGTAGCCGTAGTCGGCGTACTTGAGCGCCATGTTGGTGTTCTGCTCGGCGATCAGGAAGGTGACCCTTTCCTTCTGGTTGAGGTCGCGCACGATCTCGAACACCTCCTCGACGATCTGTGGCGCCAGACCCATCGAGGGTTCGTCGAGCAGCACGACGCTCGGGTTGCTCATCAGCGCGCGTCCGATCGCGCACATCTGCTGCTCGCCGCCCGAGGTATAGGCCGCCTGGCTGGTGCGACGTGTCTTGAGACGCGGGAAATAGTTGTAGACCTTCTCGAGGTTGGCCGCGACCTCGGCCTTGTTCGTACGGGTGTAGCTGCCGGTCAGCAGGTTTTCCTCGATCGTCAGGTGGGCGAAGCAGTGGCGGCCCTCCATGACCTGCACCACGCCGCGCTTGACGAGTTCGGCCGGGCCGAGGTTGTCGATGCGCTCGCCGCGCAGCTCGATGCTGCCCTTGGTGACTGCGCCACGCTCGCCCTGCAGCAGGTTCGAGATCGCGCGCAGCGTGGTCGTCTTGCCGGCACCGTTGCCGCCCAGGATGGCGGCGATCTGTCCTTCGGCAACGCTCAGCGAGACGCCCTTGAGCACCAGGATCACATGGTTGTAGATGACCTCGATGCCGTTGACTTTGATGACGGTGTTGGGATTGCTCATGGAAAAACCTTGCTTTCTCGCCGGACTGGCAGTCGCCAGTCCGGTCACTGGCTCAACAGATCAGGACTGGCAGTCCGCCGGGGTGCGCGGGGTCAGCTTCTTCTCGGCGGCATAGCGGGCGGCAGCGGACTTGACCATTGGCTTGATGATCATTTCGTCAGCCTGGTACCAGTCGGATGCCCAGACGAATTTGCTGCCATCCCAGCTGTGGATGCGGGTCCAGGCCGATCCCATGTGGTCCTGGCAGCTGGTCGAGAGCGGTCGCAGCACGTCCTTGAAGCCGAGCGCGTCGAGCTTGGCCTGCGTCAGGTTCAGGTTCTCCAGGCCCCAGCGCACCTGTTCGCCATTCATGACCTTGCCCTTGCCGAAGCGTTCCTGCGCGGCGCGCACACCCTCCACGGCGTAGAACGCGGACTGCACACCCCGCATGTAGAGCACGTCGCCGACCTCTTCCTTCGACCCGGTGCCCAGTGCCTTGCCGTGCAGCTTGTCGAGGATTTCCTTCACGATGGCAGACTGCTTCTCGGCGCCATGCTGGAGCATGACCGCGTTGTAGCCCTTGGCGCTCGCTCCGACGTCCTTGACATCGGGTTCGGCACCGGCCCACCAGACGCCGTACATCTTTTCGCGCGGGTAGCCGGTCGCCTGGGCTTCCTTCAAGGCGTTCGAGTTCATCACGCCACAGCCCCACAGCATCACATAGTATGGTCTAGACTGACGGATTTT
>ERZ1034363.1531-NODE-1531-length-12944-cov-2.666511_pt1 | contig 12944 bp, 16 predicted proteins | sample MGYA00520616_ERZ1034363 | MGnify/ENA primary metagenome ERZ1034363 (study PRJEB33736, sample SAMEA104284506) | Azolla filiculoides | biome: Urban; feature: Water surface; material: Ditch water | place: Netherlands | collected 2015-10-28 | depth 0-0.1 m ...
GGTACGGTCTCAGCAATGCCGGGGCCACCGGGGTGGCCCATGTGCTGCGCCTGCTGCTCGACGAGTTCATGGCCGCGCTGGCCTTGTGCGGTATCGATCGGCTGACAGATCTCAAGCAAGACTCTTTATGGATTTGAAACATTAATGAGATTGATTCTTGTTTATAATCTGATTTTCCCCTACATGCGGTCCGACCTGTCCCCGCGCCACAGGGCGACACCCTATGACTATTTCCTCTACCGCTGCCCGCAGGCCTGATCGGGCCATTGCCCCGCCAGACCGCCGCCGGCATCACGCCTCGGTGCTGGCCGGGGTGCTGGCCGTGCATGTGCTCGGCCTCTGGGCCCTGCTGGCCGGCCTGTCCGATCCGCCCGAACTGCCGGTACCCGGCGAGGTCGTCACGACCGTGTTGCTGCTGCCCGAGCCGGCACCGGCTGCCCCTGCCGCGGCGCGACCACAGCCAGTCAAGCCCCAGCCCCCGGTCAAGCCGGCGCAGCGGCCGCCGACTCCCCCTGTTCCCTCCAGGCCGCAGCAGCCGCCCGCTGCGCTGCCGGCAGCCGTCCCGGCTCAGACCCCCAGTCCGCCAGCCCCGGTAGGCGCCAGCTCGCCGGCTGCGCCCGCGTCCCAGTCCGCCGCGGCGCCCGCCAGCGCTACAGCTGCCAGCGCGGCCGGCACGGCTGCCGTAGCCAGCCCGGCGCCGGCCCGGATCGAGTTGCCGAGCTCGAGCGCCGACTACCTCAACAACCCCAGGCCGGCCTATCCTGGCTTGAGCAAGCGGCTCGGCGAGGAGGGCAAGGTCGTGCTGCGCGTGCTGATCGAAGCCGACGGCAGCGCCTCGAAAGCCGAGATCCGCAGCTCGAGCGGCTACGACCGGCTCGACCAGGCCGCGCTGCAGACCGTGCTGCGCTGGCGCTACCTGCCCGGCAAGCGCGGCGGCGTGGCCGAGGCCATGTGGTTCAACGTCCCGATCAATTTTGTCTTGGAGTAAGTCTATGGAAACGCAATTCGGCCTCGCGCATGTCTGGAACCAGGGCGACTGGGTCACCCGCAGCGTCGCGCTGATCCTGCTCTGCATGTCGGTCGCCTCCTGGGTCGTCATCGTCGTCAAGGCGCTCGACCTCAGACGCCATCTGGCCCAGGCCCGCCGCAGCCATGACTTCTGGCACAGCCAGGATTTCGCCGCCGCCCTCGACAAGCTCGACGGCAGCGACAACCCGTTCCGCCTGCTGGCCCAGGAAGGCCAGGATGCGACCCGGCACCTGCTGCATCTCGACGGCGAAGCGCCAGCGCAACTGCGCGACAGTCTCGATGTCAGCGAATGGGTCACGCGCGCGTTGCGCAACTCGATCGACGACTTCACCGCCCGCCTGCAGTCCGGCCTCAGCGTGCTGGCCTCGATCGGCTCGACCGCGCCCTTCGTCGGCCTGTTCGGCACGGTCTGGGGCATCTACCATGCGCTGCTCGGCATCGGGGCAGCCGGCCAGGCCAGCATAGACCAGGTCGCCGGCCCGATCGGCGAGGCCTTGATCATGACCGCGCTCGGCCTGGTAGTCGCGATTCCGGCCGTGCTGGGCTACAACGCGCTGGTGCGCGGCAACAAGGGCGTGCTGCACAAGCTCAACCGCTTTGCCCACGACCTGCACGCCTATTTCGTGACCGGCGCCCGCGTCACGGTGACCCGCAAGGACTGACCAGATGGCCTTCGGTAAATTCGACTCCGACAGCGAGAACGAGGTCCTCAGCGAGATCAACATGATTCCGCTGATCGACGTGATGCTGGTGCTGCTGATCGTCTTCATCATCACGGTGCCAGTGATCCGCCACGCGGTGCAGCTCGAGCTGCCCCAGGCCGCCAGCACGCCGAGCCAGGAACGCCCGGCCACCATCCGGCTCGCGATCGACGCCCAGGGCCAGTACCACTGGAACGAGGCCGCGATCAGCGACCAGGAACTGCAGACCCGCCTGACGGCGGCCGCCGCCCAGCAGCCCCAGCCCGAGCTGCACCTGAGCGGTGACAAGGCGGTGCGCTACGAGCGCGTGGCGCAGGCCATGGCCGCGGCCCAGCGCGCCGGCCTCGGCAAGATCGGCTTCCTGACCCGGCCATGAGCGTCACCGCCCGACCTTTTCCATCGTCCCCGCCGGCGCCAGCCGCTGCCTCGCCGGCCGGACCGCCGCTGCTCGCACAGACGCTGGCTGCGGATGAGGTCGCCAGCGATTCGGCCGGGATCCATTCGCTGGCCTCGGCATTGCTCGACAGTCAGCAGCTGCTGCAAGGCCGGCGCGAGCTGCAGATCCTGCATCAGGGCCAGATCTACCGCCTGCAGCAGACCCGCCAGGGCAAGCTGATCCTGACCAAATAGGTCGTCGCGCACCCTATTTCTCCGAGCCGGTTGGCAGCGTCAGCCGCACCGACAGGCCGCCACCGGCGCGGTTCTCGGCGCTCGCGCGCCCGCCGTGCAAGCTCATGACCCGGCTCGTGATCGCGAGCCCGAGGCCATAGCCGGCATGGGCCTGGGCGCCCGCGCTGCGCATGAAGGGCGCGAAGATCGCCTCGAGCTCGGCCGCTGGCACGCCGGGCCCCTCGTCGTCGACCCGGATCTCGAGCCAGCCGGGCCGGATCTCGGGCTGGCTCGTGATCCGCACCGTGCCGCCATCGGGCGAATGCCGCAGCGCGTTGCGCACCACGTTTTCCAGCGCGCGGTGCAGCAGTTCGCGGTCGCCGTGCAGGATCGCGCCACGATCACCCTCGGTCAGGATGCGGCAGCCGCGCTGCTGGCCCTCGAACGCGGCGTCCTCGGCCACGTTGGCCACCAGTTCGGCCAGCTCGACCCGTTCGCGCTGGCGCGGCGCGATGCCGGCATCGAGCCGCGCCAGCGTCAGCAGCTCGCCGACCAGCTGGTCCATGCGGCCGCTTTCGCGCTCGATCCGCTCGATGAATTCGGCCGCGCGCTCGGGCTGCTGCGCCAGCAGGTCGGTCGCCGCCTGCAGCCGCGCCAGCGGCGAGCGCAGCTCGTGCGAGACATCGTGCAGCAGCCGCCGCTGGCCCTCGAGCAGCTGCTGCAGCTGGCCCGCCATCAGGTCGAAGGCCTGGCCCAGGTCGGCCAGTTCGTCGCGCCGGCCCGACAGCAATGGGCCGACCCGGACCTCGAGTCCGCCATCGGCGGCCTGCTCGAAGGCCCGTTGCAGGTAGCGGATCGGTCGCGCGAAATACCAGGCCAGCGCGGCCGCGAACACCAGGCTGACCAGTCCGCCTGCCAGCAGCGGCAGGTAGGGCGGACGCAGCAGCCAGGGTCTGGCGCCGGAGCGGGGCCGCCCGGCCATCGCTCCGCCCGGCGGCGGGCCGGGTCGCAGCTCGGCCGGTCCGTGCCAGGAGGGGGAGGGCGCTGTCGGCGGCGCGCCGGGCGCCTGCCATTGGTGCGCCGGCCGATCGCCATGTTCGCCGCGCAGCATCCAGATTGCCGCTCCGACCCCGGCCGAACTCAGCAGCTGCGCGCTCCAGAAGGCGAAGAAGAACTTCCAGAACAGCCGGCCGGTGCTTTTTCCCGTCATGGCAGCACCAGCATATAGCCCTGGCGGATCACGGTCTCGATCGGCGAGCGGCCGTCGGGCAGCGTACCGAGCTTCTGCCGGATGCCGCTGATGTGGACATCGATGCTGCGGTCAAAGCGCGTCAGCGGTCGCCCGAGCGCTTCCTGCGACAGCGTCTCCTTGCTGACCGGCTGGCCGGCATGGCGCGCCAGCAGGTCGAGCAGGCTGAACTCGGTGCTGGTCAGCTCCAGCGCCTGGCCACGCCAGGCGGCGCGGCGCTTGCCGGGCCAGAGCTGCAGCTGGCCGACCACCCGCTCCTGCGCGGTATCGGCCCCAGCGCCCCTACCGGCCTGCACCCGCTTGAGGATGGCGCGCAGTCGCGCCGCCAGTTCGCGCGGGGTGCAGGGCTTGGGCACGTAATCGTCGGCGCCGAGCTCGAGCCCGACGATGCGGTCGGCATCGTCGCCGCGCGCGGTCAGCATCAGCACCGGCACCTGGCTGCTGGCGCGGATGCGGCTCAGCGCCTGGATGCCGTTGAGCCCGGGCATCGTGACGTCGAGCACCACGATGTCGTAGCGGTCCGACAGCGCGGCGCTGGCGCCGGACTCGCCGTCATGGGCGCAGTCGACCGCGAAGCCGTCGCGCGCGAGGTAGTCGCGCAGCAGGCCGGCCAGCTCGATGTCGTCGTCGACCAGCAGCACCTGGGCATTCATGGCAGGGAAGGGGGAGAGTGGCATGGCTGCCGATCTTAGGCCCGCCGGCCTGCCGCTGTCGCCCTCTTTACGCGGATTTACCTTGGCTTAACACCAGTTAACGCGCTGAGTTGCAACAATCGAGCTGTCTTTCACCCACGGAGTCCACGATGAACCAATTCACTAGCTTGCGCAACACCACCCTCGGCCTGCTGGCCGCCCTGAGCCTGACGGCAATGGCTGCTGCCCCGGCGCCGGGTGAGGGTTGCGAATATCGCGGCCGGCCTGGCGGCGCCATGCACGGCATGGACGGTGTCGAAGGCCATCACGGCGGCCGCATGGGTCATGGCCCGATGGGGGCCAGGGAAGGTCATATGGGCGGTCACATGGGCGGCCTGTCGCCCAGGATGATGCAGTCGCTCCAGCTCAGCGACGCCCAGCGCGCCAAGGTGACCGAGCTCATGCAGGCCCAGTCCAAGACGATGCAGGAGCAGATGATCGAGAGCCGCGCCCGCCACGAACAGCTCGACCAGCTGTCACGCGCGGCCAGCTTCGACGCCGCCAAGGCCCGAGCCCTGGCCGACGAACAAGGCCGGCAGATGGCCCAGCATTTGTTCCAGCGTGTCCAGCTCCAGTCGCAGCTGCGCGCGCTGTTGACGCCCGAGCAGCTCAAGCAGCTCGACGCGCGCGAAGCCGATGGCCGCCCGATGGATGGCAAGGGCCCGAGGCAGCCGCAGCGCTGAGGCCCCAGCCTGGCTTCAACGGAAGCCGGCGCGGTCGAACACCATCTGCGCCTTGACGCGGTACATCGCGAGCTGACCGATCGGCAGCTCGTCGACCTTGAAGGCACCCAGCGCCTTCAGCGCCGGGTTGCTGGTCTTGACGCTGCTGACCACCGGCCACTCGTTGTTGCCGTCGGCCAGGTAGCGCTGGGCCTGGTCGCTGGCCAGGTATTCGAGGAACTTGACGGCAGCCTGCGGGTTGGGGGCGTGTTTCAGCATGCCGCCACCCGAGACGTTGACATGGGTGCCGTTGCCCTTCTGGTCCGGCGTGATCACGCCCACGCTCTCCATCACCTTGCGGTCGGCCGGATCGGTCGAGCGCATCAGTCGTGCGACGTAATACGAGTTGGCGATCGTGACGCCGCATTCGCCGGCGGCGACGGCCTTGATCTGGTCGGTGTCGCCGCCCTTGGGCGCGCGCGCGAAGTTGGCCACCAGGCCCTTGGCCCATTGCTCGGCCTTCGGTTCGCCCTCGTGCGCGATCACCGAGGCCAGCAGCGAGATGTTGTAGGGGTGCGAGCCCGAACGCGAGCAGAACTTGCCCTTGAGCGCCGGCAGCGCCAGGTCGGCGTAGTTGCGCACCTGATCCGGCTTGACGTCGAGCTTGTTGTAGACGATCAGGCGGGCCCGGGTCGAGAACGAGAACCAGTCGTCGGTGCGCAGATAGCCCGGGATCCGGCTTTCGAGCAGCTTGGACTTGACCGGAGCGAACAGGCCCAGGTCATGCGCCTGCGCCAGTCGCGCCGCGTCGACGGTCAGCAGCACATCGGCCGGGCTGTTGGCGCCTTCGTTCTTGATCCGCTCAAGCAGCTCCTCTTCCTTGCCTTCGATCCGGTTGATCTTGATGCCGGTCTGCTGGGTGAAGTCGCTGTAGAGCGCCTCGTCGGTCTGGTAGTGACGTGCCGAGTAGAGGTTGAGGACCGGTTCGGCGGCCTGGGTGCCCAGGGCGGTGCCGGCCAGCAGCAGGGAGAGCAGGGGGGTGCGGATAGACATGAGGGGCTCCGGATCAAGGTCAGGGGATGAGCGATTCCAGGAATCGACACTGGATTGTAAATGAGACTGATTATCAACCGCATTGCTGCTTCGAATATTGACGCGATTCTTGAACTTTCGCTCGCTGTCGGCAAGAAAGCCGGAAAGCCGCCGAAATCCTGCTATACTTTCGTTCTCGGCGGCTGTAGCTCAGTTGGATAGAGTACTTGGCTACGAACCAAGGGGTCGTGGGTTCGAATCCTGCCAGCCGCACCAATGAAAAAACCTGCAACAGTCCTTGTTGCAGGTTTTTTTTCGCCCTTAGACTTTCCGCATGAGCAAAGCCTTCACCCGCGAAACCGATGCCGAGGAAGACGACGAAGCGCCCGGCCTGCCCCGGCTGCCCGCCGGCAGCAAGAACTACATCACCCGCGCCGGCCATGACCGGCTGCGCGCCGAACTGCTGCAGCTGCTCGACGTCGAGCGGCCCAGGATGGTCGAGATCGTGCACTGGGCGGCCAGCAACGGCGACCGCTCGGAAAACGGCGACTACCTCTACGGCAAGAAGCGGCTGCGCGAGATCGACCGCCGCATCCGCTTCCTGACTCGCCGGCTCGACATCGCGCTGGTGGTCGACGCTTCGCTGCACCATGGCAAGCAGCAAGCCTATTTCGGCGCCACGGTGCGCTATGCGCGCGAGGACGGCAGCGAGACAACCGTCACGATCCTCGGCATCGACGAGGTCGACAGCGCGCAAGGCCAGATCAGCTGGGTCTCGCCGGTGGCGCAGGCGCTGCTGAAGGCCAGCGTCGGCGACGAAGTCCGCCTGCGCACGCCCGCCGGCTGGGAAACGCTGGAGCTGCTCGAGGTCAGCTATCCGGCGCCAGCGTAGTCGCGACACGGTGGCCGGCGCTTCGCTTCGGCTCAGTGCGCCTCGACGCGCTCGTCGCCCGGGCGCTCGCGCAGGATCCGCATCACGGTCGGCGTGCGCTTGAGGCTGCGCAGCACATGGGCCAGGTGGATGCGGTCGCGCACCGCGACCGTGAACCGGATGTCCAGGTCGGACAGCACGGGTTCCTTGCTCATTTCCAGATGGGTGATGTCGGCCTCGGCCGCCGCCAGTGCGCCGGCCACCTTGGCCAGCGCGCCCTTGACGTTGTTGAGCGTCACGAGCAGGCGGGTTTCGAAGGCGCGCACCGGTTCGTCCGACCACTCGACCTCGGTGAAGCGCTCGCTGTCGCGCAGCAGCTGCTTGCGGATCACCGGGCAGTCGTCGGTGTGCACCACCAGGCCTTCGCCTCGCCCCAGGTAGCCGACGATCGCATCACCCGGTATCGGGTGGCAGCAGGTGGCGTAGCGCACCGAGGCGCCCTCGCTGCCGTCGAGCGCCAGCACGCCCTGGCTGATCTGGTCATGGCCGCCGGCGTAGCGCTCCTGCGTCATCAGCAGCACATCGGGCTTCTGGCCGGACTCGCCGAGCAGGGCGGCCAGCTTGATCGCCACCATGGTCGCGATGCGCTTGCCGAGCCCGATGTCGGTCAGCAGTTCGTCACGGTTCTTGTTGCCGGTGAAGCGCAGCAGCTTGTCCCACAGGCCATGGGTCGGGCCGCTGGTCTCGGGCAGGCTGGCGATGCCCTCGGCGCGCAGCGACTGCAGCAGCAGCCGCTCGCCGAGCTCGCGCGACTCCTTGATCTCCATCGTCTTGAGGTGGTGACGGATCTTGGAGCGCGCCCGGCCCGTGCGCACGAAGCTGAGCCAGGCCGGGTTCGGCTTGGCGTGCTGCGAGGTCGCGATCTCGACCACGTCGCCGTTCTTGAGCTCGGTGTGCAGGGGGCTCTGCTCGCGGTTGATCAGCGCGCCGATCGCATGCGAGCCGATGTCGGTATGGATCGCATAGGCGAAATCGATCACGGTCGCGCCGCGCGGCATCGCCATGATGCGGCCCTTGGGCGTGAAGACATAGACCGCCTCCGGGAACAGGTCGATCTTGACATGGTCCCAGAATTCGGCCGCGTCATGGGTTTCCTGCTGGATGTCGAGCAGCGACTGCAGCCATTGCGTGCTGAGGTCCTGCGCCGCCGCGCTGTCGGGCTCGCTGGCCTTGTAGAGCCAGTGCGCGGCCACGCCCGATTCGGCCACCACGTCCATCGGCTCGGTGCGCAGCTGGAACTCGATGTTGGTGCCGAACGGACCCACCAGCGTCGTATGCAGCGACTGGTAGCCGTTGGCTTTCGGAATGGCGATGTAGTCGCGGAACTTGCCGGGCAGCGGCTTGTAGAGCTGGTGCAGCACGCCCAGGGCGGTGTAGCAGTTCATCAGCTCGGGCAGCACGATCCGGAAACCGTAGATGTCGGTCACCTGCGCGAACGACAGGTGCTTGAGCTGCATCTTGCGGTAGATCGAGAACAGCGTCTTCTCGCGCCCGCGGATGCGCGGCTCCATCTCGTGCTGTCCGAAGGCGTTCTCGACCTCGGTCTGCACGCGCGCGATCAGGTCCTTGCGCCGGTTGCGCGACTTGTTGAGCGCCTTGCTCAGGATCTCGTAGCGCCAGGGAAACAGGTGCTTGAAGGCCAGCTCCTGCAGTTCTCGGTAGCTGTGGTTGAGCCCGAGCCGGTGCGCGATCGGTGCGTAGATCTCCAGCGTCTCGGACGAGATCCGGCCCCATTTGCTGCGCGGCATGTCGCCCATGGTGCGCATGTTGTGGGTGCGGTCGGCCAGCTTGATCAGGATCACGCGCACGTCGCGCGCCATCGCCAGCAGCATCTTGCGGAACGATTCGGCCTGGTTGTGCTCGCGCGAGTGGAATTCGAGCTTCTCGAGCTTGGTCAGCCCGTCGACCAGTTCGGCCACCGGCATGCCGAAGCGCTCGATCAGGTCGGCCTTGCTGATGCCGCAGTCCTCCATCACGTCGTGCATCAGCGCCGCCGACAGCGCCTGGGCGTCAAGCTTCCATTCGGTGCAGATCTGCGCCACCGCGAGCGGGTGCGGGATGTAGGGGTCGCCGTTCTTGCGCATCTGGCCCAGATGGGCTTCGTCGGCCAGGCGGTAGGCGCGGCGCACCAGATCGATGTCTTGGGCGCCGAGGTAGTCCAGGTTGGCTTCCAGTGCGGCGAAGCTGGCGGCGGACGCCCGGGCCGCTGCTTGCGTCGGGGTCAGGGTAGTTGTCAAGGGCGCGTCCTGATTCATGCCTTTACTTTAGCCTGAATGATGCAAATTGACGCAGATCCAGTCATGGCGGTCTGATCCGGGGACTACACAAACGAGAAGGCACCGCCAAGCGGTGCCTTCTCGCGGGATGATCCAGGGGCTCAGATCGGAACTTTCTTCAGCATCTCGAGGCCGACCTTGCCTTCGGCGATCTCGCGCAGTGCGGTCACGCAGGGCTTGTTCTTGGTTTCGACCCGGGCGCTGTGGCCCTGGTGCAGCATGCGGGCGCGGTAGGTGGCGGCCAGCACGAGCTGAAAGCGATTGGGGATCTTTTCCAGACAGTCTTCGACGGTGATGCGTGCCATGACGGGCTCCGGTGCGGCGCAGGGCCGTGAGATTAGGGGATGTCGAGAGCGCGGAAGGTCTCGGCGCGAGCGCGGCGCTGGGCGGCTACCTTGAGCCGCTGCGCATGCGCAATGGCTTTCAGGTCGAAAAGCGCACGCTCGAACAGTTCGTTGATTATAACGAAATCGAACTTGTCAACCTGCGCGACCTCTTGGGCAGCGTTTTTCAGGCGCAGCTCGATCGTCGCTTCGGAGTCTTCGTTGCGTCGCATCAGGCGCGCGCGCAGCTCGGGCCAGCTCGGCGGCAGGATGAAGATCAGCACTGCGTTGGGGAACTGCTGCTTGATCTGGACCGCGCCCTGGAAGTCGATCTCGAGCACGATGTCGGCGCCAGCCGCGATCTTGTCCTCGATCGTCTTGCGCGAGGTGCCGTAGCGGTTGCCATGGACCTGGGCCCATTCGACGAAGGCGTCGGCCGCCACCATGCGGTCGAATTCCTCCGGGCTGGTGAAATAGTATTCGCGTCCGTGCACTTCCTGGCCGCGCGGCGCACGGGTGGTGTGCGACACGGACAGCTCCATGCGCGAGTCGACTTCCAGCAGGGCCTTGACCAGGCTGGATTTGCCGGTGCCGCTCGGGGCAGCGACGACGTAGAGGTTGCCGGGGTAGTCCATCTTGGGTGGTTTCATTCGAGGTTTTGCACCTGTTCACGCATCTGCTCGATCATGACCTTCATGTCGACCGAGATCTTGGTCAGCTCCAGGCTGGAGGACTTGCTGCCCAGGGTGTTGGCCTCGCGGTGCAGTTCCTGGATGAAGAAGTCCAGCCGCTTGCCGACCTCGCCGCCCTTGCCGATCAGGCGCTCGATCTCGTCGAGATGCGCCTGCAGCCGCGTCAGTTCCTCGGCCACGTCGATCCGGATCGCGAACGAGGTGGCTTCGGACAGCGCGCGCTCCTGAGCGGCCTGGGCGGCGGCGTCGGTCTGGGCCGTGCCGAGCGCCTCGTTCCAGCGCTCGAGGAAGCGCTGGCGCTGCAGCTCGACCAGCCGCGGCACCAGTGGCTGGGCCTGGCTCGCCAGCGCGCGCAGCTGCGCGGTGCGGTCCAGCAGCATGGCGCTGAGCTTGGCGCCTTCGCGCTCGCGCGAGGCGGTGAATTCTTCGACCGCATGGCGCGCCAGCGCGAGCAGCGCGTCGGTCAGGCCGGTCGGCGCCGGCGTGCTGCGGCCCAGCGCGGCCAGCACTTCGGCCACCGAGAGCGGGCGCGACTGCGGCATCCAGCTCAGCACATGGTCCTGCACGCCGATGAGCTTTTGCAGCTCGGCCATGCTGGGCTGGCGCAGCGCGTGGTCGCTGCGGCCTTCGATCCAGGCGCGTACCTCGACCTTGCCGCGCTTGATGCGCGCGCCGATCAGCTCGCGCAGCGCCGGCTCGGCCGGGCGCAGCTCGTCCGACAGGCGCAGGCTGATGTCGAGGAAGCGGCTGTTGACCGAGCGGATTTCCATGCCGAGCATGGCCGAAGCTGCGGGGGTGGGGAGGTCGGTGCCGGCGGGCTGGCTCTGGGCCGTGGCGTAGCCGGTCATGCTGTAAACTGGCATTTCAATTCTCGCAGTCGGGAAGCAACGGCTTAAGGTTGCAGAGATTGTGATTATGTCAAAGACCGGGGTCGCTCCAGCGCGACAGGCGTCAGGGCGGCTATGCTCCTGCCTGATTCATTGCCCAAGACTTCCCTCATGACCGAACCGATCCTGACCGCAACGGCCTTGCGCGCCGATGGCCGCCGCCCCGATGCCCTGCGCCCGGTGCGCATCACCCGCCACTACACCATGCATGCCGAGGGCTCGGTGCTGGTCGAGTTCGGCCATACCAAGGTGCTCTGCACCGCCTCGGTCGAGGAAAAAGTGCCGCCGCACCAGCGCGGCAGCGGCGAGGGCTGGGTCACGGCCGAATACGGCATGCTGCCGCGCGCCACCCACAGCCGCAACAGCCGCGAGGCCGCCAAGGGCAAGCAGAGCGGTCGCACCCAGGAGATCCAGCGCCTGATCGGCCGCTCGCTGCGCGCGGTGTTCGACCTCAAGGCGCTCGGCGAGCGCACCCTCACGCTCGATTGCGATGTGCTGCAGGCCGACGGCGGCACCCGCACCGCCAGCATCACCGGCGCTTTTGTGGCCGCGCAAGATGCGGTGGCCTGGTTGATGGCCACCGGCAAGCTGCAAGAGTCCCCCATCATCGACCGCGTGGCGGCGATCTCGGTGGGCCTGAAAGACGGCGCCGCCTTGCTGGACCTGGACTACCCCGAAGACTCGGCCTGCGACACCGACATGAACGTGGTCATGACCGGCGCAGGCAACTTTGTCGAAGTGCAGGGCACCGCCGAGGGCGTGGCGTTCACCCGCGTCGAGATGGACCGCATGCTGGCCTTGGCCGAAAAAGGCATCGCCCAATTGGTGCGCCTGCAAACCCAGGCACACGACGAGCCCAAGACCTTGACCTTCAGCGCCTGAACATGAAGATCGTCCTCGCCTCCAACAACGCGGGCAAGCTGGCCGAGCTGCAAACCATGTTCGCGCCGCTGAACATGACGCTGGTGCGCCAGTCCGAGCTGAACATTCCAGAAGCCGAAGAGCCATTTCGCACTTTTGTGGAAAACGCTTTGGCCAAAGCCCGGCATGCGGCGCAGTTGAGCGGCTTGCCTGCGCTGGCTGACGATGCCGGTTTGTGCGTGGACGCCTTTGGCGGGCAGCCCGGCGTGGACACGGCGTATTACGCCACCCGCTTTGGCTATGCCAAGAGCGACGACAACAACGTGACGGCTTTGCTCGAGCAGATGCAAGGCATTGACCAGCGCCGTGCGGCCATGGTCAGCACGCTGGTGGCGGTGCGCAGCCCCGACGATCCGGAACCCCTGATTGCGGTGGGTCGTGTGGTGGGCGAGATCGCCCGTGAGCGCTTGGGCAGCAATGGCTTTGGCTTTGACCCGATCATGTTCATCCCCGAATTTGGCAAGACCTTTGCCCAGTTGCCGGTGGAGGTCAAAAACGCCAACAGCCACCGGGGCCGAGCGGCACAAGCCATGCTGGCCTTGATGAGCGAGCGTTGGCTGGACGCACCCACAAGCCCCGCCGCAGCATGAACCCGCTGGATCCGGTTCACGCCATGCGCCCGGGCGTGCTGCAGCTCAACGCCTTGCCGCCGCTGTCGCTGTATGTGCACTTGCCTTGGTGCCTCAAGAAGTGCCCGTATTGCGATTTCAATTCGCACGAATTCCGCGCGGGCGACGATGCGGCGTCCACGCAGGATGCTTACATCAACGCCTTATTCGCCGATCTCGAAGCGAGCTTGCCCTTGATCTGGGGCCGCAGCATCCAGACGGTGTTTCTGGGTGGGGGCACGCCCAGCTTGTTCGATCCTGAAGCCATCGACCGTTTGGTGGGTGGCATCCGTGCACGTGTGCGCTTGGCACCTGATGCCGAAATCACCATG
>ERZ1034363.1532-NODE-1532-length-12943-cov-6.730452_pt1 | contig 12943 bp, 15 predicted proteins | sample MGYA00520616_ERZ1034363 | MGnify/ENA primary metagenome ERZ1034363 (study PRJEB33736, sample SAMEA104284506) | Azolla filiculoides | biome: Urban; feature: Water surface; material: Ditch water | place: Netherlands | collected 2015-10-28 | depth 0-0.1 m ...
ACCAAAAACAAAATCACTTTTTCAAATTTAACCCCTCTCTTTGCACATCAACGCTTTGTATTAGAACAAGGCAACGGCACAAGTGAAGATTTGACGGGGCGAATGATTGATTTAATTGCTCCTATTGGTAAAGGTCAGCGTGGCTTGATTGTTTCACCGCCTAAAGCGGGGAAAACCATGATTTTGCAAAGTTTAGCGCAAGCGATTACCGAGCGAAATCCCGAATGTTATTTGATTGTATTGCTCATTGATGAGCGCCCTGAAGAAGTCACCGAAATGGAACGCTGTGTTCGCGGTGAAGTGATTTCAAGTACGTTTGATGAACCCGCCACACGCCACGTTCAAGTCGCGGAGATGGTCATTGAAAAAGCACGTCGATTAGTTGAACATAAACACGACGTTGTCATTTTACTCGACTCAATTACCCGTTTAGCGAGGGCTTATAATACGGTTGTCCCCTCTTCTGGCAAAATCCTCACAGGGGGTATTGATGCCAACGCACTTGAAAAACCCAAACGCTTTTTTGGTGCAGCGCGAAATATTGAGGAAGGCGGTAGTTTAACCATTATTGCGACAGCGCTGGTAGACACCGGCTCAAAAATGGATGACGTGATTTTTGAAGAGTTCAAAGGCACGGGTAATATGGAATTGCATCTTGATCGCAAAATCGCTGAAAAACGGATTTATCCTGCAATAAATATTAATCGCTCAGGTACACGCCGTGAAGAATATTTAGTTGATGCCGACACACTGCAAAAAACATGGATTTTACGCAAAATTTTGCAACCCATGGATGAAACCGCTGCATCCGAATTCCTGATTGGTAAATTAAAAGACTTTAAAACCAACAGTGAATTTTTCGAATCAATGAAGCGTTAAATCGACAAAAACGGTGTTCTAATTTGATAATTTGAACTGATGAGCACCGTTTTATTGCTTCGCTGGCGTCATGGATGTCAATGTATCTGAAAAAAGAATATCCGCTTTATTCTTTTCAATGATTTTATCGCCAATGCCAGCCACTTTTTTTAAATCGTCAACGCTTTTAAATTGACCATTTTTTACGCGATACTCAATAATCGATTGGGCTTTTTTCTCGCCAATCATTTTGAGTGAATCTGCAATTTTTTGCGCATCCGCTGTATTAATATTCACAGGAGCCGCAACGCTATTAGCCGATAATAGCAGCGTGAAAATAAATAGTTTTTTCATCATATCAATTCAGTGTGTCTCGTTTTACAATAAGCTTGAAATTATAATCAAAACACATCTATCATCAAATCATTAAAAGCATCTACACATTAAGAAATCACAAGAGAAAACCATGACAACATTAGCGATTATCGGCGGTACTGGACTCGGTCAACTTACAGCCCTTAACATCACGCACCGTAAAACCGTCAGCACGCCCTACGGCAATCCGTCTGCTGAATTTTTAATCGGTGACATTCATCAAAAACAAGTTGTTTTTCTCGCACGACACGGTAACCCACATACGATTCCACCGCATAAAATCAATTATCGAGCTAATGTGTGGGCACTTAAACAGTTAGGCGTTCAAGACATTATTGCCGTTGCCGCAGTGGGGGGTATTACGGCCGATATGCAGCCTGCACATATTGCCATTCCAGACCAAATTATCGATTACACTTATGGGCGTGAGCATACGTTTTTTGATGGGAATGATGGAAATGTGACCCATATTGATTTCAGTTACCCCTACTGCCAAAAATTGCGAGCTGCATTAATTCATTGCGCAGCAACATTAAATTTAAAAATAAGTCCGATTGGAACGTATGGCAGCACACAAGGCCCACGACTCGAATCAGCAGCGGAAATTGCACGTATGGAGCGTGATGGTTGCGACCTTGTTGGCATGACGGGTATGCCTGAAGCCGCATTAGCCAAAGAAATTGGCATTAACTACGCAAGCGTTGCCGTTATTGCAAACTGGGGCGCAGGAAAAACAGCGGGTGAAATCACCATGGCTGAAATTGAGGAAAATTTACATCACGGCATGGCAAACGCCGGCGCGTTACTTCAAGCTTTTATTTCTACCTATTAAACCGTGCCAACTATTTTTGATTATGCTCAAACGTGTCTTCACGAAAGTACCGTTGAAGAACTACTGCGTTTAACGCATCAAGCACAGCAATATGCGCAAGCTGGCACGTTAACATTTGACTCACTCGATACGGTACGCCCCATCGAACAGGTCAAATTTCCCGATCGCCCGCTTCTTCTTGCGCCACGTGAAATGCCACGACGAAAACTAACAACACCCGCAGGGCTTGCCGCATTTTTTCATGCCATTGCGCATGTTGAATTTGTGGCCATTTATCTTGCTTGGGATATTATTTATCGCTTTCGGGGGTTACCTGACGAATTCTACCGTGATTGGCTACGCGTTGCCGATGAAGAAGCACAGCATTTTTCGCTGCTACGCGCACGACTGAACGCAGCAAATATGGATTATGGCACACTGCCTGCTCACAGTGGTTTATGGGATTTAGCGCAAGATACATCGCACGATGTACTTATACGTTTAGCACTCGTTCCACGGTGCATGGAAGCACATGGTTTAGACGTCACGCCCCCGCTTATTGAAAAGTTTCAACAACTCGGCGACGATGACGCTGTGAGCATTTTAACGCGCATCCTCACAGATGAAATTGGTCACGTTGCCTTAGGTTCAAAGTGGTTTAAAGCCTTATGTAAAAAACAAAATGTAGAAAGTGAATCATATTATCAAACTTTATTGCTCACCTACTATAAAGGTGGTGCGCTAAAAAGTGGCTTCAATCAAGAATTGCGACTCGCTGCGGGTTTTTCACAGAGCGAATTAGAATGGCTTGAAACACATAGTCATTAACATACACGATTTTAACGATATTTGTTACAATGACCGCGATATTTTCGATACACTCCTGCTTATTCATTATTCATGTTAGCGTAATGATTAAAAAGAACGAATAATAAAAAATTTACTTTTTGATTTAACCCTTTTATTTTGGTAAATTGCATGGCACAAAATTCTAGCTCTTTTAGGCCAGACCTCGATTGGACGCAAGTACGTGAAACGTCAAAATTACTGAATTTATCCGCTGGGCAAGTTGATGATATGCTTAACAAAGCAGATGCCTCAGTGGATACGTTGACCGATGCGTTTACATCCATTGTTGAGCACATGCGCATCATTTATAGTCACCTTGAGATATTAGAAGATACCCCTAGTCGAAATGAAGCGTTAAAATGTTGCATGGAAACAAGTGAAAAAATTCAAAGTTCGATTATCGCTTTTCAATTCTATGATCGACTTCAACAAAATTTACATCATGTGACGTCAAATTTAAAAGGACTCTCTTCATTAGTAGAAGATCCTGATCGCTTATATAATCCAGCTGAATGGCATAAATTTCAAATGGAAATTCGAGAACGCTATACAATGGAGTCGGAGAAAATTATGTTTGATGCCATTTTAGAAGGCAAATCTATTGAAGAAGCCTTTATCATTAAAGCATCCACGCAAACACAACACCTAAACGAAAACGATGTTGAATTGTTCTAATCTCATGCCATCGCCTATGAAAAAAATAGTTTTAGTAAGTAGTTGTCTACCCCTACTCATCGCAACAGGTTGTACGGGACTTAATGGTTCGCAACCCCCAGCCCCCGTCTATAGCCATACACGTCCTTATAATGCACCTGTCCCAGCGGCAGTGGCAATAGCAAAGCCTAAGGTTGATGACGTTGTGCAAGTACAAACAATTCAAGACTACACGCCCGTTATTGAGCCTATCGAAAAACCTGTTGATATCATCGAACAACCAATCAAATCCGATGTATCTAACGCTGTTGATGGTAGCATTCATTCTGTTGAAAACGGTATTCCAAAAGTGATTGAAGTACAAGCGCCCTCAAAACCGTTGCTCATGCCAACACCACCAGCAACAGTAGGTATCATTCCCAAATTTGAAATACCCGCGCCATTAACGCCCGCCGCCCCAGCAGAATTTAAGCCAGCTGAATCAACTGCGACACTCTCACCAGCGGTAAATGCATTATTAGCAACTGCCAATCAGAGTAGTAAATTAGGTGACATGGAATCCGCTGCAGCGGCTATTGAACGCGCAATTCGCATTGAACCGCGCAATGGTGAATTGTTTTACAAATTGGCCGTATTGCGTTTAAAACAATCCAAACCTGTTTTAGCGGAAGATTTAGCAAAAAAATCGGCACTGCTTGCCGGCAAGGATAATACCCTTAAGAAAAATAGTTGGTTACTCATCGCACACGCTAAAGAAATGCAAGGTGATAAAGCAGGCGCAAGCGAAGCCGAATTAAAAGCGGCTGGATTTTAGAGCAAAAAAAAGCGACTTAAACAAAGTCGCTTGAGGTATTAGGAAGGATATAACACAACTTTATTTATCAGCTACAAAAAAAATAGTGAAGAAATTTCAAAAGTTGATTCATCTTAACAATAAAGCTAAAAAAAGAAAATGTGACAAATTGTCGCATGCAGTGATATTTAAAGCATTAAGGCTATTTAATTTTTAAATTCACCATTACACTATTCGCAATCATTAATTATTCATTAAAACTCGTTGCGGGGCATTGTGTTTTCTTATATTTCTTCAAAATCTGAATTATCAGTACGGCAAAATTTAAAATGGCTGTTTGTACTGCGTAATTTGATGCTGTTTAGTGAAACCTTTTTGATTTTTGTCTCCACGTATGGTCTGCAAATTCACTTACCACAACGCGCATTGTGGTGGATTATTGCCAGTATTGCGGCGGTAAACATCTATACTTGGCTAAGACTGCAAGATCAAACACCTGTCACCACACTCGAAATCTTTGTACAACTGGTTCTTGATGTGGTTGCCATTACCGCCTTATTGTTTCCCACCGGTGGCGCGTCTAATCCCATTATTTGGGTGTATTTATTACCGCTGATGATTACCGCTATTATGCTCCCACCTAGCTATGCGTGGTATATGGTCATTTTAACGACATCCATGTACACCATGCTCATGGTCTACAACATTCCCCTTCCCTCAATAGCCCCGCATTTAAATCATGCCAACGTCAGCTTTTCTGATGTCTCGCAACAGTTAGACATGGTCAAACAAGCACATGAAATCAATGATAAGAATTATTTTAACTTACATATTTTTGGCATGTGGTTTGGTTTTGTGTTTAGTGCGGGGTTGGTTGCATTTTTTGTGGTTGAACTAGCCAAGACGTTGAAAGCACGCGAGCGCAGTTTAGCTGAAGCACGCGAGAGCGCACTACGCGATGAACGTGTTGTCGCACTGGGAACACTTGCGGCCAGTGCTGCGCATGATATGGGCACACCTCTTGGCACAATGGCTATTATTGCGCATGAAATAACCCAAGATTATACCTATTGCCACTCCCCTGATTTGTACGAAAAAATCAGTATTATTCAAGATCAAATTCAACGCTGTAAAGAAGCGCTCTCAGTCATGTCAGCGTCCGCTGGTGAAATGCGGGCAGAGTCAGGTAATGTCATGCGATTAAGTGATTATTTAGATGACGTTATAAAACAATGGCGCACCCATACGGTCACCACTAAATTGAATTTTTTTATTGACACTAACGTCAACATGAATGCTAACGTGATTGCTGAGCGCACACTAACCCACTCACTCATCAATATTTTAAACAACGCTGCGCAAGCCACTAACCCCGAATTTGGCATTGAATTTCATGCAGCGTGGGACACACGAACCGCTATCTTCAAAATTTGTGATTTTGGAGAAGGCTTTCCAGATACCATTATAGAATTTGCCGGACAACAACCTGTGATTAGTCAAAAGCATGGATTAGGTGTCGGACTATTTTTGAGTTATTCCACCTTGCAACGTTTAGGAGGTGAAATTCAACTGACTAATCGAGAAGAAGGCGGCGCACAAGTGACTATTATCCTGCCTTTATTACAAAAGGAACTGCCAAATGAACGATAACCCACGCTTATTATTAGTCGATGATGATGAAACATTCTGCTCAGTATTAAAAAATGCCTTAGAAAAACGCCACTACGATGTGCTAGTAGCTTATGACGTTGGAACAGGCATAATACTCGCGGAACAAAATTTACCTGAATATGCGGTCATTGATTTACGTATTGGCTATGAATCCGGTTTAGAATTAGTGAAGAAATTGATTTCACTTGACGACAATACGCGAATTGTCATGCTCACTGGCTTTGCGAGTATTGCCACCGCTGTTGAAGCAATTAAGTTGGGGGCAACACATTATTTAACCAAGCCCGCCAATGCTGATGAAATTGTCGCCGCACTACATAAAAACGAGGGCGACTCCTCTACCATCATTAGCGATGTCCCGCTTTCTGTTAAACGTTTAGAATGGGAACATCTTCAGCGCGTGCTAATGCAACATGAAGGAAACATTTCCGCTGCAGCACGTGCCTTAAATATGCACCGTCGCTCACTGCAACGCAAACTCGAAAAACGCCCCGTAAAAGATTAAGAAACCGAAAAAATGACTTCATAACCAGAAAATTTACGCACATTTAAAACGCCTTGATCAAAAATCAAATATTGACCTTTAATGCCCCGTAAAACGCCTGACACACTTGGCGTTTTATCAAAATTCAATGCGGTGACTTTGAGCGGTGGCGTTGGAATAGGATAATTCAAGTCCACCACATTCGCTTCTGAGAGAAATTCTATGCCGCCTTGATTTTGTTGCGCTAAAACCGCTAGTCCGTTTTCACATAATGCGATCAATTCATCACGTTTTGCTATTAAATCAATCGATTCAATTTGATGTTTTAACATTCGCTGCCACTGGGTTTTATCGCCGACATGACTGGCAAGTAACACCTCAATTTGACCTGAGAGTCGACGTGAATTGACTTTAAAAATAGGCAGCGCTTGAATCGCGCCTTGATCTATCCAACGTGTTGGAATTTGCGTATGACGCGTAATGCCTACTTTTAAGCCACTTGTATTGGCTAAATAAACAAAATGTGGCTGAAAACAAAAACTTTCCGCCCAACTCGGTTCACGACACGTTCCCGCATCAAAATGACACGTCTCAGGTTTCATCATGCACATATCGCACTGCGCTAAACGCGCAAAACAAGGATAACAATACCCTTGATTAAAACTTTTTTTCATGACCTGACGGCAATGCCCACAAATTAATCGACCTGTATGCGTGAGTGTCATGGTTTTTCCAAGTAAGGAATTAAGCGCGATAACATCACCATTTAAGACTAAGTCATAACGCACTGAACTTGGGTTATGTGTGACCATTTTTTCTAATCTGCCATGCATTTGTAAATATCCCCGTTAAAAAGCCTTATGTAAGTCTGGTATAATGCTACCATTTATAAAATCAACCTAAAAGGATAACCATGTCATTTATGAAAGTACCATCAGGCAGAGATGTGCCTCACGATATTAACGTTATTATTGAAATTCCAGCTTACAGTGACCCTGTAAAATACGAAGTCGATAAAGACACCGGTGCGTTAACCGTTGATCGTTTTATGGGCACTGCCATGCAATACCCAACCAATTACGGCTACATTCCACACAGTTTATCTGACGATGGGGATCCTGTTGACGTACTTGTGATTACGCCAGCGCCGCTATTGAGTGGCTGCGTCATTCGTTGCCGCCCTATTGGCGTATTGAAAATGGTAGACGAAGCGGGTAGTGATGCAAAAGTGTTGGCTGTGCCGGTTGAAAAACTCACGCCTTGCTATAAAAAAGTCACGACCTTTGAAGATATTTCAGAAGATAAATTGGCTAAAATTGCCCATTTCTTCCAACATTATAAAGATTTAGAAGAAGGTAAATGGGTGCAAATTGAAGGCTGGTTTGGCATTGAAGACGCGAAACGTGAAATTGTCGAAAGTATTTCACGCTACAACGCCGCTGAAGCAAAACCCGAATTTTAAAAAATGCCTGTAGGCGTTGAAAACTAAAAACGGGGTTTTTAGTTTTTACCGCCTGTATTTTTCAGTACCCAGCGCGTCTGGTTTGAAATCAATGTTTCACGTTTCCAAAATGGCGCACTGCTTTTCAGCTCTTCCATCATATAGCGACACGCATCAAACGCATCTGCGCGGTGTGCTGACCAAATTGAAATGAGCATAATTGGTTCACTAGGTAAAATATCCCCTATACGATGCACAATCAACGCATCTAAAATGGCCCATTTTTCCTTTGCTATCGCCATTATTTTTTCTAATTGCTTTTGCGTCATCCCTTCATAATGCTCAAGCGTCATTGCTTGAACCTCATCACCTTCATTAAAATCACGCATTGTTCCAATAAAAATGCTCGTCGCACCAAATTTTCCATTTAACGCTAACTGCGTTTGAAAATCTTGAATTTCAAAAAAAGGATCAAACACCGTTTCTACAATTTTAATCATCACGTTATCCTCCTGTTACCGGCGGAAAAAAAGCGACCTCATCCCCATCACACACACTATGCGACTTAGCAACGTACTCCATATTGACTGCAATTAGCGTGTTATCGGGCAAGGGTGACTGATGCACATGCTGCCAAACCTCTAACACAGTGAGCGTATCAGCAAGCGTCAGTGTCTCTTGTGAGCGCCCTATCTGCTCACGTAAACTCGCAAAATAGCGTAACGTAATCGTTATCATTGGTTAAAAAGTGTATAAAAGTTTCGTGTTGTGATATCAGTAAGTGAACTGAGCGAAATACCACGCAAATCGGCTACGCATTGCGCAACATGTTTCACATACTGCGGATAATTAGGCCGACCTCGAAAAGGAACCGGCGATAAATAAGGCGAATCTGTTTCAATTAACAAGCGCTCAGTAGGAATTTTTTTCGCGGCATCTTGAATCGTTTTCGCACTGTTAAAAGTTACTATCCCTGAAAATGAAATGTAAAAATTCAAATCGAGCGCTTGCTTTGCAAACGCCCAATCTTCAGTAAAACAGTGAATAATCCCCCCCACTTCGCCCGCATTTTCTTCGCGCAAAATCTGTAATGTGTCGTCTTTTGCTTCACGTGTATGAATAATAAGCGGTTTTTTGACCATTTTTGCCGCCTCAATATGCGCTCTAAAATGATCACGCTGCCACGTCAAATCGCCTTCACTGCGAAAATAATCCAGTCCCGTTTCGCCAATGCCAATCACTTTCTTTTCTTGCGCGAGTGCCACTAATTGTTCAACCGTTGGAGCAGGCGCATCATTCACATTTGGATGAACGCCAACCGTCACTGAAATATCATCATACGCATCCACTAACGCACGCATGGCCGGATATGCTTCTAAGTCAATGGAAATACAGAGTAAATGTTCAATTTGCTGGGCGCGAATATCATTCATCAAGCAAGCAAAATCATTTTCATAAGGCGCTAAATCTAAACGATCGAGATGACAATGCGAATCAATAAGCATAAGTTTCCTTTTTTAGAGCGTATGGGTTGGATTGAGTTTTGGTTTTTAACGCGAATTCTGGCGGTATGCTATATCGTCTACAACTACTCTCTATTTAGCTGCGCCCATGCAATGAGAATATCTTCCCATAATGCCTGTTTATTAATGGGCGTTTCAAGGCGTCCGCGACTTTTAAGTAACAAATCATAAAAATCATATAATTTAAGGGCATTGATCCGTTGCGCGAGTGCACTTAATGGAATTTTAAAATCAATATGATATAAATTCTTCGGTGCCGCTTGATAACGATACCGCATCATATCAATCACCCAAGAATTTAACCAAAACAGCAATGTCGTTTCTGGCAATTTTACCCATTGCTCTGCGACAATAACAGGATGACTTTGTTGACTAGCCACAGAAAGCCACGCATTAAAGCATTCTTGACGCTGCTCTAAGTGTGCATCACTGGCATATTGCATTGCAAGTAGAGGTGCACCTTGAGCTAAGTTCAGTACAATTTCAGCATTTTGTCCCGCTAACTGTTTCCCAAGCCAAGGAAGCACAAGTGATTTATCGGGTAAAGGTAAGGTAAATTTTTGACAGCGACTTTTAATCGTTGCTGGTAATTTATTCATACGATGTGTCACTAAAATTAACACCGTGCGCTCAGTAGGTTCTTCTAAATATTTCAAAAACGCATTGGCAGAGGCGGTATTAAGCGCATCAGCAGGCTGAATCAAAATAACTCGATAACGATCAAACTGTGGCTTTAAACTCAATTTATCCATGAGCGCACGAATCTGGTCAATACCAATCGATGTTTTTGTTTTTTTTGTTTTTGAATCTTCTTCTGGCTCGACAACCATAAAATCAGGATGCGTTTGCGCTTTGATTAAAAGGCAACTACTGCATCGTCCACAGCTTATTCCGTCTATTTGCGGTGTTTCACAAAGCAGTGCATAAGCAAATTGCTCGGCTAATCGTCGCTTTCCAATACCTAACGTACCGTTAATCAGTAACGCTTGCGGCACACGCTTTTGCACAACATAGTTTTGCAATTGCTGCCAACTTTGCTGTTGCCATGGATATAAATTCATCGCAGTAGCGGACTTAACACATTAATGATGGCCTGCTGAACATCTGCAAGCGGCTGATTTGCTTTAATTAATGTAATGCGTTTAGGATTGAGTTCTGCTTGAAGTAAATAAGCACGACGTACATCTTCAAAAAACTGTAGCGTCTCCGATTCAAAACGATCAAAAGCACCACGCTTTCCCGCGCGTTCCATACCGATTTTCACAGGAGCATCAAGTAAAAGTGTTAAATCAGGACGCAAATTACCTTGGATTAAATTTTCAAGCCCTTCGATTGTACTGATTTTCATATTTCGCCCGCCACCTTGATACGCATACGTTGCATCTGTAAACCGGTCACAAATAACCCAGTCACCTCGTGCTAGAGCGGGTTCAATCACATGTTTTAAATGTTGGGAGCGTGCTGCAAACATCAGTAATAATTCAGCTTCTTCGGTAATCGCTTCACTTTTTTTATCCAGCAATAAGGCTCGTAATTTTTCAGCGAGTTTTGTCCCACCGGGTTCGCGCGTCACCACTACAGAAATTTGTTTACTTTGCAAATAACTTTCAACAAAGGTCACGTTAGTGGTTTTCCCTACGCCCTCGCCCCCTTCAAACGTGATGAATTTTCCCCGACTCATAAATTTTCCTCAACTTTGTGACGTTGATATACATTCACTGCCGCGTTGTGTGCTTCTAATGTCGATGAAAAAACATGACTGCCATCGCCTTTTGCAACAAAATAGATTGCATCGCCGGCATCTGGGTGCAAAGCAGCATGAATGGCTGCCTGTCCGGGCATCGCAATAGGTGTAGGAGGAAGACCTCTGAACGTATAAGTATTGTAAGGCGTTGGGTTTTGCAAGTCGCTGCGTTTTATATCGCCGTGATAATCCTCACCCATTCCATAAATGACTGTTGGATCGGTTTGCAGCATCATATCCTGCTCCAAGCGACGGTTAAAAACGCCTGAAATTTGGGCACGTTCAGAAGTTGCCGCCGTTTCTTTTTCAATAATAGATGCCAAGACTAACGCTTGATATGCTGTTTTTAAGGGTATATTTTCGTCGCGTTGTTGCCACTCTTGTGCTAATACTTGCTGCATTTTAGTATATGCGCGTTTGAGTATGGCAATATCTGTTGTGTGTTTTTCAAAAAAATAGGTATCGGGGAAAAATACCCCTTCTGGATGATTTTGAGCAATGCCTAATTGTTTGACAATATCGTGAATTTGATCTGTTTTGAGCGTATGTTCGACATAAGGATTGCTATCAAGTGTTTGGCGAACAGCTTGAAAATTAAACCCTTCAGGAAAGGTAATTGCGTGTTGTTTGGTTTTACCCTGCACAAAAAGTGAAATTATTTCTGGCGCAGTTAACCCTTTGTTTAATTCGTATTCGCCTTTTTTAATTTTTTTCTTCGCGCCACTTGTCAATCCAAGCACCTTAAACCAAAAAGGGTGAATTGCCACATGTTGCGCGACCAGTTTATCGGTTAATTTCGCAAAGGAATCGCCCTTTTCAATTTCGATAGTGATGGCTTCTTGCGTGATCGCCACGTCATTTTTCGTCGTGTCGTAATTCATCCAAGCCCAACCACCCACATAACTCAGCGCAATTAACGCATAACCTGCTGATTTAGACATTTTCATACGCGACCTGTTTTTGTTTTTCGCACAATAGCGCGTGTTGAAGAGTTTGTGTCATGTTTCCGATACTGTAATGACGATTAGCAAGTTCACGTATTCTCCAAATACCAATAATCGAATTACATACAAAAATTTCATCCGATTGCAATAGCGTTTCCATTGAAAAATAGTCCTCTACAACTAAATATTGCGTCATTATCCACGCACGAATAATCCCTGCAATTCCGCAATGTGTTATAGGTGCTGTATATAAAATACCATTTTTTACATAAAATAAATTTGTCATTGTGCCTTCAATGACATGTTGCTCAATATCGAGCATTAATCCTTCTTGAAACTCATCACTTCCCCATTCTGCTCGGGCAAGTACTTGCTCTAAACGATTCAAATGTTTAACGCCTGCAAGCAGTGGACTCAGCCCTAAACGCGTTTCACAAAATCGCGCAGAGATGCCTTCACTGTAATAATTTTCAGGATAATGTGGAAAAGGATGTAAACTCAATATGCGGGTTGATTGAATAGAATCAGGCTGTCGATAACCTCGCCCACCCTCACCACGCGTGATAATTATTTTAAGTACTGCGCTACCTGCATTAGAACTTAACTGAGCTATTTCATTGCGCAGCAATACTAAATCGGGTTTTGGAATTAAGAGTTTCTGACATCCAAGCACTAAACGTGCTAGATGTTGCTCTAAGAAAAGAGGTTTTGAAGAGTGTATTTCAATGGTTTCAAATAAACCATCGCCATATTGAAAACCACGATCCATAATGGCAATAGTGTCTTGACTTTCACC
>ERZ1034363.1535-NODE-1535-length-12933-cov-2.906503_pt1 | contig 12933 bp, 11 predicted proteins | sample MGYA00520616_ERZ1034363 | MGnify/ENA primary metagenome ERZ1034363 (study PRJEB33736, sample SAMEA104284506) | Azolla filiculoides | biome: Urban; feature: Water surface; material: Ditch water | place: Netherlands | collected 2015-10-28 | depth 0-0.1 m ...
CGCCGGCATGAACGCGACCGAGAAGGTCCAGTTGCGCGAGCTGATCGAGCGTATCCGCCAGGACAACCGCACCGTGCTGCTGATCGAGCACGACGTCAAGCTGGTCATGGGCCTGTGCGACCGCGTCACCGTGCTCGAGTACGGCAAGCTGCTGGCCGAGGGCACGCCGCACGAGGTCCAGCACAACGAAAAAGTCATCGAAGCCTATCTGGGCACCGGAGCACATTGATATGGCCGACGCATTGCTGAAAGTCAAGGGTCTGCAGGTCGCCTATGGCGGCATCCAGGCGGTCAAGGGCGTGGATTTCGAGGTCCGCGAGGGCGAGCTGGTGTCGCTGATCGGCTCCAACGGCGCCGGCAAGACCACCACCATGAAGGCCATCACCGGCACCCAGGCCATCCTGGCCGGCGAGATCGAGTATCTGGGCCGCAGCCTGAAAGGGCAGGGGCCCTGGGATCTGGTCGGACAGGGCCTGGTCATGGTGCCCGAGGGTCGTGGCGTCTTCACGCGCATGACCATCACCGAGAACCTGCAGATGGGCGCCTACCTGCGCAACGACAAGGCCGGCATCGCGGCCGACATCGAGCGCATGTTCACCATCTTCCCGCGCTTGCGCGAGCGCAAGGACCAGCTTGCCGGCACCATGTCGGGCGGCGAACAGCAGATGCTGGCGATGGGTCGGGCGCTGATGAGCAAACCGAAGCTGCTGCTGCTCGACGAGCCCTCGATGGGCCTGTCGCCGATCATGGTCGACAAGATCTTCGAGGTCGTCAAGGAGGTCTACGACCAGGGCATGACCGTGTTGCTGGTCGAGCAGAACGCCAGCCGCGCGCTGGCGCTGGCCGACCGTGGTTACGTGATGGACTCGGGCCTGATCACGATGAGCGGCAAGGGCTCCGAGATGCTGGACGACCCCAAGGTCAGGGCCGCCTACCTGGGCGAGTGAGTCAGTCAGACCAACGTGGCGGGGGTCGGCTTGATCGCCCCCGCTTCAAGGCCTTTCTTGTGGTCCTAGGCACGCACTACTGACCTGAATCAGTAGTGCGCGCGTTCGGCGCCGGTGGTCCAGGCTCAGGCAAATGTATCGCCCATCAGCGTAGTGAACCACTTTTGCATGTCCGAGTAGTTCCCGGTACTCGCTGCGAGCGCAGCCCTAGGCTGCTTGAAGCCGTTCTGCGTGGACGGAATCATGACACCGTTTGAATACTGGTAGACGGCGGATAGCCAGGTCGCCTTGGTACTCGTGAGTGGCGTGAAACAAGCGGAGTTGAGGACTGGCGAAGTTTCTTCCAGCGCGTACTGATTGCCCTTCAAGGCATTGATGATGGCATTGGCGCATGTCTTGGCTTCTTGGTTGCCGATATGGCCGGCCTTGGGCATGCCGGAAACGCAGGCATCTCCAATCACATGGATGGAAGGCTTCAGGGTCGACTCGTAGCTCAGCAAGTTGACCGGGGCGAACTTTCCGTTCACCAGTCCCGAATTGACGAGCAGGGCGGGCGCGCGCTGGGGCGGAATCGGATTCAGTACCGCGGCGGTCACGTTGTACGTGTTGCCGTTCTGTGTGAACGTCACCGTGTTGGCGCCCGGGACGAGTTGCAGATTGGTGATCTGGCATCCGGGTCGATAATCGACTCGATACCCGTAAGCCCCGTTGAATGCCTGCTGGAAATTGCCTGCCTGAGCTTGAATCGTGCTGTTCTCGTCGAGCACGATCACCCGGCTGTTCGGTTTTTTGGCTTTGAGCCAGTCCGCGATCACGCAGGCCCTTTCGTAGGGGCCCGGAGGGCAACGATAGGGTGCCAGGGGAATCGTGATCACGACGTTCTGGTAGTCCGGCATGGTCATCAATTGCTGTCGCAGCAGGGTGGTCTGTGCGCCGGCTTTCCAGGCGTGTGGAACCTGGGTGTCGTACTGGCTCATGCTGCTCATGCCGGGCATGAGGTCGAAATCGAGGCCGGGCGCCAACACGAGTCGATCGTAGGTGAGTACGAAATTGCCTGAGGACGATGCATAGGTCACCGTCTTGTTGATGGCGTCGATCTCCGTGACCGTTCCCTGTATGCGGTTCACCCCGTACTTGCTGGCCAGGGTCGCGTAGGAGTAGGACAAGGAGGTGACCGAGGGGCGCTTGCCGGTGAGGACCTCGTTGCTCATGATGTTGGATACATAATTTGCATCCTTCTCGATCAAGGCGACTGAAATGGTTCCCTTGCTCCAGAGCTTGAGGTATTTGGCGGCAGTGGCGCCGGCCATCCCGCCACCCACGACGATGACGTTGTAATTGGCTGCTGCTCGGGCAGAAAAGGGCAACAGCGTGGAGCCGAAGGCGATGCCGGTGCCAGTCGCCGTCTGGATGAATTGTCGACGTTTCATGTTCGTGCTCCTGTTTGCGAATGCTGGAAAAATAGCTGGCGATCGACTTCAGCTGCTCGTCAGAAAATCCCATGGCATGAGCAGCCATGATCCCGTCGGGATCCTCCTTGCCGCTGGCGAACTCTTTCAGGTCACCATAAATCTCGCTGGTGCTTTTTCCTGTCAACTTGTCGAAGCCGCCCGTGCCGTTGGTGCCATGGCATTGGAAGCAGTTGCTGGCGAGAAGTCTTCCGTTCAAGGTGGCCGCCGTGTCGGCGGTCACAGTTATATAAACCTTGGCAGTAGACTTCTTGTCCTTGAATTCAAGCACCAGCGACCCGGATTTCATTCCATTGACTTGATAAGTCGTGGAGTTCATCATCTTGACCGTTACGATGCCTGACTTGGAGCTTTTGACTGAAACAGATCCTGAGATGTTGGAGATTTGTACGGTTTGAGAGCTGCCGGCAGCAATCGATAGGGAGCTCGGTGTGACGGTGGCCGAAAATGCCGCGCATGATAGGGCTGCGGTAATGTAGCCGAGCACTATCTTGCTGGTCTTGTTGATTTTTATCATATATGGCTCCTTTATCATTGAAATTGGCAAAAATCTGTCATCTATCAGGCTATGGGCGCAGATGCCCAGCTGTTTGAGCTTGGCCCGTACTTGGCCGTCGTGCTACGGGCCATGTTGTGACTGACCACCATGATGCTGGCGGTCAGGCTGGTGATGCCAGGCAGTCGCGTCGTCCCGCTGGCGATCGCAGTCTCTTGGCAGCGACTGTTTTCATCAAGGCATGGACCTTGATTGAACGCGCGCGACCTTAAGCGGAGCTGAAGTGCCAGAATCCCTCGTGCTCTGCCGCGGAGCTTCTGGTCAGACGGTATTGGCCGCAGTGTGATCGGGATCGGGCCTGTGCCACGGGTCCAGGTGGGTCATCAGGTTCAGGACCCGATGGCGCTGCAGCACCCGGTTGCGCGCCTCGACGGTGATGTCGTGACCGGCCTCGACGTTCAGGCTGGCATCGACTTCCAGGTGGGCATCGACCACGATCATGTCGCCCATCTTGCGCGTGCGCACGTCATGCACGCCCTCGACGCCCGGCGTGTCGAGCAGGGTCTGCCGGATCGCGGCCACTTCCTCCTCGTCGACGGCGCGGTCCATCAGGTCGTGCAAGGCTTCCCAGCTGAAGCCCCAGCCCATCCGGGTCACCATGGCTCCGACGATCAGCGCGGCGATCGGGTCGAGGATCGGGTAGCCGCTCAGGTTGCCGACGATGCCGATGCCGACCACCAGCGAGGAGGCCGCATCGGAGCGGGCATGCCAGGCGTTGGCGACCAGCATGCTCGACTTGACCCGCTTGGCGACCGCCAGCATGTAGCGAAACAGCAGCTCCTTGCTGACCAGCGCCCCGCCGGCGACCCAGAGCGCCAGCACATGCACCTCTGGCACGCTCTCGGGCGACTCGAGCTTGTGCACGGCGGACCAGAGCATGCCCAGGCCGACCGCCAGCAGCAGCAGACCCAGCACCAGCGAGGCGGCGGTCTCGAAGCGGTGATGACCGTAAGGGTGGTCGGCATCCGCGTCCTTGCGGCTGTGATGGCCCGCCAGCAGCACCACGAAGTCGGCGACCAGATCAGACAGCGAGTGGATGCCGTCGGCGATCAGGCCCTGCGACTTCGAGAAGAGGCCGGCGGCGATCTGCAGCAGGGTCAGCAGCAGGTTGACGGCTACGCTGACCCAGGTGCTGCGGGTGGCCGCGGCGATGCGTTCGGCCGGCGTGTGGCCGCTGTCTTCGCTGTCTTCGGCCAGGTCGGTGAATTTCATCAGGTCTTTCCTTTGGGGTCTAGGGCCTGCCCGCGAGGACAAACAGTAATCTTATTGGCTGCCGATGAAGCTGTCATGAAGCACCGGGCCGGGCGGCTTCGCGATAATGGCAGCATCCCGTCCCGAATCCGGCTTTGCGCGCTGTCCGCGCGGCCCGTCATCGCACCGAATGAATTCACCGATCCCCTTGTCTGATCAGCTGGCCGCCGCTGCCCGCACCCTCCTGGCCGTCGAGCAGGGCCGTTCCCTGACCGATGTGCTGGCCAAGACCCCGGCGCGGCTGCGCCCTGGCGTGCAGGCCCTGGCCTTCCACGCGTTGCGCCACTGGGGCGAGGCCGGCGTGCTGATCGGCCTGCTGGCCGATCGTCCGCCCGAGGGCGCCGCGCGCGCCTTGCTCGGGCTGGCCCTGACGCTGCTGCTGCCGCAGGCCGTCGGCGGCAACGTCAGCTATGCCGCCCACACCGTGGTCGATCAGTCGGTGCAGGCGCTGGCGCAGCTCAAGCTGCCGTCCGGGCTGGCCGGCTTCGTCAACGCCTGCCTGCGCCGCTACCTGCGCGAGCAGGATGAGCTGCTGCTCAAGGCCGGCGAGGACCTGCAGGCGCGCTGGAACCACCCGTTCTGGTGGGTGCAGCGCGTGCGACGCGACCACCCGCAGCATTGGCAGGCGATCCTGGCTGCCAACAACCGGCCCGCGCCGATGGTGCTGCGCGTCAATCGTCGCCGCGTCGGACGCGACGACTACCTGCAGACCCTGCGCGCCCAGGGCCTGCTGGCCGAGCCGGTGGGCCGGGACGGGATCACACTGGCACAGGCGGTCGCGGTCGGTCTGCTGCCGGGCTGGGAGCAGGGCCATTGCTCGGTGCAGGACCTCGCTGCCCAGCTGGCAGCGCCGCTGCTGCTCGACGGCGCCGACCTGCCGGCCGGTGCGCGGGTGCTCGACGCCTGCGCCGCCCCGGGTGGCAAGACCGCCCATCTGCTCGAGTGCGCCGAGCTCGACCTGCTGGCGCTCGACGTCGATCCGCAGCGCTGCGAGCGCATCCGTGACAACTTGCAGCGCCTGGGACTCAAGGCCGAGCTGCGTGCGGCCGATGCCGCCGAGACCGCCCGCTGGTGGGATGGCCGTGCCTTCGATGCGATCTTGCTCGATGCGCCCTGCACGGCCTCCGGCATCGTGCGCCGCCACCCCGACGTGCGCTGGTTGCGTCGCTCCGGTGACATCGCCCAGCTCGCCGCGCAGCAGTTGCGCCTGCTCGAGGCACTCTGGCCGACGCTGGGCGCGGGCGGGCGGCTGCTCTACTGCACCTGCTCGGTCTTCAAGGCCGAGGGCGAGCAGCAGGTGCGCGACTTCCTGCAGCGCCACCTCGACGCCCAGCTGTTGCCTTCCCCGGGTCACCTGATGCCGGGTGAGCCGGCCGAGGCCTTGTTGGGCGCCAGCGTCGGCTCTGATAATCTGGTCGGAATGGACGGATTCTTCTATGCCCTGCTGCTCAAGCGCCCGGCCGGTTGACGGACTGGCCGGACGCCGCCGCGCCATGCTGGCGCTGGGGGTAGCGCTGCTGCTGACCGCCGGCCCCGCCAGCGCGGCGCTGGAGTCGCCGCCCGCAGCTGATCCGGTCCGGCTCGCCCTGGTGCGCCGCAGCGAGGGCCTGTTCCTGTCGGCCCGTCTGCCGCTCGAGATCAGCCCCACGGTCGAGGAGGTCCTGCGCAAGGGCGTGCCGCTGCATTTCCTCTGGAAGGCCGAGCTGATCCAGTCGCGCTGGTACTGGCTCGACAAGACCCTGGCCAGTGTGGCGCGCACGGTCCGGCTGGCCTACCAGCCGCTGACGCGGCGCTGGCGCCTGAGCTTTGCCACCGGCATGCCCGGCGCCAACGGACTGCAGTACGGCCTGCACCAGAACTTCGACAGTCTGGCCGATGCGCTGCTCGGCGCCGGCCATGTCGCGAACTGGAAGCTGGTCGACGCCGCGCGCTGGAGCGGTGGCGGCGAGCAGCGCGTCGAGTTCAGCTTTGCGCTCGACCTGACCCAGCTGCCGCGGCCGTTCCAGCTCGGCCTGTTCAACCAGAGCAGCTGGAACATCACGCTGCAAAAGACCCTCGACGTGCCCGACCAGATCAGCAACGAGACCGAGCCGGCGCTGCCGGATTCCAGGTCCGAGGACGACGCGTGATGGCTGCTGCTCCGGCCGCTCCGGGCTCGGTCTTGCCGTCCGGTCCAGGGCGCTGGGCCATCGTGCTCGGGTTGCTGTTCATGGTTGGCGTCGCCCTCGTGCTGCTGTTCCTGTTGACGCTGGCGACCGACAACCAGGCCTTCTACGAGGCCAACTTCGCGCGCCTGGTCGGCATCAACATCGCCGTCGCCGTCGTGCTGTTGCTGGTGATCGTCGGGCTGGCTGTCCAGCTGGTGCTGCGCCTGCGCCGGCGACGCTTTGGCAGCCAGCTCATGCTCAAGCTCGCGGCGATCTTCTCGCTGGTCGGCTTCCTGCCCGGACTGCTGGTCTATCTGGTGTCCTACCAGTTCGTCTCGCGCTCGATCGAGAACTGGTTCGACGTGCGGGTCGAGACCGCGCTGAGCGCCGGTCTCAACCTGGGCCGCACCACGCTCGACACGCTGGCGGTCGATCTGGCCAACAAGACCCGGGTTGCCGCCGCTGGCCTGGCTGGCAGCAGCAACACCGGCGCCGGTCTCGCGCTTGAGCGCCTGCGCGAGCAGCTCTCGGCCGCCGACCTGGTGCTCTGGAGCTCGAACGGTCAGGCCGTTGCCAGCGCCGGTGAGTCGCGCTTCACGCTGACCCCGGAGCGCCCGAGTTCGGCCGATCTGCGCGCGACCCGGCGCGACCGCGTGATCGCCAGCATCGAGGGCCTGGAGGAGCAGGATGGCGCCTCGAACCCGTCCGGGTTGGCCAGCCAGCCGCGCATCAAGGTGCTGGCGCTGGTGGCGGCTGCCGGTTTCGGTCTGCAGGACGAGCCGCGCTATCTGCAGGTCAGCGCCCCGCTGCCGGCGCTGCTGGTGGCCGATGCGCTCGCGGTCCAGGTCGCGCATCGGGAATACCAGGAGCGCGCGCTGGCGCGCGACGGCCTGCGCCGGCTCTATATCGGCACGCTCACGCTCACGCTGTTCCTGGCGCTGTTCGGGGCCGTGTTGCTGGCCGTGCTGCTGGGTAACCAGCTGGTGCGGCCGCTGCTGATGTTGGCCGCCGGCATGCGCGACGTCGCGCGTGGTGACCTTGGCCCCAAGCTCGCGCTGTCCTCGCGCGACGAGCTCGCTGGCCTGACGCGCGACTTCGCGCACATGACGCAGGAGCTCTCCGACGCGCGCCAGGCGGTCCAGAGCAGCATGCAACAGGTCGACACCGCACGTGCCAATCTGCAGACCATTCTCGACAACCTGACCGCTGGCGTGGTGGTGCTCGATGTCCAGGGCCGCATTCTGAGCGCCAACCCCGGCGCCACCCGCATCCTGCGCGCGCCGCTGACCGCCCATCAATGGCAGGGCCTGCAGACCGTGCCCGGGCTCGAGGGCTTTGCCCACTGGGTGCAGCAGCAGTTCGATCGCTTCCTCGGCGAGTCCGCGCACGAGCAGGGCCATTGGCAGCAGTCCTTCGAATTGCGGCCCGCTCATGCCGATCGCGCCGATCTGGCCCACCCCGGCGGCGGCGACCATGTCACGCTGATCGCGCGCGGCGCCCTGCTGCCGCATGGCGAGCACCTGCTGGTGTTCGACGATGTGTCCGAGATCATCTCGGCCCAGCGCGCCCAGGCCTGGGGCGAGGTCGCGCGCCGACTCGCGCACGAGATCAAGAACCCGCTGACCCCGATCCAGCTGTCGGCCGAACGCCTGGCCATGAAGCTCGAGGGCAAGCTCGAGGGCCAGGATGCCGCGCTGCTGAGTCGCTCGGTGCGCATCATCGTCGACCAGGTCGACGCGATGAAGCGCCTGGTCAACGACTTCCGCGACTATGCGCGCCTGCCGGCGGCGCAGCTGATGCCGATCGACCTCAATGCGCTGATCAGCGACATCCTGGTGCTGTACGACCCCTCGAGCGTGCCGGTGCAGCTCGACCTCGAGCCCGTCCCCCTGGTACTGGCCGATGCCCAGCAGGTGCGCCAGGTCATCCACAACCTGGTGCAGAACGCCCAGGACGCCACGCCGCCCGGCGCCGGCCCGGTGCTGCTGCAGACCCGTTTGGCCGAAAGCGGGCGCCGGGTCAGGCTGACGGTGCAGGACAATGGACCCGGTTTCCCCGATGCCATACTCAAGCGCGCCTTCGAACCCTATGTGACAACCAAGTCCAAGGGCACTGGGCTGGGCCTGGCCGTGGTCAAGAAAATCATGGACGAACATGGCGGCCGGATCGACATCGGCCACCGTCTCGAAGGCGACCGGATCCTCGGGGCCAGAGTCTCGTTATCATTCAAGGTTGCGCAAACGCAACAAGACGAAGCGACAAGCTAGGGATTATTGGCAAGGCCATGGCAAACATACTGGTGGTGGACGACGAGCTTGGCATCCGCGAGCTCTTGTTCGAGATCCTCAACGATGAAGGCCACGCCGTCGAGCTGGCCGAAAACGCCGCGCAGGCGCGAGCCTTGCGCGAGCGCCAGCGTCCCGATCTGGTGCTGCTCGACATCTGGATGCCCGACACCGATGGCGTGACGCTGCTCAAGGAATGGTCGGCCGCCGGTCAGCTGACCATGCCGGTCATCATGATGAGCGGTCACGCCACCATCGATACCGCGGTCGAGGCCACCCGCATCGGTGCGATGGCCTTCCTGGAAAAACCGATCACCTTGCAAAAACTGCTGCAGTCGGTTGCGCAGGGCCTGGACAGGCTTGTCGCCCGTCCGGCGCCATCACCGGCCAGCGTCGCCGCTGTTCCGCTCGACACCGAACTGCTGCCCGTGCCCGAGAGTGCCGTGGTGCTCGAGCGCGTACCCATCAGGCAGTTCGATTTCGACCTGCCGCTGCGCGAGGCGCGCGACGCCTTCGAGCGCGCCTATTTCGAGTTCCATCTGGTCCAGGAGCATGGCTCGATGACCCGGGTGGCGGAAAAGACCGGCCTCGAACGCACCCATCTCTATCGCAAGCTCAAGCAGCTCGGCATCGACCTGTCCAAAACAAAGCGCAACGCTGTCTGAAAAAACGGCGAGAACGCCCCTATAATCGTCTCCACTGTTACATACAGCAAGGCCCGGTAGCTCAGTTGGTAGAGCAGCGGATTGAAAATCCGCGTGTCGATGGTTCGATTCCGTCCCAGGCCACCAAGCATTCGAAAAGCCCGTCGCCCAGTGCGATGGGCTTTTGTTTTTTTGGTCACTGAACGGGGCCGGGCCCGTTCAGGTGCCGAGGCTCCGCAGCCGCCAGGCTGCCGCAGTGGGCTTGCGGCCCTATCCTGGCGCAGGTCTGCCCATGAGCCTGCAGCGCTTTAAATCCATCCTGGGCTCATTCAACAAGGATCTCCCATGACAACTCCCCTTATTGCGTCCGAGCAGGCAGCGCTGCTGGCTGGCATCGTGAACGGACTCTGCACCCGCCCGCTGGTGCAGTTTGCCGCCGAGTCCCGGCTCGACGGCGAGAGCCTGGCCGATGCGGTCGAGCGCTACGAGATCGACTATGCCTGGCAGGTGCTGGGTGCGCCGCGGACCTGCGAGGCGGTCGTCTCGCGCCTGCGGTCCGAGCTCGGACCAGCAGCGGCCGAGGCGCTCAAGCCCGTCGTCGCCGAGGTCTTGCAGCTCGCGGCGGCCCGGCAGCCGTCGGATCTGCTGATGAGCTTCGACAACGATCTGCCGGAGCTGATCGCCGGCCTGCTGCGCGCGCACAGCGAGGCGGCGTAACCCCTGGTTGGCCTGATGCCGGCAGGCATTGGTGTCCTGGGATACAGTGCTTGCATGAACCCCGATCTGATGCAGGAAATCGCCGCCGCCGCCGCCGCCCTGGTGGTCGACGAGGGGCTGGAGTACGGTCCTGCCAAGCGGCGCGCGCTCAAGCAGCTCGGTCTGCCGCCGCGCACGCCGCTGCCCGACAACCTGGCGGTCGAGGCCGCGCTGCGCGAGCATCTCGCGATCTTCCATGCCGATACCCAGCCGGCCGAGCTGCAGGCGCTGCGCGAGCTGGCGCTGGTCTGGATGGAGCGGCTGGTCGAGTTCCAGCCCCATCTGGGCGGCGCGGTCTGGCATGGTACGGCGACCGAGCTGTCCGACATCTATCTGCAGCTGTTCAGCGATGACCCCAAGGCGGTCGAGCTGGCGCTGATCAACCGTGGCGTCGACTACGAGGCGCGCAGCGTCAACGGCTTGCATGGCCATGCCGTCGAGGCGCTGAGCCTGCGCAGCCGCTGCGAGCCGCTGCAGACCTGGGTCGGCGTGCATCTGCTGGTCAATGATGGCGGGGACTTCCGTGGTGCGCTGCTGCGCGACGCCGCCGGGCGAAAGCCGCGTGGCGACGCCCGCGCGCTGCGCGAGCGCATGGCCCAGGAGGCCCAGCTCCCATGAGGCGGCGCGACCTATTGCTCGGTGCTGGCGCGGCGCTGGCCGGCTGTTCGCGCGGGTCCGAGCCGCCCGCGGCCTTCTGGTCCCAGTCATGGGAGTCGCCGGGCGGCCAGCCGCTGGCGGCTGCCGACTTCCGCGGCCGTCCCTTGCTGTTGAACTTCTGGGCCACCTGGTGCCCGCCCTGCGTCGAGGAGTTGCCGCTGCTCGACCAGTTCTTCCAGTCTCACCGTGCGCAGGGCTGGCAGGTGCTGGGGCTGGCGATCGATCAGCCCAGCGCGGTGCGCGCCTTCCTGGCCAGGCGCCCGCTGGCCTTTCCGATCGGACTGGCCGGACTCGGCGGCACCGAACTCAGCCGCGAGCTTGGCAACAGCAACGGCGGCCTGCCCTTCAGCGTGCTGTTCGACCGCGCGGACCGGCTGGTCGAGCGCAAGCTGGGCCGGCTCCAGCCAGAAGATCTGGAGCGCTGGCAGAACCTGTGAGGCGAGCCGACGGTCTTTTAAAGACCGGCCATGTCGACGCCAGAAACGAAAACAGCACCCGAAGGTGCTGTTTTGCATGTTTGGTCGGAATGAGAGGATTCGAACCTCCGACCCCTTCGTCCCGAACGAAGTGCGCTACCAGGCTGCGCTACATTCCGATTAGCTGTTTTTGAGATGACTTCAAATCAGCTGAGACATGCATTGTAGCATGGTTTTTGCAATTTTTGCCGGGCTCTTTTTCGCATCAGGTCCGGCGCTCGAGCAGCGAGGCTGCCAGCCCCACCATCGCTTCGGACCAACGGTTGGCTGGCAGCTGGCGGGCCGCATCGATCGCGCGCTGGGCCTCGGTCCGGGCCGCGCGGCGCGCATCTTCCAGGCCACCACAGCTGCGCACGATCGCGCTGATCTCTTCCAGGCGCTCGGTCTGGCCTTGTTCGATCGCTTGGCGGATCAATTCGGCTTCTGCCGGGCTGCAGCGCTGCAGCGTGCAGATCACGGGCAGCGTGACCTTGCCTTCGCGCAGGTCGTCGCCCAGGTTCTTGCCGAGCTCGGCCGCGTCGCCCTCGTAGTCGAGCACGTCGTCGATGATCTGGAACGCCGCGCCCAGCGCCTGGCCGTACTCGGCGCAACAGGCCTCGGTCCGGGCATCGGCGCCGGCCAGGATCGCCGCCAGCCGGCTGCTGGCCTCGAACAGCTTGGCGGTCTTGGCCCGGATCACGCGCAGATAGGCCTGCTCGTCGAGCGAGGCGTTGTGCATGTTCATGAGCTGCTGCACCTCGCCCTCGGCGATCACGTTGGTCGCCTCGGCCAGTATCTCGAGAATGCGCAGATCACCCGGTGCCACCATCATCTGGAAGGCACGGGTGTAGAGGAAGTCGCCCACCAGCACGCTGGCGGCGTTGCCGAACACCTCGTTGGCGGTGTCGCGCCCGCGCCGCAAGGTGGACTCGTCGACCACGTCGTCATGCAGTAGCGTGGCGGTGTGGATGAACTCGACCACTGCCGCCATGTTATGGCGCTCGGGGTGTTCGCAGCCGAGCGCGCCGCAGGTCAGCAGCAGTAGCGCGGGACGCACCCGCTTGCCGCCGGCCCCGATGATGTATTGCGCCACCTGGCCGACCAGGGGCACGTCGCTGTTCAGGCGTTGCTGGATCACCTGATCGACGATACGCATCTCGGCTGCGACCAGGGTCAAGGCTTGCGGGGTGTTGGAGGACGACGTGCTCAAGGTGCGTGTTCTTCTAGTGAATGCTGCCATTATAGAAAGGCGCTCGGGGCATGGACATGAGCATGTCCCGTCCTTGGGTGGCCGCATACCTGCCAGGTCCGCAGGTCCCAGACAGGTCTCTAGTATATTGATGGGACTTGCGCCTGGCTGCCTGGCTGTGCCCGCAGGATCCGGCTGCTGCGGCGCAAGCCATCAACGATGAGAATTTCCATGCAACTCAGTTTGAAGCATGCCTTGGCAATTTTTGGCCTGGTCGGAGTCGCTGGGGCGACGGGCGTGGGCGGCGATGTGGCCGCAACTGGGCGCGCCGTTCGGCTTCCTGTTGGCCAACGGGGTGTTCCTCGGACTGCTGATGTGGCTAGGCCACTCCAACGCCAAGCCGGACCTCGACGGGCCGTTCCTGACGTGGGGCTGGCGGATTCCGTTCCTGCTCAGCTCCGTGATGGTGGCGATCGGTCTGTACGTGCGGCTGAAGCTGACCGAAACCCCGGTTTTCGCACGCGCCGTCGAACGCGGCGAAAAGGTGAAAACCCCTGTGGCCGAAGTGTTCCGGAAA
>ERZ1034363.1537-NODE-1537-length-12921-cov-2.832607_pt1 | contig 12921 bp, 14 predicted proteins | sample MGYA00520616_ERZ1034363 | MGnify/ENA primary metagenome ERZ1034363 (study PRJEB33736, sample SAMEA104284506) | Azolla filiculoides | biome: Urban; feature: Water surface; material: Ditch water | place: Netherlands | collected 2015-10-28 | depth 0-0.1 m ...
TGTAGGCGGTGTACCAGGCCGGGCTTTCCAGGATGTTGCGCAGGATCACGCCCGGCGTGTGGGTGCCGTGGTAGCCCTGGCCGATGTAGCTCTTGAAGATCTTGTTCTTGCCGGCAATCGCCTTCAGGTCGGCCAGCGCCTGCGCCTCGGTGATCGCGTCGGGCAGCGCCATGCGGCTGCCACGCGCGATCGAGCGCGGCACGATGCTGTCGATCAGGTCGCGGCGCGAGGCCTCGCCGATCACGGACAGCATGTGGGTTTCGTCGGCAGCAGAGACGCCGATGTGGCGTGCGATGAATTCGCTGGCGTTTTCGAGGTCGGCCAGGGGGCGGGCGGTGGGCGTCGACATGGCGGGGGGATTCCGGGCAAGAAAAAGGAAAGCCACCGCCGCAGTCGACGGTGGCAGGAAGGCAGCGACTTACTGGGTCAGATCGCCGTAGGCGGTCTCGTCCAGCAGGCCGTCGAGCTCAGCCAGGTTGGACAGCTTGACCTTGAAGAACCAGCCGGCGCCCAGCGGGTCGCTGTTGGCCAGCGAGGGGTCGTCGCGCAGCGCTTCGTTGACTTCGATGATTTCGCCGTTGACCGGCATGTAGACATCCGCGGCGGCCTTGACCGACTCGACCACGCCAGCCACGTCCTTGGCGGCGAAGGTGGTGCCGACTTCGGGCAGCTCGACGAACACCACGTCACCCAGGGCATCCTGGGCGTGGTGGGTGATGCCGACGACTGCGACGTCGCCTTCGACGTTCAGCCATTCGTGGTCGGGGGTGTATTTCAGGCTCATGGGGGCTCCAGATGAAAAAGGGTGGGTCGGACACCGCCTGCGCGGTGCCCAATTGTCGAAGAAGATCAGCCGCGGTAGTAGCGGTTCGGCACGAAGGGCATGGCCGCGACTTCCATCGCCACGGCCTTGCCGCGCACGATGGCATTGACCTGGGTGCCGAGCGCGGCGTAGGCCGGCTCGACATAGCCGATCGCGATCGGCTGGTTGATGGTCGGGCCGATCAGGCCGCTGGTGACTTCGCCGATGCGCTGACCTTGGGCGTTCTGCAGCTCGACATGCTCGCGCACCGGCACCCGGTCCTTGGCGATCAGGCCGACACGCTTGCGCGTCAGCGGCTGGCTGCCGTCGAGCTGGCCCAGCACCTTGTCGGCGCCCGGGAAGCCGCCGGCGCGCTCGCCACCGCTGCGGCGCACCTTCTGCAGCGCCCAGTTCAGTGCCGCCTCGACCGGGGTGGTCGTGGTGTCGATGTCGTTGCCGTACAGGCACAGGCCGGCTTCGAGGCGCAGCGAGTTGCGTGCGCCCAGACCGATCGGCTTGACTTCGGGCTGCGCCAGCAGCGCGCGCGCCAGCGCGTCGGCTTGGTCTTGGTGGACCGAGATCTCGAAGCCATCCTCGCCGGTGTAGCCGCTGCGGGTGATGTAGAGCTCGGCACCGTTCCAGCGATAAGCGCCACCGGTCATGAACACCAGCTGCTCGACGCCGGGAATGAGGCGCTGCAGCGCGGTCACGGCCTGCGGACCTTGCAGCGCCAGCAGCGCGCGTTCGGGGCAAGGGATGACTTCGCAGCGCTGGCCGATCCTGGCCTGGATATGCGCGATGTCGCCGGCCTTGCAGGCGCCGTTGACGATCACGAACAGGTCGCCGCCGTTGGCGTAGTCGCGGTTGACGAACATCAGGTCGTCGATGATCGTGCCTTCATCGGTCAGCAGCAGGCCGTAGCGCTGCTTGTTGACGCCGAGTCCGATCACGTCGACCGGCATCAGGCTCTCGAAGGCGGCGGCCGCATCGGGGCCGACCAGGCGCAGCTGGCCCATGTGCGAGACATCGAACAGGCCGGCGGCATGGCGCGTGTGGGCATGCTCGGCCATCAGGCCGGCCGGGTATTGCACCGGCATCGAGTAGCCGGCGAAGGGCACCATGCGCGCGCCGAGTTCGAGGTGCAGGGCGTTGAGCGGGGTGGTCAGCAGTGAATTGTGGTCGGACATGGCGGTTTGAGGCAGTTTTCAGCAGCGTGAAGCATACGCCGTACGGTCCGGGACCGTCACGGCGTATGTACTGCCCACCTGTCCGCTTTACCTGAGAGATTCACGCCAGCCCCATGGGGCACAGACGTTTGCTCCTTCGGTGGCCGCGCTCGGGGCGCGGCTCTCTCCAGGGGGTGACGCCGGCCTTGCAGCCGGCGCTTGTCAGTCCTTTTGCCTGAGCGTTCAGGACCTGCTTGGCAGCCGGTCTCCTGCGCCTTCGGCGGCCTCGCGGGTCTGACGACCCGGCAAGACTCTCTCCTGACAAGCTCGAGATTCTAGCTCAGAGCTGGGCGAACACCTCGCGCGCGGCCGCGACCGTGGCCTCGATGTCGGCGTCGGTGTGCGCGGCGCTGACGAAGCCGGCCTCGTACAGCGCCGGCGCGAAGTAGACGCCGCGCTCGAGCATGCCGTGGTAGAAGCGGTTGAAGCGCGCGCCGTCGGTGCTCATGACGCTGGCGTAGTTCTGCGGCAGCTGGTCGAAGAAGAAGAAGCCGAACATGCCACCCAGGCTGTCGCCGCAGAACGGCAGGCCGGCGGCATGGGCTGCCTCGGTCAGGCCGGCGACCAGGCGCTGGGTGCGGGCCGACAGCGCCTCGTAGAAGCCGGGCTTTTGCAGTTCCTTGAGCGTGGCCAGGCCGCAGGCGGTCGCGACCGGGTTGCCCGACAGCGTGCCGGCCTGGTAGACCGCGCCGAGCGGCGCCAGCAGCTCCATCACCGCGCGCTTGCCGCCAAAGGCCGCCAGCGGCATGCCGCCGCCGATCACCTTGCCGAGCACGGTCATGTCGGGCTCGAAGCCCGGGATCAGGCTGGCGTAATGGCCCTGGGCGCTGCCCAGGCCGACGCGCAAGCCGGTCATGACCTCGTCGAACACCAGCAGCGCGCCATGTCGCGTGCAGAGCTCGCGGCAGCGCGTCATGAACGGCACCGAGGCGCGCACGAAGTTCATGTTGCCGGCGATCGGCTCGATCATCAGGCAGGCGACGGCCGCGCCATGCTCGGCGAAGGCGGCTTCGAGCTGCTCGAGGTTGTTGTATTCCAGCACCAGCGTGTGCTGCACCACCTCGGGCGGCACGCCGGCGCTGGTCGGGTTGCCGAAGGTGGCGAGCCCTGAGCCGGCCTTGACCAGCAGCGCATCGGCATGGCCGTGGTAGCAGCCCTCGAACTTGATGATCTTCTTGCGCCCGGTGGCGCCGCGCGCCAGCCGGATCGCGCTCATGCCGGCCTCGGTGCCCGAGCTGACCAGACGCACCATCTCGAGGCTCGGCACCAGCTTGACCAGTTCCTCGGCCAGTTCGATCTCGCGCTCGGTCGGCGCGCCGAAGGAAAAGCCCTCGAGCGCGGCCTGCTGCACCGCCTCGAGCACGGCCGGGTGGCCGTGGCCCAGGATCATCGGGCCCCAGGAGCCGATGTAGTCGATGTAGCGCTGGTCGTTGGCGTCCCAGAAATAGGGCCCTTTAGCCCGCTGCACGAAGCGCGGCGTGCCGCCGACGGCCTTGAAGGCGCGCACGGGGGAGTTGACGCCGCCCGGGATCAGGGTCTTGGCGCGTTCGAACAGGGTCTGGTTGCGGTCGGTCATGGCGTGAGGAGTAAGAAGCCGCGCTCAGTGCGGCGTGGCATCGCTGGAAAGGGTGGTCAGCAGGTCGTGACCGGCATCGGCCTCGGGGCTGTCCGGATCGGGGCCCTGGCCTGCCTGGCCCTCGGACTCGTGGGCCCAGAACAACCGGTCGGGCACAGCCCGCCCCATGCCGGGCCGGAAACCCGCGCCGAGGCTGCGGTCGAGATAGGTCATGGCTTCGGCGCAGGCATCGACCAGTTCGCTCTCGGCGCCGAGCAGGGCGCACAGCGCGGCCGACAGCGTCTCGCCGGCACCGCTGAAGCTGGCCTCGAAGCGCTCGTAGCGCGCGCTCGCGAGCACGATCTCGGGCGAGGCCAGGTGGTTTTCAATCAACTGGTCGGGCGCGTTGAAGCCGGTCACCAGCGTGTAGGGCGGGCCGAGCTGGGCCGCGGCGCGCGCGACCTCGCGGGCGTTCGGTGCGCGCTCCTCGTCCCAGTCCGGCAGCAGCCAGCGACACAGCGTGCTGTGGTTGCCGACCAGCACGGTGGTGTGCGGCAGCAGCAGGCCGGCGCAGGCGTCGAGGTAGTCCTCGAGCGCGGATTCCTCGCACCAGGACAGGTCGGGCATGTAGGCGATCACGGGCACGCCGTCGTAGTCGGACAGCACGCGCGCGATCGCGCCGAGGTTCTCGGGGCTGCCGGCATAGCCGACCTTGAAGGCCTGCACCGCCATGTCCTCGAGCGCGCAGCGTGCCTGTTCCTCGACCGTCTCCTCGTCGATCGCCACATGGTGCTGCACGTTGCGGGTGTCGCCGATCAGCACCGCGGTCAGCACCGGCAGCACATGGCAGGAGGCGCTGACCATCGCGGCGACATCGGCCGCCAGGCCGCCGGCGCCGCTGGGGTCATTGGCATTGAAGGTCATGACGCAGGGCAGGCCCTGGGCCGCGGCGTCGTCGCCGGACAAGGGGGCAGGTGGCAGTTCGGAGGAGTGGGTCATCAACAAGGGTAGTCGGGGGAGGCCCCGATAGAATCGATTCATTCTATAAGACGCTGATTGAACCCATGGACGAGTACAAGAGCTGGATGTGCCTGATCTGCGGCTGGATCTACCACGAGCAGCAGGGTGACCCCGACAGCGGCCTGGCCCCCGGCACCCGCTGGAAGGACGTGCCGATGAACTGGACCTGTCCCGATTGCGGCGCGCGCAAGGAGGATTTCGAGCTGGTCGAGCTCTGACGCGAGCCGCTGCCGTCAGGACTTCCTGACCACCGCGTAGCGCGCCAGCGTCTGCTCGCGCGCTTGCGCATGGTCGACGATCGGGTGCGGATAGTCCCGGCCCAGCGTCAGGCCGGCGGCTGCCCGCTCGATCGCGCCCGTCAGCCAGGGCGCGTGCAGTGCGGCGTCGGACAGCTGGCCGAGCTCCGGCAGATAGCGCCGGATGAACTTGCCCTGCGGGTCGAACTTCTCGCTCTGGCTGACCGGGTTGAAGATGCGGAAATAGGGCTGGGCGTCGCAGCCGCTCGAGCTGGCCCATTGCCAGCCGCCGTTGTTGGCCGCCAGGTCGAAGTCGATCAGCCGGTCGGCGAACCAGGCTTCGCCGCGCCGCCAGTCGATGCCGAGATCCTTGCACAGGAAGCTGGCCGTGACCATGCGCAGCCGGTTGTGCATGTAGCCGGTCTGGTTGAGCTGGCGCATCGCGGCGTCGACCAGCGGATAGCCGGTGCGGCCCTCGCACCAGGCCTGGAACCGTTCGTCGGCCTGCTTGCCATGCTCCCACTTGATCGCGTCGTACTCGGGCTTGAACGAGCCGCTGGCCACCTGCGGGAAATTGGCCAGGATCTGCAGGTAGAAGTCGCGCCAGATCAGCTCGGACAGCCAGGTGCTGGCGCCAACCAGGCCTTGCAGGTGCATCTGGTGCGCGACGCCGGCGAGCTGGCGGATGCTGATGGTGCCAAAGCGCAGGTGCACGCTGAGGTAGCTCGGACCCTTGACTGCAGGGAAGTCGCGTGCCTGCTGGTAGCGCTCGATCCGGGTCAGGAAATCCTCGAACAGGCCTTGGGCGCCGCGGCTGCCGGTGCGAATCTTGAGCGCGCGCAGATTGGTCGGCTCGAAGCCGATCTCGGCCAGCGTCGGCACGCCGGCCGGGTGCGCGGCGGGGCAGGGTGCGAGCGCGCCGGCATGGCGCTCGACCGAGTAGGGCTTGAGGTAGAAGGGGGTGATCTTCCTGAGCCAGGCATTCTTGTAGGGCGTGAAGACGCCGTAGGGCCGGCCGTTGAGGGTCACGAGCTCGTGGCGCTCGAAGATCGCGTGGTCCTTGTGCAGGTGCAGCATGATGCCGGCATGGGCCAGCGCACCGAGCACGCGCTGGTCGCGCTGACGCGCGGCGGGCTCGTCGTCGTGGTTGGCGTAGACCGCCTGCACGCCGAGCTCGGTCGCGAGCCGGGTGATCTCGTCGCCGGCCGGGCCGTGGCGCACGATCAGGCCGACGCCCTCGATGCCGTTGGCGCGTCCGAGCCCGCGCAGCTGTTCGTCGAGGTCGAGCAGCGACTCGTGGATGAACTCGACCCGACGGTCGGCCTTCAGGCCGCGCTCGAGCAGCGGCTGCAGGATGTCGGTGTCGAAGACGAAGGCGCACCAGACCTTTTTGCAGTCCTTCAGCGCATGGTAGAGCGCGGCCTGGTCGCTCGCGCGCAGGTCGCGCCGGAACCAAATCAGTCCGCTGTCATATTTCTTGGGAGTCATGGTCATGTCGCGCCGCTTAGAATTCGCAGCCATGAGTTCGGATACCGCCCCTATTAACTTGACCCATCATTTCCTGATCGCCATGCCCGGGCTGAACGACGAACTCTTTGGCAAGAGCGTGGTTTATCTGTGCGAGCATAGCGCGCGTGGCGCCCTGGGCCTGATCATCAACAAGCCGGCCGATATCGGACTCGGGGAATTGTTCGATCGGCTCGACCTGCAGCTGCGCCGCGAAGACCTCAAGGGCGCGCCACTGATGCGTGGCGGCCCGATCCAGACCGAGCGCGGCTTCGTGCTGCACGAGGCGATGGGCGAGGCCAAGGCCTTCGGCAGCGACGAGACGCCTCCCGCCCTGCGCGAGGCGATCCGCGAGGCGCTTGGCAGCCTCGAGCGCGTGGTTTCGCCCTCCTTGTTGACCGAGCCGGCGCCGCCCGAAGGCGAGCCGGAGGACGCGCCGCCGGAGACGCCCTCGGCCTATGCCTCCAGCCTGCGCATCGAAGGCGGGCTCGAGATGACGACCTCGCGCGACGTGCTCGAGGCGCTGTCCTCGGGTGCCGGCCCGCGCAAGGTCATGGTCTCGCTCGGCTATTCGTCCTGGGGCGAAGGCCAGCTCGAGTCCGAACTGGCCGAGAACAGCTGGCTGACCGTGGCCGCCGATCCGGCCGTGATCTTCGACACCCCGATCGAGCAGCGCTACGACAAGGCCATGGCCTTGCTGGGACTCGAGTCCTGGATGCTGGCGCCCGGAGCGGGGCGGGCATGAGCGGCCTGCCGATACCGGTCGTGCCGCCCGGCCAGATGAGCTTCCTGGCCTTCGACTTCGGCGCCAAGCGCACCGGCGTCGCCAGCGGCAACCGCATCACGCGCACCGCCACCCCGCAGGCCACGATCAAGGCCGAGGGCAGCGACGCGCGCTTCCTGCAGGTGGCCGCCCGCATCAAGGAATGGCAGCCCGACGCGCTGGTGGTCGGCGTGCCGTTCCACCCGGACGGTGCCGCGCACGAGAACACCGCGCGTGCGCTCAAGTTCGCGCGCCAGTTGCGCGGGCGCTTCAACCTGGCCGTCCACGAGGTCGACGAGCGCTACAGCACGACCGAGGCGCACAGCCTGGGCGCCAAGGACGCCGATGCGGCTTCGGCCTGCATCATCCTGGAACAATTTTTGAGGAGTTTGCCTTGAGTTTCATTCATTTAGATGCCGAAGCGCTCTATGCCGAGCTGCTGCGCGGCGTCAAGGGCCTGATCGCGATGAGCGCGGGCCCGCTCAGGCTGGTCGGCGTGACCTCGGGCGGCGCCTGGCTGGCCGCGCGCCTGCAGCGCGAGCTCGGCCTGGAGGGCGAGATCGGCGTGATCTCGTCGGCCATGCACCGCGACGACTACAAGCAGCGCGGCTTGAGCGCCAGCGCCGAGCAGACCCGGCTCCCCTTCGATGTCGATGGCACCCAGGTGCTGCTGATCGACGATGTGCTCTACACCGGCCGCACGATCCGGGCCGTGATCAACGAGCTGTTCGACTACGGCCGCCCGGCCAGCGTGCAGCTGGCGGTGCTGGTCGACCGCGGCGGGCGCGAGCTGCCGATGCAGGCCGACTTCGCCGCCGTGCGCCTGACGCTGCCGGTCAGCCAGTCGTTCGAGCTCGCGCGCGACGCGCAAGGCCATTTCAGCTTTGTGGTGCAAGACAAGAACGCGGAGGCCTGAAATGAAGAAACGCAATCCCCAGCTCAACAAGAACGGCGAGCTGATCCATCTGCTCTCGACCGAAGGCCTGTCGCGCGAGATCCTGACCCAGATCCTCGACACCGCCGGCAACTTCGTCAGCCTCGGCGACCGCGAGGTCAAGAAGGTGCCGCTGCTGCGCGGAAAAAGCGTGTTCAACCTGTTCTTCGAGAACAGCACCCGCACCCGCACCACCTTCGAGATCGCGGCCAAGCGCCTGTCGGCGGACGTGTTCAACCTCGACATCGCGCGCAGCTCGACCGCCAAGGGCGAGTCGCTGCTCGACACCATCGCCAACCTGTCGGCGATGGCGGCCGACATCTTCGTCGTGCGCCACGGCGAGTCGGGCGCGCCCTACCTGATCGCGCAGCATGTCGCGCCCCATGTCCATGTCGTCAACGCCGGTGACGGCCGCCACGCGCACCCGACCCAGGGCCTGCTCGACATGTACACGATCCGCCACTACAAGAAGGACTTCACGAACCTGTCGGTGGCGATCGTCGGCGACGTGCTGCACTCGCGCGTGGCGCGCTCCGACATCCACGCGCTGACCACGCTGGGCTGCCCCGACCTGCGCGTGGTCGGCCCGCGCACGCTGGTGCCGGCCGAGTTCGCCGACATGGGGGTGCGGGTCTGCCACACGCTCGAGGAAGGCATCAAGGACGCCGACGTCGTGATCACGCTGCGCTTGCAGAACGAGCGCATGAGCGGCGCGCTGCTGCCTTCGAGCCACGAATACTTCAAGAGCTTCGGCGTCACGCCCGAGCGCATGCAATGGGCCAAGCCCGATGCGATCGTGATGCACCCGGGCCCGATCAACCGCGGCGTCGAGATCGACTCGAGCGTGGTCGATGGCGGCCAGAGCGTGGTGCTGCCGCAGGTGACCTTCGGCATCGCCGTGCGGATGGCCGTGATGGGCATCGTCGCCGGCAACATGGCCTGAACCGCCACAGACAAGGACTGCATATGAAAACCCTGATCCAGGGCGGTCGCCTGATCGACCCCGCCAGCGGCACCGACCGCCTGGCCGACATCGCCATCGCGGCCGGCCGCATCGTCGGCATCGGCCAGATCCCGGCCGATTTCACCCCGAACCGCGTCATCGACGCCAGCGGCTGCATCGTCGCGCCGGGCCTGGTCGACCTGTCGATGCGGCTGCGCGAGCCCGGCCAGGAGCACGCCGGCATGCTGGCCAGCGAGACCGCCGCAGCGGTCGCCGGCGGCGTCACCAGCCTGGTCTGCCCGCCCGACACCGAGCCGGTGCTCGACGAACCCGGCCTGGTGCAGATGCTGAAGTACCGCGCCGAGCGCCTGCATCAGTCGCGCGTGTTTCCGCTCGGTGCGCTGACGCGCGGCTTGAAGGGCGAGGTGCTGACCGAGATGGTCGAGCTGACCGATTCGGGCTGCGTCGCCTTCAGCCAGGCCGAGGTGCCGATCGTCAACACCCAGGTGCTGCAGCGCGCGCTGCAATATGCCGCCACCTTCGGCTACAGCGTCTGGCTGCGGCCGCAGGACTTCTGGCTCGGCAAGGGCGTGGCCGCCAGCGGCCCGCTCGCGAGCCGGCTGGGCCTGGCCGGCATCCCGGTCGCCGCCGAGGTGATCGCGCTGCAGACCCTGTTCGAGCTGCTGCGCGGCGTCTGCAAGGCGCCCGGCACCCAGGTCCAGCTGCACCTGTGCCGCATCAGCAGCGCCGCCGGCCTCGAGCTGGTGCGCCAGGCCAAGGCCGAGGGCCTGCCGGTGACCTGCGACATCAGCGTGCACAACCTGCACCTGACCGACATCGACATCGGCTACTTCGACAGCCGCCTGCGCCTGCAGCCGCCGGTGCGCCAGCAGCGCGACCGCGAGGCGCTGCGCCGCGGCCTGGCCGACGGCACCATCGACGCGCTGGTGTCCGACCACACCCCGGTCGATGCCGACGCCAAGATCCTGCCCTTCGCCGAGGCCGAGCCCGGTGCCACGGCGGTCGAGCTGCTGCTCGGCCTGGCCTGGAAATGGGCCGAGCAGGACGGCGTGCCGCTGGCGCGCGCGCTGGCCGTGCTGACCCAGGGCCCCGCCGCCGTGTTGGGCCGCAGCCTGGGCACGCTGGAAGCCAGCGTCGGTCGTCTGGTCGTGGGCGGCGTGGCCGACCTCTGCGTGATCGATCCCAAGGGCTACTGGACCGTGGGCGAGGATACGCTGCGCAGCCGCGGCAAGCACACACCCTTTGGCGGCCACGAGCTGCCGGTGTCGGTGCGCGCCACGCTGGTGGCTGGCCAGATCGCCTACGACGCGCTGGCCGCGTCGCACGCCTGAGAGGCGGCTGGATGAAAGTCCTGCGCGCCGGCTGGCGCCTGTTGCGCGTGCTGGCTCATCTGCTGGCCGGCGCCTGGACCATCAGACGCCGCTTCGGTCAGCTCGATTTCGAGCCGCGCCAGGCCCTGGTGCAGGACTGGTCGCGCCGCCTGCTCGCGCTGCTGGGCCTGCAGCTGCGCGTGCATGGCGAGCTGCCTGGGCGCGGACCGCTGCTGGTGCTGGCCAACCATATCTCCTGGCTCGACATCATGGTGATCAACGCGGCGCTGCCTTGCCGCTTCGTCTCCAAGTCCGACGTGCGGCACTGGCCGCTGGTCGGCCGGCTGGTCGAGGGCTCGGGCGCGCTGTTCATCGAGCGCGATCGCCGGCGCGACGCGATGCGGGTGGTGCACCTGATGGCCGAGCGGCTGCGCGCCGGCGACCGGCTGGCCGTCTTCCCCGAGGGCACGACCGGCGACGGCAGCAGCCTGCTGCCCTTTCACGCCAACCTGTTGCAGGCCGCCGTCGCGACCGAGATGCCGGTGCAGCTGCTCGGGCTGCAGTACACCGATGCGCGCAGCGGCTTGCGCCACGACGCGCCGACCTATATCGGTGACACCAGCCTGCTCGAGTCGCTCTGGCGCACAGCATGCGCCACCGGCTTGCAGGCCGAGCTGCATGTGGGCGTGGCCGATACCGCACAGGGCCGCGACCGCCGGACCTGGGCCGAGGCGCTGCGGCGCGAGCTGGCCCAGCGGCTCGACCTGCCGCTGCCCGGCTGACGCCGCGTCGTCTGGCCAGGCCCGCCATCGTTATCGTTCAAAACTTCCCGCGATTCAAGATGACCCTTCCCGCTTCCCAGCCCCGCCGACAGGTCAACACGCGCCAGACCGTCTTTCGCTGTTTCCGGCGTGAGGATGGCCTGTGGGACATCGAGGGCGAACTGCTCGACATCAAGCACGAACGCTTCTCGATCTACAACGAGCGCAGCTGGGAGCCCGGCGAGCCGATCCACCAGATGGTGATCCGCGCCACCATTGACGATGACACCGTGGTGCGCGAGATTGCCGTCGCGATGGAGGCCTATCCGCACGGCATCTGCCCGCAGGCCATGGCCAGCATGCAGCGCATGGTCGGCTGCACCATGGGCCGCGGCTGGCGCAAGGCGATCGATCAGCATATGGGCAAGGTGCAGGGCTGCACCCATCTGCGCGAGCTGTTGTTCAACATGGCGACGGCTGCCTTCCAGGGCATGGAAGGCCAGCGTGCCCACAGTGCAGCCGGCGAGGCGCCGCCCTATATCGGTACCTGCACCACCTGGGACATTTCCGGCCCCGTGGTGGCGCAGATATTTCCGCTGCTGTACCGGCCGGTTGGCACCCCGTAGTTTCCACATCGGCGCCAACAAAACCCTAGTGTACGATGCCGCCATCGGCGTCTTGTATGCCGCCTAACCATCCTTAGCAAGATTTAGCAAGAGGTGACAATGGAAGAGTATTTAAGCTTGGCGTTTGTGCTGCAGGTGCTGCAGATTATCGCCATCGACATCCTGCTCGGCGGCGACAACGCGGTCGTGATCGCGCTGGCCTGCCGCAAGCTGCCCGCGGCGCAGCGCAACAAGGGCATCGCCTGGGGCGTGGTCGGCGCGATCGGCCTGCGCATCGTGATGATCTTCTTCGCGCTGCAGCTGCTCGCGCTGCCGTTTCTGAAGATAGTCGGCGCCCTGCTGCTGCTGTGGATCGGCGTCAAGCTGCTGCAGTCCGAGGATGACGACCACGACAACGTCGAAGGCGCGACCACGCTGATGGGCGCCATCAAGACCATCGTGATCGCTGACGCGGTCATGAGCCTGGACAACGTGATCGCGGTCGCCGGTGCTGCCCATGGCAACATGGGCCTGGTCGTGTTCGGCATCCTGTTCAGCATCCCGATCATCGTCTGGGGCAGCAAGTTCGTGCTGACGCTGATGGACCGCTTCCCGGTCGTGATCACGCTGGGCGCCGCCCTGCTGGGCTGGATCGCTGGCGGCATGTTCGTCACCGACGAATTCCTCAAGGATTACCTGAAGGATGCGCCCTCCTGGCTGCACTACGCCACCGCCATTGCCGGTGCGCTGTTCGTGGTCGTGGTCGGCAAGCTGATCGCTGCGCGCCAGGCACCGGCCGAGCAGGCCCCGCTGGTCGACCTGGCCAAGAAAGATTGAGAGGACTCGTACATGACCAAGATCCTGATCCCCCTCGACGGTTCGGCTGCCGGCGCGCGCGCCATCGAGCAAGTGTTGCAGCGTGGTGCTGTCGGGCTCGAGCTGCATCTGCTCAATGTGCAGCTGCCGGTTGACGGCAATGTGCGCAGCTTCGTCAGCAGCGACGAGCTCAATGCCTACCACCGCGACGAAGGCCTGGCCGAACTCGCCATCGCGCGGGCCTTGCTCGACGCCGCTGGCGTGGCCTATCAGCAGCATGTGCTGGTCGGTCACCCGGCCGACCAGATCAGCCGCTTCGCGGCCGAGCAGGGCTTTGACGAGATCGTCATGGGCAGCCATGGCCGCACCGGCCTGCTGCAGCTGCTGCTGGGATCGGTTGCGGCCGAGGTCTCCGAGCAGGCA
>ERZ1034363.1538-NODE-1538-length-12914-cov-2.221158_pt1 | contig 12914 bp, 19 predicted proteins | sample MGYA00520616_ERZ1034363 | MGnify/ENA primary metagenome ERZ1034363 (study PRJEB33736, sample SAMEA104284506) | Azolla filiculoides | biome: Urban; feature: Water surface; material: Ditch water | place: Netherlands | collected 2015-10-28 | depth 0-0.1 m ...
GCTTGAAGCTAGGTACACGCTTGATTGTTTACCTCGGCGGCTATCGTGACCCACACGGTGAAGTTCGGCCGTACAATGACTTTGAAGAAGGTCAAATCCCTAAGCGTGAGCTGAAGCGTATGCTTGATCGTGAAGAGATCACACAGAAGCAATACGACAAGTTCATTGCTGACTATTAAGCAACACCCTGCTTAAACTAAACCGGCCCCGTGCCGGTTTTATTTTGCCTGTTTACATTTGGCATTGACCTATGTTACAATGAATCCATCAAAGTAGGATAGGCCATCATGAACCTTCTAGACATTCTCAGGTATAAGCTGCTTAGGATCGAGCATTATCTGCGCATGAACCTGGGCAAGGACAAGTACGGCTTCCAACTGTTTGCATTGCATATCGTACCAGTTGCTGCTGTCAGGTGTGAGTACACCTTAAAGCAGTTCTATCTCACAAATGAGGTCTGGAAGGTAGGTGCTTACTTTATCCTCTTTGAAGGCCCCTAAGATCAATAATCAAGGCAACAGGACATGCAACAGCAGGCTGAATCTAAACAACCTATACAATGTCTCCAATTGATATTGGAGCTGCATAAGGTATGCCAGTTCCAAACGAATGAAGGAACGAAAGTAGGCAAGGCTTCCAACTCTGAAATTCGGCGATGGTTTCAAGCAAAGTGCATTGAGATCAATTTCGAATACCCAGCATGGAATGACATGATGCCAACCGTTCTGAAAAGCATCATCCTCTTTCCTAAGAATCCACGCAAGCGTTGTACGCTATACTATGATGATAGCTTCACGCTGATCCAAGTGAAAGAAGATCATGGCAACAGTTAATCTAATGTATGAAGTGAATCGCATTACTTTCTACTTCAAGCGCGATGGTGCGGATGTGGCAATAGCAAAGCTGAAAGAGATGTGCCACATCTATCGTAAGGCGGCTTTGGCTATGAAGACCAAGCACGGTCGGAATCACCCTTACCGCCTCCCTTATCTTGAGTCAGCCCTGTCGTGCCGTCATTTGGCACGTATCGGCTTTGTGCAAACCTTGATTGAGAATAATCATGAAACAGCTGCTAATTAAACGCATTCTTCATATCCTCAGCTGTAACGGTGGCGGAACACCTGGTGATATGCCGAGCTTCAACAACATGCGCTGGCGTGTTGTTGCTGAGACCATGTACACCCTTGCTGGTGGCGATGCAAATACGAAAGCCTTTAAGAAGGCTCTCCCCAACCTGCACATGAATGAGAGCGATCTTGAAAAGCTCTCTGATGAGCAGCTTGTCAATGTCTTTGAGCTCGTTGTTCGTCGAGCTAATGTCTGTATGTAAGGAACATCATGAGTGTGATCACAAATAATCGTAAGGCTGGCTTTAACTACTTCATCGAAGATCGATTTGAGGCTGGTGTTGTGCTTGAAGGCTGGGAAGTCAAAGCCATTCGTGCCAAAGGCTTTCAGATTGCTGAAGCCCATGTCATCATCCGTGCCGAAGAGGTGCTGTTGGTTGGGTCCCATATCTCCCCGCTTGCCCAATCATCATCACATGTGAATGCTGATCCTACTCGCACACGCAAGCTGTTACTGAATAAAGCTGAGATCAGCAAGCTCCTGGGCAAGGTCACAGAACGTGGCTATACCATCGTGCCGATCAATGCCCACTTCAAAGCTGGTCGTGTCAAGGTTGAGATTGGTCTTGCAAAGGGCAAGAAGCTGTATGACAAGCGTGAGACAATCAAAGAGCGTGATACCGCACGAGAGCTTGCACGTGCCGAATAATTTACATCGATAGGTTAATCATGGCTACATCCATTCAAGATCGCTCTGCGGTCCTTGTCCAACAGGTACATAGCGAAGGCTATTACACTGACAGGTTTTATCGCTTGCTTACCAAGCATAAGATGTCCCCTGAATCAATCTGTCGCTACATGCACGATGATAAAGCATTGGTTGCAATGTGGAATGACTTCTGGTTTGCATTACCAGACTCACCCAGTATTCGGCATGGGGCCTTCTTCCCGTTGTGTGACTTGTGTGAAGAAATCTTCGAAGATGAAACCGAAGATTGAAGCACCTGCATCAAAGGCTGAGCTGCTCGCAAATGAGGCTCAGCCTTGTGCGGTATGTGGGCGGCCGTTAGGCCTTGCAAATGTTGATCGGCATCATCTTGTGCCGAAGACATTTGGTGGGAAGGATCAATACTTTATCCACCGAATCTGTCATCGAAAGATTCATGCTACCTTCACAGAGCGTGAGCTAGAGAAGGTGTACAATACCTGGGAGATGTTACGTGCACACCCAGATATTGCAAACTTCATCAAGTGGATTCAAAAGAAACCGTCTGACTATTACGACAGCACGGTAACAGCTAACCGTAAGCGTTAGTCTTCAGCTTCCCACTTGCCGTGATCCATGTTACGGAGCGCAGTAAGTGAGTCAACCATCGAAGCAATGCTTTTAACATTAAAGTGCTTATAAACTTGCTTATAGGTTCCAGCATTGCTTACTGCATGTTGCTTGACCTTATGCATGTTATGGCCGTACTCCATGACCACAGCAATTGCTACGTCTTGCCGCTTCTCAATGTCAAGCAGCTTGATCAAGCCTTCTTCGTCGGCTTTTAAGCCATGCTTCTTGAGAAGCCCAGGGAGCTCATCGCGAGACTTAAGCATGTGCTCATTTTCATTTGCTGATTCTTGGTTATGCTGTTCCCATTCATCCTCAGACATATCTTCATCTTCAGGCTCATCATCAGCTCGGTTGAAGTGATGTACCTGCACATCGATGACCTTAACTTCGAATTGGCCTTTGTCTGTGATAATCTCATGCTCTTCATTGTCATATGACAGCAAGTCGACATCAACATTGTCTAGGTCAGCCAAGACTTTGCCTGCAGGGATAACTGCTGAAACAAGGATACCGATGCCTAGCAAGTCACCATCTTCATAGCCGTGGTCACCGATAGCCTCATCATCAAACCAATCTTTCTCAAGTGAGTCAAATCGTGGATTGGCAAACTTGACAGCTTCAGCACGGTCTTTTGTCCAGCTATGTGGTGTATCAAGATGCACGGTCAATGTTGCACCAGGCTTAATCTCGGAGTGGTGAGATCCAAAAACATCCGCTACGAGATCTTCATCAGCAAACTTCCAACCACGATACACTGTGTAGCTATCAGCATCAACGGTTTGCTTTAGATCACTTTTGACAATGGGTGTCAGATGCAATGATGCACGAGAAGAACCTTCTGTCCACTTGCCCAGGAAGGCTTCAGTTTGGGCACGTAGGCCATTTACAATTTCACTTAATTTCATAGCTTGCTCCAAGCAATGTCATATTGTAGTACTTTTTGATTGCTGGCGCATATGACATAAACTCTGCACCGTGACCTACCTTTAGCATCCCAACATACCCATGCTTTTCAGCTAATGCTTGATGCACCATCTCATGACCGACAACCTCCATTAGCTCTCGAGGGCTTTCAACCTTTGTGCTAATGAGCAGCACAATCTCCTTACTTTCAGGATCCTCATCACAATAGCCAAGTGCATCTCCGCCGCCGAACTTATCAGCGTACGCTTTTGGCACAAGATGGTTTAAGTCTTGCTCGAGATAGATGGGTGGCTCTGTGAGATCACCATTAAAGCAGGTGTGGTTAATCTCACGCCAAAGACGTTTAACGTCTGATGCGGTAAAGCGGTATGCCGCTTCTGCTAGGAGTTCGTGTATCTTCATGGAAGCTATTTAGGTAAAGCGGTAAATAGCTTCCATGACACAGTTCCTCAAATTTGAAAAGATTACCACCGGTACGGCTTCACAGAAGTCACCCATCTTGGTAAACCGAAGCTCTATTCTAATGATAGAGGAAGAGACCTTTGAAGATAAGGTCTTCAGAACCAACATCACAGCCTCTCGTGTCTACATCATCGGCTACCCAGAGTACACCTTTCAAACATTGACACCAATGGCTGACATTGAAGCTATCATCGGTACAGTTGATGTGACACAAGGTGTTCAAACTGGTGTGTCTTCATGCGGTGGTGCACCAGGCGTGCTTGACATTGTCTCACTTGAAGGCAACCTGCCATCTATCAAGCTCAAGCGTATCAAGAACAACGTTGCCAACTTGACACAAGACTACGTATGTAACCCTAACTACTTGCTATATGCAGAAGAGACTGGGTTCCAAGATGAGATCACCGAGCTTCCAGCCGTGTACCTCAACTTGGTGTTCCGTGGTAACCCACTGCGTCGCATCCCAACCAAGCTTACATTTGCTGAGCTTGAGCAGCTGCTCGAACCCACTATTGTCCCATAAGCCGGTTTACCGGCACTAAAGTTCATGTTATAATCCATCTATCAACAGATAGAGGATAGATCATGAAGAACATGACAGCGGGTCAAATTATTGCTGAGCTGAAGCGGATCAATGCCGCTCAAGAACCTTGGGGCCTGATCCTCATTGGTGTGCCAGCATCGGGTAAGTCAACCTTCGTATCGAAGGTCATGGCTGAGTTTCCCGAGGTGCATATTGCAAGCACCGACAACATGATTGATGCGATTGCAGCTGAGAAAGGTATTACCTACAGTGAAGCATTCAGCAAGCATGTCAACATGAAGCAGCTCAAGAAGAAGATGCTGTTGGGTATCACGGAGAATGCGGCCGCACAAAGCAACATCATCAATGATCAAACTAACATGGGCAAGAAGGCTCGTGCTGAAAAGATCGCGTTGATGCCTGCTCATCATGTGATTGCTATCGGCTTCGATGTGTCTGATGCAGAGCTGAAGCGTCGTCTTGACACTCGTGCTGCTGCAACTGGCAAGTTCATCCCGCCGCATGTGATTGCCAACATGCTTTCGAACTACGAGACGCCTACCAAGGCTGAAGGCTTCAAACAAATTTGGAAGCTGATGCAATAATGAACTGACGTGTTAAATACATGTCCGTTGCTTATGACGAAGGTCTGTAGCGGTATCTAGATCAGGTTGATCTAGATCAAATCAAATCCCTACACCATAGGGTATAATTGACAGATGCTGCTACATACCTTTGACGTCTTACTGCAAGAAGTCCCAGGTGAGGTTTCCCTCACCTTTTTTATTGCCGGTTGTCCTGTTAGATGCAAAGGTTGTCATTCGCCTGTGCTCTGGACAGATAAGGGCATTGAGCTAACGGCTGAGCTTTATAACAGCTATCTCACACGCTATCAATCATTAGCTACCTGTGTACTATTCATGGGTGGTGAGTGGGATGATCAGCTTACCGGGTTTCTTGCACAAGCCAAAGCAGCCGGGTTAAAGACCGCTTTGTATAGCGGCTACGATATAAGTCAACTCCAACCCTCTATGCTTGAACAGCTCGACTATCTCAAGCATGGACCATGGATAGCAGACTTAGGCGGTCTTTCAGCACCTGGCACAAACCAACGATTCATCCATGTACCAAGCGGAAGGTGCATGAATGAGCTATTTCAACGATGAGGATATATGTTCGTAAAGCTTACACCAAAACAGATTCAACAGAAAGCAGATTTTATCAAGCACTACCTAACAGTGCAGACTGCAGCAGACGGCGCCGTGCTGGATGCAAATGCAAATGTGACCCACAAGAACTTAGCTACACTGGAAGCTGAGATCAACAAAGACATCAACATCCAAGTGAATCGGCACTTGGTCTCGGCGGAGATTGCAAATCTCTTCGGTCAAGAGTTAGCTGATGAGTACGCACGTCAGATCAATGACCATGAAATCTATGTGCATGATGAGACTTCGCTGAAGCCATATTGTGCCTCGATCAGCATGTACCCATTCCTCAATGATGGTTTGACAAAGCTAGGCGGTGAGTCATTAGCACCGAAGCATCTCGAAAGCTTCTGCGGCTCGTTTGTCAACTTGGTCTTCGCAATCTCATCGCAGTTTGCTGGCGCGGTGGCCACGGTTGAGTTCTTACTCTACTTTGACTATTTTGCTCGCAAGGACTACGGTGACAATTACCTGACAACCCACCCGGCTGAGATTGCAAATCATCTACAGCACGTGGTCTATGCTATCAATCAACCGGCTGCAGCACGTGGATACCAAAGCGTATTCTGGAACATCAGCCTATACGATAGCGAATATTTCGAATCGCTATTTGGTGACTTCTTCTTCCCTGACATGACTCAAGCAAGTTGGGAAAGTGTCAAAACATTCCAAGCCTACTTCCTCAATTGGTTCAATGACGAGCGCAAGAAGGCCATCCTGACCTTCCCAGTAGTGACGGCTGCAATGCTTGTCAAAGATGGTGCACCGGTTGATGAAAGCTTTGCACAGCTGTGTGCAGAGGAGATGGCCAAGGGTAGCAGCTTCTTTGTGTACATGAGCGAATCGGCTGACTCGCTTGCTTCATGCTGTCGTCTTCGGAATGAGATGGTTGACAATACCTTCTCTTACTCCCTTGGTGCTGGCGGTGTTGCTACTGGCTCTATCAATGTCATCACGATCAATATGAACCGGTTGGTGCAGGATGGTCGTGACCTGAAGGTTGAGATTGACAAGATTCAAAAGTACCAAGTTGCATACCGTAAGCTGATGGAGCAATACTATGTTGCTGGCATGCTGACCGCTTACTCGGCCGGCTTCATCTCACTTGACAAGCAGTTCCTAACAATCGGCATCAACGGTATGGTTGAAGCAGCTGAATCTCTTGGGATCGTGGCTGGCAACAATGAGGCTTACAAAGAGTTTGTGAGCTCACAGCTGAAGGTCATCTATGATGCAAACAAGGAGGCTCGTAAGGAGTATGGTTACATGTTCAATACTGAGTTCGTTCCTGCCGAAAATCTGGGCATAAAGAATGCAGCTTGGGACAAGAAGGATGGCTACAAGGTGGCACGTGAGTGCTATAACTCCTACTTCTATGTGGTAGAGGATGAAAGCACAAATGTCATTGACAAGTTTGTGCTTCATGGCAAGGAAGCCACTCAATACCTTGATGGTGGGTCTGCTCTTCACTTGAACCTTGATGACTACCTCACAGTTGAAGGTGCCCAACAGCTCCTGAAGCTTGCGGCTACCACAGGTTGCAGCTACTGGTGTACTAATATCAAGATCACTATCTGTAATTCTTGCGGGAATATTGACAAGCGCACGCTTCATGCTTGTCCTGCTTGTGGGTCAGCTGATATTGACTATGGAACTCGCATCATTGGCTACCTGAAGCGTGTATCAGCATTTAGCAAAGGTCGTCGTGTTGAGGAGGCTTCACGCTTCTATCACCTTGATAAGTAAGCAGTAATTTGGTAGCTCCTTTGTAAATAAGGTATCACATAGCAAAGGAGCTACCATGATCAACTCAAGAAGTCTTGATGATCTTCACCCTTATGTCAAGTACTTAGCTGAAGAGCTAATTGAAGCCGCAAAGGCTCATGGTATTGACATTCTGATTACTTCCACCTTCCGTGACTATGAAAGCCAGAATGCAATTTATGCACAAGGCCGTACCAAGCCTGGTGCAAAAGTTACGAATGCTAAAGGTGGTCAAAGTTATCATAACTTCAAGATTGCATTTGACATTGTCCCATTACGCGGCGGTAAGCCAGTATGGAACACCGGCGGTGCAGATGGTCAGCTTTGGCAAACCGTTGGTAAGCTAGGCACAGACTTAGGCCTTGAATGGGCCGGCAATTGGAAGACATTCAAAGAGTTCCCGCATTTCCAATTAACAGGCGGCTTGACATTAGCTGATCTAGCCGGTGGGAAGACACTCGATGACGTGATCGATGTCGAATATGAGGATACTCAATTAGCGGATGCTGGAAGTGCACCTGCTGCATAAGCTGCAAAGCTTAAATGGGCTGTCATTGACAGCCCATTTCCTTTTCAAACTCTGGTTTACATTTGGACTTTAATGTGGTACAATCATTCCGTGAAACAGATGGAGGTGCAGCTATTGCTCTAGAGGTCAAAGACCGCCTCAGGAATAAGTGGATAGCAGAGTTAAATGACGGTGATGCTGAGCCGCTGAATTTTGTCGTACCAGTCCTAACAGACGATGACTTGATTCCGGCTATAATGAATTTCATTGCAGCGTTCCCAGCATTTTCTCGTAAGCTATTCAGCATTCACGGCACGGTCGATGAGCTTGGGTGTGGGATTGGAAGGGGTGAGGTACTAATCTACTTTATCTTTGATGATGTCACACTAGGCGGTACTACAAGCAGCATTGACATTCATGTATCGGGTATCCCGTACTTGGAAGTTAAAGCAGTCAATCGCCAAGGTAAAATTTGGGTAGACTTACGCTTGGGCACTGATGAGTTTATGGCATCACACCAACTTCTGTATCAAGTGGTTCAGCTTTTGCTAAAACATGAGCGGAAAGGTAATCTTACAGTTCCGGAGCACTTTGGAAATATCCCGAAGAGCACTCTTGAGAAGCTTAGAGGACTTGGTGCTAAAGCTATGAAGACGGCTGAAGAGAATTACTTCGATAGGCTGTTCAATGGCAAGGTTGGTTTAAAGCGCTACATCTTCTTTGACATCGAGACCATGTTGCCGATTTACCACGGCCGACTCGAGCGGATGCAGCTTCAACTCGATCGTTTTAGCATGGGGCAAACTAAGCTGTTGTTTAATCCAGAGGGCTTTTCATGTCAACCAAGCGTTCCCCAAAATCACGAGATACCGGATCAGGCGATCTGCGCCTGTACACCTTCGTAAACTTCTACCTGTCCTCAATCCAGCAAGGGATTCAGTCAGCACACGTTGTGTCTGACCTGTTTACCGAATACACCGCCAAGACCAAGGCCGGTAAGATTCTGGTTGACTGGGCTGAAAACCACAAGACCATGATCGTGCTGAACGGCGGCATGCATTCTGACCTGATCAATGACAGTGATGCACTGTATGATCGCAATGTGCATGAGCAGTTCCCAATGACCCACTTCACCGAAGAACCGGATGCCATCGGCGGTCCGGCTGGTGTTGTCACTGCTTGGGGTATTGTGCTCCCTGAGTCCATCTACGCTTCAAAGCCAGTATACGAAAAGGTCAAGTATGCACCTGCTCGTCGTACGGGTGCATATGAATCCGGCGTAGTTGGTGTGAATTACAAGCTGTGGCCTGCCGGCTCAGTTGAAGCACTGATCTGCGAGACCCTCGAAAAGAAACCGTTGGCTCGCTAATCATGGCAACCCCGTGGATTACAAATGTCCCTCTCCGGGCTGTAAAGTCTGGAGAGCACTATAACCCTGGTCCCAATGCAATGTTGATCCAGCTTTGCGATCCACCGGGTGACTTCCCTACACCTAAGCAAGCATTTCAAGAAATCCATCAATTCCAATTCCTTGACGTAGAGGAAAAGGACTTTGTTGATGATGAAGAGATGCGGTGTAGCCATGAGCAAGCTGCACAGCTTGTAGCTTTGCTCAAACATGCACTAGACCGGCAGATGAACGTAATTGTTCATTGTCATGCTGGTATCTGCAGAAGCGGTGCTGTTGCTGAAGTCGGCGTGATGCTTGGCTTCCATGATCGCAAAGCACACCGCAACCCAAACCTTCTTGTCAAGCATCGTATGATGAAGGCTTTAGGCTGGACTTACGATGCTGACGAGCCCCATTCGATCAATGGGCAACCGTTCGTGTATGACGAACTCAACAATATTCATTTCATCAATCCTAAAGAAGCACAATCATGAAACCCATTACTCCGCATGAAGTACCCAAAGCCCGTGAAGCTTATATTCCGCCCGAAGTCATTGAAGCGTTCAATAACCTGATCACCAAGCACTTCGTTCGCAATGCTGCTACGTTCAACCAAGACATGGTGATTGATGAGATTCTGTCAATCATGAACGGTCCAGCTTCATGCGGTAAAGCCGATCACGTCACGGTTACTCGGCACATGATTTTTGAAAATAAGTGGCTTGACATTGAACCACTCTTCAGCAACTATGGCTGGAAGGTTGAATATGAAAGCCCTGCTTATTGCGAGACGTTCAAAGCCTACTTTACGTTTCGTAAGGTTTGATCATGCTCATTGATCGTAACTCAGGTGCGGTGCACCTGCTTGACCTCATTGCCCAAGCCCTGACAGCACCTGCTGGTGATAATGGGCTTTTTCAAATTCATAGCTTGCTGACAGCGAGTGAGTTCAGCCGAGTACAAGACCGAGCCCATTACATTGCTGAACAGCTTTATGCCGCTCACATGGTCTACGGCAGCATTGCTCAAGCCGAGACATACCTTGGGCATCAAATTGCTCATGCTACTAAAGATGTAGCATTGACGCATCTCTTCAACCGTGTCTTCACTGGTGAGCTGATTGAGGTTTGTCATCACAAGCTGCTGTCACACATTGAAGGCATTGTCATCAAGCACAACCAGCATGATGACGACACAACCTTGAACTTCTACGACCATGAGCTCGAAGCCTTTGGCTATGAGTACTTGCTCGAGTCAAAACGCTTGCCTTGGGGTGCGAATGGCAACATTGCTTGGTCCGAGTGGCAAAAGATTCGCACGGCTTACAATGCTTGCGCACCGACACGATCCGTTGGCAAACGCCTTGACTTTATCATGTGCTCCAAGTGTCATCCCAACATGGGGATCCTTGCACCTGTAGCTGTCATCCGTGGTGCTCCGTTCCATACGTACACTGTTGACTCAAAAGCTGCAAAGCAAGCTGAAGAAGAGCGTAAGCGCTTACATCCGAATGATCCGCCTAAGAAGATTGGGCCGATCTATATGCACCTGAAGGATAAGACCAGACGTGGTAATGATCACCGCTTGATCAACCAAGAGATGTTTGGCTCCACAGGACAGGGTACTAAACATGGGCTTTGCTTAGACCTGCTTACTGGCTATAAACAAGACCCAAATGCATACCGTAACATCATCAATGATACGGCTTGCCTAGAGGATGACATGGAAGCAAGTGACTTCTATGCAACGGAGACTTTATCTGCATAATTCAATAATAGCATACTGATTATAAAAGCCAGTTACAATCATCATTCAATAAGTTAAGCTCGTTAAGTCTATTCTTCATAAGTGGGGCCCGAAGCGCCTACACATAAGTTGGTTACGCCGTGGTTGGTAGCACTTCAAAAAGACCATCAAGGGTTGAGGCACCCTTGTAAATCCTGCTTTTCCCTTTTCGCACATCCGGGGATGATCTGTGTGTAGGCACAATCAATAAACGAGCACCCAAGAAGCCATCTTCGTGTAATAGCGGTATTTTCCGCGCTCGATAACTTGCTGCGCAGGCTAAGTCTGGTGAGCTTATGCTGTAAGCGTAGTACCTACTGCTTGACCTAAATCAAAGGCATGGTCAGGTAGGAAGCTTTGCTCTCTAACTTTGATGATCATTCATCAAGGGTGCCTGGAGCCTTGTAAAAGCTTCACTATCGCATCATTGAGCATTTCTAAAATGTTCTAATCATGATGGTGATGGATGGATGTGCTATGACCTCCATTCAAAAGAAGCCAAAAATCCAAGTAGCAATAAATAATCATCTGTTAAGAAAACCAATAATTTGAAACGTTCATAAGTTGACTGTTAATAAGTATGCGACACCCATCAACGAGCAACGCTCAATTTTGGTTCTCTTGCTGTTTACAAAAGATTGAAAAGATGGTATAATCATACCGTTAAGCATAGAGGACTCAACATGACGAAATCCATAGAGCAGAAGTATCGTCGGCTTACAGACGTAGAGCACGTGCTGCTCCGCCCTGGCCGGTACATCGGTTCAGTAAAACCCCACACTGCATCAACCTTCGTGATCAACGATGAGCAGAAGATGGCTACCAAGGAGCTTACTTGGAATCCGGGTCTGCTTAAGCTGTTTGACGAAATCGTGTCAAACTCCGTTGACCATTCGAAACGCCCTGAAGGCAAGAACCTTGACACTATCAAGGTTGACATTGACCGTGCTACTGGTACCATTGCTGTTGCTGACAACGGCGGTATCCCAGTTGTAAAGCACGCAGAATACAACGAGTACATCCCCACATTGATCTTTGGCTATCTGCGTTCAGGTTCCAACTTCGATGACAATGAAGATACTGACGGCACCGGTCAAAACGGTGAAGGTAGCTCATTGACCAACATCTTCTCCACACGCTTTACCGTTGAGACATCCGACGGCAAGAAGCAGTTCAAGCAAACTTGGACTAAGAACATGATGGAGAAAACCCAGCCGATGATCATCGATGGTGAGGTTGACGGTTTCACAAAGATCACCTTTGTGCCGGACTATGCCCACATTGAAGCTCAGCTGGATGATGACAACTACGCAAAGATTGTCAAGCGGGTCTATGACATCGCTGGTTGCAACCCACGGCTGAAGGTATACCTCAACGGTCATCGCATCCGTGTAGAGTCCTTCAAGGACTACATCAAGCTGTATACCCCAGATTTTGAGTATGATGAGAATGATGACTGGCAAGTCGGTATCAGCAAGTCTGATGACGGTTTCGCTCATGTCTCCTTTGTCAATACCACCCAAACCCTGCAAGGTGGCTCCCACATTGACTACGTAGTTGATCAGATTGTTGACAAGCTGCGTGAGTACTTCAAGACCAAGTACAAGATCAAAGACCTGAAGCCATCCGAAATCCGGTCTCACATGCGTGTGTTCATCAATGCTCGGATCATCAAGCCGCGCTATGATTCACAGACCAAAGAGAACTTGATCACCGAACCGCGTGAGTACAAGACATCGTACAAGGTCTCGGATAAGCTGATTCAGCGTTTGCTGAAGTCTCCCATCATCGAGTCTATCCTGACTTGGGTGGAAGCAAAAGCCAAGGCTGCTGAAATTGCACAGCTGAAGCAGCTGAACAAGGACACTGACAAGGTTAATCCTCGTCGCATCCTGAAGCTTGAAGATGCAACATATGCCGGCAAGAAGCCTGCTGAATGTTACC
>ERZ1034363.1540-NODE-1540-length-12887-cov-4.231069_pt1 | contig 12887 bp, 15 predicted proteins | sample MGYA00520616_ERZ1034363 | MGnify/ENA primary metagenome ERZ1034363 (study PRJEB33736, sample SAMEA104284506) | Azolla filiculoides | biome: Urban; feature: Water surface; material: Ditch water | place: Netherlands | collected 2015-10-28 | depth 0-0.1 m ...
TTAGCAGCCTTGCGACGCGCCGATCAGGGGCAGTTCAGCGACCTGATCGTGTTTGCGCGTCGTTAAGCCAACTCTGATTCAGAGCGAAGCAATGTAGGCAATTTATTGCCGCTTGAGCAGTGGCACGCCTTATGCATGTTTGCCACCAATTGGACAACCCAATTACAGCAACAAGGAACGCACGGAAATGACCTGACATCTTGAAGGAGCTTTCTATGGAACCCACAAGCATGATGCGTGTCAACGCCCACTCCAGCAGCTACGGTGGGCACGGCAGTACGCCGCAAGACCGGCAGCACCAACGGCGTCAAAAGAAATTGGCGCTGATTGACGCGGTAGAGCACGGCCACCTAGAAGCTTCCAAGCACGCCCTCAAGGTGTTGATGAATTTCGATCAATCGCTCAGCACCGATGCGCAGTTTGTGCGCCTGTCCAAAGCGCTAGATGCGGGCAGTGTGTACTTGGCGCAGCAGATCGTGCGCGAGATCAAAGCCAAGCTGATCAACGCCACGCCCCTAGCAACTCATACGACTCAGGCGGCGCACACCGTGCATGCGCCACACACACAGCGGCCACACTTGCCCGATGGCACGCATTTGGTGGATACGCAGGCTTAGCGTGTTTTGGCCCTGCAGGCCGCTTGCATGTCGCGGTCGCGAATAAAGCCGCATTGCCCACTGCCGCCGCCTGTTTCGGCGCGGCACATGGCTTGTAGGTCGCTGTCGCGGATAAAGCCACATTGGCCGCTACCCCCGCCGGTGGTGGCGCGGCAATAGGCTTGCTTGTCTGGGTTTTGAATGAACCCGCATTGGCCCGAGCTGCTAGATGATGACGTGTTGGCGCGGTCTGCACTGGCGCGGCAAGCAGCCTGCATGTCGTGGTCCCGTATGAATCCGCATTGGCCGCTGCCGCCACCCGTTTCGGCGCGGCAACGCGCTTGCAAATCGCTGTCGCGAATAAACCCACAGTGGCTAGACCCACCGCCACTGATGGCACGGCAATAGGCTTGGCGGTCAGGGTTTTGAATAAAGCCGCAGTCGCCTTGTTGGGCGAATGCTGCGAGGGGCGTTAGCAGGCACGAAAGCCACAACAGTGCGCGAAGGTAAGGGGTGTTCATCCGTGTTCTCCTGTCTTGTTGATTCTCGTCGTGATTGAGCGTGAGGGTAGCGCGCTAAAATCAACACAACTTCCAAAGCCAACTCTTGCGGTTGGCTTTTTTATTTCGGCGAGTGCCGAAAAGCAAAGGTGACCCGTGTTTAAAAATGTGATGGTGTATCGAATTGCTGAGGGCTGGAGCCCCAGCCTTGAGCAAATGGAACAGGCGCTAGACGCCGAGCGTTTTGTGCCTTGTGGCGCGAGCCAAGAAAAAGCAATTGGCTGGGTCGAACCTCGCGGCGAGGCGCATGGCCCGCTGGTGGAGGCGGTGAGTGGTCAGCGTATGTTGAAGCTCAAGATCGAGACCAAGGGTGTGCCTGGCTCCATCGTCACACGCAAGGCCAAAGAGCGCAGCGCGGTGATTGAAGCCACCGAAGGCCGCAAGCCCGGCAAGAAGGAAATGAAGGAAATCAAAGAAGACGTGAAGATGTCTTTGATGCCCATGGCCTTTAGCAAAGAGTCATCGATTCTGGTGTGGATTGACCCAGCCACTAACCTGATGGTGCTGGACGCAGGCAGCCAAGCCAAAGCGGACGAGGTGGTGACGATGCTGATCAAGTCATTCGCGGGTTTGAGCCTGACTTTGATCAACACACAAATGTCGCCGCAGTCGGCCATGGCCTCTTGGTTGATCACCCAAGAGTCGCCCGCCGCATTCAGCGTGGACCGTGAGTGCGAGCTGAAGGCCGCTGATGAATCGAAGTCAGTGGTGCGCTATGTGCGCCACCCGCTGGACACCGACGAGGTGAAGCAACACGTCGAAGGCGGCAAGCTGCCCACGCGTTTGGCGCTGACGTGGGAAGGACGCGTGTCGTTCTCGCTGACCGAAGGCATGCAACTGAAAAAGATCACCTTCTTAGATGTGGTGTTTGAAGCCACCTCCACCGAAAAAGACGAAGGCTTTGATGCCGATGTGGCCATTGCCACGGGTGAGTTGAGCAAGCTCATCCCCGACTTGTTTGAAGCCCTAGGCGGCGAGATGGCGCTGGGCTAAATGCCAGCGGTGAGCGATGCGAATTAACCTTGTCACCCCATTTGCCGAGAAGGATGCGGCCAAGGCGCTAGGTGCGCGTTGGGACGCTGCCAAAAAATGCTGGTACATCGTGGACGTGGATGACCTGACGCCGTTCATGCGCTGGATTCCAAACTTGGATGCAGCGCAAGACACGGGCGCTACAGCGGCCACAAGCCCCAAAGCAAGCGCCAAGGCTGCGGTGGTGAAGACAAAGCCACCCGTGGCTTCTAAACCCGCCGTAGAGGTGCCGCATTGCGGCTGCCCAGTGTTGCCCTGGGAAGACTGCGAGCATTCGCTGGCGAAGCGCCTGACTTAGTCGGTAATCAGCTCAGCGTTCAAGCGGCGTGCGCGTGGGTCCACGTAGTAGCCACCAAACTCGGTGTAGCGCAGCGCGAGTTGCTGGCATTGGCCGCAGGCATGCACATCGCAGCGGTTGTACGGGAAAAACTTCAAGGCCACAGGCGCATCGGCTGATTCGTAGCGCGTGCCGTTGGGGTGTTGTTCTTCAAACGTGGGTTCATACACATCGGGGTCGCGCAGGGTGGCCACGTGTGTCATCTGGGCTGCTGGCCACACGGCTTCGCTCACGCTCTCCCAGCCTGCGCAGTGTTGCAGGCTGCATTGGCAAGCGGTGTGGGGTTTGGCGGCCAGTTGGCGTAGGGCCTCGGGCGTATTTAAAAACGGTACAGAACTCATAGCGGCAGAGCCTACCACTGCACTGATATGTGAAAGCTTCAAAAACAAAAAAGCCCTGCAGTGCAGGGCTTTTTGCTGTCGCGCACGAGTCGCGACGAGGCTGTGTGCAATTACTTGCGCTTGGCCAATGCTTCGACGTTGCGATGAGCGTGACCAGTGAACAACTGACGTGGACGGCCGATTTTGTACTCGGGGTCGCTGATCATTTCGTTCAACTGAGCAATCCAGCCCACGGTACGTGCCAAGGCGAAGATGCCGGTGAACAAGTTCACTGGAATGCCGATGGCGCGTTGCACGATGCCAGAGTAGAAGTCGACGTTGGGGTAGAGCTTGCGGCTGACGAAGTATTCGTCTTCCAAAGCGATCTTTTCCAAAGCCTTGGCCAACTTGAACAAGGGGTCGTTCTCGAGGCCGAGTTCTTTCAACACTTCGTCGCAAGTTTCTTGCATCAACTTGGCGCGTGGGTCATAGTTTTTGTAAACGCGGTGACCGAAGCCCATGAGCTTGACGCCAGAGTTCTTGTCTTTGACTTTCTCCATGAACTCGCCCACTTTGGAAATGCCACCCATTTTTTGGATGTCTTCCAACATGTTCAAGCAAGCTTCGTTCGCGCCGCCGTGTGCTGGGCCCCACAAGCAAGCCACACCTGCAGCGATGGCTGCGAATGGGTTGGTGCCTGACGAACCGCACAAACGCACGGTAGAAGTAGAAGCGTTTTGCTCGTGGTCTGCGTGCAATGTGAAGATGCGGTCCATGGCGCGCTCGAGCACGGGGTTGACCACGTATTCTTCGGTTGGTGTACCGAACATCATGCGCAAGAAGTTACCTGCGTAGCTCAGGTTGTTCTGTGGGTACATGTAAGGCTGGCCCACGCCGTATTTGTAGGCCATGGCAACCAGAGTTGGCATCTTGGCGATCAAACGGATCGCTGCGATTTCGCGGTGCTCTGGGTTGTTGATGTCGGTGCTGTCGTGATAGAACGCAGACAAAGCGCCCACCAAGCCAGTCAACACAGCCATTGGGTGAGCATCACGGCGGAAGCCACGCAAGAAGAATTGCATTTGCTCGTTGACCATGGTGTGGTTGGTCACGGTCTTTTCGAATTCAGCTTTTTGTGCTGCGTTAGGCAGTTCGCCCTTCAACAACAAATAGCAAGTTTCGAGGTAGTCGCAGTTGGTGGCGAGTTGTTCGATGGGGTAGCCGCGGTACAGCAATTCACCTTTGTCACCGTCGATGTAGGTGATGGCCGATTGGCAAGAAGCTGTAGACAAGAAGCCTGGGTCATAAGTGAACATGCCAGTTTGGCCGTACAACTTACGGATGTCGATCACGTCTGGACCAACGCTGCCGCTGTAGACGGGCATCTCGATGCTAGGGCTGCCGTTGCTGAACGACAGAGTGGCTTTGTTATCTGCAAGTTTCATGGTTCTTCCTAAATGTCTTTTTATTAAAAGCGGTGTTCGGTTCAGTCTCTCAACATGCGCAGCACTTCGACTGCTTCTTCTGTCAGGGGCTTTTCTGGCAAGTCTTTGCGCTTCAAGAAGATGTCGAGCAAATCGTTGTCGGACAAGTCCATCAATTCATACATGCCTCTGGCATGACCCACGGTTAAGCGAGATTCATGCCGCTCAAAGAACTTTTTGATGAACAAATCGTTCTCGAGCAGGCCGCGCCGGCTACGCCAGTGCAGTTTGCTGAGGGCTCGTTCGCCAAGCGCTTGCTTGCCGTCTAAGCCGTCCAGCGTCGGGTCACCCACAGAGGTGTCGCGAAATGGTGCGTCCGCGTCCATGTTGGTGCTCCGTGTGATGTTTGTCGTGCCTTAGATGGCGCGACGAACCATCAATTCTTTGATCTTGCCGATGGCCTTGGTGGGGTTCAAACCCTTGGGGCACACGTCGACGCAGTTCATGATGGTGTGGCAACGGAACAGACGGTATGGGTCTTCCAAGTTGTCCAAACGGCCAGCGGTGTCTTGGTCGCGGCTATCGGCAATGAAGCGATAGGCTTGCAACAAACCTGCTGGGCCCACGAACTTGTCGGGGTTCCACCAGAAAGAAGGGCAGCTGGTGGAGCAGCTGGCGCACAAGATGCACTCGTACAAGCCGTTCAACTCATCGCGCTCTTCGGGCGACTGCAGGCGCTCTTTTTCGGGCACTTGTGTGTCGTTGACCAAGTAAGGCTTGATGGAGTGGTATTGCTTGAAGAACTGAGTCATGTCCACGATCAAGTCGCGGATGACAGGCAGACCTGGCAGAGGCTTCAACACGATCACGCCGGGGAGGGTGCGCATGTTGGTCAAGCAGGCCAAACCGTTTTTGCCGTTGATGTTCATTGCGTCTGAACCGCACACGCCTTCACGGCATGAACGACGGAACGAAATGGTGGGGTCGACGGCTTTGAGTTTCATCAAAGCATCCAAGAGCATGCGCTCGTTGCCATCCAATTCGACCTCGATGGTCTGCATGTAGGGCTTGGCGTCGGTGTCTGGGTCGTAGCGATAGATTTGGAACGTGCGTTTTGTCATGGTGTTTACCTGATCAGAAAGTACGGGTCTGCAGCGGGATGCTGTCGACGGTCAATGGCTTCATTTGCACGGGCTTGTAAGTCAGCTTGTTGCCTTCTTTGTGCCACAGGGTGTGCTTGTGCCAATCTTGGTCGTTACGGCCGTTTGGATGCTCTGGGGTGTCGCCGTAGTCGTTCACGGTGTGAGCGCCGCGGCTTTCGTGACGAGCAGCAGCAGACACCATGGTGGCTTGTGCGGCTTCGATCAAGTTTTCCACTTCCAAGGCTTCAATACGTGCGGTGTTAAAGACTTTGGAGTTGTCTTTCAAACCGATGTTGTTCACGCGCTCGCGCAGGGCAGCGATTTGCTTGACGCCTTCGTCCATCAACGCCTGTGTGCGGAACACGCTGGCGTGTGACTGCATGGCATCACGGATGTCGTTGGCCACGTCTTGGGCGTATTCGCCTGTCTTGTTGGCTTCCAAGCGAGCCAAACGAGCCAAGGTCACGTCAGCCGCGTTGGCTGGCAGAGGCTTGTGCTCTTTGTTCTTTTGGTTGAATTCAACAATGTGGTTGCCAGCTGCGCGGCCGAACACCAACAAGTCGAGCAATGAGTTAGTACCCAAGCGGTTGGCGCCGTGCACCGACACGCAAGAGCATTCGCCCACAGCGTACAAACCGTTCACCACAACGCTTTCGTTGTTGGCGTTTTGCGTCACAACTTGGCCGTTGATGTTGGTGGGGATGCCGCCCATTTGGTAATGGATGGTGGGGATCACTGGGATTGGCTCTTTGGTGATGTCGACGTTGGCAAAGTTGTGGCCAATTTCGAACACCGAAGGCAAACGCTTCATGATGGTGTCAGCACCCAAGTGGGTCATGTCGAGGTTGATGTAGTCCTTGTTTGGACCGCAGCCGCGACCTTCTTTGATCTCTTGGTCCATGCAGCGTGACACGTAGTCGCGTGGGGCCAAGTCTTTGTAGGCGGGGGCATAACGCTCCATGAAGCGCTCGCCATTGCAGTTACGCAAGATAGCGCCTTCGCCACGGCAGCCTTCGGTCAACAACACGCCAGCACCGGCCACGCCGGTGGGGTGGAATTGCCAGAATTCCATGTCTTCGAGTGGGATGCCAGCGCGTGCTGCCATGCCCAAGCCGTCGCCGGTGTTGATGAACGCGTTGGTCGAAGCAGCAAAAATGCGGCCTGCACCACCGGTTGCCAACAACACGGTTTTGGCTTCCATGATGTAGAGCTCGCCAGTTTCCATCTCGAGGGCGGTCACGCCGACCACATCACCCGCGTCGTCGCGGATCAGGTCGAGGGCCATCCACTCCACGAAGAAGCTGGTTTTGGCTTTGACGTTTTGTTGGTACAGCGTGTGCAACATGGCGTGACCGGTACGGTCAGCTGCAGCACAAGCGCGCTCAACAGCCTTTTCGCCGTAGTTGGCGGTGTGGCCGCCGAAGGGGCGTTGGTAAATGGTGCCGTCTGGGTTGCGGTCGAAAGGCATGCCCATGTGCTCCAAGTCGTACACGACTTTGGGAGCTTCACGGCACATGTATTCAATCGCGTCTTGGTCGCCGAGCCAGTCGGAGCCTTTGACGGTGTCATAGAAGTGGTAGTGCCAGTTGTCTTCGTTCATGTTGCCCAAAGACGCGCCGATGCCGCCTTGAGCAGCCACAGTGTGTGAACGTGTGGGGAACACTTTGGACAACACGGCCACGTTCAAACCTGCGCGAGCAAGTTGCAACGAAGCGCGCATGCCAGAGCCGCCGGCTCCGACGATGACCACATCAAATTTACGACGTGGGATAGAGCTTTTAACTGTCATGACTTAGAGCCTCCAGAGAACCTGAATGGCCCAGCCGAGGCAAGACACCAGCCAGACCAAAGTGAATACTTGCAGAACCAAACGCAAACCGACAGGTTTGACGTAGTCCATCCAAATGTCGCGAACGCCAACCCACACGTGGATGGCAAGTGCGATGAAGACTGAGAAGGTCAAAGCCTTCATGAATTGGGTGCTGAAAATGCCAGCCCATTTGTCATAGCTGATTTCGCCGCTGGTCAAGAGCACTTGGCCCAAAACAGCCAAGGTGAACAAAACCATCAAAACACCGGTGACGCGTTGGGCGAGCCAGTCGCGCAGACCGTAGTGCGCGCCCACGACGACGCGCTTGGAACCGTAATTCACGGACATGTTGTTGCTCCTAGGAAATCAGTAAAGGCCAAACAGCTTGGCGCCCAAAGCGGCAGTCAGACCGAGGCTCAACACCAAGGTGACAACAGCTGAAGACTTGCCGAATTCTTTGGTCACTGCGTGGCAAACGTCCATGTAGACGTGGCGAACGCCAGCGATCAAGTGGTGCAAGTAAGCCCAGATCAGGCCCAACACCACGACTTTGACCAACACAGCAGGCACAAAGCCCAAACCGACGGTGAACGCGGCGCTGAATTTGGCAAAGGAAATTTCTGATGACACAGAGGTGTCAAACATCCAAACGAGGAGTGGCAACAACAAGAACATGATCAAACCGCTGATGCGGTGCAAGATCGACACGATGCCAGCCGCTGGAAGGCGGTATGTGGGCAGATCGGTCAGGGCGTTGATGTTGCGGAACTCAGGCCGCTTTTTGGCAAGCTGGGTCATGTGGGCTCTTTCTTCGGGTTTATCTGTATGTCAAAGCAACTTTAAATTCTATTTCACTTCATCAAACTGACATGAGGGTTTCACGCCTGTCAGCTCAAAGCATTACGGTAGTGATGCGTGTCAGTTCTATAGAGTCCTCGGCGCAATTCCATGGGGGTGTCGTTGTAGGTGTAGGCCACGCGCTCCACGCTCAGAAGCGGCGTGGCTGCGTCAACCTTCAGCAGTTCGGCTTGCTCGGCATCGGGGTTGACGGCGCGGATGTTTTCGTCGGCGCGCACCATGCGCACGCCAAACTCGGTTTCGAACAGCGCATACATCGGGCCGCTGTAATTACTTAAGCGTTCGGCGGTGAGGCCTTTGAACGGTGCGCCAGGCAGCCACAGCTCTTCCAAAATGGTGGGCACGCCCGCATAAGCCAGCACGCGACGCACTTGCAGCACGGGGTCGCCACTGCGCAGGCTGAGGGCGCGGGCCACGTCGGCACTGGCGCGCAGGCGCTTGCAGTCGATGATGGTGCGCTCGGCAGGGCCTTCGCTTTGGGTGTCGCCGTTGTCGGGTTGCAGCTTTAAGAAGCGGTATTGCACATGCTGTTCAGCATGGGTGGCCACAAATGTGCCTTTGCCTTGGCGGCGCACCACCAGGTTTTCGGCGGCCAACTCGTCAATGGCTTTGCGCACCGTGCCTTGGCTGACGCGAAAGCGGGCGGCCAAGTCCATCTCGCTGGGGATGGCTTCGCCGGGCTTCCATTCACCGGATTGCAAGCTTTGCAGGATCAGGCCTTTGATCTGTTGGTACAGCGGGCTGAAGGCGGGGGTGAGGCCAGGCGCGCCCAAAGCATCGCCGCCCGCATACGGCGGGTTGGGGCTGGTTGCAAATGAGGGCGCGGAGGTGGTGGCCATTTTTATCCGGTGAACGCGTGTGCGTCAGTTCTTTGTCAAGCTCGTATCATATCTTCTATAAGACATAAGACAGAGCAATTCGTCGATTTCGCGGGTAAACTCTGTCTACATTCTTTTTTTAATCACTACTTGGAGTTTTCCTCATGAGCAAGAAGCCTGTTCGCGTTGCCGTCACTGGTGCAGCTGGTCAAATTGGTTACGCACTGTTGTTCCGTATCGCCTCTGGCGAAATGTTGGGCAAAGATCAACCCGTCATCTTGCAGTTGTTGGAAATCCCTGACGAAAAAGCACAAAAAGCGCTCAAGGGCGTGATGATGGAACTCGAAGATTGCGCGTTCCCATTGTTGGCCGGCATGGAAGCCCATGGCGACCCAATGACTGCATTCAAAGACGTCGACTACGCTTTGTTGGTCGGTTCACGTCCACGCGGCCCAGGCATGGAGCGCGCTGAATTGCTCGCCATCAACGGCGCCATCTTCACAGCTCAAGGCAAGGCTTTGAACGCTGTGGCTTCACGCGACGTGAAAGTTTTGGTGGTCGGCAACCCAGCCAACACCAACGCTTACATCGCCATGAAAGCTGCTCCAGACCTCAAGCCAGGCAACTTCACTGCCATGCTGCGTTTGGACCACAACCGCGCTGCTTCTCAAATCGCTGCCAAGACTGGCAAAGCCGTGGCCGACATCGAGAAATTGTGCGTGTGGGGCAACCACTCTCCAACGATGTACGCTGACTACCGCTTCGCCACCATCAAGGGCGAGTCTGTCAAGACCATGATCAACGACCAAGAGTGGAACGCCAACGTGTTCTTGCCAACCGTGGGCAAGCGCGGCGCTGCCATCATTGACGCACGTGGCTTGTCTTCTGCTGCTTCTGCTGCTAACGCTGCCATCGACCACATGCGCGATTGGGCTTTGGGCACCAACGGCAAGTGGGTGACCATGGGTATCCCATCACAAGGCTGGTACGGCATTCCAAAAGACGTCATGTTCGGTTTCCCCGTGACATGCGAAAACGGCCAATACAAAGTGGTCGAAGGTTTGGAAATCGACGCATTCAGCCAAGGCTGCATCGACAAGACTCTGAAAGAGTTGACCGACGAGCAAGCTGGCGTTGCCCACTTGATCTAATTCTCAACAGAGAAATAGAGTGAGCCATCCGCGCGACGTTCTGCTGGGGGCACAGGCCTCGGGGGTATCCCTCCCGGTCTGTGACCACTACAGCGGTGTCGAAGCGCGGATGCGCAAAAGCTTGCAGCTGCAAGCTGAAATGACGCAAGAGTTTGGAACCTGCGTCTTTGATGTGACCCTTGATTGTGAAGACGGTGCCCCCGTGGGCGGCGAGGCAGAGCATGCTGCGCTGGTCACCGAGTTGGCATTGAGTGCCGCACCCGAGGCCCGTGTGGCCGTGCGTGTGCACCCCGTTGATCACCCCAGTTTTCAAGCAGACATGGCCACCATTGCGGGCCAAGCTGCGAACCGCTTGACGCACATCATGGTGCCCAAGGTCGAGTCAGTGGCCGATGTGCAACTGGCCGAGCAAGCCTTGATTCAAGCCGGTGCCAAAGATTTGGCCCTACATGTTTTGATTGAGTCGCCCGCTGCTGTGCACCGTGCGTTTGACATTGCCGCGCAGCCGCGCGTGCAGTCGCTCAGTTTTGGTTTGATGGACTTTGTATCTGCCCATGCAGGTGCGATTCCTGCGCACGGTATGAGTGGTCAAGGCCAGTTCACACACCCCTTGGTGGTGCGTGCCAAGCTCGAGATCGCCAGCGCCTGCCACGCCCACGGCAAAGTGCCGTCGCATTGCGTGGTGACCGAGTTCAATGACACCGCTGCCATGCGCGCCGCAGCCCAGCGTGCCGCGCACGAGTTTGGCTACACCCGCATGTGGAGCATCCACCCCGCGCAAATTCGTCCCATCCTTGAGGCCATGGCCCCTGATGCGGCAGCCATCGAAGTGGCCAGTGAGATTGTGTTGGCCGCGCGTGCCGCCCAGTGGGCGCCCATCAGCCACAAAGGTCAGTTGCATGACCGCGCCAGTTACCGCTTCTTTTGGCAAGTGTTGGAACGTGCGCACAGCACGGGCTGTAGCCTTCCAGCAGAAGTCCAGTTATTCTTCAAGGATTAACAGGAGATGGCTATGCACAAGATGATTGCGATTTTGGCTTTTGCTTTGGCAAGCACGTCTTGGGCTGCAGAGCCTGCCAAGTCGCCAGCGAATGCGCCTGTTAAATCGCCGGTCAAAGCGCAACCCGCCAAGCCCGCTGCAGTGAAGCAAGCCGCAGTCAAGGCTAAGCCAGCTGCGCCTAAATACTATTACGTCAGAGCGACGCCTTTGGTTGCGTTACCGATGGCTGCTGCTGCAACGGTCGCTGCACCCCAAGTGCAAACGGCTGCCCCTGAAGTGGGCGAAGTCCACACAGGCCGTATGGTGTGTGAATTGGGTAACTCAGTCACCGTCACGCCAGACCCGCAGCTTGCCTCACGCTTCATCGTGCAGATGAAGAAAAACACGTACTACATGACCGCTGTGGAAACCACCACAGGTGCTGTGCGTTTAGAAGATGCACAAGCAGGTGCAATGTGGCTGCAGCTGCCCAACAAGTCGATGCTGATGAACAGCAAACTCGGCCAGCGCATGGCCGACGAATGCCAAAGCGATCACCAAACGGTGGTGGCGCATCGCATGAAGCTTGACCCGCCTCCGAGCTTGTTGGACCAGCCAACGCTCGCCAATAAATAATTTCTTTAACACCCGCCCATTTTTTGATTTGATAGACAGGAGAAAACCATGTTGAAAGCCTACCGTGACCACGTAGCCGAGCGCGCAGCGCTGGGTATCCCACCACTGCCTTTGGATGCCAAGCAAACGGCTGAATTGATCGAGTTGATCAAGAACCCACCCGCAGGCGAAGACGCAGCGTTGATGGACTTGTTGACACACCGCGTGCCACCAGGCGTGGACGATGCGGCCAAAGTCAAAGCCTCTTTCTTGGCTGCTGTGGCGCACGGCGAAGTCAAAGTCGGCTTGATCTCTAAGTCCAAAGCCACTGAGTTGTTGGGCACCATGGTGGGCGGCTACAACGTGCACCCTTTGATCGAATTGCTCGACGACGCTGAAGTGGCCGCTGTGTCTGCTGAAGCCTTGAAGAAAACATTGTTGATGTTTGACTTCTTCAACGACGTCGCTGAAAAAGCCAAGGCTGGCAACGCCAAAGCCAAAGAAGTCATGCAAAGCTGGGCTGATGGCGAGTGGTTCACCACACGTCCTGAAGTCGAAAAGAAAATCACCGTCACCGTGTTCAAGGTGCCTGGCGAGACCAACACCGACGACTTGTCTCCAGCGCCTGACGCATGGAGCCGTCCAGACATCCCATTGCACTACTTGGCGATGTTGAAAAACACCCGCGAAGGCGCAGCGTTCAAGCCAGAAGAAGACGGCAAGCGCGGCCCTATGCAGTTCATCGAAGACCTGAAGAAAAAAGGCCATTTGGTGGCCTACGTGGGCGACGTGGTGGGTACAGGTTCTAGCCGTAAGTCGGCCACCAACAGCGTGATCTGGGCCACAGGCCAAGACATCCCATTCGTGCCAAACAAGCGTTTCGGTGGCGTGACTTTGGGCGGCAAGATTGCCCCCATCTTCTTCAACACCCAAGAAGACTCTGGCGCATTGCCTATCGAAGTGGACGTGACCAAACTCGAAATGGGTGACGTCATCGACATCTTGCCCTACGACGGCAAGATCGTGAAAAACGGCGCGACTGTGACTGAGTTCAAACTCAAGAGCGATGTGTTGTTTGACGAAGTGCGTGCCGGTGGCCGTATCAACTTGATCATCGGTCGCAGCTTGACCGCCAAGGCTCGCGAGTTCTTGGGTCTGCCAGCTTCTACCTTGTTCCGTTTGCCAACAGCGCCTATCGCGACCAAAGCCGGTTTCACATTGGCACAGAAGATGGTCGGTCGTGCG